>Ga0351889_10001_pt3 | contig 163000 bp, 124 predicted proteins | sample TotcelFGM3001M14_FD_206767 | JGI IMG/M metagenome (GOLD analysis project Ga0351889, IMG submission 206767) | Enriched cells from coal bed in the Powder River Basin, Montana, United States - Total cells FGM rep3 HSBNCT.FGM.300.1.M14 ...
TTTAAAAAATTTTTTTTTGCCCATAACTCTCCCACCCCCCCCCCCTCTCGCGGTGTCTAAAAATTTTTTTTTTTCACCCCCCGACCCCCTCCAAGAACCGCGAGATCACATCCCTTCCCCGCCGGCGCGTTCGATCTCGTGGACCTGCAACATGCTGGGCGGAGGCAGCGGCTCGGCACGCGGCCGGTCGCGATTGGATGGCAGCGTCTCCCAGCGCAGCACGTATTGAATCTGCGGATCGTCGCTGCCGCCCAAGTCCGGTGCGGTGCGAACGCCCATGCCCGGCCAGTCGGATCGCACGCGAGACGTTTCCGCCGGCCACGATCGCTCGCGCGGCGCCGAGCCCGCGGCACGTAACGTGTCGGCGTCCAGCTGCCAGCATCCGGAACCATGTTGGGCGTGATGGTAAGTCTGCGTCAAGCTGCCATCGGAACCGGCCGAGACGGGGCCGAAGCCGATCTCGAAAACAATCGAGCCGCCCCCGCTGAATTCCCAGCGATAATCCCAGTCGCTGGTCTGGTAGATCCGCCATCCGGCGTCCTCGCGGCGCGCGTTGTACAGCTGGGTCTTGCCCGCCGCGTCGAACTTGTGATAGCTGATGACCACTCGTCCACGGGCGTCGAATCCGAGCACCGTGTTGCCGTTGATGATCCCGCCGCCGGGCGGGACTGGATCGACGATCTCGGCCGTAGCCAGCGAAATCGGCAGCTGCAGCGGACGGCGGTCGCTCGTCTCCCAATGCCTCAGGTCTCGGCTGCGAGCGTAGCACAGGTCGTGATTGGTCGCGCAATCCGGCGTGTCCCGCCAAACCCAGCACAGGTGAAATTCTCCCGCCGCATCCCGCACCGGGCCGTGGAAATACGCGTTGCGCTGGCCTTCGCCGGCGAACAGCGGTTCGTCCAGCAATCGCCGCCACATCCGCGTTTGCGCGTCGTAAACATTGAAGAACTGGTCCCCGCTGCCGCTGCGTCCGTCGCGATACGTGAAAATCAGTTCGCCCTCCGCGCCGGTCAAGAACCGCGGATACGTACAGCGTTGTTCGTTACGGCCGACCATCGCCGGCACGCGTTCGAAACTGCTTGCGTCGTGCGGCTGCTGGGTGCAGAAGTAAATCAACGGCACACAATGCATATTGCCGCTCAAGTGCAAGTGCCCATCGCGGTCGGCGGCCAGCGTCACGTAGTTGTGACTGTCCCAGCCTAACTGCGACGGTACACGGTGAAAATCCCAGTCCGTAGAATCCAGCGAGCGGGCAGCCACCGTCAGCTGACGGTCCGCAGCAAAAAAGGCCACGAATTGCCGCCTACCGCACGTCAGCAAGGCGAATCGGACCGGATGCCCCGACCAGACCGGCGCCACGTCGACGACGCGGCGCACGCGAGATTCGGCCGCCGGCGCAAGCGGCACCGACAGGAGCAGGCAAACGGCGAACCAGAAGGTCCGCGAGCGGGGGGCGTTGTTGCATGTCATGGCGAACTCCTTGGGTAATTCTATCCGATCTGCGTTGAACGGCGAACCGCAAGCGCGTATCTTATAGAGGTTTGTACGAAGCATAGGCCAGTCCGACAGGCAAGAGGGAGAGATTCATGAGTCAACGCCAGAACAGCGTATCAGAAGTTTGTCCGCACAGGCAGTCCCGCCCCGCCGAATCGTCGCCGCAGCAGATCGGCGACCGCCGCGAGTTTCTCAAGACGATGGGCACGCTGTCGGTCGGCCTGTCGCTGGCGCACCTCGGTACCGGCGCCGCGGCGTCTGCTGAGGGGGCGAAAGTGCCGCAAATTCCGTTCGGCAAAGTTCGCTTGTCGCGGCTGATGTGCGGCTCGAATCCGTTCAACGCCGGCTCGCACCTGTCCACGTTCGTTAACGAGGAGATGCGCAGCTACTATACGCCCGAGCAGATTCTCAAGACGCTCCGGCGATGCGAGGAAGCCGGCATCAACGGCTGGCAGATTTCCGGGCTGCACAACCTGGACCTGTATCGGCGGCTGATCGACGAAGGTGGCCGGATGCACATCATTTCGCTGGGCCGCAATCCGGCGGAGTTGCCTGCGCTGGCGCAAGGCGGCTGCCTGGGCGTGGCGCATCACGGCGAGGTAACCGACCAGCTGTTCAAAGCAGGCAAATTGGACGAAGTACACGACTTCCTCAAACGGGTCCGGGACGCGGGCATGATGGCCGGCATCTCGACCCACATGCCGGCAGTCGTCGACGCGGTCGAATCGAAAGGTTGGGAGCCGGATTTCTACATGACGTGCGTCTACGAGCGGAACCGCAGCAACGAGGAGCTGAAAAACCTATTGGGTTACGTCCCCTTGCCGCCGCGCGAAGTCTATTTGGAAGAGGATCCGCCGCGGATGTACCAAGCAGTCCGAAACGCTCCCCGTCCCTGTTTGGCATTCAAGATTCTGGCCGCTGGTCGCCTCTGCGACCGCAAGGAGACCGTCGAGCGGGCCTATCGCGAAGCGTTCCAAGGAATCAAGCCCAGCGACGGCGTCATCGTCGGCATTTACGACCGCTACAGCGACCAGGGGGGCGAAGGCGCGGCGTGGACCAGTCAGTACGCTTGAACAAGAACGCTTGAACCCAGAACGCTTGAACGAGGACATTCCACTTTCTGGAACGTTCCCGTGCGGCGATGCAACGGAACGTAGGTGTTCGGAAGGATGACCGTGCCATGAACACAACCGTCGCAGTGTACGACACCAAACCGTATGACCGTGCGTCGCTGACCAGCGCCGAAGGTGCCGAGCAGATCGATTGGCGGTTCCTCGAGTTTCGTCTTGGCCCGGATGCCGTCCACGCCGCCGCAGGGGCGCAAGCGGTATGCGTGTTCGTCAGCGATTGCGCCAGTCGCCCGGTCCTGGAGAAGCTCGTGGAGTACGAAGTCCGCCTGCTGGCCCTCCGCTGCACGGGTTTCAACAACGTGGACCTCGACGCCGCCAAGGCTTTGGGGCTGGCTGTCACGCGCGTGCCGATCTATTCTCCGTACGCGGTCGCCGAGCACGTCGTGGCGTTGCTGCTGACGCTGAACCGCAAGATTCATCGGGCGTACAACCGGGTGCGGGAAATGAATTTTGCTCTCCAAGGACTAGTCGGCTTCGATCTACACGGCAAGACCGCTGGGATCGTCGGCACGGGCAAGATCGGGCGGATCACGGCCCAGATTCTGCGCGGCTTCGGCATGAGGGTGCTGGCCTACGATCCCTTTCCCGGCCACGAGTGGGCGCAGCAGCATGCGGTCGAGTATGTGGATTCGGAGACGCTGGCGGCCAGCAGCGACGTCGTCTCGTTGCATGTCCCGCTGACGCGGGAAACCCACCACTTGATCCGCCGAGAAACGCTGGCGCGAATGAAGCCCGGGGCGATCCTGATCAACGTCAGCCGCGGCGCGTTGATCGACACCACGGCGTTGATCGAGGCTTTGAAATCCGGCCAGCTGGGAGGCGTGGCGTTGGACGTGTACGAAGAGGAGGAAGGCATCTTCTTCGAGGATCTCTCCGGCATCGTGCTGCAGGACGACGAACTGGCGAGGCTGCTCACCTTTCCCAACGTGCTGATCACGTCGCACCAGGCGTTCCTGACCCGCGAAGCATTATCGGATATTGCCCGCACCACCGTCACCAACTTGCGGGCGTTGGCGGATGGACACCCTTTTGTCGAAGGATCCGTGTTGACATGACCTCCTGCTCGCTGCCCGCCCACAAAACCAAGATCGTCGCCACCATCGGTCCGGCTTCGGACGCGCCCGAAATGCTCGAGCGGCTGATTCGCGCGGGAATGAACGTCGCCCGGCTGAATTTTTCCCATGATGACTTCCGCGGACATGCCGACCGGATCGCCCGCATTCGGGCCGCCGAGCGGGCGACCGGCCGCCGGGTGGCGATCATGGCCGATCTGCCCGGTCCCAAGATGCGTCTAGGGTCGATTGACCCCGAGCCGGTGGAGTTGTATCCGGGCGATGCCTTGACGCTGACGGCGGAGGACATCGTCGGCGATGCGTCGCGCATTTCCATGAGCTTTCCGTTGCTGCCTCAAGTCGTGAAGCCCGGCGACCGGCTGTTCCTAAACGACGGCTTGGTCCAATTGGTCGTCGAGGGCGTGGTGGGGAACGAGGTGCCGTGCCGGGTGATCGTGGGCGGCGAACTGCGTTCGCGCAAGGGCCTCAATCTGCCGGGCATCCAGCTGGGGATCAGCGCCTTTACCGACCACGACCGCGCCTGTCTGGAATTCGCGTTGGCCGCGGGCGTCGACGCCGTCAGCCAGTCGTTCGTGGAACGCGCGGCGGACATCACGGCCCTTCGCGCGGCAGCCCAAGCCGCCGGCCGGCAACCGTTCATCATCGCCAAGATCGAACGGGCCGGCGCCTTGAAGAATTTCGACGAGATCCTCCAGGCGGCCGACGGCATCATGGTCGCGCGCGGCGATCTGGGTGTCGAAGTGCCGATCGAGGAGATGGCCATTCTACAGAAACAGCTGATCGCCAAAGCCAGCCTGGTCGGCAAAGCCACGATCACCGCCACCCAGATGCTGGAATCCATGACGGCCAGCCGTCTGCCCACCCGGGCCGAGGCCACCGATGTCGCCAACGCCATCCTGGACGGCACCGACGGGGTCATGCTGTCGGCCGAATCGGCAATGGGCAGGTATCCCGAGGAAGCCGTAACGATGCTGGCCAAGATCGCCGCTTATACCGAGAACCACCGCCCGCCCACCCGCCTGGACGATCTGCGGACGACGTTGCGACAGTCGAAGCCCGCGACGGCGGCCGAAGCGATCGCCGCCGTGGTCGAGCACGCCTTGGAAACGGTGCCGTGCGCAGCGATCTTTGTGCCCACCCACACCGGGACGACGGCCCGGATGATCTCGCGGTTCAATCCGCCCGTCTGGATCGTGGCTCTCAGCCGCGACCATGCGGTCTGCCAGGCCCTGACGTTCGCCTGCGGCGTGCACCCGGTCGAACTCGCGGAGGATCCGGACCGCTGGCGCGACTTTGCCCACGCCTGGCTACACGAGCACGACCTGCCCGGCGACATCGCCATGCTCGTCGCCGGCCCCTCGGATCGCCACCCCGACGCGAGCCACCGCATCGAGTTCCTGCGGGCGGCGAGATGAGCGCCAGCGTGCGTAGCGACAAACGTAAGATTTCCCCGCGCGAGCCGGGGGCATTGGCAGACCACGCCGCCAGACGATCACGCGGTGTGGCGCGAAGCCGCGATCAGCGATGCGGCGCCTTGCGCTAACAGATCCGCGGCGGCCTGTTCGCCCAGCGCCGTTGCTTCTTCCCACGCGTCCGTTCGCGTGACGGCCACGCGCCGGCGTCCGTCGGGGCTTAGCACCACGGCGTCCAATTCCAGGCGTCCGTCGGCCACACGAGCCCAGACGCCGACCGGAGCGAGGCAGCCGGTGTGCAAAGCCGCCAACAGGGCTCGTTCCGCTCGCACGGCGGCGTGCGTGAGCGGGTGATCCAAGGGTGCCAGGGCTTGAATGGTCAGGGCGTCACCTTCGCGAACCTCGATGCCCAGCGCACCTTGACCGGCGGCGGACAACATCAGATCCAGGGGCAGGATTTGGGTGATGCGATGGGCCAGGCCCAGACGCTTCAAGCCGGCTTCGGCCAGCACGATCGCATCGTAATGTCCCTCGGCCAGCTTTCTCAGCCGCGTGTCCACGTTGCCTCGGATGTCGCGGATCTCCAAGTCGGGACGGGCATACAGCAGTTGGGCGCTGCGGCGAACGCTACCGGTGCCGATGCAGGCACCGGACGGCAACGCCTCGAAGCTGTCCCACTCGCGGCAAATCAAAACGTCGCGGATGCTTTCCCGCTCGGGCACGGCGCCCAGGCACAGACCGGGGACGCGTTCGGTGGGCAAGTCCTTGAGGCTATGCACCGCGAGGTCGATGACGCCGTCCAGCAAGGCGTGCTGCAGTTCCTTGGTAAACACTCCCTGACCGCCGATCGCCCCCAGCGGCCGCGCGGAGACGTCGCCCTGAGTCGCGACGTGGATCAATTCGACCTGGACGCCGAGCCGGGCCAGTTCCGCTGCCACCCATTCCGCTTGCCATCGCGCCAGCGCGCTGGCGCGTGTACCCAGACGCAGGGGGCGTGCACCGGATACGCTGGGAACAGGCTGCGGCGAATCACTCCGTGGCGAGGTGCCGTCCGGAGGTACATGTTCGTGCATCGTCGTCATGACCAAGACCCTAGTCGAAAGTGCCCGGGTTGATTTGTGGCTGCGGCGGCCGTTGCCGCGGATCCGCCGCGACTTCCGTACCCAGACGATAGCCACTTCCTTCGCGGCTCTGCTGGGCGAAAGGGACGACCACGCCGCAGCTGACCAGATACTGAATGGCCTGGTCGACGGTCATGTTCAAGTCGAGCACCTCGCACTTGCGGACGATGACCGTGAACCCGGTTCCCGGAATGGGCGACGTGGGGACCAGGACGCTGAGCATCGGTTCGTTAGCCGCGGCGCGGACGTCGAGCATGCCTTCACCGGTCACGAACGCGATCGCCCAAATGCCCTGTCGCGGATACTCGATGGCCACCACGCGACTGAATCCGATCTGCCGTTCGCTGAAGATAAAATCCGTCACCTGTTTGACCGACGAGTACACGTTGCGAATCAGCGGCAAGCGATTGATCAAGCCCTCGAACCACCTCCAGAGCCAGCGTCCGACGCCGGCGCCGAAGAATTTGCCGAGAACGTACAGGACCAGCACGAACACCGCCAAGAAGAGCGGAATAACCGTGCTGCGCCGCAGCCAGGTAACGCTGACATAGCGTTCGTAGTAGCCCCAGGCCGCTTGCGGCAGGATGGGACCGGGATTGGCTTTCACGTTTTCGTAGATGTAAGCGGGAATCCACTCGCCGGAATTCAACATCCGATAGCCGGCTTCCTCGGCGGCAGCAGGTTTCTTCGTGCGGACGTCCCAGATGCTGGTGACGATCACCGTCCGCGCCGCATCTTCCACGGGCACCAGCACATAAGCCGAAATCAAGTTCCAGGCCCAGAGAAAGAAGACGACGGTCAACAGGGGCGGCAAGACGACTCCCAGCCCATGCAAGACGGCGCGGCGGAACGGCCGTCCGGCGGGCGCCGGTTTCTCGGTCTGTGCGGGTTTTGGAAGGTCGATCATGCTTGCACGCCACTCATTGAAATTCGCCCCGGGCCGATCATGCCTGCCGGTGTGCCAACCCCGCGCCGCGCGCGACGATGGCGACCGTCACGCGTGCCGCGCCGGCCCGCCGCAACGTGCGAGCCGCTTCGCTGGCCGTCGAACCGGTCGTCAGGATGTCATCCACCAACAGCAGATGAGTGCCTAAGATATCATAATCGGGATTGAACGCGAAGGCGTCTCGGACGTTCGCCGCGCGTTCGGACGGCATCAGCGTTCCCTGCTTCTGCGTCCGCCGGCGGCAGGCGATCACGTCGTCGGCCCAGGGAATGCCCAGCCGTCTGCCCATCGCCTCGACCAGCAGATCCGGGCCGTTGAACCCGCGCCACAGCCGCTTGAGCCAGTAGGACGGCACGGGCACGAGCAGGTCCGGCGGCGTGTCGGCGAGATGCTCGCGGACACGGTCCGCCAGCAAATATCCCATGGACAGCGTCAGGGCCTCGTGGACGCGCTGCTTCATGCGAATGACGGCCTCACGGAGCAAGCCCTGATAGACGCCCAGCGTCAGGGCCGCTTGAAAGTGATAGCGGCGGTCGCGGCAACGGGGACAGTCGTCCTCGACCAATCCCGGCCCCAGCGGGGCCGCACAACGCTGGCAAACCGGCCCCGGCAGCGTCCAGAACGCTTCGCGGCACAGCTCGCAAAACAAGGGCGGCTCGGCCAGCGACGGCAACTCGGCCTCGCAGGAATTGCACGCGGGCGGCAGCAGGAGATCGGCGCCCAACGTCCACAAGCGACGCACAGATCGGCGGATGCCGAACCTCGAGCCCCGCCCGTCAAGCCGCCGTGGCCATGCGCCGCCGATCGCCATTGCCCGCCCCGCTGTCATGCGAACAACAAATCCTCGACCGCGTATCCCGTCCCCAGGCCGAACACGCGATCGACATTTTCACGCAGCACGCATTTGCCCAAGGCCACAGCCTGCTCTTCGCTCCAGCCGCGATCAGCCACAAACCGTTCCGCCAGGACTTTGGCCAGGACGCGCTTGTACATGCGGAATTTGGGCAGGCCGAATTCCAGTTTGTACATGTCGCTGTAATAGCCGATCTGCTTGGTCTGGGGCACCGCCTCCAGCCGCGCCGCCAGATCGCGTTCGATGTAAGCCGGCGTGTTAGAATACCACCAATGGCCGTGAGGCACGACATTGGGGAAAATCCAGGCGTAGCTGATCAACTCCTGGTTGGTCACGCTGGCCAGGACCGATGTGGGAAAGGTGACTTGAGCAAAGGTGTTGAACAGCTCGCGGTATTGAATGAGCGACACGCGGCTGTCGTACAAGTCCTGCCCTTGAAAGACCCCCGCTTCGTACACACGGCGGTTCACGCCGATCATCAAGTCGAACGGCAGGTGGAACTCGGTGCAGAATTCGGCCAAGGTCCAGAAGACAAAATTGGCAACTGCCTGGCGGCCCGAGAGCGACGCGTCCGGTCCAGCGGCACACAGTTCCTTGATCGCCGTGTCCGCTCGGCCGGACGAGACCCGGGTGGGCGCAAAATCGGGTGGCAAGCTAATGGCACAGGCTTTGGCGTTTTTGGCTTTGAAATGCTCGAACAGCCTGCCCAGCGCGGCCCGCAACGAGCGGCTGTCGCCGACGGACGTCCCGGCCGCCCGTTCCAGCCGCGCGCGGATTTCCGGGCTGGCGAGTTGGAACACCAGGTCGTCCGTCCGCAGGCAGGGAATGTAGATGGCCGTGTCAAAACCCTCCAGCGGGTCGTCGAAGTCATTCGTCAGAAAAACGGCCTGCAGCCTGCTCTTTTCCAGCACTTGTGCAGCCCAGTCGTCGGCGGCCATCCGCTCGGCCGCGGCATCGTACAGGGGCTCCCAGTTGTCCGCGGAAATCCGCTCGCCTTCGAAGCCGAAAAACTCGCGGGCGATCTCCAGCAGCCAGCTGTACTGAATCGTGTTTTGCAGCGGCGCCAAATTGGCAAACAACCGCTCGCACTTCTCCTTGGGATCCAAGCCCGGCTCTTCGATCTGCTCCTTGGGCATCCCCGCCGAATGGGCAAGTTCCGTGTAATAGTGATAGCCCAAAATATCGGCCGGCGTTGCCGATGCCGGTTGGAGGGCGTTGATGTGTGTGTGGGGATCGATCAAGACGATCGCATCCAGCTGTTCAAACAGGCGTTGTCGGAGTGCGTCGGACATGGTGTGCATCAGCCGTTTCGAGAAAAGGGACGCACGGCGAACGAGCAGAGCACGTGTTCTGGTCCCGCCGCCGTTGTTTTGAGTATAAACCAGCCCTGATCCGGTATCAACAGCCGCTCATTCCAGCGGCGAGGCCCACCAGGGCAAGCTGATCCCGCCGTCGACCAGCATGGAAGCGCCGGTCATGTAGCCGTGCCGGGGATGGCACAATACCAAAATGGCCTCCGCGATCTCTTCCGCCGTGCCCATGCGGCCTAGAGGAATAATGTCGCCGGCACCGCGCAGCGATTCCTCCGTGGCAAACTTGCGTTCCCCCGGCGTATCGATCCAGCCGGGATGCATGATGTTCACGCGGATTCCAAACTTGGCCACTTCGATGGCGGCCGTCCTGGCCATCTGATCCACCGCCGCCTTGGACATATTATACGCCATCGATTTGGGAACCGGGATGAAAGCGTGCGGCGAACTGACCATCACGATCGCGCCTCCTGTGGCCTGGCGAATCATTCGCTGGGCGGCTGCCCGCAAGAGGTAGAAAGCCCCCCACATGGTCACATCGACCGTCCGGCGGAACCCGGCCATGTCCGCTTCGTAAAACGGCTCCCGGTCGCTGTAAGCGGCATTGCTCACGGCGATGTCGACGGACCCGAACCGAGACACCGATTCGGTCACCAATCGCTCGACCGCCGCTTGGTCGGATACATCGGCTTGCACGGAAATCGCCTGAGGACCCGCCGCCGACACGGCCTGGACGACTTCCTCGGCAGCTTGGGCGTGCTCGCGAAAATTGACTACGACGTTGGCTCCAGCACGTCCCAAGGCGATGGCTGTGGCACGCCCAATGCCCAGGCTGGCCCCGGTGACGATAGCGGTTTTTCCTTGCAGATCTAAGCTCGACACGTCTAACTCCTGTGCAAAAAAGTGTAGAACCGCGCGCAACCCTGTCCAAGCGACTATTCGGCAGTGCGTTCAGTTTATTCTATCTTTTTCGTTTAAGCCTCTGGACCTTACGATCCATCAGGTTAAAATTTAGCGAAGCCACGGCAGCCAGTTCGCACCTGCATTGCGCAAACAAGCATTCTACCTCAGCCCCATAAAAGAAGGCCTGCGAGCTTGCTGTGTCCGGATGCCCGTGGGTGTTATCCTTCCCGGTTGGAAGACTAGCGAACCTGGGTAGTTTACTCGCGGTCCCTACTAACGCACGGCGCGTAATCTCTTACCAATTGTCTACTTCGGGAAAACGTTTCTCACTTGAGTGGTACAATTGCTGGCCCAGATTGTGTTTACAAACGCGGCAGCTCGCAAATTATTTTGCATTTCATGCAACAAGGGTATGTTTACGTGCTGGCTGAGAGCCTTGGATGACTCCTTGATGTTGAACGAGGTTATGGCTGCTGCGGTTGGTATTTTTCGCGTCTGCTGTTGATTGTTTTTAACGGAGTGTTGTTGAGGAGCATCGCCTTGTACGACGCACTGCTTGATGAATTTGAAGATGAAGCCATTCGGACCCCAGACGATGAGGAAAGCCTACGCAGCTTGCCGCTGGAGGAGGTTGATGACAGCGATGACGATGATTTGATTGATCTGCCCACCGACTCGGACGCGGATGTCCAGGACCTGAAAGAAGACGAAGATCTTCTCGCAGGTATCGAAGAGGACACCGAAACCTGGTCCGACGATCCGGTCCGGATGTACTTGACCCAAATGGGTGAAATCCCCTTGCTGACTCGGCAAGAGGAAATCCGGCTGGCGCGCAGAATCGAAATCACGCGCCGCAGGTTCCGAGCACGCCTGCTGGAATGCGATTACGTGATCCAAATGGCGTTTCGCACGCTGAAGCGGGTTCATGACGGTGAGCTGCCTTTTGACCGAACGGTCCAGGTTTCCGTCACCGATCGCTTGGAGAAGGAGCAGATCCTGGGGCGGATTCCGCACAACCTGCGCACACTCGAAGTCCTGCTCAAACGCAACCGCCACGATTATCGCGTCGCGTTGGGAAAGTCTTTCCCGAAGAAACGCCGCCGCGACGCGTGGCAGCGTTTATCTCGCCGCCGTCGCCGAGCGGTGCGGCTGATCGAAGAGTTGGGCTTGCGCACCCAGAAAATCGAACAGTTTATCCCCGTTTTGGAGAACTTTTCCAAACGGCTCAACGATCTGCGGGCCAAGCTCCAGGATAGCAAGCAGGAGCGCAAGCAGTCGGAAGAACGCGAACAGTGGCTCAAAGAGTACCGCAACATCCTGAATGCGACTCAAGAGACCCCGCTCAGCCTGGCCAATCGCATCAAGTTTCTGAAAGTGGTGTATTCCGAGTACCAGCAGGCCAAACGCGAGTTGTCGGAAGGCAATCTTCGCTTGGTGGTTTCAATCGCCAAGAAGTATCGCAATCGGGGCCTCAGCTTCCTGGATTTGATCCAGGAGGGCAATGCGGGCCTAATGCGGGCCGTCGATAAATTCGAGTACCGGCGGGGCTTCAAGTTCTGTACCTACGCGACGTGGTGGATTCGCCAAGCGATCACCCGCGCCGTGGCGGACCAAAGTCGCACGATTCGTATTCCGGTACACATGGTGGAAACCATGTCTCGCGTGCGAAACGTCTCGCGGCAGTTGTTGCAGGAAAAGGGCCGCGAGCCGACGCTCGAAGAAGTGGCGCGACGGGCCGACACCACGGTCGAAGAAGCTCGCCGCGTGTTGGCCATGAGCCGTTATCCGATCAGCTTGGACCGGCCGGTGGGGAACAGCGAGGACAGCCACTTTGGCGATCTGCTGCCTGACGGCACGGCGGAAAGTCCCGCGGCCGGCGCGTCGCAGGAGATGTTGCGAACGCGGATCAACAAAGTGCTCAAGACGCTCAGCTACCGCGAACGCGAGATCATCAAGCTGCGGTACGGGTTGGGCGACGGCTACAGCTATACGCTGGAAGAAGTCGGGCATATTTTCAAGGTCACCCGCGAACGCATCCGCCAGATCGAGGCCAAGGCGGTCCGCAAACTGCAACAGCCCAGCCGCAGCCAAGAGCTGGTGGGCTTTCTGGACTAGAGCACCGTCCGAGCTAATAATGTGGGTAGCCGAACTCGCCAGAGTTTGGAATACGGAAGTCTTGCGACTTCCGCTACCCGAAGATTAAGCGTTGACACGGCACTAGAGTGACGTCGCACCTGGCGTGTTAAACCAGTGATGGAAAGCTGTGATCGCGAAGCTTCCATTTTGCACATCCGAGCACCGTACGCGTCGCCGAGCGTGCGTCGCTTGGTCCGTCGCGGTCCTGGGGCTCGTGTTTTGGGCGGCGGTTCTTTCGGCGGGCGAAGCCTCGTCGACGTCCGCGGGGATCTCGCCTGATGAAGCAGCGCAGGCTGGTGATTGGCCCGCATTTCTCGGCCCGTTCGGCGATGGCAAGTCGCCGGAGCGAGGCGTGTTTCTCAGCTGGCCCGCCGAAGGCCCTCGTGTCCTCTGGCACAAGCGGCTGGGCATAAGCTACGGAATCTGCAGTATCCACCGTGGCCGGCTGTACCAGTTTGACCGTTTTGACGACAACGCCCGGCTGACCTGCATGGACGCCCGGTCCGGCGACGAAGTCTGGCGATTCGAATACCCCACCGACTATTCCGACATGTACGGCTACAACGGCGGGCCCCGCTGTTCTCCGCTGGTCGACGGCGACCGCGTGTATCTGTACGGCGCCGAAGGCATGTTGCACTGCCTACAGGTGTCCGCTGGCAAGCTGCTGTGGCGAGTCGATACGCGAGCCAAATTCGGCGTCGTGCAGAATTTCTTCGGCGTCGGCAGCAATCCCGTGGTCGAGGGGCCCTTGCTGATCGCGATGGTCGGAGGCAGTCCGCCGGAATCGCAGTACCTGCCGCCCGGAAACAGGGAACGGGTGGTCGGCAACGGCAGCGGCATCGTGGCGTTTGACAAGCGGACGGGCAAGGTGGTGTACTCGATCACCGACGAGTTGGCCAGCTACGCGTCGCTCAAGCTGGCCACGATTCAGGGCCGCCGTTGGGGTTTTGCGTTTGCCCGTAGCGGTCTGGTCGGGTTCGAGCCCGCGACGGGCCGAGTGGACTTTCACTATCCATGGCGAGCCAAGTTGTTGGAAAGCGTGAACGCCAGCGTGCCGGTGGTGAAGGGCGACGAGGTGTTCATCTCGGAGACCTACGGCCCCGGCAGTTCGCTGTTGCGAGTTCGGCCCGGCGGCTATGACGTCGTGTGGCGGGACGAGTTGCGGAACCGGCAGAAGGCCATGCTCGCGCACTGGAACACGCCCATCGTTGTCGGCGATTACCTGTACGGCTGTAGCGGGCGCCACACCTACAACGCCGATTTACGGTGTATCGAGTGGAAAACCGGCAAGGTGATGTGGACGGCCGAACGGACCACACGCACGTCGCTGTTGTACGTCGACGGACATTTCATCAGCCTGGGCGAGTTCGGGCAAATGGTCGTGTTCAAAGCGAATCCCTTGAAGTTCGAGCCCGTCGCCGTCCTCCCGGAAGGCGCCCTGAAGGCGGAGACCGGCGAACCGTTGTTGAACTATCCCTGCTGGGCGGCGCCCATCTTGGCCCACGGGCTGCTGTACGTCCGCGGCGACGACCGCTTGGTCTGCCTGGACATCACCCCTGTGCCAGCAGCCGACGCCCGTGGTTGCGCAGGGCGTCCAGCAGCCGATCCAGATGATCCGGCTCGGTCAACGGATTGATGATCGTCACGCGCAAGGCACCGACGCCGTCGAGGTTGGTTGAAACGATGTAGAATTGGCCGGACTCGACCAACCGTCGCCGGAGATCCATTTGGAAGCGGCCGAGCTTTTCGGGCGAGGCGTCGCGGAGCGCGTCCGGGACGTGGCGAAACACCACGATGTTACATTGGGGATCGTGCACCGGCTCGAAATCCCGAGCGGCGCATAGTTTTCGGTACAGAACCTGTCCCAGTTCGAACGTCACCTCGACCAAATCCGTGAACAACTGGGGGCCGAACAGGGCCCAGACTCCCCACAAGCCGAAAGCCGCCGCGCGCTTGGTGCATTCCACCGCCCGCAACCCGCTGTCATATTCCGCCAGACCGGGCGCGGTCGGATCGAACAGGTACGGCGCCATTTGGCGGAACGTCTCGAAGCGATGGGATTTATCTCGGTAGAAGACGAACGCGCACAGGGCGGGCATGAACAGCATCTTGTGCGCGTCCCAGACCAGGCTGTCCGCACGATCCAGGCCGGCCACCAGATGCCGATGACGCGGGCTGAAGCTTGCGGCGCCGCCGTGAGCGGCATCGACGTGCAGCCACACGTCGTGGCGGCGGCAGGCGTCAGCAATCTCGACCAGCGGATCGAAAGCGCCGATCGGGGTGGAACATGCACAGGCGACGGCGGCCACGATCGGCTGACCCTTGGCCCGCCGGCCGGCGAGGATCTCGTCCAGCCGATTCGGGTCCATGCGGCGGCGCGCGTCCAGCGGGACTCGCAGCACGTGGTTCGTCCCCAGCCCGAGCATGCCAGCCGAGCGGGACACACTGTAGTGGGCATCCGCATGGACGACCAGCACGGGCGGCAAGCCGCCGCGAGGCACGCCCTGCTCCCAAACGTCGCCCAGGACGGCATTTCGAGCCGTCAGCAGCGCGGTGAAATTGGCCAGCGATCCGCCGTGCGTCACCAGGCCGGAGAACTCGTCGGGCTGCCAACCGATGACTCGTCCCAACTCGCCGACCATGGCCCATTCCGCGGCGGTCGCCCAGGGCCCCATCTCGTAGATGGCCATCGGTTGATTGGTCACGGACCCGACGGCGTCGAACAGGCCGGCGATCGGCACCGACGCCGGCACTTGGTGTCCGATGTAATGCGGGTGATGCAGATTGATGCCGCGTTGCAGCATCAGCGTCACGACCTCGGCAAAACGCTCTGTCAACGTCTCCGGCGAAGCGTCCGCGCCGGGGATTTCCGCAAGGATTTCGGATGCTCGTTCCACGTTCGCCGGCGGCTGGTGCCAGGGAATGACCGGTCCCGCACCGGACTGGATCGCTGCCAAGTGCTCGGCCAGCAACTCGGTCAACCGGCCTCCGGCACTGCGCAATAATTCTGGATCATAGGCGGTTTGAATGCGTCGGCGCGCGGCGCCAAAGGCAAAGTGGGCTGACATCGGCTTTTTTTTCGCTTCCTAAAGCGTCATAGTAACGGAAGGGAAAGCAACTCTCTGCGGCAAGCCTTGTACGGCCGCGCGCCATGCATTCAAGGTAAGGCGGTTTGAGCAGACGGACAAGGCGTGATTGGGACGGGAGAGCGTTTATGCGAGAGGCCATCCTGAGCGTCGTCGTTTTCGCAGCCGTATGCCCGATCGCCATGTCCTCGGCGGTCACTCAAGCGACCGCTGGCGACAGTTCCGCGGCGGATGCGTTGCGATTGGCCGAAAACGGCAGCTCGCGTTTTCCGATTGTCATCGCGTCCACGGCCGACGAAGCGACGCGACAAGTGGCGGCGGAACTGGCGGACTATCTGGGACGCATCACGGGCGCACGGTTTGACGTCATCTCGGGCGACGGCTCGACCGGCATCGTCTTGGGCACTCTGGCCCAGTTCCCCGATCCGGAGCTAAACGCGGCCCTTGCGATCCGTGACGGCGTCGATGGCCGCGAAGCGTTCGCCATCCGCACGGAACCGAACCGGTTGCGGCTGATCGGCGCCACCGGAATCGGCGCGTCGCACGCGGCGTTTCGGTTCTTGGAATCGTTGGGTTGCCGCTGGTTCTTTCCGGCTCCGCAATGGACCGTCGTCCCCCAGCGGTCCACGTTGGCAGTCCGGATCGACGAGACCGATCGACCCGCGATCCTGTCGCGGCGGATCTGGTGGGGCTACGGGTACTTCGACCGGCGCGAAGGGCGTTGCCAAGCGGAATACGAAGCTTGGGCGCGGCACAATCGCATGGCCATGTCCCGCCGCATCTGGTGCGGGCACGCTTGGCAGTCGATCATCAGCGACAATCGCGCCGCGTTCGACGCGCATCCGGAATACCTGGCGCTGGTCAAAGACCAGCGCCGCGGCCCGCAGTTGTGCGTCAGCAACCCGGCGGTCCGGGAGTTGGCGATCGCGTGGGCATTGAGTCAACTGCGGCGCCGCCCGGAACTGGATATGGTCTCCCTGGAGACCTCCGACGGCAGCGATCATTGCGAATGTGAACCGTGCCGAAAGCTGGGTAACATCTCCGAGCGGGCGTTCGGACTGGCCAACGACGCGGCTCGTGCGGTCGCCGACGAGTTCCCGGGCAAGATGGTCGGCATGTACGCCTACAACGACCATTGCGAACCGCCGTCGTTCGCGCTGGAGCCGAACGTCTACGTCCAATCGACCGCCGGCTTCATTCGCGGCCGCTATACGTTTGACGAACTGCTGGAGATCTGGCCCAAACACTGCCGCAACTTGGGCTTCTACGAGTACTTTTCCGTGTGGCTGTGGGATTTCGATATGCCGCCGGGCGGACGGGGCGCGAACGTCAAACTAATTTCCGAACGGATGCGGCAATACGCGGCGCTGGGGGCGACCAGCATCGATTGCGAGAGCGGCAACAACTGGGGCGTGCATGGCCGCGGCTACTACCTGGCCAACCGCTTGATGTGGAATCCCGCGACGGATGGCGATGCATTACTGGCGGACTTCTACGAACAGGCGTTCGGTCCGGCGGCGGTCGTGATGCAGCGGTATTATGAACGGCTCGATCCGGGCAACGACCCGCTGCTGAGCGAACACCTGCTGGGACTGGCCTTGCGGGACTTGGAGGAAGCGAGCCGGTTGGCCAAGGATCATGCGGATGTGCTGGCCCGACTGGAGCACCTGAAGCAATACCAGCACTACGTTCGTCTGCGGTGGGAGTACGAGCGGGCGGCGGACGACAGAGCCCGCAAAAAGGAGTTGGCGCTGCAGGCCCTGACGCACGCCTATCGCACGCGGTACAGCTATATGAACCACTGGGAAGCGATGCGCCAGTCGTGGATCGGCCAGTTGGTCAAAGAGTTCGACGAGCCCGCCTGGTCCGAGCGCAGCGGCGGCGATCCGCCGTGGAAAGTCGATCGGCCCGTGGATCGCGGCGAGACCGAACGGCTGTTCCGCGAGGACCTCGAGTTCTTTCAGCCGCAGGACATCGAAGAGGTCGCCTTTACGGCCGATCTGGTTCCCTCCGGATTGCCGTCCGACAATTCGGTGGAATCGCATCAGAGATTCCAGAAGGGCACGCGGTATGCGATGTACAGCGTGCAAGGCGAAGCGTTGGAATTGACGATTGTCACCGGCGTGATCGCATGGTACCGCGACCGGCCGGACGCAACGTACGCGGTCACGGACGCCGAAGGCAAGGAAATCGCTCGCGGCCGATTGCCGCAAGACGGCGAGGAACATGGTTTGCGAGTCGACGTGGCCGGCGCGGGATTGTACTGGTTCGAGTTTCACGATCAGGCGGCCGGATGGAGCGTCCGCGTCGCGGCGGGGCGTCCGGCGTCGATTGCGCTGTCCCGCAGTTCACCGCCGGCGCACATGGGCCACATGCAGCGAATGTACTTCTTTGTGCCGCGGGGCACGCGGCGGATCACGTATTACTGGAAAGGCGGTTCGCACACGATGCACGGCCCCGACGGGGCGGCCCGAGCCGAAGTGACGACCAGCGGCAAGTTCGTGACGGTCGAGGTCCCGGAAGGCAGCGACGGCCAAGCGTGGTCGATCAGCAAGCTGGCGCTGGGCCACCTCTGGTTCTTCAACGTGCCCAACTATCTGGCCGCCTCGCCCGCCGCGCTGCTGGTGCCGCGCCAGGTGCAGAAGGCCGGGCTGACAGAAAAAGGCACGGCAGAAAAATAGGAGGGACGAAGGATGGCCGGTAACGACACGCGGCGTTGGCGGGTTGTGGGTGGTATGATCTGTGGGTTGCTGTTGATTACCGGCCGATTGTCGGCGGGTGACGAACCGGCGCTGCGGGGCATGAAGTACACGTCGCGGTCGCTGGCCCAGGCGGCGGCATGGCAGCAGGACGTGCGGGCCAAGCTGTGGCCGTTGCTGAAGCTGGACGACCTGATCGCCGACCGCGCGTCAATCGCCTTGAATCCCACGCAGATTTCGGCGGAAAAGAAGGACGGTTATGAGTTGCAGGAGATCGAAATCAACAGCACGCCCACTCGGCGGATCAAGGTGTTGGTCGCGCGGCCGGCGGCCGAAACAGGCACCGTTGCCGATCAGCCCGATCGGGGCCTGCCCCCCTCGTCGGCTATCCCGTCGGCTCCCGTGTCGTCGCGTCCGGCCGTCGTTTGTATCCACGGCCACAGCGGCACTCGACGAATTGTGTACGACGCCGACTCACTGTACCGCGGCTTCGCCGCCGCACTGGCCAAACGCGGGTACATCACGATTGCGGCTGACGTGTGCCAGCACGCGGTGTACGAGGCCGAGCGGACGCTGATGGGCGAGCGGCTGTGGGACCTGATGCGCTGTGTCGATTATCTGGAATCGCTGCCGGAGGTCGACCAGTCGCGGATCGGCTGCGCCGGATTGTCCCTGGGCGGCGAAATGGCCATGTGGCTGGGTGCCATGGACACACGGATCGCCGCCACGCTCAGCAGCGGATTTCTGACCAGGATGGACCAGATGGAGCGGAACCACTGTATGTGCTGGAAGTTCGACGGGCTGCGGGAACTGGTCGACTTTGCCGACATCTATTCGCTGACCGCTCCCCGAGCGCTGCTATGCCAGAACGGCCTGCAAGAGCCCTTGTCGCAGTTTCCCGTATCGCTGGCGGCCGACGCCTTGGGGGAAATCGGCCTGATCTATACCGACTACGGCCAGCCGCAGAACGCGGCCTTGCAGGCCCATCTCGAAGGCCACATCATCCACTTGCCGGGGTTGCTGGCGTTCTTCGAGGAGAACCTGCGCAAGGCCCCGGAAGACGCCGCAAAATGAACCCGCGCGCCAGAACTCCGGACATACGGAGCCGCCGAGATGAGCGGTTGTTTGCCGTCCAGCCGGAGGCCACCGAGTTTACCTCGGCGGAGTTTCACCCTCCGCCTAGAAACGCGGCCGCCCGACTTCCCGCCCTTTCCCCTGCCGCCGCTGGCGGCGGCGACGGGAGAAAGCGTATTTTGTGTCCGGTTTTTCTGGGTGGATGGTAAAGCTCCCCTGGGGTAAACCCAGGGGCCTCAAACGCCGAGTGCTGCTGTCAGGTACATTTCCGCTGACGAGAATCGGCCGTAAGGCCCTCAGTACCGTTCATTCTTTTCGCCAACTTCCCAGCGAGTTCAGCCTGTAATCGCCAGGAAATCTCGCCCCATGTCAGGAGCTCTGGCGCACGTTGCTGCGACAAGTCCTGAGTTTCTTCCGGTCGTCTAAGGCCCAGGCCCGGCTTCCCTGCGGTTGGCAACGCGGTTACAATCGCGGTTCGCTGTATCCAGCCGCAATCGTCTGCACAATGATCATCGCGGCAAACACCGCAAGTGGCTGGCCGATCGGATACATACTCATCAAGGGGCAGGGTGACTGCAGCGTTGCCATGGCCGACGAGGAATGGCAGGTTGGTGCCGAAATCATCGAAAACGCAAAGAGGCCGCGGGGCCGAAGTGACAAGCCGCCTCGAAGCGACACGCCCATCGACTTGGCCGTTCCGCGTTGAGACGGGCGCGTTTTTCCTGCTGTTCTATCTGTACGTTTGGCTGGTTATTGATCCTCGGCTGATTCACCATACCATCGGCATTCTTACCCCCTACTACGTTCTTTCCTTTTCGACGGGGTGGCAATTCTTCTGGCCGTTTCTTGGCCGGCCGGGCGGCTTGGTGGAATATGGCGCGCGATTCCTTTCGCTGTTCTTCTGCTTCCGCTGGGCGGGTGCATTGATCGTAACCGCCCTGGCGTGGACGACATGTTTGGGAATCGATGTCCTGACGCGTCTTGCCAACTGGCCTCGCGGGGTGGTGATCCGCTACGGGCCGGCCGTTCTTCTGCTGGTGATGTTCGGCAGCTACGGCCATCCGCTGCAGACGGTTCTGTCGCTGGTGGTGGCCCTGGCGTGCTTTGTGCTCTATTTGCGTCTGGTACCACGAGACGCAGCCAAGGCGGCGGCCGTCCTGCTGGCCATGTGCTTGGTCGCCTATTATATCGCGGGCGCGGGAAGCCTGCTCTTCTCAGTCCTGGTCGCGATTGACAGCACTCTGATCCGGCGGCGAACACTCGTAAGCCTGACGGCCTTGTTGTGTGGGCTGGGCGTGCCTTGGCTGATGGGCAGCATGCTCTTTCATCTTTCTCTTCGCCGAGCGTACGGGGACTTCCTGATTTCGGACCCGGAAGTTGTGTTGTGGAATTGGCGTCATGCCCTCCTGCTGTATCTTTGCTTCCCAGCGGTGCTTGTCGGAGCCGCCCTGCACCGAGCCGTGCTTGCTCGCAGGTCGCCGAACTCACATGATCTGGAAGCATCCCCAGGGGAATCGTCGTGGACGGCGAAGCTCTTCTGGGGTTTGGGGCAGGGAAAACCGAACTGGGGCATCAAGGCGGCCGCCGTTTGTCTGGCTGCCGGCGCCGTTGCCCGGTTCATGTTGCACACCGATGGCATGGTCGCGTTCCAGGCAGACTACTACTGCCAGCACGAGATGTGGCCGGAGGTGCTGGAGGCAGCCGGCAAAATGCCGACGTCCGAATACGACGGCCGCCATAACCAGAACGTCATGCTGGCGCTCTACCATACGGGAAGACTGGGCGAGGAAATGTTCCGTTATCCGCAGACGCCGGGTGTCGTCCAGCACGACATGCTGGAGGGTAAAGACTCGCACACCTACTTCCAAGAGAGCCGGTTCTTCCTGGAACTAGGAATGGTCAACGAAGCCGAAAAGTGCGCCCACGAGGCATTCGCACTGGAAGGCGATATGCCGACGATTCTCAACCACTTGGCGGTAATCAACATCGTCAAAGATCAGCTGGGAACGGCACACGTTTTTTTGAATGCCCTGAGCAGGAAGCCCTTGTATCGGCAGCTCGCCGAGAATATGCTGCGGCGGCTCAGCGAGGATCCTGGTCTGGAAGGCGATCCACGAGTGCAACAGATACGCCGGTCCATGGCCAGCGAGGACAGGGCCTTCCTGGTCGTCAACCACGAGGCGTCCTTGCTCCGACTTGTCGAGAAGAACCCAGACAATAGGATGGCGTTCGAGTTTCTCATGGCGCACTATCTCTGCGTTGCCCGCCCCGACAAGGTCGTGGAAAACCTCCCGCATCTGCACCGCTTCCGATATTGCCGGATTCCACGACACTTTCAGGAAGCCATCGTGCTGCACGCGGCCAAGAGCGGCGGTCCGCCTCCGCTCGGCGAGTTCCAGTTGGCCTCCGAAACGCTCGCGGATGCCAGGACCTTTTTCGATATTCTGAAGAGTACTCCGAACCGGGACCGGGCGATTCAAAAAGCGGTGGAAGCGGGTTTGGGCGGTTCGTATTACTTCTATTACCGATTTGGCATGTCGGGCCTGTAATCCCATGATACGAAAATCCGGTCGGATCATCGTGATCGCGCTCGCTATCACCACCTCCGTCAGTGGGGCGTGGATGATGTGGCGGAATCGGCGGCCGTCTGTGAACGATGCGGTCGCGGTGGCCTGTTTCCCCCAAATCCAGCCGGATTACTCAGGCATCACGATCCCCCCCAACATCGCTCCACTGAATTTTTCGATTCGCGAACAAGGCTCGCGATTCCTCGTTCGCATCGCATCCGAAGCCGGCGAAGCGTTTGAGATCGTCTCGCGATCGTCGAAGATCACGATTCTTCCGGACCGCTGGCGGACGCTGCTGGGCGCGAACCGAGGAGCAACTCTGCGGTTGGACGTTTACGCAGAACAGGACAACGCGTGGCGGCGATACCGAACAATCGTCAACCGTATCGCGAACCAGGACATAGACGGTTACCTTGCCTATCGGCTCATTCCCCCCGTGCACAACAAGTGGCGTGAGGTCGCGGTCTATCAGCGCGATCTGACGACGTACCGGGAATCGGTGGTGCTCGATGGAACGTCCTTCGGTACTGGCTGCGTTAACTGCCACTCCTTCGCCAACAACGATCCCGGCCGCATGATGATCGGTGTCCGAAGCGGTGAATTCGGCCACAGCGCACTGGTGGTCGACGCGGGAGAAGTCAAGAAAATCGGGACACGGTTCGGCTATACGGCGTGGCACCCCAGCGGCCGGTTGGCGGTCTATTCGATCAACCGCGTCTGGCAGTTCTTCCACACCGCCGGTGCGGAGGTTCGGGACGTGTTGGACGCCGACGCCGCCTTGGCGTACTATCGGCTGCAGACGGACGAAGTAAAGATGGTGCCCCGCGCCGCCGACAAGACGCGCCTCGAAAACTATCCCGCTTGGTCGCCCAATGGCCGTTACCTGTACTACTCCAGCGCGCCGATTCTGTGGCGCAGTGGCGATCCGGTACCGCCGCCACGCTATGCCGAGGTCAAGTACGACCTGATGCGCATCAGCTATGACCTCGCGTCGGACGGATGGGGTGAGCCGGAACTGGTGCTTTCCGCCGAACAGACGGGGCTGAGTATCCTCCAGCCCCGCATCTCGCCCGACGGCCGCTTCCTCCTGTTCTGTATGTGCCGCTACGGCGGCTTTCCCGTCTATCAGCCGACCAGCGATCTGTACATGCTGGATCTGAATACCGGCGACTACACCAAGCCGGAGATCAACAGCGAGTTTTCCGAGTCGTGGCACTCCTGGTCGAGCAACGGTCGGTGGATCGCCTTCAGCAGCAAACGCGGAGCTGGAATTTTCACCCGGTGCTATCTCAGCTTCGTCGACGAGACGGGCAAAGCGCACAAGCCATTCATTGTCCCCCAGCGGGATCCGGAGTTCTACGACTCGCTGCTCAAGACAGTCAGCGTTCCGGAATTCATCACCGGCCCTGTGCCTGTCACGGCCGAGCGTCTGACGCAGGCCGTCGTCTCCGACCGGACCATCGCGGTGGATGGGATTACCGGCGCGTCCCAGCCGGCCGGCCGCTCGGAGTCATGGCAGCCAGCTCGGGAGTAGGTGTGCCGCCTTCAACGCGAAGATTCCTCTGGGCCGGGGCGACAAGGTTTCCCGGCTCGGTAGCGTTCCAGGTTTTGACGAATCCATTGGGCCAGGAACTTGTCCTGCGGGTCCACCAGGTTCAAGGCCTTGGTGGCCGTGGCGATGGCCTCGGGAAAGTTGCTCACTTCGGCATAAGCGGCGGACAGGGTGTTCAACAGCACCGGGCTCTTGTAATTGGTGACCGCACAGGCCCGTCGAGCCAATTCGACCGCCTTGGCCCCGTCCCGGACGTCGTCTTGAGGACACACCGCCAACAGCCAAGCCAAGTCGGCCACCGGCCGCACGTTATTCGGATCAACCGCCGTGGCCTTCCAGAGCTGGGCAACGGCCGATCGGAAATCGCCTTGCATCACCAGCGATTTGCTCAGCAATAGATGCGCGTCGATGGCCTGGGGATCGAGGGCGAGGGTTTTCTTGAATTGCTCGATCGCCTCGGCGAGCATCTGCCGCTTGAAGAGGACATTTCCCAGCTCGAAGTGCCCCTGCGGATCGTGGTCGTCCAGTTCCATCGCCGCACGGAAACAGACCGTCGCCTGTTCCAGTTTCCCCTGCTCCAGGTAGATTCTTCCCAAGTTGGCGTGAGCCGTCCGGTAATAGGGATCGATCTCCAGCGCCTTCCGAAAACGGGCAAGGGCCTCGTCCAACCGCCCGCTTTGCGCCAGGACAATTCCGGCGTGGCCATGCGCGCGGCTCTGGTTGGGATCGAGCGCCAACGCCTCGTTCAGGCGAGCCAGAGCTTCGTCCAGCCTGCCTTTTTGAGTAAGTGCGATCGCCGCCTCGACGTGGGCGTGCTGAAAGTCCGGTTGCAGCTTGACCGCCGCGTCAAACTCGGTGATCGCCTCGTCGAACTTCGCCTGCTTTCTCAGACCCACGCCTCGCGTCGCGCGCCGGTAGTATTCCAGCGCCGGGATGTCGATGCTTACCAGATCGTCGTACGGCACGTTGACAAACTCGGGGATATTGACGGCCCGATTGGCCGCGGTCGAGTTCGGCACCAGGACCGCCGGGCTGTCGTTCCCATCCTGGTCGATATGCGTCAGAAACATCTGGGTGTACGGCGTGTTGGCTTTAGAGGAGAAGACCAACCATCGGCTGTTGGGCGAGAAGCTGTGCCACGAGTTCATTAAAGTGGTGTTGCATCGCATCCGCCGGGCCGTGCCGCCGGCGGCTGGAACGATCCACAGCGTGCTGTCCGGACGCATGAGCTGGCCGTTGCGGCACTTGACGAAGACAATCCAGTTGCCGTCCGGCGAAACCTTGGGAAACGTGTTGCTCATGCCGTTGCCCGAAGCCCCGGCAATCGGCTCCGGCTTCCCACCCCGGCCACCGCGGAAGGGAATGCGATACAGGTCGTATTGGATCTGCGTTTCGGCGGGGTCGTTGGCCCGTTCAGCGAGCTTGCCGTCTTCCGGGTAAGGGTCCTTTGCGCCGGCCCGTGCGAAGACGAGATGTTCGCCGTCGGGGGTCCACACGGCGTCGCAATGCACGTACTGCGGGTCGTCCGCCCCGGACAAGGCCTGGATCTGGCCGGTCGAGCGGCTGTAGTACCCGAGGATGCCGCGTGTTGGGAAGAAGACTTGGAGAAAACGGTAGTCCATAAAGTTGCACACGAAGACGGACTCGTTCAGCGTCGTTACGACGTGCTGGCCGTCGGGAGAGATCCGCGAGAGAAACCCGATGGTTTTCCGGCCCGCCGGTTTGTCCGGAAAGGAATTCCAACTGATCACGTCCTCCGGCTTGAACTTCGTCTCTCGGCTCACCGCCGCGATGACGTAAGCCCCCTTGTCCCCCTGCGGGCCGTCCAGATCCATGCCCAGCGTCCGTCCGTCGGCCGAAAAGGAATGGCAGTTGGTACAGGTCGGCACGTCGGTCAGCAGCAGCCGGCTGTCGGGTTTCGAGATGTCGCGCAGCCGCCAGCCGATCAAGGACACGGCGTCGTCGGCCAACGGTTTGATCACGCTCTTCTCGGTGAGGGCGGGCGCCAGGGGCACGTCGCGATAAAAAATAGGCGCCCCAACGGGATCCGCGGCGGTCGTGAGCGAGATTTGGCCGCGGGAGAGAATTTTGGCCGGATCGGTGCTGCGGAAGCCGGCGATGCTGACGCTCGCCGCAAGACCAGCCGAACCCTGCTTAATCGCCTTCCATACTTCGGTGCTAGGAGTCCAGCTCCTGGCGGAAGCTTGGTAGGCGGTCGGGCGGTAGATCTCATTGCTGTCGGCGACGGCCGCCGGGTCGATCGGACCCGCAGCAGGCGAGTGGCCCGCCGACAGAACATAGATGCGCTCCGACCGGTCGGCGAAGGCCAAGTCGATCAGCCACGTGTCGGCCCCCGCATCTGGCTCGTGCCAAAGGAACGTGGGAGGAACGAACTCCGGCGGGAAGATGGTTTCATCCAGCGGATAGTCGACGATCAGCGCGGCCGGCTCGTCGGCCTCGCCCGCCGCACGAATCACCGCCTGCATCAGTTCGTTCAGCTTCGGCCCCGCCGTCGAGCGAACGCGCTGGCGACCGTCGGCCAAGACCGCTTCGTCCGCTTCGTTCAGCAGGGAATGCGGCGTTTTCGGATTGAGCGGCCGGCGCGCGGTCCGATTCGAATCGTCGATCCGGATTTCCGATCCGGCGGTGTCGGCGTCGCTGGCGGATTCCTCTCGCAGGGCCGTGCCGTTGGCCACGCCGAGCCCGTTGCGAGGCTCCACGTTCAAGCGCGTCCGCTTCGTCCAGAGATAAGCCGCCCAGACGGCAATCAAGACGCCAAAGGCGACGCAGACGGCCTTGCGATTCATAGATCAAAGAAGGAACACGGGAGAACTGCCCGCGGCAATCCGGTTTACTCCTTAGGTGCCGCGGAGGCCGCAGGATCCGCGACGAGCTCGATATTGATTTCATTGCTCCCGGCCTTCACCTCGACTTCCGGTTCCTTGGGCACGAGGCCGCTGAAGGGCACCGGCGCAGCGGGCCTCTCATCGTGCTTTCCCGGTTCAACGGGGACTTGTTGTTGACCGGAATCGCCTCCCCCGGGGGTGTACATTACCTTGTGCCGTCCCACTGCGGCGCCATCTTCAGGAGCGTACGTCGACAGCGTGTACGATCCGTCCGGTTTCACTACCCCTGCCGCAGGTTTACCGACGGTCCCGGCAGCAGGCGCGAAGGTTAAGCTGCCGCTGGTAACAGGCTGGCCGTCATGGGTCACCTTGCCGGCAACCTTTGCCGTCGGATGCGATCCTTGCGAACATCCCAGCACGGCGACGAGGAAACCGGCGCCGACAAGCAAGGAAAACGAAAACATTGGTCGAATGGTGCAGTTCATCTGAAGCTACTTTCCTGCGAAATCATGAAACCCGTTATTACGATTCGCACCCGCTATCCCGACACAGTATGGGGATAGCGAGTGACCGTCACGCACCGCTGGCGTATCGCCCTTGGAGACGAATTGCCTGGCAATCAAGATGCAATCGCCGCGATCACCGCCCCGGGATTTGTACCGCGTTTCCGTCCTGGATGGAGGCCAGATAGCGGTACAAATCGGTGTTGATTGAGTCCTGTAAGAAGACCACGGAGCCGTCGCCCAAGACGAACTGAGCGCCCCCTGGATGCTTGCTGGAAAAGCTATAATCAGACGGTGTGCAGTTGGTGTCTTTCCACTGATTAAAACCCAGAAGCTTCCAGTCTTGGTTCATGTAACAGATCGGACCGCACAAGCGCCCCCAGGAATTCATTCGCCACTGGCCACCCTCATTGTTATTTCCGCCCGCCCAGATGGGAAACATCCAATTGGTCGTGCCTACGTTAATGCGATAGGATTCGGTCACCTCGCCCATCATGATGGTGTTGCTCAAGCCATCCGTGACCTCAGCAAGCCCCACAACTTTGGTCCAGTCGTTGCTTTGGGCAAGGCGAAACATCCCTGTCTGGGTCATTCGATCCGGAGCGCCCCAGCTTTTGGCCCCCTGCGCCTGCCACGGTGCATCGTCACCAACGCAAACGCAGTAATTTGACTTGCCGTAGCCGTCGTTGTCCCCGATGGGCAAGACGTCGCTGGGGCATACAAAGGCAGGAATCGGGGTCTTGGCAGCGCTATTGCCGTGGTTGTCGCCCACCCGGATAGCCGGTTGATAGCTATCCGAGCTAGAAACGGGCGGGCTTGGGGGATTCCAGGTCCCCACTGCCCCGATCCCTGAATGCACCTCGATATTGTTTCCCGTCTTGGTGTAGACGAACGCGGCACCACCGCTTTTCAACTGGTCCTGGATCGCCTGCTGTTCCATGAACGGCAAAATGTAGGGGCCCCAAGCGTAATAGACATTATCTTCGTTGTACTGACCAACTGGCAGCGTCTTGAACACATCGTGGAAGTTGTGCATCGCAATCCCAAACTGCTTCAGGTTGTTGCTGCACTGCGTTCGCCGTGCTGCCTCCCGCGCGGCCTGGATCGCCGGCAGCAGCAAAGCCACCAAAATGCCGATGATGGCAATTACGACCAACAATTCGACGAGCGTGAAAGCTCGCCGGTCACGAAAGCGATAACTCATGGCTGACCTCCTGGAAAAGATTAGAAAACGAAACACGGACGCAAATTCGAACGAATATCGCGACGGAATTCACTTTGAATCCGCACCGGCTTAAAACTAGCCAGAAGCATGAAAACGTTAGGACAGCAGGAAACATTTGACAATACGGAGTCAATGCTCGTCTAGGGGAAGGATACCAAAATTCTTGAATTTCTTCCAGTTTTTTGGTTTTTGGCGGGCCGAGCGGGAGCCGCCGAAATGAGCGATTGTTTGCCGTTCAGCCGGGTGCCACCGAGTTTACCGCGGCGGAGTTTTCACCCTCCGCCTAGAAAACGCGCGCCCAACATCCGACTCTTTTCCCCGCCGTCGCCGCCAGCGGCGGCGGGGGGAGTGTATTTTGTATCGGGTTTTTCTGAGCGGTGGGTGAAGCTTCCCTCGGGTAACCCCAGCGGCCTCGAAGCACACCAGATCACAACCCGCGGACGGTGGTTTCGACCTTCAGCCGCCGCTCGTTCAGCACGTCCAAGCCGGTAATTTTCCAAGCATCGGCCCGCGGCTCGACGGTGAACCGGGCTTCGTATTCGTTGGTCCGCGCATGGACGTGGCCCCAATGTTCGACGGTACCGTCCACGGTCCAGCGGCAACGGTAAGCGAAACTGCGCGGGTCGGTTGCAGCGGCCGCCGGCGGTTCTTTTTGGCCGGAGACAATCCGGACGTTCCGGACGCGCGACACCGCGCCGCCCTGTTCCTGCATCTCCAGCCCACGGCGGACCTGTAGGTACAAGTCCCGCAGCAGCGGCCCGTCGGCGCTGTTGGCGAGCGCATCGTAGATGTCGTTGTCTTCACGATAATCGAACGCCCGGTAAATGTTCTTGTGCAGCACGGCAAAGATGGCGGCCGCTTGCTCGGCCGAGACGTTGGGTGCGGTAGCGAACGGGCTTGGGATCTCCCATCGCGCCACCGGCCACGCGCCGGCGGCGAGCGCCGCCGCCAGTGCGGTGCCGAACACATACGAGTGCGGCGCAGCGGACCGCCGGCGCAACAGCCACATCAGGCCCGGCCACAGCGCCGCACAGGCGATCGAGACCACCGGCAGCGACAGGCGAGTACGCGGCGGCAGCGCGACGTCGACTTGCGTCAGCGGAGCCGGGGCCGGACGCCCGGGGTTCTGCCACAGGTACTCGTTCTCCAGGCCCACGCGCGACAGCGCGATCCGGAAAGTGTCGTCGAACGCGTACACGATCATGTGGACTGTCCAGATGAAGCGATTGAAGCGGTCCCACGTCAGATGCACGCTGTTGGGCGTTCCTTTGGTGCTGTACGACAAAATAACGCCGACGCGGGCGCTGGACATGGGCACGCGGCGGCGCTGGGCCTGCTGGGCGAAATCCTTGAATTCCAGCCCGTAGAAATCGACCCGCTGAACCACCGGCCGGACCGCCACGCCGTCGATCTCCAGCGGATTTCCTGCCAAGAAATAGGCCGCGATCTGCTCGCGGGCGGCATCCTGCTCGGCGATCTCCAGGAACAAGTCGTCCGCGCGGGCGATCAGTACGCTCTCTTCCAGGCTCAGCAGCGGGACCAGGATCTCGTGCCGGACTTCGTAATCCGTGAGGTACAGGAACGAGTAGACGGCGCTATAGCTGGTAATGCCCAGCGTCTCGTCCTTCTGCCGCTGATACCACTGGTCCCAAGCTTCCTGCGACGCGTCGGGAGCCAGCGGCGGGCTGTCCCACTGAAAACGCACCGTGTACGGTTTGCCGGGATACAGGACCTCCTGGGACGGCGCGGCAGCGCTTTCCTGTTTGACGTTCAACTGGACTTCGGCGGGAACGGCCAGCTTTTCACCCGCCAAGTCTTGGCTGAACGTGAGGAACTCCGGCGGATCTGCGAACGGGTATTCGACCTGGAAGGAAACTCGGTGCGACATCAAGTCGGCCAGTCGGATGCCTTCGGCCGGCATCTCGGGTTGTTCGATGCGGATCAGCCGGCCGCTCAATCTTTCGCCACGCACGTCGCGGATCGTGAATCGTTCCAACAGGAACGCGCGATGCCGTTCGATGCCGCGCCGAATCACGTCCGGTTCCAGGAAGTCGCGGTCGTTGGGCACCAGGTTATGGAACAGGAACAGGTCTTCGGCAAAGCAGTCCAGCTTGACCGTGGCTTTCTCGCGGGTCACAAAGACGAACGCCTGCGTCAGCGAAATGGGATGGGCCTCCGCCAATCCCGTCGGCACCAGACCGGCAAGCAACGCGAGCAGAACCAGAAGCGGGTCTTTCGAACGCCGGGCCTCAGCCGTACAGAAAGTGCGAAGATTTGGCAGCATCATAGGGCAAAAGGCCCCGGAATTCCGCATTTTTTCCTGCCCTAAATTCTCCAGCCCGCAATTACCCCGCCCTCAATGTTCGTGCAAGAATCAGACCTCCTCCACGCGGATCGGCCGAATGTCGAATTTCGGACACTGGCCCAGGAAGCGGCAGGGGTTGTTATGGAACACCTCGATCGCCTCTTGCAGCGTATGCTTGCGGCGTCGAAACTCGAGGATGCACTCCTGCAATTGGAACGGGTCGCTCGGCCCCCAATCGGCAGACGAATTGACCAGAATCCGTTCCGTGCCGTATTTCTCCAGCATGTCGACGGCTCGTTTCGGCGAACACTTGGTGATCGGGTACAGCGTGAAACCGACCCAATAGCCGGCGTCCAGCGGGGCGCGGATCGTATGTTCTTCGATGTGGTCGATCCACACCCGGGCGGGATCGACTCGCATGTGGGCCAAGACCTCCAGCGTGCGTTTCGTCCCCCGCACCTTGTCCTGCAGATGCGGCGTGTGGATCAGGATCAACTGGTGATGCTCCAAGGCCAATTCCACTTGCGCCTCGAAGATCTCCTCTTCGTTCTTGGTCGTCAGGTGAAAGCCGATCTCACCGACGCCCAGCACAGTAGGTTTCTGGAAGAACTCCGGCATGTGCCGCAGCACCTCGCGGCTCAGCGACGGGTTCTCCGCCTCCTTGGGATTCACGGCGACCCAGCAGAAATGGCGGATCCCATACTGGGCCGCCCGCGTCGGCTCGAATTCGCTGATCTGGCGAAAGTAATCCACGAACGTCTCGGGATACTTGCGGTCGAACCCGGCCCAGAACGCCGGTTCGGCGACGGCCACCACGCCGGACATGGCCATGCGTTCGTAGTCCTGGGCCGTGCGGGCGATCCCGTGATAATGCGGCTGAATGATTTGCATGGTTCGACGCCTCCTTCAATCCAGATCGGAAAACAAGTTCAACAGCCGCTCGGCTCGGTCGGGCGTAGTCTCCCGCTCGGCTAGCAACGTCAGCGACCGGTAGATTTTCGCCAGCCGTTCGCCGGCGACCGGATCGCTTGCCGCATCCCCGGCCCGGTCCAGCCGATCCAGCATGGCGCCGATCTCGAGCAACTGGCAGCGTGTTTCCAGGAAATAGGTGCCCAGCACCTCGTTTGCAGTGAGCATTGGTTTCTCCTTGTCGTCAGCCGTGCTGGAGATCTTCAGCCGTCGGGGAAGCGATTGCCGCGCGAATCCGCATCCAGCTGCATCGGTTCGATCTCCAAGTTCCGCGATAGCATCATATCCCGGATCGAGGCGAATGGCAAAGCGGGGCACCGAAAGCGGCGACGAAACTGCACCGTAGCGGCAAGCTGAAGTTGACCGCCGAGTGGTCGGACCTGCAGGACCCCGCTGCCTTCGCCACTTGGTTGAAGCCCTTGCGGGACGGGGGACATCGCCCTCATCTGTTCTGCGGCGAGTCGCGAACCTCTTTCTCGACGAGAACCCGCCTTCCCTGGCCGCCGTCCGCGTCTGCCGAGGCAGCCACGCGATGTGGAAAACCGAAGAAGTACCAAAGCACCAGGCCGATCAAGACCAAGCCGCCGATGACGACCCCGATCTCGACCGTGTCCAGAGGAAGTACGGCTGCCACACGTGTTATCATAGCTCACGCTCCTCCGCGCGCGAGCGGCCGAAACCGCCGCAGACGCAGGCTATTGGCGACCACAGACACGCTCGAAAAACTCATGGCGGCACTGGCGAGGATCGGTGACAGGAGCCAGCCGAACAACGGATAGAACACTCCGGCAGCGATGGGAATCCCAATCACGTTGTAGACAAAAGCCCAAAACAGGTTCTGGCGGATGGTGCGGATGGTGGCCCGTGAAAGGGCAATCGCCGTGACGACTCCGCGCAAATCGCCTCGGATCAGCGTTACATCCGAGGCTTCCATCGCCACGTCCGTCCCCGTGCCGATGGCGATCCCGACGTCCGCTTGGGCCAAAGCGGGAGCGTCGTTGATTCCGTCGCCCACCATGCCGACAATCTTCTTCTCCTGCTGCAAGCGTTTGATCTGCTCGACCTTGCCTTCCGGCAAGACCTCGGCGAATACGCGATCGATGCCGACCTGCCGGGCAACGGCTTCCGCCGTATGGCGGTTATCGCCGGTGACCATCACCACTTCCAGACCCATCCCGTGGAGCATCTGGATCGCCTCCAGCGATTCGGGCTTGATTGGATCGGCCACCGCGATCAGGCCGGCCAAGCGGCCGCCGGCGGCCACGAACATCGGCGTCTTGCCCGCCGCCGCCAACTCCGCGGCCCGGCTTTGCATCCGCTCGTCCAAGGGGACCTGGCGGTCCTGCATCCATTTGAGATTGCCCAGCAGAACTGCCATTCCGTCCACAATTCCTTCGATGCCATGACCTGCCGCGGCCTGGAAGTCCGCTGCTTGGGCCAACTCCACCCCGCGCTCTTGAGCCGCGCGCACGATCGCCTCGCCCAGCGGATGCTCGCTGCCGCGCTCGGCCGAAGCGGCCCAGCGGAGCAAATCGCGATCATTGATTCCTTGTCCCGGCACCAGATCGGTCAGAACGGGCTCGCCGCGGGTGATGGTCCCCGTTTTGTCGAGCACCAGGGCCTGGAGGCGGTGGGCCGTCTCCAGCGCCTCGCCGCCTTTGATCAGCACGCCGTGTTCGGCACCGCGCCCGGTTCCAACCATGATCGCGGTGGGCGTCGCCAGGCCCAAAGCACACGGGCAGGCAATAATCAGGACGGCCACAAAATTCACCAAGGCTGCGGTGAACCTCACCTCCATCGGAGCGGCGACGAACCACACCACAAAAGTCGCAATGGCGATACACAGGACGGTGGGCGTGAAAATGCCGCTGATCACGTCAGCCAATCGTGCGATCGGAGCCCTCGATCCCTGGGCCTCCTGGACCAGGCGGATGATCTGTTGCAGGGCCGTGTCGCGGCCGACCTTGGTGGCCCGAAAGCGAAACGAGCCGGTCCGGTTGAGGGTCGCCGCAAACACCTCATCACCCGGTTGTTTCGTCACCGGCAGGCTCTCGCCCGTCAGCATCGACTCGTCAACCGTTGACGTTCCCTCCTCGACGCGACCATCGACCGGAATCTTCTCGCCGGGCCGGAGAACGACAATGTCTCCCGGGATGACCTCTTCGATCGGAACGTCGTGCTCGTCGCCATCCCGAACGACTCGAGCCGTCTTGGCCTGAAGGCCCATCAGGCGGCGGATCGCTTCGCCCGTGCGGCCCTTGGCGCGAGATTCCAGCATCCGCCCCAACAGGATCAGAGCGATGATGACAGCGGCCGCTTCGAAGTAAACCGGCGCCATGGCCGCGCCGGCGTGGCTTTTCCCGCCCATCGCCGCGTGGGCGAAAAAGCCCGGCGCGATTGTCGCCGCGACCGAATACAGGTAAGCCGACCCCGTGCCGACGGCGATCAGGGTGTTCATGTCCGCCGCCCGGTGCCGAAAAGCCGCCCAAGCACCACGGTAGAACTGGGCTCCGCAGTATAAGACCACAGGCGTAGCCAAGGCAAACTGGAGCCAGTTGACACCAGCGAAGTTCAACCAAGCGATCGTTCCGTGCGACATGGCGATCACCAGCACGGGCAGCGAAAGAAGAGCGGCCAGCCAGAACTTGCGCCGCAGGTCGCGGTATTCGGCGTCTCGAGCGGCCTGCTCGATATCCTCCGTCCGGCCATCGGCCGCAGCGGACGGAGTCTCGATAACCTGATAGCCAACCTGTTGCACGCGATCGATCAACTGACGCACGCCCGTCGCGCGGGGATCATACTCAACCGTCGCTCGGCTCGTCGCAAAATTGACCCTTGCCTGGCGCACACCGGGGGCCCTCGATAGACCTTGCTCGATGCGGCGAGCACATGCGGCGCAGCTCATCCCGCTGATCGGCAAATCAATCCGCTCGCTGATCCCCTCGGATGCGGCGCGCGTGGGGTGCGGAGCGTCCGCTGCGGCATTCGCCATCAGATGCGACCCTCTTGATCGATCGGCAACCCGTCCCCGGGAGCATCGGCAGCGCTATCGACTCCGGTCGCGGCTTGTTCCTGTCGAGCCGGATAGCCGGCGTCAGTCAAGACGTCGGCGATGTCGGACGGGGACGTCTTTGCTGGTTCGAAAGAGACCTCCGCCGAACCCATACTTACCCGTTCGACGGCTACTCCATCCAACTTGTTCAGCACCGAAGTCACGCCTCGAACACAGGCATCGCAGCTCATCCCCTCGATTGCAAACTTGCTCTTTTGCATATCAACCTTCCTCGCAGCAACGAATATTCTGGCCGAAGGCCACACGTCACCGTAACCTGGGGCGACGCCTGGCGACGCCCCAGGAACACGGGCGAACATCCGTCCTATTCTAGTCACTCCGCTGCCGACCAGAAAGGCCGGAGGACAGCGCCCCGCGGACACGGATGCCACGATTCTTCCGGACTGTTCTCCGGAGAGCCGGCGCGATAAACTCAATTTATCCAGAAACGGATTCTCTGTTACGGACGTCGTTACCACCGCGTCGTTTTTCGTTGCACCACGCTAGAGGTCGAAAACATGACAGCACAAGAATCGCTTGCGCAGATTCTGGAAGAATTGCCGGACGATCAGCAGTCGCAACTGCTGGATTACGCGCGCTACCTCCGTTTCGAAGCGGAACGTCAAGCTTGGCAGCAGTTTGGCCGTACGCAATTGGCAAGAGCGTACGGCGATGATGAACCCGAATACACCGAGGCGGACCTGAGAAAGGACGAGCAGCGGTGAACCCAGGTGAAGTCGTGCTGATATCGCTTCCCCAGATTTCCGGCGGTCCCGCCAAGCTCCGCCCTGCGTTGGTGCTCGCCCAGTTGCCCGGTCCCTTCCAGAATCTCTTGATTTGCGGGATCAGCACTCGGTTGCACGACGTGGTGACCGACTGGGACGAATTGGTTCGCATGTCCGACGCCGATTTCCGCGGTTCGGGACTACGCCGTGAATCCGTGATTCGGCTCAGTTACCTGTATGCTGCCGATGTGACCGAGGTCACGGGTACGATCGGCCAGATCGCCCCCGACCGGTTCAGCCGGCTCTTGACACGCCTCGCCGACCACCTTCATCCATAAGGCAGCGTCGGGTATTCCACCGTCCGGCCATGCCACTGCTTGGAGTACCAAGCAGTGCCACACTCGCGGACTTCGGTGGCCTTCTGCCCATTTGGCTTTGCTCTCCGTTGCCGATCTGCCGTCACGGCTATGTGATGCAGCAACCGACGGGGCTTGTGAGAATATTGCATGAGTCGCTCTTTATCGGTTCCGTTTCGGTTGCGGCACGTCCTTGGGCAGCGGCCCGGCCAGGGGCGGGGTCTCGAAGAACCGGCCGTCGTCGACCAGACGCGGGTCGCCGGTCCGCTGTAATTCCTCCATCAGACGACGTTCCAATTCGGCGCGGACCGGTGCATAGGCCGGATCGGCGGCGACGTTGCAAACTTGGTGGGGGTCGTTCTGCAGATCATACAGTTCCTCGCGCGGGCGCTTGCCGTAGGCCAGCTCGAACAGCGGCTTCCACTGCGGATCGTCGCGCCGGGTGACGAGCCAGGCTTTGGTCGGACCAGCATCGTCGTCGGGCAGCGTGACGAAGGTGATCTCGGTCAGTTCTTCCACCGTCGGCGGATTCGGCCCTTCCAGATTGTACGGATCGCCCAGCGGATAGCGGTCGGGTCGAAAGTTGATAATCAGCAGATGGTCGGCGGTGCGAATGGCCCGCTGAGGATACGGCAAATGGCCGGCGCGGGCCATCTCGACATGGCGTTCCCGGCCGGTCACGACGAAGGTCCGCTGCGGATCCACCAGTCCCTGACGCTCGGACTGCAAGACCGGCCACAAGCTGCGTCCGGTCATCACCTCGGGCACCGCGACGCCGCCCGCTTCCAAGAACGTCGGCGCCAAGTCCGTCAGATTGACGAAATCGTCCACCACGCGTCCGCCCCGCACACCCGGTCCGGCGATCGCCAAACAGACCCCCGTTCCAAAATCGTACAGGTTGCACTTGCCATGCGGAAATCCGGGAGCCCCGTGATCGCCGCTGATCACGACCAGCGTGTTCTCTTCCTCGCCGGCCTTCTTCACCTCGTCCAACAACAGACCGATGGCGGCATCGAACGCCATGATTTCGCCGAAATAATCCACGAGATCTTCCCGCACATCATGCACGTCCGGCAGGTACGGCGGCATCTTGCCCTTCAGGTCGTCCGGTTCCAGTCCCCAGAGCGCTTTGCCGGAGCCTTTGATCCACTTACGATGCACGTTCGTCGGGCCGAACCAATAGCAGAACGGCTGGCCGGCTTGGCGATCGGCGAGAAACGCCCGGAAATTCCCCGTCGCCTCGTCGTACAGGACCTGCTTGGCCTGTGCCACCGACATCCCGTCGGCCACCAGCTTGGTTGCCGTCTGGGAAAACTGGTTGAACCGCCGGCCGGCTTTTTCGTAAGCGAATTGGGCGCCGCCGTAAGGTGCATCCGCGGGAGTACCCGGACTCCAGACCTTGTAGGTCTTGCCGATATGGTAACCGGCGTCTTTCAGCAACAGCGGGTACGCGGGGATCGCCGAATCCCAGACGGCGCCCTGCAGAATCGCCCCACGGCCGGTCCGCCAGAAATACTGACCGGACAGCAGGGCGCTGCGACAGGGCGTACAGGACGGAGCGTTCACGTGCGCGTTACGGAACAGCACCCCCGCGCGTGCCAGCCGGTCGAAATTCGGGGTTCGCACGACGTCGTTGATCCCGCCCGCACCTTCGACTTGTGAATAAATGTGGGCATATCGCCCCCAGTCGTCGGCGAACAGGAACAGGATGTTCGGCCGTTCGGCCGCGAACGCAGAGGACAAAAGGACGAAACACGAAACAAACAGGCAGAACAATCCGGAGAGAATCTTCATCGATTTGGGTTCCTGCGGGTGCGAGGTAGCGTTCACGTGCGGATTTGGGGTCGGGCGTTCAAAATTCAATTTTGGCCGATAGAGAGTCCAACCATCGAGCCGAGCCGTGGTCGGCCAAAATTGAATTTTGAACGCCCGACCCCTAGCTCTCTGAGCTTCGGACGCTGCTGACGATTATTGTCCAGGCCGCAAAGCCGGTAAAGCCTCACGATCCCCGTTAGCGTTTACTTGCCGCTCTTTTTCTTTGCTCTTCGTTTTGGTCCGGTTTCGGCGGTGTTGCTGGAGATCATCCCATTCCCAGACGCCGCACCGCGCGGCCCAAGCCTGCCACAACCCGGCCAGCTCGCGCGTCTTCTCCGGATGCTGTGCGGCGATGTTGCGGGTCTCCACACGGTCGGTTTTCAAGTCGAACAGTTCCCATGCGCCGCGGCCCTGGGCCACGGCTTTCCAGTCCCCGCTGCGCACCGCCTTGTTGCCTTGATGCTCCCAGCACAGGACGCGCGTGGACGCGAGACCGTCGGAGGCGGCGAAGATCGGCACGAGGCTGCGGCCTTCCCGAGGCAGGATGGAGTTGCCGCGGAACTCCGCCGGATACGTCGCTCCCGCCAATTCGACAAGCGTGGGCATGACGTCGATGATATGGCCCGGATCGTGGCGCAATTCGCCGCGGGCCGCAATGCCGGCCGGCCAATGCGCGACCAGCGGTGTGGCGATGCCGCCTTGGTACGTGTCCATTTTGAATTTGCGAAAAGGCGTATCGCAGGCGTTGGCCCACTCCAAACCGGCGCTGGCATAGGACAGCCCCGTGCCGATCGGCGCGCCCGGATGGCCGCGGCTGAATCCGCCGGGGCCGCCTTCGGCCGAACAGCCGTTGTCGGACAGGAACAAGATCAGCGTATTATCGAATTGGTTCAATTCCTTGAGCTTCGCAACCAAGCGGCCGGCGTTCTGGTCGATACAGTCAATCTGCGCTGCGTAGACGGCCATCCGGTACGCCAGTTCGCGCCGCGACTCGGCCGGCATCTCGCTCCAAGCTCTCGCCTGCGGATCGCGCGGGCTGAGCGCCGTGTCCGGCGAAACGATGCCCAGCTGTTGCTGGCGTGCGAAACGCCGCTGCCGCACGGCATCCCAGCCGATTTCGTAACGACCGCGGTACTTGTCGATGTCAGCCGGTTTCGCCTGCAGCGGCCAGTGCGGTGCGATGTGCCCGAAATAGAGGAAGAACGGGCGGTCGCCCTGCCTCACCGCCTGGTCGAGGAACTCGAGCGCCCGGTCGGTGAATGTATCGGTCACGTACAGATCGTCGGGCGGCTCGATCCGCTCTTGCCCACTGACGAAGAACACCTCCTTGCGAATTTGCAGCGTGTCTTTGAAGTACACGCCGCCGCCGGTGGGCGTGCCCCAGAAGCGATCGAACCCGCGGTCCAGCGGCCATTGGCCGGGCGCCGAGCCGACGTGCCACTTGCCGACGGCCAGCGTCGTGTAACCTGCACCCTTGACCGCCTCGGCCAACGTCAGGCAGCGATCGTTCAAGTATCCTTGATACGACGGAATCCCGTCGTTGCCGACCATGTGGCCGATGCCCGCCTGGTGCGGATACAAACCCGTCAACAACGCGGCTCGGGTCGGACAGCAGCGGGCGCTGTTATGGAACTGCGTGAACCGCAGACCGCCCGCCGCCAAAGCGTCCAAGTGCGGCGTCTCGATTTCGCCGCCATAACAGCCCAGGTCCGAAAACCCCATGTCATCTGCCAGGATGACGATCAAGTTGGGCTTGTCTGCCGCAGATACCGCGCCGCAAACGACGGCGGCAAATCCCCAGAGCGACGCCAGCCGGACGGCCGTTCGATAGAATCCGCTCATGCTCAACCTTTCGTATCTACTGGTGTCCGAGGATCTCGTTTTCCTGACCGCAACGGATGCAGCCGGTTGGGGTCTTCCGTTTCTGGTGCAACACTCCCGGCGACGGCACGCTGCGCACACGCCGGTGCCATGGGCTCCAGGTTAGACGACGCCGCCTGGGACCGCAACCGAGGCAGGCGGAACGTTTCGGTCAACGATCTGCGGCCGCAACCAACCGTCGTACTACTATTCCACGATTTCCTGTTTTCCTGCGCGCATTTTGAACAGGAGGAAACAGAGACAACAAAGAGCCGCTACTCCGTTCCCTCTGTTTTCTCCTGTTCAATGATTTCGAATCATTCGAATCCCAGCTCCGACGCCTACGGCTTGCCGTTAGACGAAAAGACGCACGGCCCGCAGCCGCCGAGCCGTCCTTGTCGGCGGCGAGCCGGCTGCGTACACTACGTTGGGCATAAACGCGGCGGAAAAGAGGGGTGGCAAGCTGCGTTTGCCGGCCAATCCGCACGCCTCCAACCTGCTATCGAAGATACACGAGACAAACGCATGTCGACGACGTTGCTTGATAAATCGCCGCTGGACGCGGAAGCGATTCGCGGCGATTTTCCTATTTTGGCCTCCGCGGTTCACGACGGGATCCCGCTGATCTACCTGGACAACGCGGCCACCACACAGCGGCCGCGGCAGGTTATCGACGCTGTCTCGACGGCCTACGAGCGGCAGTATGCGAATGTCCATCGCGGGATACACTTTCTGAGTGAACTGAGCACGGACCTGTACGAACGTGCTCGCGACAATGTGCAACGCTTTATCAATGCCCGCCGCTCGCAGGAAGTGATTTTTACGGCGGGCACGACAGCCTCGATCAATCTGGTGGCCCGCAGCTGGGGCGACGCGCATCTGCGGGCGGGCGACGAAGTGCTGTTGACCGAGATGGAGCATCATTCGAACATCGTTCCTTGGCAGCAATTGGCCACGCGCACGGGCTGCCGCATCCGGTTTCTGCCGATCACCGACGACGGCCGACTGGTCCTGGACGCACTCGATGATTTTCTGAGCGAACGGACGAAATTGGTTTCCGTGGTGGCCGTCTCGAACGTGCTGGGGACGGTCAATCCAATCTCTTCGATCATTCGACGAGTCCACGAGGCGGGGGCCTTGGTGCTGGTGGACGCCGCGCAAAGCGTTCCGCACGAAGCGACCGACGTACAAGCCTGGGACGCGGACTTCGTCGCGTTCAGCGCTCACAAAATGCTCGGTCCATCGGGCGTCGGAGTGCTGTACGGGCGCGAAAATATCCTGGAAGCCATGCCGCCGTTTCTAGGCGGCGGCAGTATGATCCACCGCGTGACACTGGACGGATTCGAGCCGGCCGACCTGCCCTCGCGGTTCGAAGCAGGCACGCCGCCCATCGTGCCGGCGCTGGGCCTGGGCGCCGCAATTGAATATTTGGAGCGGATTGGCGTCGAGCGGATTCATCAACACGAGCGGATGCTGGCCCAGCGAGCGTGCGAATTGATCGGCCGACTGGACGGCGTGCGCATCCTGGGCCCGGCTTGGAATCTCCGCGGCGGCATCGTCAGTTTTGCCGTCGCCGGTGTGCAGGCCAACGACTTGGCCATGGCGATGGACGAGCAAGGCGTGGCGGTCCGCGCGGGGCATCACTGCGCCATGCCGCTGCACGCTCGCATGGGGGTCGCGGCGAGCACGCGGGCAAGCTTCTACCTGTACAACACGCCGCAAGAAATCGATCGGCTCGGCGACTCGCTACAGAAGGCGTTGCGCGTCCTGCGCCGGTAGGAGTCCGTCGCGCCAGCGTCAAATTTACCGTCGGCCTGCGCGCTACGGTTGGCGAAGCAAGGTGGGATGCGCATAATACGCGGGCGAAGGCGGCTGATTCATGGAAACGCAGAGGCCGCAGAGATCGCAGAGCGGAATCGGGATCCTGTAGAGATGAGAAGTTGGTTTCGTCCATTGAGGAGTACAAGCATGTTAGGTCGAGTCCTGAGAAGCACCCTGTGGATTAGTTTTCTGTTATGGTCGCCGACAGCGTTCGGCCAGTTTGCCACCTTGTCCGGCGCGTGGCCGCAATTCCGCGGCCCGGAGCGGAACGGGGTGTCGCCGGATACGGGGCTGTTGACCGCGTGGCCCGAAGACGGCCCGCCGCTGGTTTGGGAAGCTCGCGGGGCCGGCCGCGGCTATGCCAGCGTAGCGATTGTCGGCGACAAGCTATACACGATGGGAGACGGGCTGTCGATCGCCGATGACGCGGACGAGTACGTCGTGTGTTTCAATCTGGCCGACGGGGCCTTTGTGTGGAAGGCCAAACTCGGCCGGCCTTGGACCAGCGGCCAGCCGGATTGGCAGAGTTCGCGTTCGACGCCGACGGTGGACGGCGAATTGTTGTACGTCCTCACGCCGCACGGTGAACTGGTCTGCCTGGAATCGGCCACGGGCAGCGAGCGATGGCGCAAGCAGATGGAAAAGGACTTCGGCGGCAAAAAAGGCGACGGCTGGGGATACAGCGAGTCGGTACTGATCGATGGGGATCGGTTGATCTGTACGCCCGGCGGCGAGGCCGCGACGATGGTTGCCTTGAACAAGAAGACCGGCGGGGAAATCTGGAAAGCCTCCCGGCCGAACGACCGCGGGGCCGGACATGCCTCGGTGGTCATCAGCCAGGTGGGCGGTACGCGAGTGTACGTCAACACGACCGCCGGCGGAGCCTTGGGCGTGCGCGCGGAAGACGGCCGGCTGCTGTGGAGCTACGGGATCGATCGCACGACGGCCGTGATCCCCACCCCGATCATCCGCGACGATTTGGTCTTCTTCACGGCGGGCTACAAACGGGGCGGTGCCTTGCTGCGGCAGATTCCCGGCAACGACGGGGACGTTTCGATCGACGTCGTGTATCCGCTGAACACCGAATTGGCCAACAAACACGGCAACGTCGTCCTGGTCGGCGATCATCTATATGGTGACTCGGACGACCAGGGGATCCCGTTCTGTGCGGAATTGATGACGGGCAAAGTCGTTTGGAAGGAACGCGGTCCCGGCCGGCGTTCGGCCAGCATGACCGCGGCGGACGGCCATCTGTATATCCGCTGGCAAAGCGGCGCAATGGCCCTGGTCAAAGCGTCGCCGGAAGGCTATCAGCAGACCGGCTCGTTCCAGATCCCCGGCAGCGGCGACCGGCCCAGCTGGTCGCACCCCGTCGTCGTGGGTGGCAAGTTGTACCTGCGCGAAGGTGACTCGATCCTGTGCTACAAAGTGGCCAAGGACTAGGCGGGATTTTACAGCGCGAACCGACGCAACAAGGTGACGCCATGAACCGATCATTCCACATCCCATTCATGATCGGAAGCGGCTTGCTGCTGGTCCTTGGATCGATGGGCAATAGCACCGCTGCCGATTTCCGCGTGGGCGCTGCGGGGGTGGAATTGCAGGGCGAGAATTCGATGCCGATCGCCGGCAGCATTCAGCCTTGGTTCGCCAAGGGACAGGAAGGGATGCTGCGGGCGACCGCCGTGGTCATCGAAAAACCTTCGATGACCAAAGTGGCGATCGTCAGCGTCGACGTGCTGATGCTGACACGCGATCTCCTGGATCCGGTGGCGGCCGAGATCGAACGCGACTGGGGGATTCCCGCAGCGCACGTGCTGGTGCATACCACGCACACGCATCACGCGCCCAGCACGATCCGCGTGCATGCCTACGATCGTGACGAAGTATTCTGCCGGCGCGTCCAGCAGGCCATCGTTCAAGCCGTCAAGGAGGCCGACGCGAAACTTGCGGACGGTGTGTTTCACTTTCACCTGGGCAAGGAAGAAACCGTCGGGCAGAACAGCCGCATGCTGTTAACGGACGGGACGATTTATTGGGTTGGGCCGCGGGACGACGTAGTTCGGCCGACCGGGCCGTTCGATTCCGACTTGCCCGTGCTCGCTTTTCGCGGCCCCGCGGGCCAATTGCTGGCCGTGCTGTTCGGCCATTCCACGCACACGATCGGCGGCCTGACCGGCGGCGTGCGTTCGCCGGCCTTCTACGGCATGGCGGCCCAGCGGATGGAGACTGATTTGGGCGGCGTGTTCGCGTTTCTGCAAGGCGCCTCCGGTTCGACGCACCGCCTCGCGCCTGATCCTCCCGAAGCGTCCCGGCGGATCGAAGCCGCGGTGCGCGACGCCCTGAGCCGCTCCCAGCCGCAGCCAGCTGCAAAACTCGCCGCGGTCAAGCGGCCCTTCACGTTCCGCGTGCGCACGTTCGACGAAGCCGCCGAAGAACGCGCCGTGACAGAATACTGTACCAAGCGGATCGGCGGGGGGGCTCCGGGCGTGATCGAGGTCTTTCGCACCATGCGCCGCGAACTCGCGCCGCTGCAAGGGCAGGAACGCACCACGTGGATTCAGGCGATCCGCATCGGCGACGTGGCCATCGTCGGTGTCCCGGCCGAGTTCTTCACCAGCCTGGGCGTGGACCTCAAACGTCGCTCGCCGCTGCCGCACACTATGATTGCCGAGTTATCCAACGATTGGATCGGCTACCTGCCGGACCGCGAAGCTCACACGTTGGGCGGTTACCAGGTCTGGACCGGTTTTCACAGCTACGCCGAGCCCGGTACCGGTGAACGCCTGGTGGACGAGGCGGTGCAGATGCTTCAGGAACTGGCGGCGCGGGAAACGGGGCGCTAAGGCGGGCGAGCATCGCCCGAATTGCACCGGCTGGCGACCCACAGCTGACGCCCGCGCAGGGAATGGACTCTTGTCCCCTATGATTTCATTTTCAGATTGCCGTCCAAGTCAAAGTCCAATCCTTCCTGCACGCCGGTGATCGTCGCCTTGAGCGGCGAGAGATGTGCGGCGTTGTAGGGCGCGGGGGTAATCATCTCGTATTTATCCCGCATGGGGCTGTCGGGAACGCCTTGATACTCTGGTTCTTGCCCCACGAGCTTGTTGCCGAGCACCAAAACGATTTTCTCGCCAGGCTGCACTCTGGCCGTATAGAGGCCGTCCTTGATCACTCCGCCACCGGTCGGAATGCTCCCAGCAACGTCGACAAAGGTTAGCGACCCGGTCGGAATCGGCTCGCCATCCACCGTAACTCTGCCAGACACGGTGATTTCGGCACGTTGTTCACCGCAGCCGCTGGCGGCAGCCAGTGCCGACAGCGCCAGACATCCATATACGAACGCTTTCATCTTGCCTTCTGACCTTTCGTTTTCGTTTGTCTGTTGAAAAACTCCCGCGGGCGCGAGCCGGAAACGCTTGCCGCGTTTTCGCGCGGTCGAACTATGGCAATTGGACAGATTCTCCGCCGCGCCCCGACAACACCGCCGCCCAAACATTCTGGGCAACCGAGTTGGAGACGAAACGCACCGACCCATCGCACATGCTCATGTTGACACCGCCTGGATGGCGACTTCGCGCAGCGATTTGATATTGCGTATTATCGGCGACCACGGAGCAGGGGATCGAGCGGTAATCGATGTGGTTGGGATCTTGGGAGGTCGGTTTACAGGCTCGGCATTGATCGGGACTCGGCGAGTTCGGCGTGAGAATTGACATGAAGCCGGGACTGCCCTCATTGTTGAGGAAATCGCCGCGGTTATCGTTTGTCTGGTCCGGCGAGGCGATGATAATCTCCGAAAAACAGGCTGTATTGGACATGCCATCCAAGATGTGACTCGCTCTGTAAACATGTCCAACCCCAAAAGGCGAACCCGAGAAAATCGCCTGGTCGGCTGCGTTCTGATGGAGGTGCGTATTACCCATGTTGGTTACATAGCTGCCCATGACACGCCAATAGGTATCGCTTCGCGCCTGCTCGGCGCCGACCAAGTCAGAAGGGCAGCTGTAGGCGGGAACGTGCTCTCGGTACGTGGCGATGTTGGGGGCTTCATAGAAATGGAGATCGAAACGGTACTGATCCGCCAGAATCATCTGCTCGGCGTACGGCCATAATTCCGTCGCCCAGGAAATCCGTTTGTACGTTCGTCCGTTTTGCACGGTCCGTACATCAGGATTGGCGGCAATGGAAAAGAAGCCAAGCTTGTTGGTATCGACGTGGTTGAGGGCCGCCAGCGTCCACTGCTTGAGGTTGTTGGTGCATTGCGTCCGGCGCGCCGCTTCGCGCGCGGCTTGAATCGCCGGTAACAAGAGGGCGACCAGAATCCCAATGATGGCGATGACGACGAGCAATTCGACGAGCGTGAATGCGGTTACGCGGCGCGACGTGGCTTGGTTACGCCAACCTTCCATTGTGAACTCCTTGCTGAGGATCGCAAAAAAACAGACAAAAAACGTGAATTGCTGTCCGCGCCAATCGAATTTTGTTTCCAGCAACGGCGCCCGGCGCAACGGCGGGTGGGCGTGGACGTTCCGTATTTGCGGTGGGCTGCCTCTCTCAATTTTCGCTTTGGCAGGCAGTGAGGCGGGTAAGCTTCGGCAGTGCTATATTAAGATAATACCTTGCTTGTCTCAATTCAACTCTGCGAATTGCAAATTGTCGCTACGAAGCTAGTGCACCGTCCAATCTAAGAATGCGGGTAGCCGAACTCGCCAGAGTTTGGAATACGGAAGTCTTGCGACTTCCGCTACCCGAAGATTAAGCCTTGACGCGGCACTAGGCTGATGCCACGCCCCCGTTCGGGGTGCGTCCTGCGGGGGGGGTTGCAGGACGGGTCACAATTCGTCGGGCATGTGATGCCCCATCTTGTCCCGCTTGGTGGCCAAATAGAAAGCATTGTACTCGTTGGCTGGCGGCAAGATGGGGACTTGATCGATCACCTCTATGTCGAACCCGCCATAGACGAAGGCGTCCGTCTTCTTGGGGTTGTTGGTCAGCAGCCGGACCTTTCGCAAGCCCAGGTCCTTGAGGATCTGCAGACCGACGCCATAATCCCGGATGTCGGCTTGAAAACCCAGCGCGACGTTCGCTTCGACGGTGTCCAACCCCTGTTCCTGCAGGGCATAGGCTTTGATCTTTTCGGCCAAGCCGATGCCGCGTCCTTCTTGCGGGAGATAGACTAGCACCCCTGCACCTTCGCGGCTGATCATATCCAGGGCCATGTGGAATTGCTCGCCGCAATCGCAACGCAACGAGCACAGCAGATCGCCGGTAAAACAGCTGGAATGGATCCGCACCAGCGGCGCCGCCAAACGCTCGGGCTGGCCCATCATCAGCACGACCGGTTGGTGCGTTTCATACTTCACGTCGTAAACGACGACGCGAAAATGGCCGAACCGAGTCGGCAAATTAGCTTCCGCACAGCGGCTCACCAGCTTCTCGGTAACGCGGCGATGCCCGATCAACTGTTCGATCGAGATGATTTCCAGGTGGTTCGCGCGGGCCAGTTCCACCAAGCTCTCGCGCGATGCCCGCTCGCCCACGTCGTCCAGGATCTCGCACACCACGCCGGCCGGAGTGAGCCCTGCCATGCGGGCCAAATCGACGGCCGCCTCGGTATGCCCGGCTCGGCGGAGCACGCCGCCTTCTTTCGCCATCAACGGATGGACGTGTCCGGGACGGACGAAATCGGCGGCTCGCGTATCCGGATCGACGATCGCGCGAACGGTCCGAGCCCGCTCACGGGCGGTGATGCCGGTCTTGACCGAGCGGTGATCGAGAGGGGTCATAAAGCCGGTTTTCAGCGGCGACGTGTTGGCCGCGACGACCGGCGACACTTCGAGCCGCTCGCAGACGTCCGGCAACACGGACACGCAAAACTGGCCGCGGCCGCGAAGAATGAAGTTGACTGCTTCCGGGGTCGCTTTTTCAGCGGCACAGATGAAATCGCCTTCGTTCTCGCGGTCCTCCGCGTCGACAACAATCACCACCGAACCGCGTGCGATGGCATCGACGGCGGCGGACACACTGGAAAACTGATCTGACACAGGCTTGTCGGCATTCATAATTGGTAGGCTGTCCATTAAGAGAATACCGGCTATTATAAGGTTTTGGCCGATCCACGCTATGTCCTGTCGCCATTTCGCGGAACTCCGCCGCGGCATTTCGGGATTTGCAGCGTGTCGCTGGACGTAAGTGCCTGTTGATGTTCGGATTGCGTTATGCTCGAACGTGAAGAATACGTTGAACAAGCCTATTTATTTCGCATGTTGAGCGAACGGCTGCCCGAAAATTTTCCGCTGCAGGATCTGCTGGAGCAAATCCGCCACGAACTGCTCGCCACCACGAAATTGCCGATGGCGGTCGACTATCTGCTGGCCGAACTGCGGCATTGCGGTGTGATTTCGACCGCCATGCGGCGGCTGCCACATTATTTCACGGCCTTCCAGACGTACTTGGTCGAAGCGGCCGAAGACGATCGCGGCCGTTTTGATATGCGGGTGGCCATCGAAGTGCTGCGGTACGAGGCCGCCTACCGGGCCGAACGGCCGACGCGCGAAGGGCTGTTCATGTACCAGTTTGAAACGCTGTGCCGCAATCGTCTGCGCTACGACCGCGGCCTGGATGCGATCTCCGTGGACCCGATGTATGACGAAGATTGGCGGGAGTGGATCCAGACGGTTCGGCGACAGATCGGAATCGTCGAATTCGCCGATCTGATCTATGTTCGCAGCACCGAATATCTCCGTCGCAGGACGCGGGCCTCTGCGCCCCCGCCGGCGCCCGAAAAACCGCTGCTGTTTGGGGAAAAGGAAGGCAAGATCGCTTGGGCCAACCGCCAGAAAGATCCGATGTACTTGTTCGCCGCCCTGCAAAGGCACCTGGGATATCCGACGGCGCCGCGGATCAAACGCATCGATGAAACGCGGGAACAAGTCCCGCTGATCCTACGGCGATTGGAGCGTCTCGAACAGCGGATCAAGCTGCTGGAAGAAGAAGCGCGGGAGGGGCTTGATATCACCAAATTCTACGCCCAGGATAACGTGCCGCCGGTGGTCCCTTGAATCCCGTGACGGCAAGCTTTCTAAAGACCGCCTCTCGCCGGCTCGACCTCGGCCTGCTGGATTCCGCGGACCAAACGAACTAAGATGTGCTCGGTACAACCTAACCGTTCCTCATTCCAGCGTGGCCGCGTGAAACAAGTTATCGCCGTGATCAAGCCGTTTTTGGCCGAGAAAGTCCTCGAGGGACTGAAGCGCGCCCCCCTCGAGGCGCTCAGCGTCCGCGAAGTGAAAGGCTACGGACGGCAGAAGAGCTATTTGGAGGAATACGGGCGAACCGAGTACTCGCAGGCTTTTCTGCCCAAAGTCGAAATCACGATGTGGGTCGATGATTCGCGCGTCGAGGAGATCGTCCGCCGCGTGGTCGAGGTGGCTCGCACCGGTCGCATGGGCGACGGCAAGATTTTCATCTTGCCGGGCGAGTCGTACGAGACAGTGATCGACATCGGAGTCGCCGAGTGCCCGAACGGCGAGGACGAAAAGAAGCAGCGGCGGACTTCGGGCCGCAAGAAGGGGAAGTAACGTGTCTGCCGTCCGGCCGGAGGCCACCGAGTTTACCTCGGCGGACGTTCATCCTCCGCTAAGGGGTCGGGCGTTCAAAATTCAATTTTGGCCGACCACGGCTCAGTTCAATAGTAGGACTCTCTATCGGCCAAAATTAAATTTTGAACGCCCGACCCCGAATCCGCCTTTGGGGTAAACCCAAGGGCCTCTCGCCTAGAGCTTGTTACCGAGCCTGCCATTCAAACCAAGCGACCGTGCATTTCGCCGCTGCCGGCATGGTCAAACCGATCATGCCCACCATGTTCGGAGCCACGTCGCCGCGCGACTCGATGGGGACTTCTTTCTGATTCAGGCGGCATTGAAACACGCCGCCTTGCCGAGCAAATTCGACCATCACCGAGCCTTTGGGCAGTGGGACTTGATAGCCGGCGTCCAGCGACTCGGCGGCGAACAGCCCGAAGACTTGGCCGTCGCCGACGTGTTGCAGGATCACGCGGCACCCGAAATTGGCGGTGATCTTGCGGCTGTAGACCAATTGGGCGTCCCCGGCATCGCTGGGTACGGCAATTTGCAGGTGTCCCGCGGCAGTTTGCTCGGCGCCCTCCTTGAGCGAGTCCCGCACGATGCGATCTCCCACCTGCCGGCGCAGAATCCAACTGGCGGGCGCCAACAGCTTGCGCATGATGGCGGTGACCGGAGGAATCTCGACCGGCAAGCTGGCCACGGGCGCATTGTCCAGTTCCGGGAGCAGTGCGGACACGTCGACGTTGGCTTTCTGCGCCTCGCTCCACAACTTGCGAGCCAGTTCGCGGTCGCCCTTGCCGTCCATCAGCAAGAACGTTCCGAAAAAGACTTTGTTCTGCGGATCGTCCGGCTTCAGGACCCGCTCGGCCAGCGTCAAAGCCACTTTGGCGGGCATCGTCTTCACGGTGTACCGCCGATTTTCGCCCTTGACGCGCAACACCAGCAAGCCGGGCTGGTATTCAACGACGGCCGTGCGGACGTCACCGATCACCAGTTCGTCGACCGCTTGCAGCGATCGCGCGCCCTCGTCGACGGACTTCCAGAATTCCTCTAAGTACTCGTACAGCACCTGCAGCCGTTCTCGCTGCTTGGTAAATGCCTCACCATCGCCGATGGAGGCCGCTTCCGCCAGCTTCGCCTTGGCCGCCGTCAAATCGCGTTCCGCCATGGCAGCACGGATCTGGTCCAGAATGCTGTCGGCATCGGCGGCAGGCGTCGTGACCGCAGGCAAGCCAAGAAGAAACGTTGCGGTACAAAGAATGACGAGATTTTTCATCCGAGGGTTCATAACCGTCTCGCACAAAGAATACAGGTTCTATCCCGGGATTCGTTCCCGAGATCCGTTCTCGAGATTCGTTCTCGAGATTCGTTCTTGGCGCGGTCGCTATTGTACAACGCCATGTCGCTGAATAGAAATCCATTTTACCCCGTCGTCAAGGCCGCTGGCACTTGGTACAAGAGAAACCGACAGGCACGTCCTGACAAGAAAAAGGGGACGCATGGCACCGTCGCTGGAGATTGGCAAGGTGGTTCGCCGCAGCGAATTGCAGCCCAAAAGACATGGATCGGGGCCGTAGTCGGGCACAGCTTGCCGGAATACGGCAATCGCCCGGCGGCAACGGGACGCTATACTGTTAGAATTCGTTGCGTCAGTAAACCTTGAACGCAGGTAGTCTGGATTTGTTGATGACTGATACCCACCTCTCGAATGCGGGCTCACGCCTGCAACAGCTGCTGGAGCAGCGGATTCTCCTCTTGGACGGCGCGATGGGGACGATGGTCCAAACGCTGCAATTGGACGAAGCGGCCGTCCGCGGGCGGCGATTTGCCGAGCATCCCCAGACGCTGAAGAATTTCATCGATATCCTCTGCCTGACGCATCCGGACCTCATTACGGACATCCATCGTCAGTATCTGGCAGCCGGTGCGGACATCATCGAGACCAATACGTTCGGCGCCACGCGGATCGCGATGGAGGATTTCCAGCTGCAACATCTGGTCCGCGAGCTGAATCTGGCGGCGGCGGCTTGCGCTCGGGCGGCGGCCGACGAGTTCAACGCGCGGGAGCCCGACCGGCCGCGGTTCGTCGCCGGCTCGATCGGACCCACCAGCAAGACGGCTTCAATTTCTCCCCACGTGGACGATCCCGGATTCCGCGCAACCTCGTTCGATCAGCTGGTCGAGTCTTACTACGAACAAGTGGCGGCGCTGGTCGCCGGTGGCGTGGACATCCTGTTTCCGGAAACGGCCTTCGACACGCTGAACCTGAAAGCCTGTCTGTTCGCGATCGACACGTTCTTCGAGCAGCACCAGGTCCGCCTGCCCGTGATGGTCTCGGTCACGATTCCGGACGCCAGCGGCCGCACGCTGTCCGGTCAGACGGTCGCCGCGATGTGGAATTCGATCTCGCACTTTCCGCTGCTGAGCATCGGGATCAATTGTGCGCTGGGTCCGGAGCGGATGCGGCCCTACGTCGAGGAGCTGTCGGCCATCGCTCCGGTCTATCTCAGTTGCCACCCCAACGCCGGCTTGCCGAACGAATTCGGCGGCTACGACCAGACGCCCGCACAGATGGCCGCCGTACTGGGGGAGTTCGTCCAGGCTGGCTGGCTGAACATCGTGGGCGGTTGCTGCGGCACGACGCCGGAGCACATTCGCGCGTTTGCGGACATGGTCCGCGGCCGGCCGCCGCGGCGCCGGCCGGCGATTGAGCGGTTGACGCGGCTCAGCGGGCAGGAACCGCTGACCATCCGCCCGGATTCCAATTTCATCATGATCGGCGAACGGACCAATGTCACCGGCTCGCGGAAATTCGCGCGGCTGATTCAGGGGGAACGCTACGATCTGGCGGTCGAAGTGGCTCGCGAACAAGTCGAAAACGGCGCCGGCGTCATCGACGTCAACATGGATGCGGACCTGTTGGACGGCGAAGCGGCGATGACGCGGCTACTGAACTTGATGGCCGCCGAACCGGACATCAGTCGGGTGCCGGTGATGATCGACAGTTCGAAGTGGTCGGTGATCGAGGCCGGACTGAAGTGCGTGCAGGGCAAGTCGATCGTCAACAGCATCAGCCTGAAGGACGGCGAGGACGAGTTCCTGCGGCGAGCTCGCCTGATCCGTCGCTACGGCGCGGCGGTCGTCGTGATGGCCTTTGATGAACAAGGCCAGGCGACCGGTTCGGAGGACAAAGTGCGGATCTGTCGCCGGGCTTACGAATTGTTAACCAACCGGATCGGCTTCCCGCCCGAGGACATCATCTTCGACCCCAACATCCTGACCGTCGGCACGGGGATCGAAGAGCACAACAACTACGCGGTCCACTTTCTGGAAGCGGTACGGACCCTTAAACAGCAGTGTCCGGGCGTCAAGGTGTCCGGCGGTGTCAGCAACGTCTCGTTTTCGTTCCGCGGCAACGACGCGGTCCGCGAAGCGATGCATGCCGCATTTTTGTACCACGCGATCCGCGCCGGGTTGGACATGGGGATCGTCAACGCGGGCCAACTGGCCGTGTACGAGGAGGTCCCCCCGGAATTGCTCGAACGGGTCGAAGACGTCCTGCTGAACCGGCGGCCGGACGCCACCGAGCGGCTGGTGGAATTTGCCGAAGCCGTCAAGTCGCAGGGCAAAAGGACGGCGGAAGACGACCTGAGCTGGCACACCGGCACGGTCGAAGAACGTCTGATCCACGCTTTGATCAAGGGCATTGACAAGCTGATCGAGCAGGACGTGGAGGAGGCCCGCCAGACCTACGAGCGCAGCCTGCACATCATCGAAGGGCCGCTGATGGCCGGCATGTCCAAGATCGGCGACCTGTTCGCCGCCGGCAAGATGTTCCTGCCTCAAGTGGTCAAGAGTGCCCGCGTGATGAAGAAAGCGGTCGCCTATCTGGAGCCGTTCATGCAGCGGGAGAAAGTCGCCGCCGGCGAGGGCTCGCAACGTACCCGCGGCCGCATCCTGCTGGCGACTGTCAAAGGCGACGTTCACGACATCGGCAAGAACATCGTGGGGGTCGTGCTGGGCTGCAACAACTACGAAGTCATCGATCTGGGCGTGATGACGCCCGCCGAGGAGATTCTCCGCGTGGCCCGCGAGCAGCACGTCGACTTGATCGGCCTGTCCGGTCTGATCACGCCCAGCCTGGATGAAATGGCGCATGTGGCGAAAGAGCTGCAACGCGAAGGGTTTCACCAGCCGCTGCTGATCGGCGGTGCCACGACCAGTGCCAAGCACACGGCGGTCCGGATCGCGCCCGGCTACCAATCGCCGACCATCCATGTCTTGGATGCCTCGCGCAGCGTGGGCGTCGTGGATCGGTTGTTGAGTCCTACGCAGCGGCCGGAAATCGAGCGCGAGAACGCTCGGCTGCAGCAGCAGTTGGTCGAATCGTATCGCCAGCGGCAGGTGCGGCTGGTGTCTTACGCCGAAGCCTGCCGGCGGCGGTTCCCTACGGACTGGGCCACGGTCCGAATCGATCGGCCGTCGTTCACCGGATCGCGCGTGCTGGATGATTTTCCCTTACAACAATTGATCGAGTACATCGACTGGTCGCCGTTCTTCCTGGCTTGGGAACTGAAAGGCCGCTTTCCGGCGATCTTCGACGACCCCGAGACCGGCACGGCCGCGCGGGAGTTGTACGACAGCGCCCGGTGCATGCTGGACGACATCATCCGCAACCGGTGGCTGACGGCCAAAGCGGTGTATGGGTTCTGGCCGGCGGCTGCGGCGGGCGACGATATCGTGGTCTATTCGGACGAGACGCGGCAGCACGAGCGGGCGCGGCTTCACACACTTCGCCAGCAATGGGAACGCAAAGGTCAGGACTATTTCCGGGCGCTGGCCGATTACATCGCGCCGCTGGACTCCGGCCGCCAGGATTACGTGGGGGCGTTCGTGGTGACGACGGGAATCGGCGCGGAGGCGTTATGCGGGCAATACGAGGCGGCGCTGGACGATTATAACTCGATCCTGGTCAAAGCGCTGGCGGACCGCCTGGCCGAGGCGTTCGCCGAATTCCTGCACGCCCAGGCGCGTCGCGACTGGGGCTATGGCGCCGAGGAATCCTTGTCGCCCGGCGACTTGATCGCCGAGCGGTATCGAGGCATCCGGCCCGCGCCGGGCTATCCTTCCCAGCCGGATCACACGGAAAAGCAGACCTTGTTCGATCTGCTGCAAGCCGAATGCCACGCCGGCGTCAGCTTGACGGAAAGCTATGCCATGTTGCCCGCCGCCAGCGTCTGCGGACTGTACTTTGCACATCCCGAAGCACGCTACTTTGCCCTGGACCGGATCACCCGCGATCAAGTCGAAGACTATGCACGCCGCAAAGGCATGACGCTGGCGGAAGCCGAACGCTGGCTGGCGCCGAATCTCGGTTACGAGCCGTGAGCTTTGTTACTTCGGTTCGCCTGCGGCCGTCAATTCGATCGGTTTGGGCAGGCCGAGCCCTTGGATTTGAGCCAGGATCGTCTGCCGATCGCCGACCAAGACGAGCACGCCCTGTTCCAGGGGCAGCGCGCTCTTGGCCACCACGTTCAGTTCTTGGGAGCCCACGGCGCTGGCCTTCAAGTCCACTGCGGGACCGTCAAAAGAACGCCCGTTTCGCAGCAAACGGACGGCCGCTTGCAGGACGGCTCCCAGGTTCTCGTAGTCTTGCAACAGATCCGTTCGAAAACTCGCCCGGGCCTTGCTCGTTTCCTCGTCCGAAACGTCGCCGCTGCGGATCGACGCGAACTCGTTGAGGAATTCCTTGATCGCGTCGCCTGTCACTTCCGCCTGAACATTGGCATAGGCGAGGAAAAGGCCGATTTGCGGGTCCATGAAATAGCGGGACCCGGCGCCATAGGTATAGCCGCGCCGTTCTCGCAGGTTCTGATTCAGCCGGCTGGTGAAACTCCCGCCGAGGATCGTGTTCAACAACGTCAGCGGGATGCGGTTGGGATCCGCGTAGACCGGGCCCGGCAAGTAGAACCGAATCACCGTTTGAACCGACTGGGGTTTGTCCACCAGGACGACGCGAAGCGAAGCGTTCTGAGGCGGGCTCAATTCCATCGGCTCCAGCGCAGCTGCGGCCGCCGGCCAAGTGCCCAGCGTACGTTCTAATTCCCGCTTCGCTTCCTCCGCCGTGAGATCGCCCGCCACCAGCAGCGTCGTGCCGGCGGGCGAGTAAGCTCGGCGGTGAAAGTTCTGGACGTCGTCCAGCATCAGGGCGGCTACCGATTGCGGAGTGCCTTCGGTCGGGCGGCCGTAGGGATGGTCGTCCCCAAAGTACGAACGCATCCCGACCAGGCCGGCGACCGCCGAAGGATCGTCCAGGTTGCGGCGCAAGGATTCCACCTCCAACGCTTGCACGCGTTCCCATTCCTGCGGCGTGAACGCCGGGACCCGTACGGCGTCGGCGAACAAACCGATCGCCGGTTCCAAGTTCCTCCGCAGCACGGACAAGCTGCCCAGGGTGAACTCGCGGGACGCGTGAAACGTCAGTGTGGCGCCGAGCTGATCCAATGCTTGGGTGAATTCCACGGCGCCGAGCGAGCCCGCGCCTTCGTCCAGCATCTCGGCGGTCAACGCGGCCAGCCCCCCTTTATCCGCCGGGTCGTGGATCGAGCCGCCGGCGAACACCGCCCGCAACTCGACCAGTGGCAACTCGCGGCGCGGAAAGAAGTAGACCGGGATGCCGTTGGAAAGTGCAAACTGCTGCGGGATCGGAGGGCTGAATGCCGCTGGCGAACCCGCCGTCGGCCGCTGGTCGCGCGGATCCGGTTGGACCGGCTCCAATTCCGGCAGCACGCGCAGCACCAGTCGCGCCTCCGGCGTGAGCACTTTCCCGGCCCAATCTTTCACGTCCTCGACACTCGCCCGGCGATAGCGATCCAGATCGCGGCGGAATGAATTCGGCTCGCCGAAAAAGAACTGGTACTGGTTCAACGCATCCGCTTTGGCCGTGACCGACTGCAAACGGTTGATCGTGGCAAACTCGATGCCCGCCTTGTGCCGCTCCAGCTCTTGCGGTGTGGGGCCCGCCTGACGGTACGTGGCCAGGACTTCGTCGATCACCTGCTCGATCCGATCCAACTCAACCCCCGGCTTGGCCGTGGCTTCGATCGCGAACAGTGAGCCGAGCAGCATCGATTCCTGACGCGCGGTGACCTCGCTGGCCAAGGATTGCTCGTAGACCAACGCCTGGTACAGCCGGCTCGTGATGCCGTCGGCCAGGGTGGCGGCGATCAAGTCCATTTCGGCATCGCCGGGCTGAAACGCGGCCGGGCTGTGGTAAACCACATAGACTTTGGCAAACTGGACCGCGTCGCTCAATGTGTTCCGGATAATACGATCCAGTTTAACAGGCGGCGAGTCGCGACGAGGCGGCTCGGAACCGCGCGGCAGTGTTCCGAACAATTCCGCGATGCCCGGCTTGATCTCGGCCGGCTGGAAATCCCCCGCCACGACCAACGCGGCGTTGCAGGGCACGTAATAGCGGGCGAAGAAATCCTTGACGTCCTCGACCGTTGCCGCGATCAGATCTTGGTGAGTTCCAATCACAGGGATATGGTAGGGATGGCCCGGTGGAAACATCAGTTCGGGGATCCGCAGCTCAGCCGGTCCATACGGCCGGTTCTCATAGCTTTGGCGGCGTTCGTTCCGCACCACCTCGCGCTGCTTGTCCAGTTTCTCCTGGTTCATCTTGTGGCCGAGATCTTGCAGGCGATCCGCGTCGAGCCACAGCAGGGTCTTCAGCAGGTTCGCCGGACCGTAGGAGAAGTAGTTCGTGCGATCCTCCGAGGTCGTGGCATTATTCCAGCCACCCCCGCCTTCCATGATCGTATCGAAATCGCCGCCCGGGACCCGTTCGGTACCCATGAACATCAGATGCTCGAACAGGTGGGCAAATCCCGACCGGCCGGACACCTCGTCCTTGCTGCCTACGTAGTACCAAAGATTAATCGTGGCCACAGGCAGCCGATGGTCCTCGTGCAGGATCACTGTCAAGCCGTTAGGCAGCTGGTACTTTTCGTATTTCACGTCTTGAGCCGGCAGCGGATGCGCTGCGAGCAACCATGCGGTGCATGCTAGTGCGGTCAACATCTTACGAGCCATCGGGTCGGATCTCCCAGGGATAAATAGCACCTCGTAACACGGGCCGTCCGCCTATGACCAAGTCGTATGCCACAGGCCGCCAGCCTCCCAGCCTTTGGGAATGGTAACACGATCACAATCCTCACGCCACCGCACAGCTGTTTTGCGCCAACTTTTGACATCGGCGCGGTTCCAAGCAGTGCCACGCGTGGTCGCGTGGCACGGCTTACTCGCATGCCGGAAAACCGTGCTCCTGATCACAGGACGCTGCCGGCGTGCGAGTCAGCCGTGCGGCGAGCGCCGTGCGACGCCGGGTGCGAGGGCGATCCGGGCGGCGGCGGTTGGGCCAGCGCGACGTCGCTTGGCGCTTCGGCACTGCTGGGAACCGTGGAAAGCCGCGTGTGCATGGTGAGTCGGCGCGGTTCCAAGCAGTGCCACGCGTGGTCGTGGGGCACGGCTTACTCGCACGCCGGAATACCGTGCTCCTGATGACAGGACGATGCCAGCGTGCGAGTCAGCCGTGCAGGAGCGCCGCGCGACGCCGAGTGCGAGGGCGATCCGGGCGGCGACGGTTGGGCCAGCGCGACGTCGCTTGGCGCTTCGGCACTGCTGGGAACCGTGGAAAGCCGCGTGTGCATGGTGAGTCGGCGCGGTTCCAAGCAGTGCCACGCGTGGTCGTGGGGCACGGCTTACTCGCACGCCGGAATACCGTGCTCCTGATGACAGGACGATGCCAGCGTGCGAGTCAGCCGTGCAGGAGCGCCGCGCGACGCCGAGTGCGAGGGCGATCCGGGCGGCGACGGTTGGGCCAGCGCGACGTCGCTTGGCGCTTCGGCACTGCTGGGAACCGTGGAAAGCCGCGTGTGCATGGTGAGTCGGCGCGGTTCCAAGCAATGCCACGCCTGGTCGTGTGGCACGGCTCACTCGCACGCCGGAAAACCGTGTTCCTGATCACAGGACGCTGTCGGCGTGCGAGTCAACCGTGCGGCGAGCGCCGCGCGATGCCGAGTGCGAGGGTGATCCGAACGGCGGCGTGCGGCCTTGCTGCACCTGTCTTCAACTCAGGTGCAGGCCGCAATCGACTACATCCGCGACCACGAAGCCGAGGTGAACGCGGGCTACGAGATCATCCTGGCACGGATCGAGAAGGGCAATCCTCCACACGTCAGTCGCGCCCGACATCACGCTGGTTCCTGCCGGCCTCCTATGTGGACCAGATGCTCACTCGTCACTGGGCCTCAGAAGCGGTCGCCGTGGAGATTACGGACCTTTTCTCCACATTCGTTCACCATCATCGAACTGCCGCTGGAGATACGGCGCGAAACAGGACCGGAAGTTTCCCGGCTCGCGCGGACCCCAGGCCGCCCTAAACGTCACTGTGCCGGTTTTGAGATGGCTGGCAATGCATTCAGAAATAAATCGCCGTCGATGACATTGACGTGCGACGAATTTATCGTGCGATAGATGCGTCGCACGTCCTTCTCGCGATCAAGGGTGATTTGATGGCAGGACAGATTCAGAACTCCTGACATGGCGAGTTGCCCAGATGAGCGGTTGTTTGCCGTCCAGCCGGAGGCCACCGAGTTTATCTCGGCGGAGTTTCACCCTCCGCCTAGAACGCGAGCGTCCGACTTCCCACCCTTTCTCCCGCCGCCGCCGCCCGGCGGCGGCGGCGGAAGAAAGGGTATTTTGTGTCGGGTTTTTCTGGGGTGGAGGGTGAAGCTCTCCTGGGGTAAACCCAAGGGCCTCAAAGGCTGAGTGTTGCCGTCAGGCAACCTTTCGGTGACGCAAGGTCAGCGGCGAGGACCTCACTATCGCTCATTCTTTTCGCCGCTTTTCCAGCTCGTTCCCCTGACAAATCCCCAGGAAATCTCGCGCCATGTCAGGAGTTCTGAGATTGGTCCGCGAAATGTTGTTGGAAGAGACCAAAAGCGATCGCCTCTTGTTTCGTCTGCCTCTGGAGATCCGTGAAATCGTGCGACCGCTGCTCGCGAAATGATGGCAGTGCGACAGGGGCTGCGCGCAGTCTCGCTTTGCGTGAGGGTTCCAAGTGGACCGCTTCGTCCCCACACGCATCGACGTGCCTCCCGACGGCGGAGGCGAATACCACGAACAGTCCGTACTTGGACGGGGGAACGGAACCGGCGTCAACCAACGTCCTCGATCTTGATTTGGTACCGTGCCTTTAACGCGCGGATCACGTCGGTGACCTGCGCTTCGTTTGCTTTCGAGTAGGACAGCAGCAGTTTGACGCGGTTCGCCTCGACGGGGCACTTGGCTTCGACCAGCAGACGGAGAAAGTCGTCGAAGAACGGCTGGCTGGGGCATACCAGTTGGACTCGCGTCACGCGCGTCAGCGTCAGCTGGGGTTTGCTCGGCGACTGGCTCTGCGCGACCGCCGTTTGCTTCGGGAAACGGGTCCGGGCGTTCTTGGGCAAGGGCGTAAACTTCGCAGTTGCGTGTTTCACACGCAACGGCATCAGTTCCCGCCGCTCCAATTCGTTGAACAACTTGCCGGGCGAACGCACCAGGTTCACGCCGGGCGCCAAAGCTTCGATCGTCAAGGCCGCGTCTGCGGTCAGATCCTTGTCGCCTTCGAGGACCGCGAAACCCGAATACAACGCGAATTTCTCGCCGTGCTCGGACCAAGCCGCCAGTTCGCGGAGGACGTTGCCCGGCAACTCGGTCTCGGACAACTTCCGCAGCAGGGCGACGACGTCCAGTTTCGGGTCGGCAGCCCGAGCGGCAGCCACTTTCTGCTTGGTCATCTTCAGGACGAACGAGGTGTCTTCCTTGACGATCTCGCACAGCGGCGCAAGCTGGTGGAGCGTCTTGACGGGATACGTCTCTGCCTGGACGTAGACGTCGAAACTGGGGGTCACGGTAACCCGAGGCTCGGCGATCTGCCCCCGCAGTGCGCGGCTCAACCGCTCGCTGACTCGGAATGCCTGCAGAGTGCCCAACGACGGATAGACTTCCCGCTTGAAACGCTTGCAGAAGGCGACGTCCACGTACCCCATGACCCAGGGGATGTCTTCGAGAAATCGTTCGATGTATCGGCCTTGGACGCGGTGGAACGAGTCGGGATCTTTTACGGCCACCGCGGTCCCCTTTCCCCACTCCTCCTTTCTCTCTTGGAAATTTCCGTAGCGTCCCTGTTGAGCATCGTATTTGGTCTTGAATGATGGCTTTTCCGGAATCAAGAAGTACGGGTGATGCTTCTTCAGATGTTCGACCAGCGAGGTTGTGCTGAACCATTGTCCCGGCGGGCATTCGGCCAACAAATCCAGCAGAAAACGGCGTGCGACGGTGAAGTCGAGCAGTGGCATGACGCCGGTCGCCGCTCCCCATGTATAGAACTTGTCGAGCCGTCCCAGCAGCGATGTGCTATAGAATTCGCTGTCGCTTCCTTGATGCCGGGACAACAAATGGACGAGCAGCGTCGATTCCTGTTTGGCAGGACTTAGATCGACGAATTTCTGATAGGCGTTCCCGACGAACTTCATGTAATTGTCCGGGAAGCTGGGTTCCGAACTGGTGTAGCCTGCGTACACGCCCTTGATGTCATAGGTCACGAACCCCAGTTCCAGGGCAAGTTCGTCGATGTAAGCCACCCAGTCTGAAGTGCCGTCTTCCTCGACTTCCTCCGCGGCAAGCGGATCGGACAACAGCTTGGCCAGCCGTTTCGCATCCGCTTTGCTCAACAGGTTGTCTCGATGCGAGCGTTTTACTTCGCGGCTGCGGACATAGTCGACAAAGACGTGGATGTCTCGCCGCACGTCCATCGCTCGCGTGGGAACGTCCAAACGGCTGACGTCGATCGAATCAAGCTTCACGGCTCTCGACCTCCTTGACCACGTGACCCAACTTGGTAACGACTCGTTTGACCTCGGCGAACGAGTCGTACGCAAAAGCGAGATACTCGTCGCCCAGCGGCACAACACGCGCGCCCAACGATTTTTCGATGGCTACCTTCAGAGCCAGATCGCCTACGCGGGCAACCGCCAGGTTCTCGTGCAGAATCGTCTTGCCGCTGCGCTGCCGGCACGTTTCGAACGCTTGCCGAAACACCGTGGAATTCTTTTGCAGCCAATCGGCCGTGGCGAACGACTCAAAAACGCCGGCCATCCTGCCCAACTTGATCAGGTTCGGCGCGAGCAGCAGAACAGGGCGGCCTGACGTCGCAGGCCGCTGATCGGAGATCGCCACCAATTTTTCCAGCGATTCCAGGGGGACCGTCTCCAAATCGACCGTCGCGGTGCCGTCGGAGGCAATGTCCAAATACTGGTGAGGTAGTACGCTCTCGTCAGGGATGGAGGGGGCGAGCCGATACCAATTCGCGCCGTCGGCCTGTTGCCGCGCCAAGCACCCCCAGCGGTACCCGCTTTCGCAAAGCTGTTGGCTATCGACCTGGTAACCGCAGAAGACCTCCAGCGGCACAGCCAAGCTGGCCGCATCGACCCAACCGTCGACCTCCAACGAGCCTAGAATCTGGAGAATCGCGTCGACAGGAGGTAGTGCGTACCGATCGGTGTACTTGTCCTTCTTTTTTTCCTTTTTCGAACCGGCGTCCTCTTGCCAGCAGCGTTTCTGCCAGACGACGAGTTCGCTGGCGAGGAAAGGTTTGCCGTTCCAGCGCAGCTCGCCTTCCGCGATCTGCAGCTTGGCGTCCGTAACCTTGTCCGGGAAGGCATGCCCCACCGCCGTTTTCAGTTTGGCACGCGGCACGTCGCTCCGCCACTGCCCCGGCCCGGTCAAGTGTTTGGCGGACGGGATCAACGGTGGCAGATACGCATGGAACTGGAGGGGCAACGAGAAGATCCAAGATTCCATTTGCGTCTTGTCTTCCCGGCCCCTGCCGTACTCCGCGAGCAGCACGACGCCTTTGCGGACCAGCCGCTCTTTTGCCAGCTTGAAGACGTCCTGGTATCGCTGCGTAAACGTGCCGTAGAAGGGACGCTTATCCCCGGCTTGAGCCAACCGGCTGAAGAACGTCACGTCGACCGGTTTATCGACCGCTTTCAGCCGGTGCAGCAATGCGATTTCCAAAGGTTCGAGCGATCCAAACGCGGCATCCAATCCACACTCCGTAACGAACAGACTCTCCAGCACGCTGGGCGAGGAAGCGGCCGCGGCGGGCAAGCCACGAGCCTTGCAGATCGCCTTGATATCCGCTTGACTGAGGATCCCGTGGCACATCTGATGAAGCATTTCCGTCGGATTTTCGATAATCTTTACTAAAAGCATTTGGATTCCGGGTCTTGAATTTCTTTCGTCTGCCCATGCGTTCACGCATGTGAAGCTTGGTTTGGGTTCCGAAGCGGCGTCGCCCAGCCGCGCAGCGGCAGGACGGCCCTTCTCAGCCAGCGGCGAGGGCTGCTACAATTCCAGCTTGACCGCAAGACCGCCGAGCCAATTCGAATGAGAAAAGGATACCGAAAACTCTCGTGACTCGCTACGCCCCCGAGAATCCGTTGATCGTCCAAGGCGACCACACCGTGTTGTTGGAAGTGGGCAGCCCTCGTTATGAAGCGGCACGGGATGGCTTGGCCCGGTTTGCCGAATTGATCAAGTCGCCGGAGCACATCCATACCTACCGCATCACGCCGCTGTCGATCTGGAATGCGTGCGCGGCCGGCACGACGACGGACGAGATCGCGGACAGCTTGCATGAATTCTCCAAGTACGACATCCCGGGGCACGTGTTGCGGGAGATCCGGGACTATGCCTCGCGGTACGGGCGACTGGTGCTCCAACGGTCGGCCGACGGGTTGGTCCTGCGGGCCGCCGACCATCCGCTGGCCGAGGAGATCTGCCGCAACAAGCACGTCGAACCGCTGTTGGGCGAACGGCTGTCTCGCCTCGAATTCCGCGTCCTCCCGGCCCTGCGTGGCCGGCTGAAACAAACCCTGGTGAAAATCGGCTTTCCCGCGGAAGACCTGGCCGGTTACACCGACGGCGATCCGCTGCCGGTCCAGTTGCGTACGACCACGCGCGGCGGTTTGCCATTCGCGCTGCGGCCGTATCAGCAGCAAGCGGCGGCCGTCTTTCATGCGGGCGGATCGGAGCGCGGCGGATCCGGCGTGATCGTCTTGCCCTGCGGCGCGGGCAAGACGGTGGTCGGCATGGCTTGTCTGGCGGCCATCGGCTCGTCGACCCTGGTGCTGACCACCAACGTCACCGCCACGCGGCAATGGATCGCCGAGCTGTTGGACAAGACTTCGTTGGGCGAAGATCAGGTGGCCGAATACAACGGTTCCCGCAAAGAAGTGCGGCCCGTGACGGTGGCCACGTACCAGATCCTGACCTATCGCCCCAAGCGGGACAGCGAGTTCGTGCATCTGGGCTTGTTCGATCAACGGAACTGGGGACTGATCATCTACGACGAGGTCCATCTGCTGCCCGCCCCGGTGTTTCAGGTAACGGCCAGCTTGCAAGCTCGGCGGCGGTTGGGGCTGACCGCCACCCTGGTCCGCGAGGACGGCCGCGAAGACGACGTCTTCGCGCTGATCGGGCCCAAGAAGGTCGATGTGCCTTGGAAGGTCCTCGAAGGACAAGGCTGGATCGCCACCGCAAGCTGCACGGAAATCCGTTTGCCGATGCCGCCGTCGCTGCGGATGCCCTACGCGTTGGCGGACCAGCGCAGCAAGTTCCGCATCGCCGCCGAGAACCCGCAGAAACACGCCGTCGTGCGGCAATTGCTCCGCCGGCACCCCGACGAGCCGACGCTGATCATCGGCATGTACGTCGAACAGCTCCAGCAACTGGGCCGCGAATTGGACGTACCGCTGATCACCGGCAGCACCGGGCAACGCAAACGCGACGAGTTATTCGAGCGGTTCAAGTCGGGCGAGGTGCGGGTGCTGGCCGTGTCCAAAGTCGCCAACTTCGCGGTCGATCTGCCCGACGCGGCGGTGGCGATCCAGATCTCCGGAACGTTCGGTTCGCGGCAGGAAGAAGCCCAACGGCTGGGCCGCATCCTGCGTCCCAAAGCGGGCCGTAACCAAGCCCACTTCTACACGCTGGTCAGCGGCGACACCGTCGAGCAGGAATTCGCCCTGCGGCGACAATTATTTCTATGCGAACAAGGCTACACCTACGAAATCGTCGACGCGCCCAACGGCGATTAGGGGACATCTTAAGTTTCCCTCCATGAACGAGTGTGCCAGATGGTCAGAGGGTTGCCGTCGATGGCATTGGCGGCGAACTTCTCGTTGCCGGCATTCTCGCTGCTGACCCGGGCGATCTTCCAATCCTTGTTCGCCAACGCACCGTCGGTGGGCAGGCTGTGCGCCGCCCGATCGATCCGGCCTTTTTTGCGCACGCCGCTGGGAGTGGCCTCGATACTGGTGTCGTCGTGTTTGCCGTATTTCGCTCGCCGGTCCCGCTCGTGTCGTTCGGTGGTCGAGAAGGTGCCTTCGACCGCCGGCTCGTGCGCGGCGGCCGCCAGTGCTTTCAGCTTGGCCAGCACGTCGGGGTGTTGGGATGCCAGATCCTTCGATTCGCTGGGATCGGTGCTCAGGTCGTACAGTTCCCACGCACCGCCGGTTTTCGGCTGGACGGCTCGCCAATCGCTTTGCCGGATGGCGGTCCAACTGCCGATTTCCCAGTACAGGTACTCGTGCTGCTTCTGCGGATGTCCAGCCGCTTCTTCGCCGATCAGCGTAGGCAAGATGGAGATGCCGTCGATGTCGGCTGGTGGAGTGCTGCCGGTCACCTCGGCAATCGTCGGCAGGATGTCCGGGAAGTAGCAGAGATGATTCGAGACTTGGTTGGGAGCGATCTTCCCCGGCCAGTAGGCGACGAACGGGATTCGCAGCCCGCCTTCGTAGAGATTGCCCTTTCGGCCGCGATACTCGATGCCCGTCTGCGGATGCTTGTTGGCGCCGTGGATGCCGCGGGGATATTCGGGCGAGGCGAAGTAGTCGGCCCCGCCGTTGTCGCCGCTGAACATGACCAGCGTCTGCTCTGCGAGGCCCAGTTCTTTGAGCAGCGCGAGCAATTCGCCCAGTTGGCGGTCGATCATCGTAACCATCGCCGCGTAGCGGCGCGCGGCTTCCGGCCACGGCTTGTCTTGGTACAGCGCCCAGGCCGGATCGGAGTCCGGGATATCAAATGCGCCGTGCGGCGGCGTGACGGGCAGGTAGCAGAAAAACGGCTCGTCCTTGTGCTGCCGGATAAAGTCGACCGCGCCCTCGAAGATCACGTAGTGCGAGTACGTCTCGCCGTCGCTCAGTCCCCGGTTGCCCGCCAACGGCACTTCCTCGCTGTTGCGCAGAATATACGGCGGATAGTAGCTGTGGGCATGAACCTGGTCGTAGTAGCCCAGAAACACGTCGAAGCCATGCCGCTCGGGAACGCCCGTGGAATCGCGCCCGCCGCAGCCCCACTTGCCGAACCCGCCGGTGGCATAGCCCTTGCGTTTGAGCATCGAGGCGATGGTTTCCTCGTCGGCCCGCAACGGAGTCCCGCCGCCGTTGACGCGGACGGAGGTGTGACCGCTGTGCTTGCCGGTCAAGAAGCTGCAGCGCGTGGGCGCGCACACCGAGGAGCCGGCGAACAAGTTGTTGAAACGGATCCCCGCGGCGGCCATGCGATCGAGGTTGGGCGTCTGGATGTTGGGATTGCCCATGTACGAGACTTCATAGTACCCGAGTTCGTCCGCCATCATGTAAACAACGTTCGGAGGACGAGTCTCCGCGTTCACCGACGACACCAAAGCCAAGAGTCCGAGCCACGCAAGTGCGGTGCGATGCATGCTGGAGTTCCTTTCGAAAATGCCTTTCCGTCGAGTCCGTCTCCGTGTTCTACCAGGGGTGCATGTCGCTGTAAATCCGTCCGGCACAGACGGAGACGAAGACGGTTCGGCCGCCGAACCGATTGAGTGCGTGCTGAGTTCGATCCGCCACGATCCGGACCCGTTGGCACAGATCCGTTCGCGGCTGAACGATATCTCGTGGTGGATGCGGTTGTTATGCTAGACGATCGCGATGCGGGCCAACCGCGAGGACGGGGAAACTGTGAAGTTCTGCAAAGTCGTTGCAGTGCCGTCCGTTCGATGGACTCCGACCTAATTCACCGCCGACTCAGCCCGTCGGACGTCGAGCCAACCACTCAGGTCCTCCAGCGTGCGAAAAGCCAGCAGCTCCTCGCCCAACGCCTCGATTTCCGGATACGACAGGCTGTGAATTCGCCCTTCGAGGCCTTCCGGCAAGGGGCCCAAGACGCGCCTCAGTTGTCGCACGAGGACGCCGGCGCCACCTTCGGTCCTTCCCTCGGCCTTGGCCAGTCGTTCTACGGACGTGACGTACGGCATTTTCATTTGCTCCTCAAATTCGCTAAGCTCTACGCGAAACCGCTGTTCCAAATCTTCCCGTAAATGCATCATCCAGTCGATCAAACGGAACAACTCGCGCACGTCATCTGCATTATACCCAGCCCGGTACAAACTGCGAACCAGTTGCCACTTGGCACGAAAACGCCCCTCCGGGTCGCCCGCGGTGCGCAACGACTCGATCTGGGCTCGCGCCACTTGAACCGGCAGCGATACGTCGTCCTTCCACTCGCTCTCCAGCTTGTCGACCAGCTTACAGACAGGGAATTTCAGGCGGGTCTCGAAGTCCCCTACCTGGAACAGGTCTTCGCGGGGACGCCAGTGGGCGTCAAGATCGGCCAGCACGACGACGCTCACGACCCGCTGGTCGAACGTCCAAGACAAGCCGCCGTTGAACTTCGCGATCCGGCGCTCGAACCCGGATTCCGACGCCGATTGGATTTCCAAGTGCAGCAGAATCCACAGGGGCTCGCCGGAAAGCAGCCATACTTTGACCAGCAAATCCACGCGTTTGTTGCGGCTGCCCGCTTGTCCAAGGACTTGGCTGACTTCCTTGTCGTACCACTCCACGGGACGACTCCAGTCAATCGCCGCGTCAATTGCCGCGAAGTACTTCGCGAGGAACTCGGCCAAGTGATGCCGCAGGCCCTCCTTCCACGCGCCGTCGTAATCGCTATCTTGCTCGGATAACTTGCGCAGGGGAATTTCGGCCATCTTGTCTCTTTCAGACGAACGACTACCGTCGCACGTAGCGAGGGGGCCTGGGCGCTCTCCTCCCGTCACCCTTCCTCGACGACCTTCAGGTTCATCAGCCGTGCCAGATGGCCGATGCTGTCCATGTGGTCGCCGTAGAACACCACGCGGTGCAGCAGCGTCATGGCGTCCTCGGTCTGCAGGACGCTGCTCCAATTGACGGCCATCTTCGCCGCGTCCCGCACCTCGGTCACGATCTGGGTGCGGCAGGCCCGGACCGATTTCTCCGGCACCTCGATGATCTTGCCCGTCGAGGCGAGGATCGTATCCAGGTTGACCAGTTTGGTGCGGGTAATGGCCTCGCCGACACGGTATTGGACCTCGGGCACACAGCCGCTGCCGCCCACCTCGGAATGCCCGCGCAGCAGGTAGGGCGCGGGCTGGCCGTCCGGGCCGTCCATCTGCAGCGGTGCGGTGCAGTGGGCGGTCCACAGGGCGTTGCGCGAGGTGTCGAAGGTCGCGTTGCCTTGGAATCCCGGACGATCGATCGCGTATTGGAACAGGAGCATGGTCAACAACGAGTCCATGTCGCCCTCGCAGGCGGCCGGGATGCCGCCGTCGCGGAGGCGCGTAAAGCCCAGGCAAGGGAAGCCCTTCGCCAGCCAACCCATGCAGGTGCCGATGGCCAGCCCCTGAGCCCGTTCCTGTTTCATCAGGTTCTGCAACGCCACACTGATGCGGGCCGCCTTGGTGATGTCTTCCGCGTTGGGCTCGAGGATCGCTTTCGCCCCCTCGGTCCAGCGTGCCGCCTCGGCGCGAACCGCCTGATCGTCGGCTGCGGCAATCAGGTCGCTGAAGGTCTTCTCGTCGACGGCTACGACGTCCGCCCCCAACCGCTTCTTGATTTCGTCCGGCGATTGGGCGGGCGCCGTGCCGCGGGCGGGAGGGAACAACAGGATCCGAGTCTGCTGCATCATGGGGATCACCCGGAGCAGACGAATCGCTCGTTCGAGTTCGCCATAGTCGCTGCTGGGCAGGAGCGTGACCGGATGCCCCTGACGTTGCCAGCGGTGAGCATACATCCAATCATGACCGCTGGCCGGCAACGAGAACACCACCAGCGGATGCTTTCCATCGAGAATTGGCTGCACCATCCGCGTCAAGGCGAAACAATGCAGATTGACGGCGAGCACCGGTGCCGCCGGCCCCGCTTCGGCCAACAGCGCTGCGGTCTGCTCGGCGTTTCTCGATTCGCCGATCAGCAGTTCGACGTTACCCAGCGTCTTTTCCGCCTCGCCCAGACGAGTCTTCATGGCCTCCAGCTGCTTGGGGTCGACGTTCCACCCCCGGTCCTCGGGTCCGGGAGGTCCGGTAAAGATGACGCAGATCCGGGATTTCCCCGGGGGCTGGGGGGGCGATTCCGAAGTCCAAGCGTGCGTCCAGGCCGCGCCGGCGAGCATCAATCCGCTTGCCGCGACTCCGCCGCCCAAGAACTCTCGTCTCGTGCATTGCTCACACATCGCAGTACCCTCCTCGAAATTGGCATCAGGCTTAACCCAACAGAAATCGCTCTTCGAGCGAACCGAATCCCGAAATCCATAAACCAATTGAAGCCATACGCCCCGGACTTGCAAGCAGCGCGCGGCGCAAATTGAGAAATTCATTGCCCATGGTCCGCGGGAGCCACGACGTTCGAGAGCCGCCTGCGCAGGAACTCGAAGCGTTCTTGATAAACCCGACGCGAAACGGAACTGGTCGCGGCCGATGATCAATCTGTCATTTCCGTGTCGCGCACCGGCGGTTGCTGCCATGGCTGTCAGTACTTCCAATCCACCCGCATGACACCGATCCCTTCTCGCTTGCCTTGATCGACAAATGGTTCTACAATGGTCTAACATGGCTGACGCGTGCTATTTGAGCGGAGAACGACCGATGTTGACGAAGAAGTTGAGCAAACACGGCAACAGTCTTGCCTTGGTGATTGACCGATCCATCTTGGAATTGTTGGGAATCGACGAACAGACCACGCTCAATATTACCACGGATGGTCGGGCGTTGGTCGTGGTGCCGGCGCACAGCCAGCGGCGGCGTAAGCGGTTCCAGGATGCCTTGACGGCCTGCAATGAGCAGTATGGCCCGGCGCTCAGACGGCTTGCGGAGTAATGCCGTGGAGCCGATATTTCTGACAATTGACGAGGTTCTCGCCATCCATCGGGACCAGATCGCACGCTACGGCGGAGCGGAAGGGGTGCGCGACTGGGGCTTGTTGCAGTCGGCGATCGCCATGCCGGACGCAACTTTCGGTGGTCAGTTCCTGCACTGCGACTTGTGCGAAATGGCGGCGGCCTACTTGTTCCATGTTGTTCAGAATCACCCGTTCATCGACGGGAACAAACGCGTGGGTGCCGTGGCCGCCTACGTTTTTCTTGCACTCAACGACGTGCGGCTGACAGTCGACAACGACACCTATGCCGACCTGGTGCTCACCATCGCCCGTGGCGCAATGCCGAAGTCGGCCGTTGCCGAGTTCTTTCGAGCAAGCACGACGCGAGCCTGACCAACGGGTTGTCGATGAAGAAAACTCGTGGCGAACCTGCTTAATCAGTTCACGGCCCCGGGACGTGTTTTCCGCTTGCACGAGCTGTTGTTCCGCTGGCGTCATGATTCCTTGCAGTCGCACGAGCACCAAGTCGTCGAACCGATAGCTGCAGTCTCGGCGACGGAGGGTACGGTCGACGAGGTCCTTGCTGAAAAGCAAAATATCGAATGAATCGAGATCATTGAACAGGAGGAAACAGAGGGAACGGAGTGACGACTCGTTACTCTGTTATCTCCGTTTCCTCCTGTTCAAGACGCGCGCAGGAAGACAAGAATTGCGGAGTAGTCTCATGGGCTCGCAGCAACGGCCGGACTGGTGGTCGCAGCGTCGCTGGCAGGCATCGCCCTGGACGAATCGCCGGGAACGGCGGCTCGGCCCAACGTTCTGATCATCCTCAATGGGAGGATGGGGACAGCGCATCTTGTCGGCTGCAAGACTTGACGCGAGTAGTGGGGATGTTCTAACGGTAGCTGCGTTGTGTATCGGCTCGTTCGTAGCGGCACCCGAAGAGGAGATCTGCGAGAGTTCGCGTGGCGAGGGCGGACCTGTTTGCGCCGGATGAGGTCGCGATTGTCCAAAGCCGCGGCAATGGCGATGGGGGCAGAAACGCTGACGATCACCGAGGCCGTGAGTGCGACTTCCTCATCGCGATTCATTCTGCCTGCGGCTCCAGAAGCTCGCCCAGTACCAACAGCAAGCGTCGAACGTTAACAGCGTCTGGGTGGTTGATGCGCAGCACGTCGATCGTCGCACGACCGACGGGCGTCTTGCCCATGAGGACTGGTCCCTCCCAGGAAAAATGCGTTCGCCAGCGGTCGCGACGCGGATGGTACAGCCGCGTAACCTCGCCGGTTTCGGGATCGATGCCGGCGAGATTGGGGCCCTTGTAGGTATTGCAGTCGAAGCAAGCGAGCGCAAGATTATCGGCTACCGTCTGTCCGCGATGACTCTCGGCGATAATGTGATCCACTTGAAACGGCTGGTACGCCCACTCCGCAGGAAATCCACAATACTCGCAACGGCGGTGGGCGCGTTGCCAGACGAGATCGTGCAGTGTTCTATCCATCAGACCGGTGAGTCAGGCGTGTGTTGGAGGGTTACTTTGGCGACAAGTTTCATGGCCTCGAACAGCTTCCCAACTCGCCGACGTTCCTCGATCTCGGCCTCTTCCGACGCGGATAGCTGGCCAGCCCGCGCCTTAGCCGCCAACTCGTCAGCCCGACGAAGGTCTTGTTTCGCAGGCTGCAGGTTCACCAGATATGTTGCGGCCTCGCCCGGCATCGGACCGGCGTTTTCCGGCTGAAAAGCACGTACAATAATCGAGGTCGGAGCAGCAGATTCCAGGATGGATGCATTCATGAGCGGACTTCCTTAATTCTCCTTTCCCCAGTTTAGCATCGCCACCGCCATGGGGCAATGCACCAAGCCACACCAGACCACACCTTGCCACCAGCGCAGAAAACTGGCGAATCTTCCATCTCCAGACGTGTGTGGTTTCTTAAGCCGCATGTTGGACAGTGCCCTGTTCTTGACTCGATTTCCAAGTGGAGCTTGGGAACCAGCTGCTGGATACCACCTGGGCAGCTGATGAGAATCCGCCTCAAGCCTCGCGAAAAAAGTGGCTGCAACGGAAAAACACCCTTGCAGGACGGCGGACGATGCGCTAAACTTCCTCTTATGAAGAATTACGTTGGAGCAACGACGAACAAGGGCAAAGGCACGAAGCGCACGACGAAGTGCGTTCGGGCCCGGCTCCTCGCTCCGACGGGGAATGAATCAGATTAGACGACCAAGGCCGGCCAAACAAGAAAACCCGCTGTCGGAGCAGCCCGACAGCGGGTTTTTTATTGGCTGGTACGGCACGTCGGGCCCAGGCACTATTCGAATCGAACGATCGGAAAGGGAAATGTATGGCACAGCGTATGAACGTCGGCGTAATCGGGGCCACCGGGATGGTAGGCCAAAACTATCTTCGGCTGCTGGCGAACCATCCGTGGTTCGCCGTCAGCTACGTGGCGGCTTCGCCCCAATCGGCCGGCAAGACGTATGCCCAGGCGGTGGCGGGCCGCTGGCACATGCAAGGCGACATTCCGAATTCCGTCCAGCAACTGGTGGTCGGTGACGCCAGCGACGTGGCGGCGGCGCAAGGCAAATGCGACCTGATCTTTTCTGCCGTGGCGCTGGACAAGAAGGCCGTCACCGCTCTCGAACTGGCGTACGCCGCGGCCGGATTTCCGGTCGTTTCCAACAACTCGGCGCACCGTTCCACGGCGGATGTGCCGATGGTCATTCCGGAAATCAATCCCGACCATCTGGATGTGATCGCCGCCCAGCGGCGCGCCCGCGGTTGGACCACGGGCTGTATCGCCGTCAAATCCAACTGCAGCATCCAGAGCTACATGACGCCCGTCTGGGCGCTGTGGCAGGCGGGCTTCAAGCCGCGCACGATGATCATCTCCACCCTTCAAGCCCTGTCGGGCGCGGGACATCCGGGCGTAGCGTCGCTGGACATCCAAGACAACATCGTCCCGCTGATCAAGGGCGAAGAGGAGAAGACCGAGATCGAACCGTTGAAGATCTTCGGCCGCGTCGAAGGCGGTACGATTGTGAACGATTCGTCGTTGACGATCTCTGCGCACTGCAACCGGGTGGCGGTCGTCGACGGGCACACGGCGTGTGTCAGCCTCCAGTTCGACGGCGCCGCCCCCGCGCTGGACGAAATCGTCCGCGTTTGGCAAACGTTCCGCGCCCCACCTCAGGAACTCGATCTGCCCATGGCCCCCCAGCGGCCGATCATCTACCGCGACGAAGCGGACCGCCCTCAGCCGCGGAAAGACCGCGATGCCGACAAAGGGATGGCCGTTACCGTCGGCCGCTTGCGGAAGTGCAACGTATTTGACATCCGCTTCGTCGGCTTGCACCACAACACGGTGCGCGGCGCGGCGGGCGGGGCGATCCTGACCGCTGAATTGATGAAGGCGCGGGGCGTGATCTAGGAACTCGAAACCCCGTCAGTCTTTCGGCGCTGCATTTGTCGGCGGCGCCGCGAAGAAGCGGTTATCGATCTGTTGCCGACCGCGGTTGGCGTAGAATTGGACCAGCTGGCCGCGCAGCTCGCGCGGCGTCAGGCGGTCTTCTGCGCGCTGCCGAGCCAAATCGAAATGTTGCTGTCTATCTCAGACTCTCCAAGATCGCTTGGCATTCTCGCTTCTGATGCTCCATGACGCCCACCGTGGCTTGTGCCTTTTCAATCGCGGCGATGGCCTCGGGTTTCCGCCCGGCGGCACGATGCACCTGGGCCGTGCCGATGAGCATGGCCGCGGCCCAGGTTCCTTCGAGCGAGGGCATGTCGAGGCAGGCCAACGCGTCATCGTAACGTTTCCGTGCGGAGAGCATTTCGCCCAGGCTCAGACGGGCTTGGAGCCCTGGCCATCCACCGCCGAAGTCCGCCATGCATTTGCGATAGCAGGCCTCGGCTAGCAGGGGATCGTCCAGGAGCTTCCAGCACGTGTCGCCCAGACGCTGGAAGGCTGACCACTTCTGGTAGGACTTGGCGAATTGGAAGGCCCGCAGGTAGTCGCGCGCCGCCTGAGGCCCGTGCTCGAGCTGAAAATGGGCCGCGCCGCGCACGGCATAGCCGATGGCCGCAAGCTCCTCGGGCCAGGTGGAGAAATCCTCTTCGCCCAGATCGGCCAGAACCTGCTTGGGTGAGGTGGCCCACTGATAGATCCGCGCGCGGGCCGCCTTCGCATACGGCTCGGCGTCGATTTGCCGGCAAAGCTCCAGGGCCTTGGCCTCGCTCCCCTGGTGCAAACGCACGCACTCGGCGGCGCTCGATAGGGCCTGATACCGCTCCTTGGGGTCCCTGCGCGACGCACCGAGCCGAAGCCAGGCGTCGAGGGCCTCGGCATGTTTTCCGGCCTTGCACAGCGCCTCGGCAGCCTGCAAGGCGGCCTCGAAGTCGGCCGAGCTGAGCGACCAGTCCTGCACCGTCGTGCCCTCGATGACAGCCGGAGCCGTCGCGGCGTCCTTGGGAGCGGGCAGGTCGGCGATGAGGTTCTGGAAGCGGGCCAGGCGGGGAGCAAGCTCCGGCTGGCCCGCGGCCAGCAACTCTGTCAGCGGATCGGCATAGCGGGCCCGGCCCCGCTCCATCAGACCCAGGTAATAGTCTCTGAATGCGGCCACGGCCGGCTCGTATTCCGTGCCCGCGGCAAGCGTGGCGGCTCGCTCGATCTTCTCGTGGTAGCCGCGCATCGCCGAGTCACTGAACAACCGCTCCCAGATCGAATAGGCCGCGGCGCGATAGCGGAAACGGGCGATGCAATTGGCGTTGATGTCGGCGTAGATCTCCGCCACGAGCGGCCCGGCGCCGGGCCCGTAAAACCGTTGCACGTAGTCGCGAAACAGGGCTCCCTCGTCGAGCGTCGGATCATAGAACAGACGCATCAGAAGGTAGCGGTTGAAAAGCTCAAACATGATCGAGTCGGCCATCATCTCGCAGAACGCGTGGTTACCGTGCCTGGCCATCACGCGCACCACCCGGGCGTACATCTCGGGCGTGTGCTCCGGAATGCCGACGTTCTCCTCGTCGCGGTTCGAGGCCAGGTAATGCTGCCAGAAGGCCATGTTGCCGTGGGTCAAGCCGGCCCACTGGCGCACGAGGTCTTCGTACTGCTGGAAGGTGTCCTTGTAGTAGAGCGAGCCCGGATGCGAGAAGGCGCAGAAGCCCACGATCACGTTGGGCGGCAGCTTCTCCATGCCCGGAAAAGGGATCGCGTATGAGCCATAGGCCAGGCAGGTCACCTTCGCCTCGGCGACCTCCGCCGCGCAGCGAGCCACGTAGGGCCACACCTGCCGGCTGTTCTCGCCACCCTTGACGTCCGAAACCAGCGCCTGGCACTGCTCGCACTGGCACGCCCGAAAACCGTCGTGCGGCAACAGCGAGAAATAGCCGCCGTACGCGATGTGCTCGGGCCAGCCGCGGTTGTCCTCGTGGGTCGGCTTCTTGGTGATCGGATGGATCCGCGAAATGCCTCGCGACTCGGACGGCTTGCCGGCCAGATAGGCCCGAATGTCGGCTGTCGACTCGCGGACCACGCCCGGCTCGGTATAGCACAGATGGCCGTCGTGGTCGCGGTCCCTATTGGATTTCACGCCGCTCGAATAGAGCGCAAAATACTCGGGATGCTCGCGACCGAAACGTTCCACCCAGCGCGTGCCGGTGGGATAGTGGTTCAGCGGAATCTGGAACGTGGCCCCGCGCATGCGCAGCTCCCACATGCGGTTCTCGGCCGGCGTGAAGCCGATGGCCGCGCGTTCGCCGGGCATGACCGTCAGCCTCTTGTAGTCCTTGCTGTAGAAGCCGCCGGCCCACAGCGACCAATAGCCCACCGTGCGGCTGATGAAATGCGGATTCTCCCGGATCTCCTCGGAAAACGTGAGTGTCCTAGCATGATGCACGCGCTGGCCGAACTCGCCGGGCATGAACCACCGCATGCCCAGCGATTCCAGCAGCCGATAAACGCCGTAGAGCGTGCCGCGTTGAAAGTCCCAACTCGGCATGCTGTGCGTCTGCCCGCGGGCCAGCAGCGCCTCGATGTCGGTGTGCGGTCCTGCGTCGTCCAGGCCCACGATGCAAAGATCGCCGCCGGCCACCGTGATCAAGTAGCCGTCGCGGCGGATTCCTTCAAGAGCGTCGGGCGGAAGCGCCATCCGGGCTGCCGGGCCCAAGCGGATGGCGGGCACTCCGGCCTCGGCCCGGGCCGCGATCGGCAATTCGGCCCCGGACATCCTGGCCACGAACGTGCGAAGCTCCTGGGCCGCAAAACGAACGGTCTCGGGCGACTGGTCCCCAATCACGATTTGCGATCTGGACTGGCCCTCGGAGACCAGCGTGAACGGATCGGCGGCCGAAGCCCAGGTGACCGCCAGGGCCAGGAAAATCAACGAACGTGCGATCGTCATGGGTATTGGTCCCGATGCGCGAGGACTTTTTTGACCGCCGCCACGAGGGCCGCGTTGCACGGAGGTGACCGGACACCCGATTGTATCGAGACGGCGACGTCGTCTGCAATCGGAGGTCGGAACCGTTCTTCTCAAAGCTCGCCGATTCGAAGGGCCAGCACGAACACATAGTGCCCGCGGTCCGGTGCGTTGTGCCGAAGTTCAGCTACCCTGTCCGCGAGAGTCTGCGAGTGACGCAACAGCTCACGCTCGAAACCACGTCAGTCTTTCGGCGCTGCATTTGTCGGCGGCGCCGCGAAGAAGCGGGTATCGATCTGTTCCCGGCCGCGGTTGGCGTAGAATTGGACCAGCCGGCGGCGCAGCTCGCGCGGCGTCAGGCGGTCTTCGGCTCGCTGCCGCGCCAAATCGGGATGTTGCTGTTGATAGTCCCGCAGGCGAGCGATCTGGTCGGGCGGCAATTGGGCCGCGGCTTCCGCGTCCGGCGGTCCGGCCAACAAGGCTCGGTAGGCGGCCGCAAACTCGTTCAGGTTCTCCTCGGCGATTTCGTCCAGCGTTTCGATCACGGCGGCCGTGCGCGCCGCCGCTTCGAGATCCATGCGGGCGTTCACGTCGGCAGCCCGGGCCAAGGCGCCTGCCAGCCACGGGCTGTTTTTGGCCATCCCCGCCAGCTTTTCCCGCAACGCTTGAAACGCGTCCGGCGAAGCCCGCAACGTCTTGCGGATCATGCCCTCGGCGAAATGATCGAAGATCGCCTCTTGGACCTCCCGCCCCGGGTCGTAGACCGGCTCGCGGCGGCCCACGATCTGCAATTGGGGCGAGAACATCGCCCCCGTCGGCGAGAGGAAATCCTGGCCGAACGACAATCCCAATTGCTGCAGATTGCTCGCCATATTCCCTCCGGCCACCGATTCGGCGATCGGAAAGAACTCCTCTCGCGGCCGCGACGTGGGCAGGGTACACGCGAGGAGGAACCCGGCACAGTAGGTGTGGATCAATGCGCCTCGCAGCGGCTGTTCGCGGAGCGCCTCCACGCGGCTGGTGGCAAACTGTAAATCGAACTGCGATTCGTTGCCGATCATATCGGCGGCGGCTTGTCCCAGGAGCGCGCTCACTTCGGCGTCCCTATGGCGCAAGAATACGTAGTGCAGGGTCCGCGAGAGAAAAGTCTCGACGTTCGTCGCCGGGACCCTTGCCCCGCGTTCCGGCAGGTCGACGATCACAAACCGGCGGATGCCGTCCTGGCCGCGTTCGACGGCGACCACGCCCACGTGCGTGAACAAGCCGGGCGACAAGTCCGTGAACAGGTTGTAAGGCGACGGATTGCGCATCAGCAGCCAGTCGCCGGGGCGGAGTTCCAGCGCTCCCAACCGCAGGCTCTCGTCCTCGATGCCACGTTCCATCCGTCGCTGGAGCCAGTTCAGCAGTTCGCGGCGGACGTCAAGCAGGTGGGCCGGCAATTCGGCCTGCTCGACCCGCGACAGAATCTCGTGCAACTCTTCCGCCAAGATGGGCGGTTGCGGAGCGGCCGCATCGCTGCCGGGCGGCGGCTTTTGCGGCAGTCCCAAACGGCGAATCAGCTCGGCGGCGATGACCACCAGCGACGGCTTCTTCTCGTGCCGGACAAAGGACGCCACGTACGGCAGCAGATCGTGATGCCGCGCAGCCAGGATCAGGTTTAGCACCTGGTACTTCTCTTGCGTCGAATACGCCGGGGCGCCGCTTTCCTCGGGGGGGTCGAACAGCATGTACGACATGACTTCCGCCCCGACCGTGGCGCGTTGCTCGCTGAGCAACGCCAACAGCCGGCGGAACGACTCAGGCTTGGTATCCAGGTGGTACGCCGCCAGTTCGATCGCCTCGCGGGCCGCGGTATGCAGCCGGCCGGCCAGGTCGATCAACAGCGATGCGGTATGCAGGTAAGTCCGCAACTGCTGATGGCGCTGCTCGCCAGCCGGCAATGCGGCAAACTCGACCCGCAGCGCGAACACCTGGTCCAACGCTCGGGATGCTTCCTGTTTGGCATCCAACAGCCGCCGGACGGTAGCCAGGATCTGTTCCGGCGAATCGGCGGGCAGCGGCTGGGCGGCGGCCCAGCGCTCGACGTCAGCGGCCGTCGTCGTCAGACGTTCCAATTGGGCCGGGGACAGCTGGGCCGTCGACGACGGCGTCTGGAAGCGAAGCTCGGCAATCGCATCTCGCTCGGCCGCCGTCGCGGTCGAGACGGCGAAGAGCAGCCAGACCGGCAGCCGCACAAACAACCGGACGATGGGCAATGCAGGCACGCGCATGATCGAACCGACTCCCGTAAGGAGCTGTCAAGAAGCGAGGATCGTACAGCTGAATTCATTCCGCCGCAGCGAACTTAAAGTCCACTGTACGACAAAACAGCGAAGCCGTTTTCTGGATTGCCGCCGAGTTCATACAAACCATGAAACGGTGACCAAAATCGCCGCAATAATCAGCATAAAACCGACGATCCATACGGCCGTATGATAGGCGTGCCACAGGATGGGCTTCAGCAACTCGTGCCGCGTGGCTCCGTACACCAAGCTGATCGCAAGGATAATCGGGATCGCGTGCCAGAGCAGCCCTGTCGAATTGGCCAAAAGCGGATCGAACACTCTCCGGCTCCCCACATGCAAAAAGGAACGATGCGGACAACTTGCCCGGTTCCCCTAGACTTTAGCACGCCGACGGGGATGGGAACAAGGGCTACTGACGCCGAGAACGGTCGGATGCTATCATGAGCCGAGTTGGGAATATGCCTCGCGACCGAGTGCTGCTTAAGGAGCCCGCCCGATGAACCATTTTGCCGATCGCCTGATTGCCGCGGTGCGCCGCTGCCGGAATCCGGTGTTGGTGGGGCTGGATCCGCGTGCAGACAGTCTCCCCCAAAGTCTGCAAGCCGACCCGGACGACCTGCCGGCGCTGGCCGACGCTTACCGCACGTTCTGCTGCGGCGTGATCGACGTCGTGGCTTCGCTGGTTCCGATCGTCAAGCCGCAAGCGGCGTTTTTCGAGGAACTGGGGCCCGCCGGCATGTCGGCCTTGGCCCATGTGATCCGCTATGCCCGCGCTCGGGGCTTGCTGGTGCTGTTGGACGGCAAGCGAAACGACATCGGTTCGACGGCTACGGCTTATGCCCGCGGTTACTTGGGGGCGCCGCCCGCCAGTCCCTGGGGCGCCGACGCCTTGACGGTCAGCCCGTATCTGGGCGACGACAGCCTCGAACCGTTCGTCCAAGTGGCTCAGGAGCGGTTCGCCGGCGTGTTCGTGCTGGTCAAAACCTCAAATCCAGGCGGCAAAAAGTTTCAGGATTTGATCGCCGACGGGCGGCCGCTGTACCAACACGTCGCCTCGCTGGTCGAAAGCTTGGCGGTCCAAACCCCGGGAGACGGCCCGTACGGGGCGGTGGGCGCCGTGACCGGGGCGACGTATCCCCAACAGCTGCCGGAACTGCGCAGCCTGATGCCGCACGCCTGGTTCCTGGTGCCCGGCTACGGGGCCCAAGGCGGCACGGCCCGCGATGTGGCCGGGGCTTTCGATCCAAATGGCTTGGGCGCGATCGTCAACAGCTCGCGAGCAATCATCTTCGCCCATTCGCGAAAAGAGTATCGCGACCGCTACGGCGACGCCCGATGGCAGGATGCCGTCCAGGCCGCAACATGCGACATGATCGCCGAACTGAGCAGCGAAACGCCCGCCGCGAAACTGACCTGATTCCCCCTTCATCTTCATTCTTCATCCCGAGTAATCCCAATGCCAACGTCCGAGATCAAGCATTTTCTGGAAATCCCCTACGACAAGCTCGAAGAACTGAACCTGGAGGCGAAATATAAAGTCGCTCAACGGGTGCCCGCCGACGAGTTGCAGGAGCACTACACCCGCTTCCTGACCGACGAGAAGCGATTGAAAGCCGTGACGGTCTGCTTTTCCGACTTGGAGGGCCGCTTTCACATGCTGGATTATGACAAGCGTTTCCTGCTCTCGTCGTACGACAATTTGACCTTCGACGGCTCGTCCATCCGCGGCTTTTCCCAGGTCCGCGAATCCGACCTGCGTCTGGAAATCGACTGGGGCAGTTTCCGCTGGCTGCCTTCGGATGTATTCGGGCCCGGCAAGGTGCTGGTCTTCGGGCTGATCAAAGATCGGGATGGCGCCGCCTACGCGTCGGACATGCGCGGCCAATTGAAATCGCTGTCCGAAGAACTGCTGGCCCGCGACGGGATCGAGGCAAACCTGTCCGTCGAGTGCGAAGGATTCCTGTTCGAGGGCCTCAATGCGGAACAGAACTACCTGGCCTCGCAAGGATTCAAGCTGGTGTCCAGCGGCGGGTATTTTAATTCGCTGCCCAAGGATGCCCTGAAGCTGTTTATCGACAGCTTGGCCGAGGCCCAGCGGGCGCTGGGGTTCGAGAACGAAAAGGACCATCCGGAGGTCGCCCCCTCCCAGTTCGAATTGAACTACCGGTACTGCGGCGCCCTATTGGCGGCTGACCAGTTGCAGTTGTACAAGCTGACGGCTCGGCAGATTGCCGCGAATATGGGATTGACGGCCAGCTTCGTGCCCAAGCCGATCAGCGGCATCAATGGCAGCGGCATGCACTGCAACCTGTCTCTGGCGCAAAATGGCAAAAATCTATTTCATTTACTCGGCGGAGAAGATGGATTGTCCCCGAGCGCCTGGAACTTCATCGACCGGCTGCTGAGCAACGCCAACGACATCTGCTTGATTCTCAATTCCAGCGTCAATGCCTATCGGCGACTGGATCCGCACTTCGAGGCTCCGAACCAAATCAAGGCTTCGGCCGTCGACCGTACGTCGATGGTCCGGGTCCCGCTGGGCAACGAGCACACGGCGCGCATCGAAATGCGGGCCGTCGCTCCGGACGCGAATCCCTATCTGGCTTTCCATGCTCTGTTGTGGACCGGGCTGAAGGGGCCGTTGGCCGAGGAGCTGACTTCCGAGCAGCGGAAGACCCGCGCCAGTTTCCTGCCCGCGAATATCTACGAAGCGATTGAACTGTTTCAGTCCAGTCATTTTGTGACCCAGATGCTGGGCCCGCGCACGCAGGAGCGATTCGTGGACCGTAAGCTGGCCGCCGCGCACCGTTCGCCGCGGGAATTGGGCGGCATCGTCAAGACCGCCGAGATTCGCTTTCACCACGAAGTCACCAACCAGTACCTGTGGAGCCAGTTCTGACCGTTTCCCGGCCGCCGGCGAATCACTTCGTCAGCCCGCGTTGCCGCAGATAGTTGGACACCAATTGGTCCACAGGCGTCCGCGTGCTGGTCATCAAGTAATTCATGCCCCGGCGCGCGCAGAATTCGCGCGCGCCGTCGACAAAAGCGGCCAGCGTGCGGCGGTAGCGGTCCAACAGCGGCCGGCTGACCGTGATTTCAGCCACGTCCCGATCTTCGCAATCGACCAGCTTCAAGTCGCCTTGGAGATCCGGTTCGAGTTCTTCCGGCGACAGGACGTGAATCACGTAGATGTCCAGGTCCTGAGCCAGCAGGAACCGCAGCGCGGACTCGTAGCCGGTCTTGTCCATCAAGTCGCTGATCAGGACGAGGATCCCTTTGCCGCTGTTTCGCAAGCAGAACTCCTTGACGCTTGCCGCCAACGGCACGTTCATTCCCGGCTGGAGGCTCTCGACGTATTGCAGCATCTGCCACAGGCTCTGCCGGCCCCGCAACACAGGACCGGGCCGCGCGCGGCTGGCACCTAACGCCTCGATCTTCACCCGGTCCGCACGGCACAGGCCGATGAAGCCCAGCGACGCGGCCAACTGCTTCGCAAAATGCAGCTTGCTGGGATCGCCGAAATTCATCGAGGCGCTGGCGTCGATCAAGGCATAGAAGTGCAGATCCTCTTCCTCCAGAAACAGCTTGAGGAACAACTTCTCCAACCGGGCGTACAAGTTCCAGTCGATGAAACGCAGGTCGTCACCCGGGACATAGTTGCGAAAATCGGCGAACTCGACGCTCTGCCCCCGCCGCCGGCTGCGCCGTTCACCCTTCATCCGGCCGCGGAAGACCTTGCGTGTCACCAATTCCAGATGCTCCAAACGAGCGAGCAGTTCGGGACTGAGCAGCGGTGATGCGGTGGTGCGGGAAGCCATCGGGAGGCGCCTCGAATCTCCGTCGTTCATGGTTGGGCAGCCGGTGTCGGGTTGGGACTGGGGATCTGCTGAAGACGGGCCACAAACGCGGCGTGCTCGACACTGGCGAGTCCCTGCTGGACGGCGCGGATCGCCTGGGCTAAATCGCCGCCGATCAAGGCGGCGGCGTCCAGCCACAGGCCAGGAAAGACCTCGCTGTGATACAAGCCGTCGGCGCCCCGGTCCAAACGCTCGTAGGCGCCCGCGCGCAGCACGAACCAATCGATCTCGCGATCCCACACCCGCCACACCAAGTATTCGCAGACGCCGTTGCGGCGGTACGCCCGCAGCTTGTCGTGCAGGTCGTAACTGGCGCTGCTGGCCGCGACTTCGGCGACCAATTCGGGAGCGCCCGCGACGTAATCGTCGCGGTCTCCGGACTGGCCGCCGTACTGCGGGAGAATGCGGACGAAGGCGTCCGGCTGAGGCTCGTTGTCCCAGTCCAAGAGCAGCGTGCCGTTGTCGCCGCATTGAACGCCGGGAGTCTGCGACCAGTACGTGCCGAACAACGTCGTCAGTTGGAGGTGAGGGCTGGCATGGCCTTCATTGGACACGGGTGACGGCATGTAGACAACTCCTTCGACCAGCTCCGCCTTGTGAATGTGCGGCATCGCGCGGTAACGACGTTCGAACTCGCCCCGCGTCAGCCGGTCGCCCGCCTGCAGCGGCGGAATTCGCGGGGCCGCTCGTACTTCCTGCCTGGGGATGGCGGCGGTGGACATGCGCAGTTTTCCGAATGCTTCGAGAAGTTGTGATCCACAGGTAGTATACGCCAAGTTGGCTCGCGAGCGAAGAGGCGTCCCGGCCCGCTTGGTGACCGGTAGAGGTCACGGCTAACGGCTGTGCTTGTCGTCAGCCTTCTCCGGCAGTTTTTCCAGGATCTCCAACAGCACGTGATCGGTGTCGATGGCCTCGGCCTGGGCCTCGAAGTTCAAAATCACGCGGTGCCGCAGGGCGGGCAAGTACACGCGCCGCACGTCCTCGAAACTCACGTTGTAACGGCCTTCGAGCAGCGCCCGGACTTTGGCGGCCAGGGCCAGCGTCTGTGCGGCGCGCGGGCTGGCGCCCCAACGCAGGTACTGGTTGGTGATCGGCACGGCAAACGGCCCGCCGGGATGCGTGGCCAACACGAGCCGGACAATGTAATCCTGGACGTGCGTCGCGAGGATCACTTCACGAACCAACTGTTGCCAATGGAGGATCTCGCTGCCGTCCATCACCTGCTCGGGGACCACCGTGATCCCGCGCGTCGTCCGCTCGACGATCGTGGCCAGTTCTTCGCGGCCGGAATAGCCGACCAGCAGCTTGAAGAAAAACCGGTCCAGCTGGGCTTCGGGCAGCGGATACGTGCCCTCCTGTTCGATCGGGTTCTGGGTGGCCATGACGAAGAACGGCTTTTTCAGTTCGTAGCGTGTTCCGGCGGCCGTGATGGTTCCCTCTTGCATGGTCTCCAACAGCGCCGACTGCGTTTTGGGCGTGGCGCGATTGATTTCATCCGCCAGGCAAATCTGGGTAAAGATCGGCCCTTGCTGAAACTCGAATACGCGTTTGCCGTCCGGCGTCTCCAAGACCATGTTCGTGCCCAGGATGTCGGCGGGCATCAAGTCGGGTGTGAACTGGATCCGGGAAAAATGCAGATCCAGCGTTTGGGCCAATGTCCGCACCAGCAACGTCTTGCCCAAGCCCGGGACGCCTTCCAACAAGCAATGACCGCCCACGAACAAGCACGTCAACACGCCGTGTACGATCTCGTCGTGCCCGACGATCACCCGCCCGATCTGCTCGCGCACCGCCATGTACCGCCGACGAAACTCCTCGGCCCGCTGCTGCATCGACTCGCCAATACTCATGCGTCTTTGTCCTTCCAGGCTTTTCTCTTCGCTTCCAACAAGCGTTCGGTGTACGATTTCTCGGCCGGCGTCCCCGGCGGCTGATCCGCGGCCGCGCGCGGCGGCTTGGACACCCCGCCGCCGGTGTCCGCCAGGATATCTTCCCGCGGCCCGGACTCTTTACCGGCCGCTTCGTCGCCTTGCGGCTCGAAGCGAGCCGCGGCCCGCCGCTCGTCCAATTGCTCGCCGATCTCGGCCTTGCGGCTTCGCAGCCGCTCCATGCGTTTGTCCGGAGCCTGCTCCTGCTCGCGCCGCCGGATTCGGGCCCACAGCCAAGCCAGCGCCGGGCCGACCCAATAAAAATGAATCGTCACGCGGCGTACCAGGACATCGCCGAAAAAAACGCACGCGGTGACCAGCAGCACCAGCGGCCAGATGTCTTGCCGACTGATCGCCTTCGCCAGATTGTGCCGGAACGCGTCGAATTGTAACAGATCCTCTTTGCCGCGTTCCAAATCGCCTTCGACCAGCCGGCCGGCCTCGCCGCCCTGGGGCGTTTGTGCAGCCAGCTGGCGGAGCAGTTCCCGATTCGTCTCGCGGTCGCGGAATTCGGACGAGTAAGGCACGGTCACGCCGGCCAGCAGCGGCGTTTGGCCGGCTGCCGGTACGATGTTCACGAAATAGCTGCCGGCCTTGTCCGCCGGAAACTCGCCCGTGTAGCGGCCCGGCGCGACCTGTTCGATCGGGATTTCAAAAGCATCCAAATCCGGATCCACCCCCACCGCCGACATGTTCAAGAAGTTCAGGAACTGGTCGTCCTTGTCCAACGCCGTCACGACCACCCGTACTTTGCCGTCCCGGACGTCGGTGGCCACCGAGAATTTGCCTTCCTCGTGTACCGGCCGCATCGCCCAGCGGATCAGTTGCGAGAAGAACTTGTCATAGTTCTCCCATCGCGTCCAGGCGTTGGCCCAGCGGTGCCCGGCGTCCGTGGTCAGCGCCACGGCGCGCCCCAGGCCGTACGTCCAACTGGCCAACACCGTGGCGTTCTGACGATCGGACGGATCGGGCGACACCAGCGCGACTTCGACCAGCGGATTCTGCTTGACGGTCGTCATCACAAAGCCCGTCAGCGGCGGCAGGGGCTCGGAGATCCCCTGCAGCATCTCGTGCGGATACGCCACCCGCGGCGGCACGTTGAACAGATCCTTGACCAGCGGCCGGGCGACGCGGCGGGCTTCGATCTGGAAGATCCGCGGCAGGGCTTTGGCGCTGCGCGCCACGTAGTATTGGCCTCCGGTCGCCGTGGCGATGTCCTGCAGCGTCTTGTGCCCCGCCGGCCCGTGGGCTCCGACGGCCACGGTCGAGATCTTGATCTTCTGCCGCGCAAAGCCGTTGACGGTGGTGAAACTCGGCGGCGAGGGATCGCCGTCGCTGATGATGATCATGTGCTTGACCGAAGCGTCGACCTGGTTGAAATCGCCCAGCGCCATCTTCATCGCCGGATCGAATTCCGGCATATCTCCCGGCGTCATGCGATCGACGGCCGCCAGCAGCCGGTTGCGCCGCTCGCCGATACGAACCAAGCCCCGATTGCCTTCACGCCACAGCCATTCTTCGCGGCCCGGGCCCCAGTGAATCAGGCCACAGTAGTCCATCGGTCCCAACGGCTTGATCGCTTCGCGGGCGATAACCTTTTGCCAATAATTGCCCTCGGCGATCTCGGAAGCATGCATAATCATGACCAGCGCCCCGACCGCGCGGATGCGGGCGTTCTCGATATGAAAGTCGACGGGCATCGCCTTTTCCAATTCCGTGTTGGCCCAGCCGCCCGCGCCAAAGCTGTTTTCGCCGCCCAACATGACCAGTCCGCAGCCGAACCGCTCGGTGTTCTGCACCAGCATCTTGATCTGCTCGTCGCTAAAGCTGGTCGCGCTGTTCGCGTCCGCGCCGCTGCTCCGCGGCACGTTGGCCAGCACCACACAGTCGTAGGCCTGCAGTTCCGCCAAGCTGGTGAACAGCGCGTCGCTGGCTTGCACCGCCACCTCGATGTTGTTCTCGCGAAGCCGGCCGGTCAGGTAGTCAAAGCTGCCTTTGTCGTCCGCGTCTTCGATCAGCAACACGCGGCCTTTGCCGCGCACGTGGGTGAACGCGGTCGCCTGGTTGTTTTCCAGCATTCGGTCGTCTTGCGGATCGTCCGGCGCAAAAACGGCTTTGTACGTGTACACGGCCACTTCGTCGATCCGGTGTGGAAACGCGAACACGTTCTTGCCCGGCTTCAACTCGACGTCCTGGCCGTCCGGGTTCAGCAACTCCTCTTGCCGACCTGCCTGGCGGGTCAACTTGAGCTTTCCGGCGACCGTTCGGGACGCCCCGTCGCCGGCCGTCGGGGCGAGAATGTCGATCACCACCCGGGCCTCGATCGGCTGCCCGCGGCGAATGTCGGCCGGCAGCACGACCTCCTCGACCTGGACTTCGCCGCGGCTGGCCAGCAGAATCGGCACGACGTCGATGCCGACACCTTGCTCCGCCAGCAAACCGGCGATCGCGCGGGCGTCGCCGATATTCTCGTTGCCGTCGCTGATCACCACGACCCGTTTGGCGCTGTCCTCCGGAAACGTCGCCCCAGCCATCTTCAGAGCCGCCGCCAGATTCGTCGCGTCGGTCCGCAGCCCCAGCGTGCTCTCCAGATTGAGAAACGGAATGTCGTCGTCGAACGGCGGAACTTCGATCACCGCGTCGTGGCCGAACACGATCACGCCGGCACAGTCTTCCCGATCGGCATTGCGGTGCCGAGCGACGGCTTGGCGGACGTAATCCAGCATCGCCTGCCGCTGCCCGGCCGGAATGCTCTCGGATTGATCCAGCAGGTACGTCACCGTCATCTTGTCGCTGGTCCGCAAGGTTTGCACTTCGGCCAAGGCCAGCACGAACAGGACGAAGACCAGCGTGCGAAACGTCAGCGCGAACAGCCGCCGATAGCGGCCCAAGCCGGACAGGCTGCGGAAGCTGAAGACCCACAACAGGGGTAGCAGCAACAGCAGTGCCAGGTACCAGGGATGGACGAATCCGAAGTCGATTCCAAACATGAGTTCTTGCTGATCGCGGGGGCAACAACAGCACCACGTGGGGATATCTTACCCGTTCCCTCGGCGCATCCGCAAGCAACTCGCAAGGAACGAGAGGGGTTAACAACGCTAAAGGCAGAAATAGTATTCGGCACACGGTAGCCAGGATCGGCAAATCCACAATGTTCCATTTTGCTGGGACCGTCGAAATGGCTCACCGCAGCCGGTCAAGAAGTTGCCGCAGGTTCGCGCTGGCGTCTCCCAACAACAGGATCGTCTTCGGGGCCTGGTACAGCGGATTATCCACGCCCGAGTAACCCGGGCGGCGATCGAGGTTGCAGACCAACACCCGCTTCGCTTCGTGGGCAGATAGGATCGGCATCCCGGAAATCGGCGTTCCGGGTACGTGGATCGCCGCCGGATTGATGACGTCACAGGCGCCGACGACGATCGCCAGGTCCGTTTGCGCGAACTCCGGATTGATATCCTCCAGGTCGACGAGCATGTCGGAATCCACCTCTGCCTCGGCCAACAGCACATGCATGTGACCGGGCATTCGCCCGGCGATGGGATGAATGGCAAACCGGACGTCCTTTCCCATTTCTTTCAGCCGGTTCGCCAACTGAACGGTCGGGACCTGGGCGTTGGCCAACGCCATGCCGTATCCGGGAATGAGAAGGATGCGATGTGCGGCCCGCAGCGCGTCGATCGCAGTGGCCAGCGGCGTTGCTTCCGGTTTGTCCGACGCCGGACGGATTGGCGGCGGAGGCTCGGGTCCCGGTTCAGCTTTCGTGGGGGATCTGCTCCGAGTCGGAGGCGTTCCGGTGCCGAGCAGCACCGCCTGCCAGCGCCGATTCATGGCCCGGCACATGGCGTGGGTCAGAATGAAGCCCGAAGCGGCCACCGTGGCGCCGCACGCAATGAGCAAGCGGTTGGCGACGGTCACCCCGCAGAACGCGGCCGCCAGTCCCGACAACGCATTGAGGAAAGAAATCAGCACGGGCATGTCCGCCCCGCCGACACGGATCGCCAGGACTACTCCCGCCAAAACGGCAAGCAAGCCGATGCCTGTGGTGAAATAGATCGCGTGAACTCCTTGAATGGCGACATCCCAGCAGGCTAGGATCAGGATCGCCGTCAGAGTTCCGCAGAGAATCCAACCATGACGTGGCAGCTCGCTCGGCGTCTGACGCAGAAGATTCGCCAGCTTCGCGCCCGCGATCAAGCTGCCCGAAAAAGTCATCGCGCCGATCGTCAGGCCGAGCAGCCCTGCCGCCCTGGCGATCCCTGCCGCCACCAGCGGCTCGCGTGTCAACTCGACAAACGAAACCAACGCCGCGGCCAACCCGCCGGCACCGTTCTGAAAAGCCACCATCGCCGGAATCCGCGTCATCGTCACGCGTCGCGCTGCGAAGCCCCCCGTCACGGCTCCCACGGCGAGCGCCACCAGAACCACCGCCGGAGCGTGCAGCGGCCTCCGCGCCAGGACGATCACCACGGCGCCCAACAGCAGCGTCAAGGCGATCAGAATGCTCCCAGCACGCGCGGATTCAGGACTTCGAAACCGGGCGATCCCCATCAGGAAGAAGACGAGCACGACCAGATCGACGATCAGGGTTTGCGGGTCACTCATGGGACTCGCCCCGCTTGTGAAACAGCTTGAGCATCCGGTCGGTCACGGCAAACCCGCCGACCAAATTGAATGCGCCCGCCACGATCGCGATCGCGGCCAGACCGCTCGCGGTTCGATCGATTTCGCCGGTGAACAGCAGCAGGGCCCCGAGCACCGTGATCCCCGAGACGGCATTCGTCATGGACATCAACGGCGTGTGCAGACGCGGCGGAATTCTGACGATCAGGAACACGCCTGCCAGAAAAGTGACGACGAACACGGCCAGCAGCAGGATGAGGTCAAGCATGAGCGGGGCCCCGGTCTTCTGAGGAGAATCGCTATTCCAGTCCCATCGCCTTGAGCGTTCCGCGGTGGACAATTCGGCCTTGGTGAGTGACCAACGACTCGCGCGTAATCTCGTCTTCCAGGTCCATTGCCCCCAGGCCCTGGTGGAACAGGTTCTTGACGTAATGGAGCACGTTCTGCGCGTACAACCAGCTGCCGTGAACGGGCATCGATCCCGGGATGTTCCACAAGCCCAGGATCAAGACTCCGTTCCGCGTTGTCTCGCCGCCCAATTCCGTGGCATCGCAATTGCCTCCCTGATCGATCGACACGTCCACAATGATCGAGCCGGGCTTCATCTTATCGATCATTTCCGTCGTCACGAGCACGGGAGCCACTTCGCCTGGGACCAGGGCGCTCAGGATCAAGATGTCGGCCTGTTGGACCAGCGGCTCCAACAGCAAGCGTTCCTTTTCCATCCATGCCACGGGCAGCGCCAGCGAGCGGCCGTCCGGTCCGGAGGCTAACTCGGCGGGGATCTCGAATCCGGCGATCTTTGCTCCCAGGCTGGCCGCCGTCTTCCGCGCCTCGTCACGAACGTCCACCGCGGTTACCACCGCGCCCATGCGTTTAGCGGTGGCGATCGCCTGCAGGCCCACGACGCCGGCGCCGACGACGAGAACCGTCGCTGCTTTGAGGGTCCCCAGCGTCGTGCCGGTCATCGGAATGAATTTAGGAAACCGGTTTGCGGCGATCAGCATGGCCTTGTATCCGGAGATCGTACTCATCGAGGTGAGAGCATCCATGCGCTGGGCGCGGGAAATTCGCGGAATGGCGTCCATGCTGAACGCCGTCACGTAGCGCTGCGCGAGCATGGAGACCATCTCGTGGTTGAATGGCGCGGCCGGATGCAGAAACGCGACCAGGACCGTTCCCTCGCGGATTATTTCCGCCTCGTGGTAGCCTGCGGCTGCATTTCGCCAGGGCTGCTTGACCTTGAGGATGATGTCCGAAGTGCGAAACAACTCGGCCGGATCCCGCAGCACGCGCGCCCCTGCATCCACGTAGGCATCGTCCCCGAACAGCGCGGCTTCTCCGGCGGCAGTCTGCACAGCCACTTCGAACCCCATTTGCACGTATTCCCGAACCGTCTCCGGAATCGCGGCAACCCGCCCCTCCTGGTCCAAGATTTCTTTTGGCACGCCAACGATCATGATTCGCCTCCTCTCGGAAGAGCTTTGAACGTTGTGAAACCACGCGAGACGCCGCAACGAATCGAACAGTGTTCCCGTCAGCGGTCGCTCTGAAACGGATACCGGAGCCGATTCACAGAAACACGGCCGAGGCTGGAACGCGCCCGTATCAATAATATACTCTTTTGGCCCTTTTCAGGCCACTGCCGGCTGCAATTCAGACGTAAGCGGCCGGCGCGGCGAACGGGCGGCCAGCAGCGGGGCGTGACGCGGGCCATGGCCGGCGGCGGGTGGTCAGGCGAGGTGATCCGCGTTCATCAGGCGGCGAGCCTTGGCCAAAGCCTCCAGACGGAGGAATCCGTCTCGGCGGTCGTGGAGAAGTCAGTCTCGAGCATGATCTCAGAGAACCTGATGGAAATCCGTGTACTCGTCCTCAGCTGATCGGGCTGGCAGAGCCCCGCCGCTTGCCAGCGAGAGTTATCAGGCAGGCGTCCTACGACAACGAACGCCCCGCCACCCTCAGAGCCCCACCGCTTGCCGACGAGAGTTTCAGGTTGCGAGAAGCATCTGATAGCTCTTGCGTTGCGGTCCTGCTACTTGGATGATTTTGGCGGCAGGCCACAGACGCGTCTGCCGCAACGACGAGCAGGTGAAGCGGATTCAATCGCAAACGCTACGGGTCCACGGGCAACAAATCACGGACACGCATGGTGAGGTGAAAACGGCGGTGTCCATGTCGGCTGCGCGTGGTGTCAACGATCCGCGGATGCCCGGCCACAGTCGAAAACAAACGCCCAAAGTTGCTTACCAACTCGCACCAAGTGGTTGCCGAAACCTTCAGCCGCTCCAGGATGGACGGTACATCCGACAGCGTCGAGCGAGCATCCCAGCAAGTCGATCCCCATCGCGCCGGCCAGTTTCTGCAACTCGTCTTCGATCCACTGTTTCCGGTGGTCGTAATTCTTCCCCGTGATCGCATCGTCTCCCAGCAAAAAACACCGCCTGACAGCGCGATTCATGACATGCACGACCGCGATCTCGTTGGCGGCAAACAATTCCACCTTCGCCAAGCATGCCATCGTCGACCTCCTCAATTACCGCAACCACCAACCGATAACGAAGCATGACCGCGAAATTACAATGATCGCCTAAATCGCTGTCAAGCAGGGGACCGACGAAAAGCTGTGTCCACGTTTCGCGCCCGATTCACGCGCCTTCGCCTGGACCGTCGCCACAAGCTGTTCAAAGAAACGGTCTAGTTCGGCGTGGGAAATCATGCCTGAATCCTGACCGGGAGAACGACGGTTCCTGAAACTTTGTCACAGATGGTCGGCCCCATCTCGCCGACTTCGGCGCTCCGGTTATCAAGTCTGCATGTCTATAATGCGCACACCTAGTTCAGGATGATAAGTGAATGGAACCACACTGAAGCTGGACCCCTCAGCCACGCCCTGGGGCGCGGCGTCGCCTTTAAGGCAGAAGTACAACAGGACATCCTTCGTTGGCTCGCCGGCGCTTCCGAGCTGTTGTAGCACGTACTCGAGATTGCTCGCCAAACGCCTTCCCGGCTCAGCGAGGGGCTTTCCCTCGAAACGCTCCGTAAAGTCGGCGACATTCCGAGTGTAGAACGCCGCCCAATTCGCCGGGGCTTGCTGCAACCACCGGTCGCGAATCCAGTGAAAGATCTGATGCCGCCGAATTTGTTGCTCCGCCAGCCTTACCTGCCCCTTGAAGATCGGCTCACCGGTCCATTTAGTCTCGATCAAGTAGACCGCTCTTGGCGTACCTACTATCGCGTCAAACTCACCAAATTGTGCGCTCCGGCGCCCGCCAGCCCTTCCAAAACTCGGCCTGTACATGAGCACGATGTTGTCGGTTGGCGAATCATCGTCAAGCGGCGACTGCCTGATTACTTCGGCCATGTGCATCGAAAGCGCCCAATACGTTAAGGCGTCTTCACCGTATCCCCAAATACGCATTGTCGTATCCCTTTCGTTGCGGCCGACTGCAGATCAAACACACCGGTCAACGCATTATGGTTTGCGCAAACGGGCGACGAAACAACTGCCGCACGCACCGTTCCTCGTTTAACCATTTCTGAACCTTTTGACTTCCTCCATTTTGTGTGCGGCCTTCTCCCAAAGGTCTTGGATGGACTCGTTGGGGATTATTCGCCAGCCTTTCTCCTCCGTGACTGGAATCGAATAGCGAGCCGCGATTTGATCGAGCCCCGTGCTTCCTTTGGGGAAAAGATCCAGGGGGAGGCCCGTAAAACAAGCGTCTATGAAATCCCACCCTCGGATACGCGACTCATTACTCGTTGACACGAGTGCATCCACATAACGTCGTGCCCTGTCCTGAACCGACGGTACGCTGATCTTCACGTCCCATATCGCCGCGCTGTCTTTGTAGATCTCCAAGACTTGGCGGTAAGCCTCGGTGATTCTTCTTTCGGCAGGGGATTCAGCTTTCTCTGCCACCAAAATCAATTCTGTGGAGAACTGCTGGAGAAGACCTTGAAACTTTTCACGATTCACGCCGATATCCTGCCCAGCACGCAACTCCGCGACGAGCCGATGCACAGGATCGAAAATAGCAAGGTTCAGTTCACTTCCCTGTGGTGATCCCGGCGTATCTGCGATCGTTGGTGGGTTCGCCGAGGGCGGCGAGGCTGCTCCCGGACGCATTCGAGAAAAGCTGCCGGTTGCCCACAATGTCGCGCCAGCCGTAACAACCACGAGCAGCACGGCAGCGACGCTGATAGAAAGCACCAACGCTCCCCGCCCTTCTGTCTTGTTCTGCGACGAGGTGGGACGACTCTGCATACTCATTAAAGGAAGCGAGGAGGCCGGAATCGCGTCCCAGAGATCATCGTGAGCTGGACTTGTCGGTAACGGCGCCTGCGTCGCAAGGTCAAATGCCTCGTCTACGTCAAACTTTGGGGCGGTAGCAGGGCTGTCGAGAGAAGGCAGGGGCGTACCTGGGACGACCGTTGGTGTCGTAGTCGGCACCGTAATCGTTGCACCGCACTTCGGGGCATTTCGTCTTCTTACCGGTAGCCTTGTCTTCAACCTGGAAACCCTTGTGACATTGAGGGCAAGCAAAGTGGATCATTGTACCCCCCAGTAACGAACGTCACCCTGGCGGACGGTCGGGACTCTTTGGAAATATTTATTGTGAACACAGCACATTGATCGCGTCACTGTAGATCTTGAGGGGGTGATGAAAGGGCGGAGCCCAGTGCCTCGACAATCGCGAGTGCCGAGTCAGCCAGATTACCTGACGTTCCTTAAAACCGATGATAACCCTACTCCCGAACCCGCGGCATTGTCAATGATAAATGATAGGAAAATACTTTTCTCGTTAAGGGGATCAGTGTAACCGCGGGAATCTGGTCAATCAAGGGCGTCAGGCGGGATTGGGCCAGCCATGGCCGGCTCAATCCCGCCTGACACCTAGCCCGTTTTTTCGGCCCGGTGAAGAGTTGGCCAACGGGCCCTTCATCCGATCGGGTGGTAAATCCAGAACGGATTCCGCCGCGGGCGCGTACTGCCGTCGACTCGATCGGAGACGAGGAAAATCAGAAGGTCGACCAGAATGTGGCTTCGTCCACGCACGCAGTTCCCGGGACTCCCGGGAGGCCGAGTCACTCCCCCGGTTGCCGGCCGGGTCGTGGACGAAGCGGAACAGGGCGAAGCGAAACAGGGGACGAAACGGGGAACACAGGTTTTTGTAGGCAGCATTGCAGACCAAGTATTTGGTGGGCCTGAGCTTTGACCGTCGCTTTCATCGGCCAGCGGCGTCGAGGGGTACGGGAAAAGCGATGCAAATGGGGCGAACTGCTGATCGCACGCAAAAAGGAACAATGTATTGATGGTTGCGAGAAGCACCTGATCGTTCTTGCGTGGGCGGTGCGTCCGACGGCGTCGAGCGAGCGTTTGCCCGGCATCGCCTGGCGCGCGGTCCAGTCCAGCAACTGCAAGTAAGCCGCCGCGGTGATGGGCCGTGCCTCACTCGGATCGCGGCATCTCACGTCGGGTGTGACGGGCGCGGCCCTGGTCCGTGTGGCACGGGTTACGACGTCTGACCGACCCGCGGGCCCAGCAGCGGATCAACGCCGGCCAGCCGGTCAGCTTCGCGCTATCGCACCGCGAAACGCGTCCAGATCGAGGCATGAAGCGGCCGTTCGCATCCTCGACGCTTGCCGTCGAGTCATTGAGGAAAACGGGCCACGAGGGCAACTCTCAGAGTTTCTCAGAGAGCAACCTCTGATCCTCGCCGCTCGCCGGCGAGTGCGTCAGGCTAATTGGCGGTATCACGATGTCAGTCCTCTATCCTGAATCTCCCGACGGCAAGCGTCGGGGATCACGGTCGTCCGAGGTGGACGCTTGTTCGCGGCCACGTAACCTGAACCACTCGCCGGCGAGCGGCGAGGATGCCTGCCCAAGCAAGAAGCGTGCCGAACAGTATTGTCCCCGCCCCGTTTTCCAGGCCAGCGTTAGACGGCGGCAAAGAGGACGACATTCAAGTCCGGACATCGCCGAAAGCCCTGATCGGCCGTCCAGAATTCCGCGGCGCCGCTGAGCATCGCGGTGGCAGCGTGGATTGCATCCGGCGCCTTCAATCCATAAGCGGCGCGGATGTCGGTGGCTTTTTCGATGACATCCCGGCTGATTTCGTTCAGGATGATCTCGCGACTCGCAAAAAAAGCCTCGTACAGACGGAGCAGATCCGCCTGCTTTTCTCGCAGCGGTTTGGTCCCGCATTCCAACCTCAACCGAGAGGTTATCCCGAACGGCTCGCTACCCCGGAACGCTGCCAGTCGCGCCTCAATGGGGAACCGCACGTCGGCCTCGCCTTCCACCAATCGCAGGATGACGCCCGAGTCCAGATAGATCATGCTTCTCGCCATGCGCGTTCGTCGCGGACTTGGGCGTCAATGTCGGCGCCGGAACGTAGTTGCCCGGCTTGGCCGAAGAGTTCAAAGATCGACGCAGCACAGGCCTTCCCGGGCGGCTCGGTTTCGGCGCAGGCGAAGACAATCAGTTCCGCAGTCGCATCCACATCGGGAACGGGTTCTGCGGCGATGAACGCACCACCGCAAATTCTTCCGCGAATCACCAAAGCCGCATCCATCGATCGTCCTCCCCCGGCACTCGACACCACGGGCATTATAGGAGCAAAGCGTTTAAGCTTCAAGCAACCAGGCCGCATTGTTTGCGGGCAAGCCGTGCCACACGAGCAGGGCCACGTCCGTCAACTTCTTGCAGACCAGGGGACGTTGCCGACCAGGGGACGGGGTCGTTTCGTTGCGTGTGCCTCCTGTTTTTCGGGACACGGCTATTGGCTGAGGGACTCCGGAATCCGCGCGGCGATTGCTGGCCCATGAGCTGCGAGCCTGCGGGGGTGAAGTGCAGGTTGGCGAAGCCTTGCAGCTGTTCGCGGTCGGCGATCGCGAGGCCGTAGAGATCATTCACCGCCACGCCCGAGTCGGCGGCGATCTTCTTGCTCAGCTCGTTGCGCGTGGCGGGCGTGGCCCTGCGGCGTGTGGCACGGCTCACTCGCACGCCGCCGGAGAACTGTGGTCCTGATCACAGACGTCTGTGGGCGTGCCATTTAGCCGGGGGGATGCGCCACACGACGTCGCGTACGGCGGCGCGCAGGTCGCCAGCCAGTCCGCCACACCGGCCGGTGCCTCAGGCGACGTCGCCGCGCACGGCTCACTGCTGGGAATCGTGGAAAGCTCGTTGCGCAGGGAAGGTCGGCGCGATTCCCAGCAGTGCCACCCGCGCCGGCCGCCGAATCCGCGAGCAAATTGGACGGATGGTGCTGTCCATGCCCGGCAAGAAGCACGGAGGCGGCTGCCTAGGACTCGCGGAACGGAAGCACCTCAAGGTCCGGCACCCGTGCGAACTCAATCGCGTTCGTGGTCAACACCGCGCTCTGCAGATGGCGGGCGGTGGCGGCAATCAACAAGTCGTGGGGGCCGATCAATTGGCCGAGGTTCATGAGCGTTGCGAGAAGTTCGGCATGTACTCGGGCAACTTCGGCTGTGAAATCGACGGCGGGGACCTGGGCCAGAATCGTCTCGACGAAAGCCTCGCGTCGTTGTCGGCGTCTTTCCGTGTCCGCTCGGTGCACTCCGACCAGCAGTTCCGATACGGTGATCGCGCTGATCGCCACGTCACCATATCCCGCCCAGGGCGAGAAATCGACGGCCCGACCGGAGCGTTCCCAGTGAACGAATACACCGCTGTCGATGATCAAGCCCACGGATCCGACTCCCGTGGAAGTTCCTGGCGAATCCGTTCCAGGTCTCTGGCGAACGACTCCGCATCGTCACCGAGCGAGGGGAGACCGGCGAAGAACCGTGGCAGGTCGCTGGCCTGCAACCGGCGTCGGACAGGCGACAATCGCGCGACGATCTGATCGTCCCGTACCAGTTCAACGGTCAACCCCTGTCCCGTAACCCGTTCAATCAGGTCCTCGAAGTGCCTGCCGGCCTCGAACACGGAAATACGGTTCATCGTTTCACCTCCGATCAACAGCCATCACGACTCGTCCCCATTGCTTTCAGGTTAGCAGGTGACGGGCACACAGCCAAGCCTTGCCCAACATTCCCTTACCCTTCCCTCCGCGATCGAGGGTTTCGGCTACGGGCAGGTCGCCTATCACTCGCTCAGCGGACCCACACAAGTCACAGACGCCTGGCTCGCGGAACTGGCCAGGCGAATGGGAGCAAAGCTACTCACACTGGATGAGTGGCTGGTGGCCCTGCACCGCGATGCCAGGTCTGCAGTTCCCGAATCTCGAGGAACAGTTCACAGCCGATCGCTGCGGCATAGCGATCGAGCGTTTCGAGTTTGACATTCTCGCCATTTTGTTCGAGCCGGCAGAGATTGGACCGCGTCATGCCCGTTCGTCGTGCGACGTCAGCCAGACTGAGTCCTTGCAGTTCGCGTTGGCTGCGCAGCTTTGCCAGAATCACGCGACTCGCACTCACCGGCTTTCGCCGCTCCTCAAACTCGTTGTCCGTTTCCCGGCGAATCAATCCGTGGCGACGCCTTTCGGCCGGTGTTGCCTTCCGAACGATGCGATTCAGTTTCTTGTTACTCACCGTTAGTCCTCCAGAATATACGCCGTCACCGGGTAAATCGTGATCTCATCGATCTCCTCGTAGACGACGCAAACGTAATCCCCCGTTTCCGTGAATCCGAACAGGATCGGCCGCTCGGATGAGCGACTTTTTCCGTATTTTCTGGCATGCATCACGACGTACTCGACCTCCCCGATCGCTAAGCCGTTGTCCGTGATGTGGTCGACGTTTCCACCTGCCTCGTGGTTCCAGACGATGTCCTTCCACGGCATACGCGTCACTCCATGTGTTATCATGCATGATAACAATGGCCCACACGGCGTCAAGCCGTCCTTTCTCGACACTCGCGAAAACAGACCTGTCCCGCATAGCTGCCTCGACACTACGGGAGCAGTTGGCGCATGCCTAGAAATCGCCGATCGGCTGGCCGTCGTTTCGTGCCGCAAGGCAAGCGAGCGTAGGTCCATCGATCGTCTCCGCGACCAGTCGCACCGCGCCGTCGCCAAGTACGAAATGAACTCCGCCCGGATGCCGGCTGGAAAACGCCTGCTCGCCCGGGCCGTTGATCCGCCAGTCCGGCTCGGCGTTCGCCCACCAGACCGTGTCGCTCAGCCACAGCGTATTCTCCGTCACGCCGCGCATGCCGGCCCAGATTGCCCCGCGTTTGCCCGTCGGGCCGGAATCGAGCCGGCATTCACCGACCGCCAAGGTATGCGACGAGCCATCGGTCATCTCCTCGACCGATACGCGGCTGTTGACGTACATCACGCCGTTCTGACGGATCAGGGCGGAATGCGAAGAAAACAACTGTGTCTCATTCCCCAGCACCCCGTGATAGCTCGATTTGGCGTGGCCGCTCTTGCGGTGGTTCCAATCCGGTGCGGTATCGGCGGGACAAACGTAGACGGCCAAGACTGGTTCCTTGGTTGCGGCAGGCGTGCCGGCCCCCATCGCGCCGGCTCTGAACTCGGCCGTCGTCACCCCCAGGTCGTCAAACAGTCCATCTTGTTCGACGAACGGCAGCAGAAACGCCGTCCATGTCCAACTTGGCCGCCAGAGGTCGGCTTCTCCCAAAAACGCCGGCGGGAACCCGCCGTGGACGCCGTGATAGTTGTGCAGTGCCAAACCGATCTGCCGCAGGTTGCTCTTGCACTGAACCGCGCGGGCCGATTCTCGGGCGGCTTGCACGGCCGGCAGCAACAGCGAAACCAGAATCGCGATGATGGCGGTCACCACCAGCAATTCGACCAGCGAGAACGCTTTGCGGCCAGAGCGTCGAGTGTTCATCCGAGTGCCCCTTGGGAACGCGGAGACAGGAAAAACGCCACACGAGTAGATGATCGACGAATCACTACCGCCCTGTAAAATACCGCACGTCGCCGACGAAGTCCATCTTCGGAGCGGTAAAACGGCGAAAGTTCCGAAAACCGCCGACGAAGGCCCTCGCTCCGTCGATGTCAATCCATCATGCCTCAGCCATGCCTCAACGTGGCGAATTGTAGACCTCGATCGTCGTCAACGTTGGGCAGGCGAGGCATTTGGTCAGCTTGATTCGCAAGCGGTCGGCTTCCACCCGGGGGGTGCGCAGGATGCGGCGCGGGCCGATGGTGTGACCTTCGGCCAGAGGCTGCCACTGGCCGCCGACGCGGGCCTCGATCTCGAAGGCTTCGACGCGCTGGCCCAGCGGAATGTGCTCTTGGATCCGCACCCGGTCGAACTCGATCGCGGCGCCGAAATCCACTTCCAACGACGCCGAGCGGACGGCGTCGTCGGCCGCCCAATAGGTGTTCCGGTCGCCGTCGGTCAGCCGGCTGGCGGCGAACCGCTCGCTGCCGCCTCGCCCGCTGCTGGCCGTCGCGGACTTGCCGCGCGCCAAGTCGGTGCGGAACGTGTCCTGCAAGATGCGGCCCAACTCCATGAGCCGGGCGACATCGTTTTCATGGAACAATCCGCGGCGGTCCGGCGGAACGTTCAGCAGCAGATTGCAGCCGCGGCCGACGCTGGCGTAGTAGATCTCCAGCAATTGATCCAGCGATTTGACCTTGTCGTTCTGCGCCTCGTGCCAGAACCAGCCGGGACGGATCGACACGTCGCATTCGGCCGGCACCCAATGCGTGCCGTCTCGGTCGCCGTACCACAGCGATTTCATTTCGGAAATCCCGGGCCACCGGCCCTCGCGATTGAATGTCGCCCAGTTGGGGTCGTAGCCCAGGCCGCTTTCATTGCCGACCCAGCGGATGTCGGGGCCGCCGTCGCTGAAGCGGATACAGCCGGGTTGCAGTTCGCGAACCAGGGCCCAAGCTTTCGGCCATTGATAGTATGTCTCGCGGTCGATCGTCCGCGTTTCGCGGGCGCCGCCGTAGTACCCGGAACCGCCGTTGGCCCCGTCGTACCAACTCTCGAAAATCTCCCCATAGCCGGTCATCAATTCCCGCAGCTGATTGTGGTAATACTCGACGTACCCGGGGCGAGCGTACTCGGCATGGTTTCGGTCCCAAGGCGACAGATACACGCCGAACTTCAATCCGTATTTGCGACAAGCGTCGGCGCACTCCCGCACGACGTCGCCTTGGCCGTCTTTCCACGGGGCGCGCTTGACCGAATGCTCCGTGTACTTGCTGGGCCACAAGCAGAATCCGTCGTGATGCTTGGCTGTCAGGATCAGGCCCTTCATCCCGCACTCTTTGGCGACGCGCGCCCATTGGTCGGCATCCAGCTGACTGGGATTGAACAACTCCGGCGACTCGTCCCCGTTGCCCCATTCCCGATCGGTGTAGGTGTTCAGCGTAAAGTGAATGAAGCCGTAATACTCCAGGTCGTGCCACGCTAAATGGGCTTCGGTTGGCAGTGTGCCAAACGGCTGCGGCGGCTCGACGGCCCGTACCGGGCGGACCACCAGAGACAGAAACACGAGGACAAAACAGAAGGCTCGCATCATGGTTGCACCTTGGGGTTACTCGAACAACACGATATCCGTCAGATCGAACGACAATTTACACGAAACCATGCCGCCCGTGCCGCCCGGCGCGGCTTCGGTCGAGAACGGCAACGGCCCTTGTTCCAGGGACCGAACCCGGTTTACGGCCCGCGGCACGGACAGGCGGATTTCCAAATTTTCGATCGGTTCATAGGCAAAGTTGGCCAGCACCAGGGCCGTGCCCTCCGCGCTGTCGTACACGCCGGCTTCGACCACGGCATGGGACAACTCGGCCAATCGTGGTGCGTCGCTCTGCCGGGCCAGCCGATTGATCGCACTCCGCATCGCGTCAGGCCATTTCTCGCGCAAGGCGTCCGGTACGAATCGAGCCTCCTTGATATAAGCGATGGCCGGGCAAGTGGCGAAATACGTGGCCCGTCCGCGGCCGAACGAGTGCTCGACAACCGCCGGCGCCCCGTCCTGAAATCTAGCCGTCACATTGCCCGTCGTCGGCGCGACGGCAGCCTTAATCCCGATCGCTCCCCACGCAGTGCCTCGCTCCCGTTCGGTGTTCGGCGCATCATCCGGCGCGAACGCGATCCGGTCCAAGTACGGCAAATCGTTCAGAGCGCCGCGAATGTGATAGCGGCCGGGCTGGACGGTGGCGCTCACCGTAGCGTCGATGCCGAACACCGGGGCCAGGCCCAGGACCGGTTCGTTGAACTCGTTACGGCTGCCGGCCGCCGTGGAAGCGAACAGCTGCCCACCGCGGCGAACCCAGTCCGCAATGCGATCCATCGCAGACTGTCGCAGGCATGGGTCCGCGGTGTATAGCACGTCATAATCCTGCAACCGGCCCGCCTCCAGATCCTCTTCGCTCAGCAAGTCGACCAGGTACTGGTCGTGGACCAGCGACAAGTACAAGCCGCGGCGTTCGAGCATGTGAACGTAACCCCAAGGCTGCCACAGGTCCGACGCGATGCTGTACAGCAAGGCGACGCGCGTATTCCGCATCCGGCCGGGGGCAAGCACGTGTTCCGCGGCGGCCAGCTGCCGCGTCACACGGGCCACGCCGTCGTAGGAGCCGCGCAGGTCGGACCAGTAGTTCTCGGTGCTGGTCGCCGTCGGGCCGTAGGTCCAGTAGAAAAAGTGCTTGGCGCCCTGGCACAGCGCCGAGGCCGTTTTAAGCCGCAGGTTCGTCTCGTCGCTGGGCGTGATCCAGGCCATGATGGGCAGCGTACCGCGGCTGCCGCTGCGGAAAATGGCCGCCTGGAACCCCATCAATTGAAACCCTTCCCAAGTCGTGTTGGGCCCGTACATGTACTGCAGACCCATCCAGTCTTCGACGCCGATCAGATCGACCGCGCGGCGGCGGGCGAGATCGAACCAATCACAGGCCAGCGGATACCCGCCCCACGTCGGATTGGGCATCATGCCCATCCCCAAGCCGCTGCCCGAGAAGTAAGGATGATCGGCGACGAGCGTGGAGGTGGGCGGTTTGGCAAAGGCGCCGTCGTCCGATCCCGCACGCGCCAAACCGTCGAAGTGTTTGTGAAACGCTTCCGTGTGCCAGGCGATCCGTTCGGTCGCCGCTTGTTGGCGGAATCGCGAGGTGTAGTAAAACACCCGCCGCGCCGCCGCACTGTCGCGAGGCTCACGCTGCTGGAACGCTTCGGGCGTCTCGATCGGGACGACATCCTCCCACCGCGACACGCCCAAGTCGCTGGGAGCAATCCGCTGGTGGGCCAGCCACGCGTGAAAGTGGCGGACGGCGTCGGCGTTGTCGCCGATCGGCGGGCGGGCGACGATTTCGTCGGAGAATCCAAACGGAGCGCCGGCATCTAACGGGTCGCGTTGCCGCGCGGCTTGCTGCTGCATCAACCGTTCGATCTTGTCCCGCGACGCGGCGGGGCCGAAATCGACGTCATGCGTGTGGCCGGGGATTCGGAACCAGCCCAAGCGCCGCACTTCCGGCGACTGGTTGCCGACGACGTTGAATCCCAGCAACCGCAGGACTTCGGCCTCTTGGACGTTCAGTTCCGGCCGCTGCGGGCTCCAAAAACTGGTCTGCACAACCAGCCGTTGCGGCGACGCCCGTTGTGAGCCGGTCGCCTGGCGCGCCCACTCCAGCCGCCGCTGAGTCATTTCGGCGGCGGTCTCCAAGCTGTCCGCATCGGCGCGTAATGTGGGCGAGACCAGAAAACTGGTCAGGGTGCCGGCGAACGATTCGCGCCACCGTTTGACCATCGCACCTTCGTCGGCCGCCGTTGCCAGCTCGATCACCACGCTCAGCCGTTCGCTGGGTGGTTGGCAAACGAAATCCGCCGTGACGTTGGGGAATTCGGCCATGCCGCCCGCACGGTGCAAGCGTCCGTGCAAGCGGTTGGCGGCGTGCTGTTTCAGATCGAACCACGGCGTGTACCGGCCTCCCGCGACTCGCTGTGCGGCGTCCCGATCGGCATCCGGAGGAACGACGGCGGCCGGCAAGTACCAGGGGTCCTTGTGAATGTAGCCGCCGATGCGAACGAAGTAGTCGCAGTTCCCGTCGCCGGGCGAGTCCAGCAGAAAGCGGACAAACAGGCCGTCGTCGGCCGGCGCTGGAACAGTCGCCACAGCCACAGCCAAGCACAGCATACGGCAGAACATGATAGGATTCCTAGCTCGCATCCGAGGATCGTAACACCGTTTGACCTCAATCATCGTACACCAATTTGCGGCAGAGGTGTTTCGGCTTGAACCGCGAATTTAACCGTGCTGCGACTTTGCCATCCGTGCTACTTGGTCATAACATCACGACAGGACAGCGGCCGGTTGCTATAATCGCCGCTGCTGGGCCAAGATGCCCACAAACTCACCCCGCACCAAGGAGCCCTTTCGATGACCTTGCGTTCGCTCGCACGAATCCTACTGATTGTTTGCTGGCCCGTGTTGGCCGGCTGTTCCGGCGTTCAAGACAAGACGGCGCCGTCTCAGAACGCCCCGGACACCGCCGGTCAAGATGCGACTTCGCCGCCGACCGCCTCGGGTACGTCCGTTACACCGCCGGCCGAGCCGTCGGTCCGCTACGTTTCTCTGGATGATGCGGCGGGTGCGGCTCGAGCCGTGGTGGTGGAAGGGTTTCCCTTGGTACACACGCGGCAGCTGCGGCCGCTGGATCGGGAAGGGAAACTGGTCGGCGAGGGCTCGGCCGAGCAGCAGATCGAACAGGTATTGGGCAATCTGCAAGCCGTGCTCGAAGCGGCCGGCTCCGGGTTGGACAAGCTGGTTCGGCTGAACGTCTATGCCGACGCGCCGCAGACGGCGGATCAACTGGCCGAACAATTGACCAAACGCTTGGACGAAGCGGTTCGCCCGGCGATCACCGCGGTCGTCACGCCGCTGGCCGATCCCCGGATGCTGGTCGCCGTCGATGCCGTCGCGATCGCCGCCGATCGCGGCTCGGCGGTCGCCCTCCAACGTTGCGAGGCAGTGGCCGGTGACTCCGAGTGTGCCGATGCGGCTGTGCTGCCGCGAGGCGGGGTGGTCTATCTGTCCGGGCATCCTGAAAAAGGCCCGCTGGCGGCAGCTGCAGCGAAATCGCTGAGCACGCTGCTGAAGATCGTCGAGGAACTGAAACTCGAGCGTTCGCACATCGTTCAGCTGAAGGTCTTCGTCCAGCCGGCTTCGGCGGCGGACGAGGTGCTGGCCGAGATCAAGCGGCAGTTTTCCGGCCAACTCGTGCCGCCGGTCGTCTTTGCCGAATGGATCGCCACGGCACCGGTCGAAATCGAAATGATCGTCCACCGGCCCTCGGCGGACCGAGCCCCCGGCCAGACCGTCGACTTTCACACTCCAGCGGGCATGAAGTCCTCCCCGACGTTCAGCCGCGTCGCGTTGGTGCGGACCGAGCGTCAGATCTACACGTCGGGCTTGTCCGCGCGCGCAGCGGGCGACGGCGAAGCTCAAGTGCGGGACGTATTCACCCAATTGCAGCAGCTGCTCGACGCCACCGGGAGCGATCTGCGGCATCTGGTCAAAGCCACCTACTACGTCTCGGACGACGATCGCACCGCCGACAGTTCCAGCGCCATGCTGAACAAGCTGCGTCCCGAATACTACGATCCCGAGCGACCGCCGGCGGCTTCGAAAGTCCGGGTGCATGGCGTGGCCCGCGCCGACCGCACGCTGACGATGGACATGATCGCCGTCGGCCCGGGCGGGTGAGCTGAACCCGCGACGCTGAAGTTGGTCGCTCCAACGTAACCTGAATGGTCTCCGCTGGAACGACGAAAGAAGACGAATGTCGGATCCGGATCCTCTGTTCCCATGAAAGATGTACTGCTCGCTTTCTGGCCCCATTTCGCCGCCGCGCTGGATCTGGGCCTGTCCTTAGTGGCCTCCGGGCACGCGGTGTTGTCCAAACGCGATACGCGCGCGGTGATCGGCTGGGTCGGCGTGATCTGGCTGGCGCCGTTGCTGGGCGTTCTGCTGTACGTGTGGCTGGGGATCAACAGGATTCAGCGACGGGCTCGTTCGCTGCGCACGGATCGCCGCGAGTTGCGGGCGTCGCCGGACCTCGGTTCACGGATCCGCGACCGGCTCGAGGGAATGCTCGCGCCGCAAGACGCACATCTTTGCGACTTGGAAAAACTGATGGCCGATGTGACGCGGCTGCCGTTGCTGGCGGGAAATCACGTCACACCGCTGGTCAACGGTGACCAAGCGTATCCGGCCATGCTGCAGGCGATCGATGGGGCCACGCGGTCGGTCACGCTGAGCACGTACATTTTTGCCCGCGATCCGGCGGGCCGGCTTTTTGTAGACGCTTTGCAGCGGGCGGTGTCTCGCGGCGTGGAAGTCCGCGTGCTGATCGACGCCGTGGGTGCGCGACGTTTTGGCTGGCGGCCCATGCTGCACGTGCTGCGTCACGCGGGGATCCGCGCCGCGACGTTCCTGCCCACCCTGATCCCGTGGCAGTTTCGGTACTCGAATCTGAGATGCCACCGGAAGCTTCTCGTGGTGGACGGCCGTACGGGCTTCACGGGCGGCATGAATATCCACGCCGGCAACTGTCTGCAGTGGCAACCCCGTCATCCCGTCCAAGACCTGCACTTTCGACTCGACGGGCCCGTCGTGGGCCAGCTGCAGCAAGCATTCGCCGATGACTGGGGTTTTTGCACCGGCGAACTCCTGTGCGGCGAACCGTGGTTCACGGAGATCCCACCGGCAGGCTCCGTGCTGGCGCGCGGTGTCCCCGACGGACCGGACGAGGATTTCGAAACCTTGCGTTTTGCCCTCCTCGGCGCGATCGCCTGTGCGCGCCGGTCCGTCCAGGTCGTCACCCCGTATTTCCTGCCCGATGCGTCGCTGATCGCCGCCCTGGACATCGCCGCCCTGCGCGGGGTCCAGGTGGACATCGTGTTGCCCGTTCGCAACGATTTGGCCTTGGTGCGATGGGCTTCGACGGCCCTGCTGTGGCAGGTCCTCGAGCACGGCTGCCGCGTGTGGCTCTCGCCGCCGCCGTTCGATCACACCAAGCTGATGCTCGTCGACAGCGTTTGGACGCTACTAGGTTCCGCCAACTGGGATCCGCGCAGCCTGCGGCTCAATTTCGAGTTCAACGTGGAATGCTACGACCGCGAACTGGCTGCGTCCCTGCAGGAGCTGGTTCGAATCAAGATCGAACATTCTCGTCAAATCCACCTCGCCGACGTGGACGGGCGAAGCTTGCCCGTCCGGCTGCGCGACGGCATCGCGCGGCTGCTGTCGCCCTATCTCTGATCCGCGACCGGATGTTGCCCGTACGAATCATGGCGGAATCCCTTATTGTGCCCTGAGGGGGCTCAGCCAGCGTATCCTTGAGGGTGGCTGCGGTGCCAGTCCCAAGCGGTGGCGATGATGTCCCGCAAGGCGGGGAACTGCGGCTGCCAACCTAGTTCATCGCGGATTCGTTGGCTGCCGGCCACCAAGGTGGCGGGATCGCCCGGCCGGCGGGGACCGATCCGCGTGGGGATCGGATGGCCGGTGATCTCACGGGCAGTATCAATGACCTGCTGGACGCTGAATCCTTGCCCGTTTCCCAAGTTGTACACGCGGCTGCCCTGGTCCAAGGCATGCAGGGCCAGAATGTGAGCTTGCGCCAAATCCGCCACATGCACGTAATCCCGCACGCACGAGCCATCCGGCGTGTCGTAATCGTTTCCAAAAACCGTGACATGCTCCCGCTGTCCCAGGGCAACTTGCAGCACAATCGGGATCAGGTGGAATTCGGGATGATGGTCCTCGCCTCGCCCCTCGGTGGCTCCCGCCGCATTGAAGTAACGCAAGGCGGCATAACGCAGGCCGTAGACGCGATCCAGCCAGTGCAGAAAACGTTCGAGGATATGTTTCGACTCGCCATACGGACTGCCGGGGACGATTCGCTCGGTCTCGTCGATCGGAATTCGCTGCGGCGCGTCGAACAAGTTCGCCGTCGAAGACAAAATGAACCGCTGCACGCCGTGCTCGACGACGGCTCGCAACAGGTTCAATCCATTGGTGACGTTTTCGCCCAGATACCGGAACGGGTCCTGCATCGATTCGCCGACCAGTGTGTGCGAAGCAAAATGCATCACCGCCTCGGGCTGGTGCTGCCGAAACACGGCGTCAATGGCCGCAGGGTCGGCCAAGTCGCCTTGGACGAACGCGGCCCGGGGATGGACGGCCTCGCGGTGCCCTTGGTACAAATTATCGAACACGACGACCGATTGGCCGGACAGGACCAGTTGCTCGGTGACGACGCTGCCGATGTAGCCCGCGCCGCCGGTAACCAGAATGTTCATCGGGGGTCTCCTCCATAGCGTTTTCGTCAGATTGTCGCCCCAGCGGGCAACAAAATCAACGGGGCGCAAGGGGGGCGCATGTCGGGCATCGTTTTGGGGAGCCGCGTCATTCGTAACGGAACGACGAGCCTGCGGAATTGCTCTTTTGACAATCGTTCGCCTCGTCCGCCTGCTCTATCTCTTCTTTTTTTTCCGGCGTGGGCAAGAACCGGCCGCTGCTGGCGAATAGGGGGCGGAAGATTGCCCGACGACTGCGCCGCATGGCGACGGAGAACCCAGCGTGTCATTGGCCATTTGCACCGAACATCTGACGAAAATCTACGGCGGCAAGGTGATTGCCGTCAACGATATGACCCTGCAGGTGCCGACGGGCTCGATCTACGGGCTGTTGGGACCCAACGGAGCCGGCAAGACGACGACGTTGCGGCTGCTCCTTGGATTGCAGACTCCGACGGCGGGCAAGGCCGAGGTCTTCGGCCGGACGTGCGGTGTCAACGCGACGGCGGTTCGTGGCATGATCGGCTTTCTGCCCACCCATCCCATGCTGCCGGGGCATCTGCGGCCGGTCGAGTATTTGGAACTGCTGGGCAAAGTCTGCCGGTTGTCCGCCGAAGTCCGCAAGCCGCGGTTGACTTCGCTGTTGCGGGCCGTCGGGTTGCTGGATGCGACGGACCAGCGGATCGATACGTTTTCCACGGGCATGCGGACGCGACTGGGCATTGCCGCGTCGTTGCTGGCCGATCCGCCACTGCTGCTGTGGGACGAGCCGACGGCGGGGCTAGACCCCGCAGCGCGGCGGTTTACGCTGGACCTGATTCGCGATCTGGGCAAGACGCGCACGATCCTGGTCGCCACGCATATTTTGAGCGACATCGACCAGATCTGCGACCATGTGGGGGTAATGTACGAAGGCCGTATGATCTTCAGCGGCCCGATGCGCGAGATGAAGCGGCGGCTGCAACGCGACGAATTTCATTTGGAGGTCGATGGGCCCGCGGAAACGCTGCCGCACGTGGTCGCAGAAGCCGGCCGAGTGGCGGGCGTCGAAGCCCACATGGCCGATCAGCATACGTTGGTCGTCGGCGTTGCGGCCGATGGCAACCGGGCTGGTGCGTTGGCGAAAGTCCTCGAATTGGTGGATACCGCGGCCGTCACACTGCTGTCCATCCAATCGGCCCATAATGACACGGAACACGCATACTTACAACTGCTGCAGGAGGACCAAGCACATGGCTTCCGACGATTCGAATTCGAGAAGCGGCACGGCGCTGATGCCGGCGCTGGCGATCCTGCGGTATGAACTTGGCAGCCTGTGGTCCGGCTGGCTGGTCCGGCTGTGGCTGATCGCCGCCGGACTGTTCGCACTGCTATGGCTGGGCGCGAACTGGGCCCAACTGCCGTCGGCGATCCTGATCAGTTCACTGATGCTTCCCTTTCTGGTATTCCCTTGGTTTCTGATCGTCGTGTTGCTGGGGATCAGTCCGGTGACGGGTTCGCGACTGGATGCGCTGGCCGACGGGATTCTCAGCCGGCCGATTACGCGCTACGAGTACTTGCTGGCCAGCTGGGCGGCGCGAGTGGTCACGGTGTTGGCTGTGTTTTTCCTGGTGATCGCGCCGTGCGTGGTCTTGGCGGTGTTTGCCAAACGGCCGCCTGCGCCGGATAACGTGACCTTATACGGTGTGCTCTGTGCCGCTGCGCTGGTCAGCCTGGTGTTGACGTTCCTCGTATCGCTGGGCTTTCTGGCCGGAACGTTGCTGCGACGTCCTCTGGTCGCCGCGGTGGTGCTGATCTTCGTCTGGTGTCCCATCAACGTCACGTTGCACACGTTTTCTTTGGAAGAGTTCTCGCCGATCAGCTTGACCCAGGCGTTGCCGGCATTGCTGCGGACTCCGTGGCGAACCGAGGAAGCGGATCCGGAACCGCAGTTGAGTTCGGAGGACGCAGCCGCGATGGCTCGCCAAGCGGCTGAGTTCTTGAGTCTTCTATCGGGCGCTCAGCCGCAGCCTCCTCCTCGCCGGTCGGGCGATTTCTTCGACCGCGGCAACTACGAAGACTTCTCATTTTGGAGTGTATTTCTCGGTTACAGTATCCCCACGCTGGCGGCCGTCGCTTTAGCGACCTGGTGTTTCTGCCGGCGCGATCTTTGAAGGAGATGATTTCCGATGATTCCTCGAGTTCTTGTTCTGACCCTGGGCCTGTGCTCGCTTCTGTTATTTCGCGGCGCGCCGGCCGCCGAGCCGCCCGCCCCACGCGACGAATGGATCCCCGCCGAGGCCGTAATCGTCGTGGATCTGCCGCAGCCGCGGCTGTTGCTGGAGCAACTGCTGGACGACCGCGTCACCGCCGCCGTCACGTCCTTGCCGCAGTATCAAGCTGCCACGGGCAACGCCGAGTTCAAGCAACTCGTGGGATTGGTCAAGTACTATCAGGAGAAATATGAGGTCGATTTTCAGGGCCTGTGCGGCAAGCTGCTGGGCGGCGGAATCACCTGGGCGATCGGGCCGAAAGAAGCCCAGATGCTGATCGTGGATACGGAGGACGCCAAGTTGCTGCAGGAGATCCACGAGTTCATTCGCGTGGTCGCCCGCAGCGAGGCGGAGAAACGCGGCACGGCGAATCCGATCACCTCGGCCGAGTACCGCGGCTTGACCGGCTGGCGTTTCGGTCCCAACGAAGCGCATGCGATCGTGGGCAACCGGCTGGTGTTGACCAACAAGCCGGAGTGGCTCAAAGCAGCCGCCGATCTGCATGCCGACGGCGGAGCTGCCAGTATCGGGCGTTCGCCCAAGTACCGCGCCGCCCGGCAAGCGGTCGAAAGCGGCTCGATTGCGAGCGTCTACGCCGATTTGGCCTTGCTGAAGCAGATTCCCGCCCTGCAGACTGCCCTGACCCAAAACCGCGAGAACCCGCTGGCGGCATTCCTGTCCGCGCCGCTGTTGGCAGCCATCCGTGATTCAAACTGGCTGGCCGTCGGAGCGAATATCGAAGGCGGAAGATTAGCATTCGAGTTGGCGCTGGACGGCACGCCGGGCGAAGCTTCGTCGCCGGACGGTTTTTCCATGCCGGCTACGGCGGACGGCGGTGCGATGCCGAACTTTGCGGTTCCCCGGCAGATTGCGTCGCTCAGTTTGTATCGCGATCTCCACAAGTTTTACGCGGCCAAGGATCGGCTGTTCCCGGAACGGACGTCGGGACTGATCTTTTTCGAGAACATGATGGGCATTTTCTTTACGGGCCGCGATTTGACGGACGAGGTACTCGCCGAGATCATGCCGGACGTCCGATTTGTGGTGGCCGAACAGGAGTATAATCCGCAGATCGGGACGCCGCAGGTTCAACTGCCGGGCTTTGCGGTCGTGTTCCGCATGAAAGACCCGGGCAAATTTGCTCCCATCGCCGAAGAAGCTTTTCAAAAAGCGCTGGGTCTGGTCAACTTTACGCGCGGACAGAAAGCCGAACCAGGATTGATTATCGACCGGCCTGTGTACGGAAACATCAAGTACACCGTCGCCGCATTTGCTGCTCCGCGTCCGACCGACGGTGGGCCGATCGGCTTGCACTTCAATTTCCAGCCCGCACTGGCTATGCCACAGAAGTATGTTGTCCTCAGCAGCACCGAAGGGCTGGCTCGCGACCTGATCGACGCCTTGAAGGAAGAAACGGCGGAAAACGTCCAGCCGTTGGCGGGTATGCACAGCCTGCTGACCTTGGACGGCAGCCGCCTGGCGTCGATCCTGCAAGCCAATCAAGAGAACATGATCCTGAAGAACATGGTCGAAAAAGGCGCCACGCGCGACCAGGCCGCCGCGGAATTGAACCTGGGGCTGAAGATCGCCGAGACCATCCGGCAAGTCAGCCTGAGCGTGGGCGTCCGCGACAGACAGACGCGCGCCAAGCTGGAAGTGGCGGTCGAACTGCCGTAACAGGGCAACACAGGTTGTTCAGCCTGTGGATGGTGACTGGCAGGCGAAGCGTTCCGTCGAGGTGGTTGCCCCCGACAGCCATTGGTCAGTTTCTGAGGGGAAAAATCTGCTTCTGCCGCTGACAGACTAGCGGAAACGGCCCGGGGGCAATTAGAATAGCCGGTCGAGCGAAGCTGCGCCGTAGCAGTAACGAAACGTCCCGGAGCCAATCATGACGATTATTGCCTGTCCCAAGTGTGCCGATTCCGTGGTGTTGCCCGACCGCGCCAGTCGCCTGGCGACGGTCCGCTGCCCCTTGTGCCAAGAAGAATTCCCCTTGGCGGAAGTGCTGAGCAAAATGCCGCCGGCGCTGATTGTGGTCGATGATCCGGAGGCTGCGGCACAATCCGTGGCCCCGATCGGTTTTGGCGCACCGGAAGATGCGGACGCGCCGGCGTTCCTGGCGTCCGAAAACACCGGTGGGTTTGCTCCTTTGAGCATCGAGACCGATACGGCACGCGCCCCGGCATCTGCCGCGTCGCCGCGGCGACGGCCGGGAGTTCCGGCCAGAAAACGCAAGCCGAAAAACCCGATCGTGGAAGGTCTGAAGATCGTCCTGGGCGGAGTTGCCGGGCTGGCGATCGCCCAGGTCATCCTGTGGTGGCTGGGTTCGTCGCAGTCCTGGCCCAAGCAGCGGGCCGACATGTTCCAACTTGCGCCGAAGGTCGCCCGTTTTGCTCCCTGGATCGTGCCGGAGCGCTATCAAAGCGAACGACCGGCACGTGACGCCGCCGCGTCGGAGCAAGAAGCGGGCGCCGTGGCGATGGGTGACTCGGAAACCATGGGTCCCCAAGAATTTCCCGAGCGGACGTTTGTTGATCCCAACGCTGGCGGCGGTACGGATCGCACGGAACAACCGAATTCCGGGGCGAAGAAGAAGTCCAGTCGACCGACCGGCAGGATCGGCCCGGGCGGGGCTACAGCGGGGACGCGATCCACAGCAGAACCGGACATCGACATAACGCAAATTCCATTGGATGACAGTTCCCTCGACGACCTGAACCTGAACGCAGACATGATGACAGACGACGAACCCATCGAGGATCCGGTGGTGATGCCCGTCGAAGAACCGGAACAGCCCGCCATGAACGAGCCGAAGGCCGCTGCCGAGCCGTTGCCCAAGGCTCCGCGCACGACGGCTGCCGAGCTGCGATCGGCAGTAGAGGACGCCCGAACGGCCTTTGAAGCATTGAAGGCTTCCGACGAGGACGACATCCGGCCGTTGCTCCGTCAGACCTACCCCGTTTTGGCGAAACTGGGCGAAACGGCTGCCTTCGCAGCGTCCCGCGGGGCCGAATGGGAGGCCGCCAACGAGTTGCTCCAAACCGTAATCGCGGAGGAGGACAAGTTGTCCATGCTCGGCAGGGTGGGTGGCGGCTGGTTGAAGGCGCCGGCCCGCGACAACAACGGTGTCCTGCTCGTGGGCACGGTGAAGCAAGTTCGCAAGCAGGGCGGGTACCACGTGATCGAACTGATGATACCAGGCAGTGACCAAGCTGTCGCCGTCTATAGCGACACCGGCCCCCGCGCAGATTATCCACCGGACAGCCAGCTTGTGGTCTTGGGGGCGCTCATTAGCAATCCGAGCAGTGAACTGGACGGTTACGACGGGGACGCGACTTATGTCGTCTGGCAGGGACTTGCGGAACAACCAGCCGCGCCGTGAAAGGTTTCGGCCCTTTGCGGCTGTCCGGCACGGCCGCCGCGCCGATACAATTTTTGACAGGCAACGGATGGCCACTTAGACTAACGTAAGGGATCGCCTTCACCCGTTTCCTTATCGGCACTTTCCGGAAAACCGTCATGTCCCGAACGTTTACTGTGTCCGCTGGGCTATTGTTTGTCACCTTATCCGCGACGATGCTCCGCGCCGATTATGGCGACTCCACCGTGATTTCCCAAGTCGAGGCGCGGCGTTACGGCCTGGAACGGGCTTGGTTCACTCAGGTGCGATTAGATCCGGCGCGGGCACGCATGACGGAGCTTGCGTACTTTGTCAGCGCCACCCAGTCGCATACGGTATACGAAGTCCAGTACCAAGATCGGAAACGGGCGTTTTCCGAGCGCGACACGGACCGTTTCGGCGACATGTTGGGCAAAGAAGGTGCCGAAAAGGAGGCGAAGGCGTTCACCGAAGAACTCAAGCTGCGCGAAATCGAAAGCACCACCAAAACGATCCAGGTGCCGGAGATCACGCTGTATGCCGTCACCGACCGGGCGGTGGTTCATGCCATCGACGCGGAAACCGGGCGGACGAGATGGGCCACCGTGGTTGGCAACCGCGATTATCCCGTCGAGCGGCCGGGCATCAGCGAGAACTTTGTCGCCGTCCTAAACGGTTCGACGCTGCACCTGCTGAAACGCCAGACCGGGGAAATGGCGTGGATCCGCGCGATCCAGGGAGTGGCATCGGCGGGCCCGGCCCTGACCGACGAGTACGTCATCGTCCCGACGTTCATGGGAGACGTGGAACTGTATGATATTGACGAGACGCGAACGCTGCCGGAGATCTACCGTTCCAACGGCCGCGTGCTGATCCAACCCAGCGTGACGCCGCTGAGCGTCGTGTGGCCTACGGACCGTGGCTTTTTGTATGTCGCCCGCACCGCGCAAAAGGGCCTCCGCTACCGCATGGAAGCCCGCAAGCCGATTGTCTCGCAGGCCGCCTACTCCAGCCCCAGCAAGATTCTGGCGACCTCGATCGACGGTTACGCGTATTGTCTCCACGAGACCAGCGGCCAGGAATTTTGGCGTTTTTCGACCGGCGAGCCGATCAGCCACAGTCCCGTTCCCGTCGGCGATTCGGTATATATCGTGACCGACAAAGGCAGTCTGTTCTGCCTCGGCGTGGAAAACGGTCTGGAAAAGTGGTCCGCACCGCAAGTGCAGCAGTTGGTGTCGGTCAGCAAGGACCGTTTGTACTGTCTGACCATAACCGGACGGTTGGCCATCCTGGACACCAAGACCGGCGGCCGGATCGCGTTGATGGGGACCAATCAGTTGGATGTTTTCTACTCCAACATGCTGACGGACCGGATCATCGTGGGAACCACGACCGGCTTGATTCAGTGCTTGCGCGAGTCCGAACTCGAATGGCCGCTGGTTCACGTGAACTTGGCCGAAGCCGAACAGCAACGTCGTCCGGAAATCCAGCAGGAAGGCTTAGAGACCAAGCCGAAGCCGACTCCCCAAGCGGCCCCGGCGGGCGACGAGCCGGATCCGTTTGGGATCGGGGGAGGCGCAGCTCCCATGGGGGGCGGCGCCCCGAAGCCGGCAGCTGACGGCGATCCTTTTGGCGCAGCCCCCGCGCCACCCGCCGGGGGAGCGGCTGCCGACGACGACCCGTTCCGGTAGACGCAGCTACGTCCGCGCCCGTGCTGTAATTTTCACAGGCTGCCCAACCTGTGCTGCGAGGCGCCGTCGTTCTCTAGCCCGACAGCCGGTGCTACCCCGCTTGACCAGGACGCGTTCTGCGCGTAAACCTACGTTTGCACCTGGGATTCTGCCGGCCGTTCGCTCCGCCGAGGCCGGTCCGCGCGGACTGCGTTGGTCCCCGCGCCGAACGAGCGAACCAGCGGCCCTCTTTTGTGAACGAGGATGAAACGAAAACCATGAACGCTATTCCCGTGAAACGCGCCATCATCAGCGTCAGCGATAAGCTTGGCTTGGCCGACTTTGCTCGAGGACTCGCGGACTGTGGGGTCGAGATCTACAGCACGGGGGGCACGCGACGGCATTTGGAGAGTTCCGGCCTGCAGATCGAAGATATCTCTGCCTATACCGAATTTCCCGAGATGATGCACGGCAGGCTGAAGACGCTGCACCCCAAGGTGTTCGGCGGCATTCTCTGCCGCCGCGATCATGAGGAGGACCTGCAGGCTCTCGATCAGCATGGAATCCTGTCGTTCGAGTTGATCGTGGTGAACCTGTATCCGTTCGAGGCGACCATTTCCCGCGCGGGGGTGACGCCGGCCGAGGCCATCGAGCAAATCGACATCGGCGGTCCCAGTCTGGTCCGAGCCGCCGCCAAGAATCACGCCTTTGTGGCGATCGTCACCAGGGCGGAACAGTATTCGGCGGTTCTCGAAGAGATCAGCCACCGGGGCTGCGTGTCGGAGGAACTCCGCCGCCGTTTGGCGGGCGAAGCGTTCGCCCTGACGGCGGCCTACGACCGGGCGATTGCCGGCTTTTTCGCCGAAGGCACAACGCCGCGGGCGTTCCCGCCGACGCTGAATCTCACTTGGCGATGCAAGGCCGAATTGCGTTACGGCGAGAACCCGCACCAGGCGGCAGCCGTGTATCGCGAAGTCGGAGCCCAGGGTCCCAGTCTGGTCACCGCCCGGCAGTTGAACGGCAAAGAACTGTCGTACAATAACCTCCTGGATCTGGATAGCGCGCTGGCCATCGCCCGTTCGTTCACCAGGCCGGCGGCGGTCGTCATCAAGCACAACAATCCTTGCGGCGCCGCCACGGCCCCCACGCTGGCGGCCGCTGTGCAAAAGGCGCTGGACGGCGACCCGGTGAGCGCCTTCGGCTCGGTCTTGGGGTTCAATCGCACGGTCGACGTGGCCACGGCCGAAGTCCTGTCCGCGCCGGGTCTGTTTATCGAAGCGATTGTCGCGCCGGATTTCGAAGCGGCCGCCGTGGGAGTGCTGACCACCAAACCCAAGTGGAAAAAGAACGTGCGGCTGATGCAAGTCGGCCGTTTGGATACCCCGGCTGCCAGCCGGCACTATCGCTGCATGGAAGGCGGTTTGCTGGTGCAGGAAGCCGATGTGGCCCTCGACATCGAATCCGAGTGGAAAGTCGTCACGCAGACGGCGCCTCTGGAGAGCCTGATGGCGGACCTCCGCTTCGGCTGGACGATCGTCCGCCAGGTGAAATCGAACGCGATTGTGTTGTGCCGCGAGGAGTCTTTGTGCGGCGTTGGGGCCGGCCAGATGAGTCGCGTCGATTCCGTCGAGATCGCCATCCGCAAAGCCGGCGAACGAGCCCGGGGATCGATCCTGGCTTCGGACGCCTTCTTCCCATTTCCGGATTCGATCCATCAGGCCGCCGACGCCGGCGTAGCCGCTCTGATCCAGCCGGGCGGGTCGATCCGCGACGAAGAAGTCATCGCCGCCTGTAACCAGCGCAACATGCCGATGATCTTCACCGGCCGCCGGCATTTCAAGCACTAGCACGGATGACGTCATTGGCCTTGCGGTGGCCGCATGAGAACGGCGACGATAGAATATCTCGCATGCAGATCTTGCCATCCGGCACCGCGTGCGATACGTCTGGGGTCATTCCCAACGCCTGCGGAGCAACAGAACATGAAGGTCCGTGCGTTTTTCGCAAGTCGTTGTGCAGCCCGCCGAAAACCCGATTCGTCGGGTTGCACATGGTTCGGCTTTTGCGCCGCGTTGGGGGCCGTGCTGCTCGCCAACGCCTTGGCGGCGGCCGAATCCGCGTCGCCTGTCCGCTTCAACCGAGACATTCGCCCTATCATGTCGGACAGTTGTTTCGCATGCCACGGACCGGGCACGCGCGAAGCCGGGCTGCGACTGGATGTGCGGGACGAGGCGCTCAAAGCGGCTGACAGGGGCGAGACACCGATCGTGCCAGGCAAGCCGGCCGAAAGCGAAGCCGTTCGCCGCGTCATGGCGGAGGATCCGGACGAAGTCATGCCGCCGCCGCAAGCGAACAAGACGCTTTCGCCCGAGCAGAAAGAACTCATCCGCCGCTGGGTCGAGCAAGGTGCGGCGTACGAGAAACACTGGTCGTTCGAGCCGCCCGTCAAAGCGGCTCCGCCGCCAATCGACGATGCGACGGTCCGCGACAACAATCCGATTGACGCCTTTATCGCCGATCGCTTGCGCAGCGAGGGCCTGACGATGTCGCCCGAGGCCGATCGCGAGACCCTGATCCGCCGCGTCGCGATGGCGCTGACGGGCTTGCCGCCGACATCGGCCGAAGTGGACGCGTTCCTCGACGACACGTCCGTCGAGGCTTACGACAAGATGGTCGATCGCTATCTGGCTTCCGAGCGATTCGGCGAAGAGATGGCCCGGCACTGGCTGGACGTGGCGCGCTATGCCGACACGCACGGGCTGCATCTGGATAACGAACGCCAGATGTGGGCCTATCGCGACTGGGTGATTCGCGCTTTGAACCACAACATGCCGTTCGACCGGTTCACCATCGAACAACTGGCGGGCGATCTGTTGCCGGACGCGTCGCTGGACCAGTTGACGGCCACGGGTTTCATCCGCTGTAACGTGACGACCGGCGAAGGCGGTTCGATCGAACCCGAATGGGTATATCGCAACGCCGTGGATCGCGCGGCCACGGCTGCGGGAGCTTGGATGGGACTTACCGTCGGCTGCTGTGTGTGTCACGACCACAAATACGATCCCGTGTCGATCAAGGACTTCTATTCGCTGTACGCTTTTTTCCATTCCGCGGCGGATCCGGCACTGGATGGCAACGCCCTGTTGACGCCGCCGTCGCTCAAACTGGCAACTCCGGAAGATAAGCAGAAGCTGGCTGAGTTCGACGTGCAGATCGCCGCCCAGCAGAAACAGCTGGACGAGATAACGGAGTCGCTCGACTATACGGACCCGGCCACCGTCCAGCCGCCTCCGCCGGCCGCCGTGCTGGAACAGTTCTGGTTTGACGACGAATTTCCGACCGGCAGCCGCGTGTCTGCCAGCCCCGGGCATCCGACGCTGTTCGTCACGGCCGAGAACGGCCGGGTGCTCGGCGGTCAGAAAGCATTGAAACGCGCCGACAGGGGGTTGGCGCAGGACGTGATCGAAGGCGCGCCGCCGTTGGAGATTCCGCCCGAGGGGCGCCTGTTCGCCCATGTGTGGATTGACCCCGACGATCCGCCCCGCACGCTGATGCTGCAATACTTCAAAGGCGGCTGGCTGCATCGCGCCGTGTGGGGCGATTACGAGGCGATCGACTGGGGCGCTCGCAACACGACCGAACGCGTCCTGATCGGCCCGTTGCCCGAATCGGGGCAATGGTCGCGGCTGGAAATCGAGGCCGCGCGTGTGGGCTTGAAAGCCGGCGATCTGGTGACCGGTTTCGCCCTGACGCAGTTTGGTGGCACCGTGTTTTGGGATCAGGTGGGGGCGGCGGGCCGTAGCGACCCGGCGGCCGATCCCCGGCGTTCGCTCTTGGCGTGGTGGGCGCAACAGGCGGGCAAAGACACGCCTGGAGCGCCGGCGGAGTTGAATCAAGCGCTAAAGGCCGGCCCCGACAAGAAGCCGTCTGAGGAATTAGAGCGGAAACTCCGCGATTATTATTTGCAGAATGTCTGCCTGGACACCAAGCCCGAGTTGGAACCGCCTGCCCAGGAATTGGCCGCGTTCAAGCGGCAACGGGACGAGTTCGACAAGACCATCCCCTCGACGTTCATCTTCCGCGACTTGGGCCAGCCCCGGGAGAGCTTTGTCATGTTGCGTGGCCACTACAACACGCCGGGTGACAAAGTCGAACCCGACGTGCCCGGCGTGCTGCCGCCGTTGAACAAGGATGATCCTCATCGCCGCGCCAATCGGTTGGACCTGGCCCGCTGGCTGGTCTCGCCGGAGCATCCGTTAACAGCCCGCGTGACCGTAAACCGTTTCTGGCAACAGTTTTTCGGCGTCGGCTTGGTAAGAACCAGTTATGACTTCGGCTCGCAAGGAGAACTGCCCAGCCATCCGGAACTGCTGGATTGGCTGGCCGTATCATTCCGCGAAAGCGGCTGGGACGTCAAGCAGTTGGTCAAACAGCTGGTCACTTCGGCGGCATTTCGCCAAGCGTCCCACGTGACGCCGGAGTTGATTCAGCGCGATCCGGAAAACCGGCTGATCGCACGCGGGCCTCGATTCCGCCTGGACGCCGAGCAACTTCGCGACAACGCCTTGTTCGTCAGCGGGCTGATCAATTTGCAGATGGGCGGCCGAGGCGTGAATCCTTATCAGCCGCCGAACATCTGGGAGCCCGTCGGCTTTGTGGGCTCGAACACCGCGAACTACCGGCAGGACAGTGGTCCGGCATTGTACCGACGGAGCATCTATGTGTTCTTCAAGCGAACGGCGCCGCCGCCGTTCATGGCGAATTTTGACGCCCCAAATCGCGAGGCGTTCTGCACGCAACGGGACCGCAGCAATACGCCGCTGCAAGCCTTGCAATTGATGAACGACATCCAGCACTTTGAAGCCGCCCGCGCGCTGGCTCAACGCCTGCTGAGCGAGGGCGGTCCAACACCGCAAGATCGCATCGCCTACGGGTATCGGCTGGTACTGGCTCGCCGCCCCGCACCGGAAGAAGCCGCCGTCGTGCAAACGCTGCTCGACAAACAGCTGGACCGATATCGGCACGACCCGGCCGCCGCCGGCCAGGCGATTCGCGTCGGCGAATCGGCGCCCCAAGCGGGGTTCAACGAAGGCGAACTGGCCGCGTATACACTGGTCGCAAACCTGCTGTTGAACCTGGACGAAACTGTGACGAGGAATTAACCGCTTTGGGAGTGCGACGATTTGTCGCCGCTTTGGACGACCGCTGCCTACCGCGTTTTTCGCCCTTGGGAGGCCACCATCATGCACCCTGTCTTCGAGCACCACCTGTTGCAAACCCGGCGGCATTTCTTCGGTGACGCCGGCCTGCGGTTGGGCGGCTTGGCGCTGGCCATGCTGGCGGGTACGACGGCTTCCGGAAATCGGGCTCGCGGTGCGACCGATTCACGAGCCCATCCGCCGCAACCGGGCCTGCCGCATTTCGCACCCCGAGCCAAGGCCCTGATCTATCTGCACATGAACGGCGGACCGGCGCAGTTGGACTTGTGGGACCACAAGCCGAATCTGGAACAGTTGTTTGACAAGGATTTGCCGGACAGCATTCGCATGGGGCAGCGGATCACAACGATGACCAGCGGGCAATCGCGGCTGCCGGTGGCGCCGTCCAAATTCAAATTCTCGCAGCACGGGCAATCGGGGATGTGGGTCAGCGAACTGCTGCCGCATACGGCCAAGATCGTGGACGAGTTGGCGCTGATCAAGACCGTCCACACCAACGCCATCAACCACGACCCAGCCTGTACGTTTGTCATGACCGGCAGCGAGGTGCCCGGCAAACCGAGCATCGGCTCGTGGCTGGCGTATGGCCTGGGCAGCGAGAGCAACGATCTGCCGGCCTTCGTGGTGTTCACGCCCAAGTTTCCCGCCTCCGGCAACGGGCAAGCGTTGTTTTCCCGGATGTGGACCAGCGGTTTTCTGCCGTCGAAGTATAACGGCGTGGCGTTGCGCGGAGCGGGGGATCCGGTGCTGTACGTCCAGAATCCGCCAGGCGTGGACAGCGGCGACCGCCGCCGGATGCTGGAAGCATTGAACCAACTGAACCAGCGCGGCTTTGAGCGTTTCGGCGACCCGGAGATCCAGACGCGGATCGCCCAGTACGAAATGGCTTTTCGGATGCAGGGTTCGGTGCCGGAACTGGTCGATCTGTCCGGCGAGCCGCAACACATCCTGGACTTGTACGGCCCGACGGCCACCACGCCGGGCACGTTCAGTCACAGTGCGCTGCTCGCACGGCGTCTGGTCGAGCGCGGCGTGCGTGCGGTGCAGATCCTGCATCGCGGCTGGGACCAGCACGGCAACTTGCCGTTAGCCTTGAAGAACCAGTGCGCCGATACCGACCAGGCCACGGCGGCGCTAATCCTGGACTTGAAGCAGCGTGGCCTGCTGGCCGACACCCTGGTGGTGTGGGGCGGCGAGTTCGGACGTACCGTATATTCGCAAGGCCGGCTGACCAAGGAAGACTACGGCCGCGACCACCACCCGCGCAACTTCTGCATGTGGCTGGCTGGCGGAGGGATCCGCGGCGGCATCGTGCATGGCGAGACCGACGATTTCAGCTACAACGTCGTCCAGGATCCGGTGCACGTGAACGACGTGAACGCGACGATGCTGTACTGCTTGGGCATCGAACCCGACCGATTCACGTTCAAATTCCAAGGCCTGGAACAGCGTCTGATCGGCGTCGAAGGCGCCCAACCCGTCAAAGCGTTGCTAGCGTGACCCTGGCGTACGCCGCCGCAGCACAGTCTGCCCGCCTCCGAGAATCATCAATCATCCAGGCTAGAAATCCAACGTCACCTGGGTGTAGAAGAAATTCGCATCGCCGTCATACGGCACCGGCGAACGGCTGTAGAACCTGCCGGAGAAAAAGTGCGAGTAGCCCACCAGAGCGTTCAGCCGCGGAGTAAACGCATAGCTCGCGATCAAGTCGATCTCATGTCCCAGGTCGCGGCTGCCCGCCTGGCCGCCGGATAAACCGGCAAACGGCGTCATGTCGACGTTGTAGGGCACGTCCTTGCCCGTCTGCAACCAGAAGTAATAGTACCACGCCAGCAGCGTAAGTTTCTCCTGCGGCTTCATCGTCAGCAGAAAGTTGACGGTCTCGATGTTGCGGCGACCGTACAAGTCCATAAAGCCCAAGTATTTGTGGGCCAGCGGTTCGTAGTGGTGAAAGCCGGTGCCGATCGCTCTCCCGTTCGCATCGTAGGTGCCGTCGCCCGAGGCCCAGTCGTAGTAAGCCCACAGCGTCGGTTTCCAGCGGACGCACTCGAATTTGCGGCCCAGGGCCAGGGTGAAGAATCCGGCGGACTGATCCGAGTCGTCGCCGTTCTGCCCGAACTGGACGCCCCCCTCGAACTCGTACAGCCAAGCATCGTAGCTGCCATAGTACCGGCTGGCGAGCGTGTCATAACGGAAGCCCAACAGGTCGTTATCGTACGCGAGCCAGTACAGATCGACCTTGTCGCGCTGCAAGCCCTTGTACGTCGAATAGACCCCATACAGTTGACGGTCCAGGTCGGGCGGGTCCAGTTTCTCGAAGTTCCTTCGCAAAGGCCGAGTCCAGAAGCCGTCGACATTCCAGTTTTCCCCTTCCCAGACCAGTTTCGCGCCTTCGAACGTGCGTCGCGTGTTGGCCCAATCCAGCGGCGAAATCAGCCGCTGAGAACCATATAACAGTTCTTGGCGGCCGACGCGGGCCGTCAGTTTGCCGCTCGACACATCTGAGTCGAGGACGACGAAATCCAGGAACAGGTTCTGCATCTCGGTGCGATTCTCTTCGATCCCGCGCGGCCTATAGTCCTCGAAATTACTGACGGCGTCGAGCATTTCGCCGTAGAACCGTACGCGACTGCCCAGTTCCGCATTGACGTACAGCCGAGTCCGGTGCAAGAGAAAATCATCGTCGGCGCCCGTCACTCCCAATCCATTGGGCACCGCGGTCGTATTGCGAATGTTCCGTTCGGTGTGCTGCCGCAGACGGTACTGTCCGCCGACATCGACCACCACTCCATCGATGAGGCGCATCCGCTTGAAACGCTCGCCTAGGTGCCAATCGTTGTAGCACGGGTCTTGCAAGTAATTGAAGTTGTTCTGATAGAACACGTCCTTGTATGCGGTGGCGGCGGATTGCTTCAGGGCCTTCTGTTTCTCGCATGTGACGCAGTTCGATTTCCCGCACATGCAGCCAGCGCGGGCATCCTTCCGACCGCAGCTTGTCTCGGAAAAACATGCGAATACCGCTTCGATGGCTGCCGAAATCGGCGTCAACTCGAATCCCTCGTCGGACTCTTCGGCGGGCAACGGCGAGTCCACCTCTGCGGCAGTGGGCTGAGCCATGATGTCGGTCGCGATGAGCGACACCAGCAAGCTGGCCAGCGTCAACGTAAACAGGCATTGGCGTGGCAGCATGGGGATGTTGCCTTGTGAAAGGGGGCGGATTGGGAGGCTTGCCCAAAAAACCACGAGGTGAATGTTCTAGTCGCGGCTCAAGCCGCCCGCCGCGCCGGACGGTAATAGCAGGCGAACCATTACATCATTAAGATCCATCACATTCTCTCTCGACATCGCCAGCCGGGCGCGTTGAATAAAGCCGATGCATCGCGCAAGCTATTCCCATGTTCCCAGATTCCGTCTGGGAAACCTCGAACGAGCAGGCAAAATGTACCTGCCTTGAGGATCACACGAATGAATGGGCGAGTTGGCGTACCGCTACTGCCCGCAGCGGACCTCAGCAGCACGTCCAGTTGGTGCGTGAAGACGGTGGCTTGCGCGGAAATCGCTCCGCGGCGCTGCCAAATAGTTCACGGCCGCTCCCCTCGCGGCAATCCGATCTGTCTCGATTGTCCCCTTGGTCATTGGGCGATGCAGGCCGCCTGTCCGGGAAGCGCCGGCGGGAAACGCAATCGCGAAACGCTCATCGGCATCCCTTGTCGCACGACATCGGGACCATTGGTAGACTGGAACACGTTTGAGGTTATGGCCGTCGGCGGTATGGGTGCCTGTCCATCCTGCAAGGAGAGCGATCACACGAAGGCTGGATCGTGATGGAAACGTCGAACCCGTCCCAAGACGCCGTGGCCGCCGCGGACGCAATGCCCAGTACATTCCGCGATTGTGGAGAAAGCCCGTAGGGAGCCAGACGCCATGAATATCAAATGGTTGCTCGTATTCATCCTCGTGCTGTTGGCACGGAGCATTTCGGCTCAGGATCTCCCGCCTTTCTTGCAGGCCGGGGAAATCTCGCCGGCCCAGTACGAAGTGCTCGAACAGCGGGACCAGCGAGCCCCGATGCGCGACGGCGTGCGATTGATGGTCGACATCGTTCGTCCCCAGGCGGAAGGGCATTTTCCGGCGATTCTATGGCAGACCCCTTACAACAAGAGCGGAGGGGTGGGCCGCGCCCGAAAGTTTGCCGCCCGCGGCTATGCGGTCGTCAATGTCGATTCCCGCGGCCGCTTCGACTCGGAGGGCCAATGGGACCCGTTTTCCGCGCTGCACAAGTGCGACGGCTATGACTTGGTCGAGTGGGTCGCCGACCAGCCTTGGTGCAGCGGCAGCGTGGGCACCTATGGCCTGTCCTATATGGGCTGGACGCAATGGTGGACGGCGTCCCAGACGCCGCCGTCGCTCAAGGCGATCGTGCCCGAGGTGGCTCCGCCCGACCATTTCTACAACTGTCCGTACCAGAACGGAATCTTCGTCTGCTGGATGATGGATTGGGCCGGGATGATGTCGGCCCGCCGTCCGCACAGCGCCGGCCCCGGACCCTACGGCGGGTTCGCCGTGAATCGCGAAACGTCCTACCGCCAACTGCCGTACATCGACTTTGACCAGTCCCGCGGCTATGCGCCAACCGACTGGTGGCGGAAATGGATGCGGCAAAACACGGCCACGGGCGAATACTGGCGGGCGATCGCGTACCAAACGCCCGAGTGCTATGCGCGCGTGAAGGTCCCCTCGCTGGCCATCACGGGCTGGTTCGATGCGAACTTCCCCGGCACTCCGATGAACTACCAGGGAATGAAGCAACACGGCGGCACGCCGGAATCGCGCCGGCCGCGGATGATCGTCGGGCCGTGGGAACACATCATCAACACGCGCCGCCAGGCCGCCGGCGTAGATTTCGGACCGCACGCGATCATCGACTGGGACGGCTACGTCTGCCGCTGGTTCGACGCGCATCTGAAGGGAATCGACAACCAAATTCTGACCGATCCGCCGGTCCACGTCTTCGTCATGGGCCGCAACCAGTGGCGCGCGGCCGACGACTGGCCGCTGCCAGAGGCCGTCGCCACCAAATACTACCTGCACAGCGGAGGACACGCCAACTCGTCGGCCGGTGACGGACGTCTCGACACCCGGCCGCCGGATGCCGAGCCTCCGGACCAATACACGTACGATCCGGACGATCCCACACCGTCGCCTCCATTTGCCAACGGACACATTGACGGTCCGCGCGACGTGAGTCCCGCCGCGTTGCGGCCGGATGTGCTGGTCTATTCGACCCCCGTCCTGGAGGAGGATGTGGAGGTCATCGGTCCCATCTCGGCCCAGTTGTTCGCCGCAACCGATGCGCGCGATACCGACTGGATGGTGCGCCTGGTCGACGTGCATCCCGACGGGCACGCATTGTTCTTGGCCGAAGGCGTGATGCGAGCCCGGCATCGCAGCCCGCAGCGTAACGGCGCGTTCGATCCGGAGCGGCTGAGCGCGATCGAGCCGGATCGCGTTTATCCGTATACGATCGATTTCTGGCGCCCCACCGGCAACGTGTTTGCCAAGGGCCACCGGATCCGCGTGGAAATCTCCAGCAGCTACTATCCGTATTACTTGCGGAACTTGAATACCGGAGAAGATAACCTGGCACTTGCCACGGAACCGGTGGTGGCCCGGCAGACGATCCGACACGACGCCGAGCATCCGTCGCACATCATCCTGAGCGTGATCCCGAGTCGCGAGCACAACTGATTCCTGGGCATCCAGGAACATCTTTCATGAAGCATTGGTGTCTGGCGATGATTTCAGCGGATAGGCCTGCGGTAATTTTGGGTGCCGGTATCAACGGCGCGGCGCTGGCCCGCGAGTTGGTGCTCAATGGTGTGAGTGTCGTGCTTGTGGACACGGCCGATCTGGCGTACGGCACAACGGCGTATTCGTCGCGGCTGATTCACGGCGGCCTGCGCTACCTGGAGTACGGCGAGTTCTCGTTGGTTCGAGAATCGTTGGAGGAGCGCAACCGGCTGCTGCGACTGGCTCCCCAGTTCGTCCGTCCGTTGCAGCTGGCGATTCCGGTCGGCAAGCGGACCGGTGGTTGGTTGCCGTCGATCCGCCGGTTCTTGGGCGGGCAAACGCCCGCGGCTCAGCGCGGATTGTGGCTGGTTCGTGCCGGTTTGACGTTTTACGATTTGTACGCCCGCGATTTGCAGCTGCCGCGGCACGCGGCCGTCCGCATCGGCGCGGCCGGATCGGTGCCCGTCGATCCGCAGCGTTATCGCTGGCTGTGTACGTACTGGGACGCCCAAATTCCGTATCCGGAGCGTTTTGTCGCGGCGTTGGTCGAAGACGCCCGGGCCTTGGCGGATGAACGTGGCGTGGAGTTCGCGGTGTATACCTACCACCGAGTTCGTGTGGTCCGCGACCACGTGGAAATCCACCGCCTGGGCGATCAGAGCGGCGAGGCCGTGCGGACGATCCAGCCGGCGGCCATCGTGAATGCAACCGGCGCTTGGGTCGATCTGACTTTGGAACAGCTCGGAGTTATCACGCGATCGTTGATCGGCGGCACCAAAGGCAGCCACTTTCTCACGTTTTATCGGCCCTTGGCCGATGCATTGGGCGGCCAAGGCGTCTATGCCGAAGCGGAAGACGGCCGTCCGGTGTTCCTCCTGCCGTGGAATGGCGGCACGCTGGTCGGCACGACCGACATCCCGTTTACGGGTGACCCGGCGGACGCGGTGGTCACGGAAGCCGAGTTGAACTATCTCGTAGGAGTTGTCCGCCAGTTGTTTCCGCAGCTTGATTTGACGCGGAACCATGTCCATCTGCACTACGCCGGTGTCCGCCCGCTGCCGCAAACCGGCGGCGGCACGCCGGCGTCGGTCACCCGGCGACATTGGATGGAAGAACATGCCGGCGGCGGCGTGCCGATGTACTCGATCGTCGGCGGGAAATTGACCACCTGCCGCTCGCTGGCCGAGCAGGCGGCGACGACGATCCTGCGGCGGCTGGGACGATTGCCGACGGCCAATTCCCGGCAACGGCCAATTCCCGGCGGAGCATCGTACCCCGGCGACGAGACGGAACTGCACGCCGTCTGGCAACGACTGGCCGGCCGTTTCCAGTTGCCGCCCGACAGCATCCGCTCGATCTGGGCGCTGTGCGGCAGCCGCACCGAGAATGTGCTCGAATCCTCGGACGACCCCAGCGGGCCTTGCCTGGCCGACACGTCGCTGCCGAAATCATTCGTCCGCTGGGTGATCCGAAACGAATGGGTGACCACCCTGGACGACCTGGTCGAACGCCGCTTGATGCTGTTGTATGATCCGAACGTGTCGCGAGCGACGCTGGATGAACTCGGCAAACTGTTGGTAGCGTCGAACAAGCTGGACCCCGCCGGCGCGGAACTCGCCGTTTCGGCGACGTGCCAGCGGCTGCAAGAGCATTTTGGCAAGTATCTATGCGGCAAGCGCTAGCAGCCCGGGCTCGCAACGGTGATGCACGGGTTACGATCGAGGCCGCGGCTTGCAACGCGGCCAAGACCGTTTCATAACTCCGGCGGCGTCCAAGCGGGGATCCCGGTCGTCTCTAACTGCTGCTTGTACCATTCATGGAACGGTCGAGTCGGCGACATAGGCGCATTCTCGTTGACCATCTGCGGGCGGGTCTTCTTCCACCAATCGTCGTAAGCGGCTCGCATCTGTTGAACCACCTCGGGATGCTCCGCTATCACGTTCTTCGTCTGGCCCGGATCGTCTTGCATGTCGTACAGCGCGATGTTTTCGGCGAACCGGAACCGCTGGTTGCGAACCGAGAAATCTTCCCATTGGTGATTGTCGGGATTGTCGCCGGTCTTCCAGCGGCCCTTGTGACTGAACATGTAGCGGTCGGGCCACGCCGCTTCCGGGGCCTGCAGCAGCGGCAACAGATTGCGCCCTTCGACCTGGTCTTTGGGAACCGGAACTCCGGCTAGGGCGGCCAAGGTCGGGAGGAGATCGAGATGGGCCGCGATGCGGTCGATGTCGCGGCCCGGCTTGATCCGGCCGTCCCAGCGGATGAAGAACGGCACACGCACTCCGCCTTCGTCGACGCTGCCCTTCAGCCCTTTCATCCCCGCATTGTAAAATTCGAGTTTCTTGCCGTCCGCCGTCGTCCCGATCACGCCTTTACCGGAACCTCCGCCGGTCATGCCGTTGTCGGACATGAAGATGATTACCGTGTTGGACAGCAGGTTCCACGCCTCGAGCCGCTCCATCAAGCGGCCGACGTTCTCGTCGATGTTCTCGATCATCCCGTAGAAGCCCGCCTGCTGGTCTCCGAAACCGAGATCGGTCAGGCGTTTCGCGTTTTTCGGCGGGGCGATGTACGGGCCGTGCGGCGCGTTGGTGGTGATGTAAGCAAAGAACGGCGATTCGGCGTCCTTGACCTGCTTGATCCAGCCCAGGGCGGCGGTGAAGAAAACGTCGGTGCAGTAACCCTGCGTCTTGACGAACGAGCCGTTATGGCGGATCACCGGATCGAAGTATTTGTTGCCGGGGGCGTCGGCACAGCTGCAATTGTACGCTTGGCCGATTCCGCCGGCGCCGTGGATGAAGGCCTCGTCAAAACCGCGCTTGTGCGGCTGGTAGGACTCTTCGTCGCCGAGGTGCCATTTGCCGAAGATTCCGGAGCGGTAGCCGGCCTGTTTCAGCACCTGGGGCAGCGTCACGGCGTCGAGTGTCATGCGTTCCCGTTCCAGGATGGTGTGCGTCACCCCGTTTCGCATCGCATGGCGGCCGGTCATCAAAGCCGACCGTGTGGGCGCGCACGTGGGGCTGACGAGAAACCGCGTGAAGCGAACGCTCTGGTTGTACAACTGGTCCAGGTGCGGCGTCTGAATCCAAGGATGGCCGTGGCGGCCAATCGGGCCGTAGCCCTGGTCGTCGGTGATCACCAGGACGATGTTCGGCGCCGAACCGGCCAACGGCTCGGACGCGGGTGCGGCAAATGGCGCCAGCCACGAGAGCACCGGGATCAACAGGAATAGGTGTCGCTTCATCGGGAGGTTCTCCAGAGGGATCAAGGAAGGCAAGCAAATCGCCGGACTAATGTTCATGGTCGCCCTTGCGCGGGTCGAAATCGGCATGCTCTTGATCGATGTGGACGTGCAACTCGGGCAAAGCCTGCAACAGCCAGACGATGCCGGCGTCGGTCACCTTGGTGCCGTCCAGGTACAGCGATTCCAGATCCTGCAAGCCTTCGAAATGCTGCAGGCCGCGATCGGTGACGGGCGAGCCGATGATGTGGACGAACCGCAAGTTGTGCATCCGCCGCAGATGGGCCAGCCCGACGTCGGTCACCTGCAGGCTGCCGAATCGCAGCAATTCCAAGCTCGGCAAGCTGACCAGTTCGGCCAAAGCTGCGTCTGAAAATGCGCCTTGAGGCAGGTTGAGGATCCTCAATCGTTTCAGATGCGTCAGTTTGCGCACGCCCGCATCGGTGATGGCGGCCCCGCGCAGGCGAAGATGTTCCAGTCGACTCAGGCCCGCCAACTGGTCCAAACCCGCGTCCGTAATGCAACTCTGCTCGAGCAGCAGTTCTCGCAGCCCCGTCAGATCCTGGACTTGCCGCAGGTGATCATCGGAGATCTCCTCGGTTTCGATCGCGATCCAATCGGTTCGGCCTTCGCGAACCGAACGGACTTGAGCGGCGAATACGTCGTCGGCGGTCGCGGCGGAGAGGCGTGCGTCGCGCGAGGCCGGCTCCGCGGAACAGCCGGAAAGCAGCAACAAGGCAAGCCCCAGCACGCCGCCGCGAACATGGCGGCGCATCGGTCGGTCCCATCCATCCGTCATCGCTCACCTACGGCAATCCGGGCAATAGGATTCGTAGCGTGCCAAGCCGTCGCCGGACCGCAATCGCATCCGCAGGATGGCACCGCAACGCGCGCAGTATTCGACCGGTCCGGCCGACGCACCGGATTCTTGATTTTGCTGGCAGGTAACGCACAGCTTGACATGAGGCAGCAACTCGACACGTTCCGGCGGGATCGTTCGACCGCAGGATTCACAGGGGCGCCCCGCGCCCCAAGCTTCATCGTCGAAAGCGTCCTCTGCCGAGGAGATCTTCAACCCCGTCCGGCCGCAGGCGGAGCAAGTCACGCGAGCGAGCGACGAACGGAACAACTCGGCCACCAAATCCCGATCGGGCTGCTTCTCGCGGCGCAACATGCCCAGCGACTGTAGACGCAGAAGCATTTCCTCCGGTCTGCACACCGAATTGGCGGAACAGTGCGGGCAAGTCAGACAGACGCGTTGCGGCGGAGAGTTCATGCTTCTGGAGCCTGCTGGCGGCGCGGCCCGGTTCGCCGAGCCCGCTGCCGAGGCGCCGGCGGACGGCGCAACTCGCGGGCCCGCAAGGCGGCCACACAGATTTCCTGCCGATCGAACGCCAATTGGCGGGCGTTGACGTAGTGATAACCCCACGAGCGAACGCGTTGCAGGTAAGCCGGAATTTGATCCGCCAGGCTCCATTCCGGCAGTTTCAGCGTCAGCAACATGCCGCGGACGCGAACGTCGCGGTTGTTGACGATGTGCTCGACGGCGTCGAGCGTTTGAGCGGGGGCAACGTTCAAGTCGGCAGTCAGCCAGCGGATGCCTTGGAACTCGCTGCGTTTCAACGAGGTGGGCCGAGCGCGGATGTACGTGAAATTCGGGTGCTGCAAGACCGCGGGGTCCATGACAGCCGGATCGATGCCGGTCACGTGCAGTCCACGTTCCAGCAGCGCTTGGCACGAACCGCCCGGAGCGCTGCCGATCTCGACGCACCGATCGCCCGACTTGATGGGCAGCCGCGACCAAAGGAGGCCTTCGGCTGTTTTCAAATAGGCGCGGGAGACGGCTTCGTCGGGCAGTTCGATCTTCGGCACTCCGCCCGGCCAGCGCGACGGCATGTTCGTCGCCCGATGACACCCGATCCACCACTGGTCGGGCTCGACCAGCATGCAATCCAAGATGCGATGCCCCGACCTGGCGACTCGGTTCACGGACGGCGGTGCTAGGCGGGACGGCAAGGCCGGCATCCGCTCGGCGATCACGCGTCCCACTTCCTCGGCCAGCGGCGTCAGGCCCGGCTCGAAACCGCCTTCGCCCGGAATCGCCGTGTCGCGTTGCCAGACGTGCAGGTGATCGAAGGCCCGTTCGCCCACCAGTTGCCACATCGCCGCCGCTAAATTTTCCGCCGTGTCGCCCTGGACTTTGCCCAATGACAACCCGTGCGCACGGGCGAACACGCACCGCAATTCGGCGTCCTCCGCCCACGGTTGGTCGTCCGGCAGCTTGAACGTCAAAAAGCCCGAGCGGGAATAGGCAAAGCGAAACGCCGGATACTCGCGGGCGACCTCCTGCTTGAGGACGCCCTCGGCGCCGCGCTGACAAACGACATAGAGAAAGCTGGGATTCATGAGGGAACTCGGTTTATCTTCCCGCCAATGCCGGGAGCGTGGAGGAACGCCAATCGACCAGATGCATTTCGACCTTGCGGAAGCCGTTGAAGTCGTTGATCACGGGACGGAAGGCGAGGTCCAGCGGCGCCGTCATCCCCGCCAGTTCGTCCGCCGCGTCACCTTGTCCAAAGGCCACGCCGCGGACGGTCACGCCATGTTGCCGCACCCGCACCGCCAGGTGCCGCTCGCCGCTGCCCATCCGCCGCGGCGGATCCGCCAGCGTCACGCCGCTGGCACACAGCACCGGCCGCGGGTTCTTTTCGCCGAACGGGGCCAATTGTTCCATCTGCTCGACGGTCTTCAGCGTCAATTGGCCGAGCGTGGCCTCGGCATCGATCTGGACTTCGGCAATCCGGTCTTCCTGAGACAGATGAGCGGCGACGTACTCGCAGAACTCGGCACGGAATGCTTCCAGCTGGGACTCTCGGATCTTCAAGCCGGCCGCCGCTGCATGGCCGCCGTGCGACAGCAAGTGCCGGCCGCACGCGGCCAAGGCTTGGTGCAGGTTCAAGCGGGCCACCGACCGCGCGGAGCCGACTCCCGGTTTAGCGCCCACTTGGTCCCAAGAGATGATCACGACGGGCCGATGATATTTTTCCGCCAACCGTCCGGCGACGATGCCGATCACGCCCGGATGCCAAGCGACGCCTGCCAAAACCAGCGCCGGTTCCCCCTCCGGGTCGAACTGTTCCTTGAGCTGCTTGTGGGCGGCCAAATAGACGCTCCGTTCCAGCGTTTCCCGGCTGCCGTTCAGCTCGTGGATGTATTCGGCCAGACTGGCGGCCCGCGTCGGGGATTCGGTCGTGAGCAACTCGACCCCTAACGCCGCTTGCCCCAACCGCCCGGCGGCATTCAATCGCGGAGCCAGCATGAACGCGATATCCTCGGCGCTCAACTGCGGCTTCTGATCCAATTTCGTGACGCGCAGCAGCGCGGCGATCCCGGGCAGAGGCCGCTCGCGGAGACTGACCAGTCCGTGCCGGACCAAGATGCGGTTCTCGTCCAGCAGCGGTACGACGTCGGCCACGGTGCCCACGGCCGCCAAGCCGACCGCCGCGAGCAGGAAATCCCGCATCGCCGGCTTAACGCGTTTGGCTTCGCTGGCGCGCTGGCACAAAGCCCAGGCCAGTTTGAAGGCCACGCCCGCGCCACACAGGCCACCGAACGGATACGTGCTGCCGGGCAACCGCGGATGGACGATGCCCGCCGCCGCGGGCAGCACGTCCCCGCGGCTCAACTCGTGGTGGTCGGTGATAATCAGCTCGAGATTGAGCTGACGCGCCGTTTCGGCCTCGGCCACGCTGCCGATCCCGCAATCGACCGAAATCACCATCGACGCGCCGCGGGCGGCCAGTTTTTGCAGCGCTTCGTCGTTCAGGCCGTAGCCTTCTTCCAGCCGATTGGGTACGTGGCAGCCCACGTTGGCGCCCAGCAAACGCAAGCAACAGAACAGCAGTCCGGTCGCTGTCATCCCGTCGGCGTCATAGTCGCCGTAGATCACGATACGGCGCCCCTGCTGGACGGCCGCATGAACCCGGTCGGCGGCGGCGGTCAAGCCCGGCAGCAATTCCGGGTCGCGCAACCCGGTCAGCTTGGCGTCCAAAAACGAATGCGCCTGCTCGGAATCGCCGATCCCTCGTGCGAGCAGCAATTTGGCGACCACCGTCGAGACGCCGGCAGCGCGTTCCAAAGCCGCGATCCGCGCTTCGTCATGCGGTCGTATCCGCCAGCGCCGCTCCATGACCGTTGTCCTCCCTGCCAGCCGCCTGGGGGCCGAATGCAGAAGTTCTGCGCGCACGTTGAAGTCCAGGCTTTAGGCTGCGCGGACAGCCCAGCGTCTGGACCCCAACTTGGATTGCGGCCCCGTGGACCGCATCAGGAACCGCGCCTCGGAGAGACGCGGCCACGTGGTCGCACCCGCCAGAGGCGGCTATTTCTTCTTCTCGTTGTGAACGGTGTGCCGGCGAAGCCGAGGACTGTATTTTTTCAGTTTCAGCTTCTCCCCACCCGGTTTGCGACGGAGGGCATAGTTGCGGTCGCCCGTTTCCTCGCATACCAAAAAGACCACCTCGGCCTTCTTTCCTTTACCTTTTTTGCCCATTCTACTCACCTACTCCCATGACAATTGACACTTCTGCGAGGCCGCATTCTAATCGAAAACAGCCTGATCGGGACAGAGGCGAACAAAAAAATGCGCCGCGGCGATTGTGGAGGCCGGAATAATCGACTTTGGCCCACTCGAATAACAAACGCACGCCGGCGAGAAAACGGTCGCAAGTCGTTTCCGACATTTATCTTGTGGACCTTGCGTTCTCCGGTGGATCGGGTAAGGTAACGGTAACGTCGGGTCTGTTTTTCCGGGATACAGGCGAAGCGGAGTGGTGAGCAATGAGCGCGGAAGTGAAGCAGCAAGCGATGGAAGCGACGGCGGCGGAAGCGGAAGCGGAAGCATACGACGAGGAAGAAGAACTCGAAGAAGAGGCCGTCGGACATCGATTTTTGTTCTTTACCGCCATGCCGGCATGGCTTGTCAGCATGATCGTCCATGCGGTGGCGTTGTTGGTGATGGCGATGATCACCGTGGGCGGGAACGTGGATCAGGTCAAGGCGATCATCACCGCGTCCGCGGGGGAAGAGCTGGAGGAGATCGAGGAGTTTGAAGAGCAATTGACGCCTCCGGTGGACGTCGATGCAGTGATGAGTGACGCCACCACGCCGATGGACATGATCACCGAGGCCATTCCGCAGGATGTCACGGACGTGGTTGTTTCCACCGACATCGAGCAGGCGGCGATTTCCGTCGAGTTGGTCGATTTCAGCCAGGAGACAGCCCCCCGCAACGACTTGATGAAAGAGGTCGGCAGCTATACGGGGACCGGTTTCGACGGTCGCGGCAGCGCCGAGGCGCGAGCGCGGATGGCGAAACAGGCCGGCGGCAGCGACGCCAGCGAAGCGGCCGTGGCCGCGGGTTTGCGGTGGATCGCCGATCATCAGTTGCCCGACGGCGGCTGGTGCTTCGATCATCGAATCGGGCCGATCGTCAATGGCAGACCGCGGACGTCGGATCATTCGGGCACGAAGGTCGCGGCCCGCCGCGGGGCCACCGCGATGGCGCTGCTGCCGTTCCTCGGCGCCGGGCAAACGCACAAGGAAGGCAAGTACAAGCAGACCGTTCAAGGCGGATTGGGATATTTGATTGGCAACATGAAGCCTGACGGAGCGTTGAACGAGCCGGAAGGCAGCTTGTACTCGCACGGTCTAGCGGCGATCGTCCTGTGCGAAGCTTACGGCATGACGCACGACCGAGCGCTGATGGCTCCTGCCCAGGCGTCGCTGAACTTCATCTCCTATGCCCAGGATCCGATCGGAGGCGGCTGGCGATATCAGCCTCGCCAGCCCGGCGACACCTCGGTGGTGGGCTGGCAGCTGATGGCTCTCAAGAGCGGGCACATGTCGTATTTGAACGTGAATCCGCTGACGATCCGCGGAGCGATCAAATTCCTGGACACAGTCCAAGCCGACAGCGGCTCGTTCTACGGCTATACCAGTCCCGGCAAAGGGCCGTCGACCACGGCCATCGGGCTGCTGTGCCGAATGTACTTGGGTTGGAAGCACGAACACGAAGCACTGAAACGTGGGGTCGAATGGATCAGCAACCAGGGGCCGTCGATGGGCGGCGGCGCCAACATGTATTACAACTACTACGCCACTCAGGTCTGTCGGCAGTTTGGTGACGAAGTCTGGGACAAGTGGAACTCGAAGATGCGCGACTTCCTGGTAACTAGCCAAGCCAAAGACGGGCCGGCCAAGGGCAGCTGGTTCTTTGCGGGCGGGCACGGTGCCGAAGCCGGCGGGCGTCTGTACAACACGTCACTGGCCACCATGGTGCTGGAAGTCTATTACCGGCACATGCCCATCTACCAGCAACAAGCCACCAAAGAAGATTTCCCCTTGTAGCCGCGGAACGAGCGGGCCGTGAATTGATGCAACGGAGGATCACCGTGAGTTCCGGTCCACGACACCGACGACGGAACGGAACTCGCACTTGGCGAAGCTACGGTCCTCGGCATCTGAATAAACTGTCGGAGAGCGAACTGCTGGATTTGCGGTTCTGCGATTTGCGGGTGCAGATCGAAGGCACGCCGCTGGAAGAACGCATCGACGAATTGTATCGCGAACTGGAGGCCAAAGGGATCGGCTTTCGGCCGCATTGCTGGTTGTCCGACGAATGGTTTGCCGCCGACGGCGTGCCGGGAATCGCGATTCCTTTCTATTTGGCCCATCCCCGGCTGATCCGGCTGGAACGAAAACAGATGTTGGAGGTCGAGGGCGGCACCGAAAGCTGGTGCATGAGGATCCTGCGGCACGAAGCGGGCCACACGGTCGAAAACGCCTATCGCCTGCGGCACTTGCGCAGCTGGCGGGAAACGTTCGGGGCGGCCTCTCAGCCCTATCCGCAGTACTACTCGCCCAAGCCGTACAGCCGCAGTTTCGTGCTGCACCTGGACTCGTGGTACGCGCAGAGTCATCCGGCCGAGGATTTTGCGGAAACGTTTGCCGTGTGGCTGAAGCCCAAGTCGCGGTGGCGGTCGCAATACCAAGGCTGGCCGGCGCTGAAAAAACTCGAATACGTCGACCTGTTGATGCGGGAGATCTCACAGGAAAAGCCCAAGGTGACTTCGCGCGAGCGGGTGGATTCCGTGGCCACGCTGCGCACCACGCTGCGGGAACACTACGAAAAAAAAAGGTATCACTATGGACTGGATCATCCCAATTTCTATGATCATGACCTGCGGCGGTTGTTTTCCGATGCTCGGGAGCATGCCCGCTGTCCGTCCGCGGCCGCGTTCCTGCGCCGGCTGAGGCCGTCGTTGCGGCGCGAGGTCGCCCGCTGGACCGGCGAATATCAATATACGATCAACGAGGTCTTGGACGAAATGATCCAACGCTGCCGCGAGTTGAAACTCCGCCTGCACCGGCCGGTCGACGAGGTGGAACGCGACGCGCTGGTGCTGGTGACCGTCCAGACGATGAATTATCTTCACGAAGGCCGTCACCGAGTGGCGTTATGAAGCGACTTCGGGTTCTCGTTCTGGTCCGCGAAGGCCTCGTCCCGCCCGACAGCATGGACGGCTACAGCGACGAAGAAATCGATCGTTGGAAAGTCGAGTTCGACGTGGTGGCGACCCTCGGCAACATGGGCCACGACGTGCATCCGATCGGCGTGCAGTATGACCTGGCCCCAATTCGGCAGGCGATCCGGGAATGGGCGCCCGACATCGCCTTTATGCTGTTGGAAGAGTTTCATGGGTTGGCCGTCTACGACAGCGCGATCGTGTCGTATCTGGAACTGATGCGACAGCCCTATACGGGGTGTAATCCTCGCGGCATGCTGCTGTCGCGTGACAAGGCGTTGAGCAAGAAGATCCTCCGGTATCACCGCGTCGCCACTCCGAGATTCGCCGTCTTTCCGCGCGGAAAATCCCTGACACGGATGCCGGCGCTGCGATTCCCGCTGATTGTCAAGTCGGTGGCGGAGGACGCCTCGCTGGGCATTGCCCAAGCTTCGGTGGTGCGGGATCGCGATGCCCTGGCGGCCCGCATCGCGTTCGTCCAGCAGCGGCTCGGAGCCGACGCCCTGGTCGAAGAATACATCGAGGGCCGCGAGTTCTATGTGGGCGTGATCGGAAACCAGCGGCTGGAAACGTTTCCCATTTGGGAAATCGTCTTCAGCGGCCTGCCGGACGACGTGGCACGCATCGCGACCGCCAAGGTGAAGTGGGACCGTCAGTACCAGAAGAAGTACGGTATTACCACGACGGCGGCCGAAGGTCTGCCACCGGCTCTGGCCGCCAAGATTTCGCGGCTGTGCAAACGCGTCTATCGCGAACTGCACCTGAGCGGCTATGCGCGCGTCGATCTGCGGATGAACGACGCTGGCCAGGTCTACGTGCTCGAAGCCAACGCCAATCCCAATCTGGCCTATGGCGAAGACTTTGCCGAATCGGCCGAGACCGGCGGGACCTCATACGAAGCCCTCGTGCAGCGGATTCTAAATCTGGGTCTGACGTATCGAGCGCCTTGGAAGACGGTTTCCACGTAGCACCAAACGGCGACGCGCGTGTGCCGCGTGTGGCACTGCTTGGAACCGCGCCGACTCGCCATGCGCGAGCGATTTTCCACGGTTCCCAGCAGTGGCGCCGCCCCAATAGCCCGCGCAGCGGAGTGTCGCGCACGGCTGACGAAGCGCCCAGCGACGTCGCTCCGGGAACACGGATTGCCGCCGCGCCGGACGCACCGTAGGATGGACGTCGTGCGGGTGCGTGTTGGGCTCCTCCAATTAAGTACGAGGCTGCTGCCATGAGAACCGGCGACGGGCCGCGCAAGAATGTCAAGCACTACGATCTGCCGGGCGATGCGCATTACCTGACGTTCTCCTGTTACCGCGGCCTGGCGCTGCTGTCTAAGGATCGCACGCGATTTTGGTTTATTGAGGAACTGACCAAAGCTCGCGAGAAGCACCATTTCGATCTCTGGGCCTGGGTCATCATGCCGGAACACGTCCACCTGCTGATCTGTCCGCGCGAACTCACGTACAAGATGGAGAAGATCCTGGCTTCGCTCAAAAAGCCGGTCAGCCACCGCGCCATTCAATTCCTCACGCAGCATGCACCGGACTTCCTGGAGAAGCTGACGGTTCGCAACCGGAACCGCACCTATCGCCGGTTCTGGCAAGCAGGTCCGGGCCACGACGCCAATCTGTACGAATTGACGACGATCTACAAGGCGATTGAGTATATCCATAACAATCCGGTCCGCCGCGGTTTGGTGCTGCACGCGACCGACTGGCTCTGGTCCAGCGCACGCGACTGGGCCGGCCTAGGCTGCCCGTACATCCGCGTGGACCGCACGCTCCCGCCGCTGCACCCTGACGGCCAGTAGATGTGTAACGGGCGACGTCGCCCAAGCGCCCGTTCCGCACAGCTGCGACGGGTGTGGCACTGCTTGGAACCGCGCCGACTCACCATGCGCAAGCGGTTGTCCACGGTTCCCAGCAGTGCCGAAGCAGGAACGACGTCGCTTTGGCCCGTTGCGCCGCCTCCGCAGCGCTCGCCGCACGGCTGACTCGCACGCCGGCAGCTCGTGCGTCATCAGGAGCGCGGTTCTTCGGCGTGCGAGTAAGCCGTGCCACACGGCAGATATCGCGCGGATCCCGTTTGTCGCGCGATGCGCCCCGGAAAATCAGCCTCGCTCGAACCTCACCGCATCGGCGATCACCAGCCCGCGGGAACCGGCGGCTTGGATTTCGACAAAGCCGTCGGCGCCTTCGTGGAACTCGAAGCGGCCGATGCGGCGCGAATTTTCCGGGCGGACGCGGACGGTAGCCTCGCCGCCGGCATGACGGACGCGGACATCGAATGCGGTATCCGGCCGAAAAGGCGTCGCGTCGCTGAACGACACTTGGTAAACACCTGCTTGCAAGTCGGGCGTGAAACGCGCGAATTCGCCTGCGGCGGCGCGGTCTCCGTTGGACAGGTAGAATCCCCCGTTCCCGCGGCGGTCCGGCGGACAGCGGGAGAAGCGGTGCCCCGCCCAGAAATACGGCGTGGCAAAAAAACCCGCGTCGCGGTCGTCGATCGTCACCTCGGCGGCCGGAGCGTTGCGTCGTACTTCGAGCGAAACCGTCAGCGGCTGCGGCGAGTTGACGGCGCCTGGGCAATCGACATACAGCGTGGCGCGGTATGCGCCGGCGTTCATCCCCGTGGCATCCACGGCGACTTGGACGAACTGCCGATCCTCGTCGCCGGTGGTCTGAATCTTCAACCAAGCAGGCGCCCCCGCGCCGCCGCGGCACGTGACGCTCGCCGGCGCCAACTCGCCGCCGCCCAGATTCCGCACGGCAACCACCTTGCCGTTTGGTACCGGCCGGGACGCGCGGGCGACGAACGTCAGCGTGTACGGCAGCGATGTGACGGGCCCGCCGTACACATCGGCCACCGCAGCCGACCGCAGCCGGAACGACGGCTCGTCGAACGCCGCCAACGCGAGCACCGGTTCAGCGACCGGTGGACCGCTAATCGCGATATGCTGCGTCCGAGTCGCGGGTTGCCGGCCGTCGTCGACGACCAGCGTCACCGGATACAAGCCAGGCCGAGCGAACGCGTATCGCGGATTCGGGCCCGTAGCGCCGCCCCCGTCGCCGGACGTCCAGTGATACCCGAATTCGCTGTCCGAGGTGCCTTGGCCCGATCTTGCCGCCGAAAATGTTACCGGTTCGCCCGTCCGCGCCGGCGCCAACGGCTGTATGGCCGCCGTCAACTCGCCTTGCCGTGCCTTGCGGTCCTCGAATATCTGCCAGAACAGCACCCAGGGATCCAGGTGCAGCACTTCGGGGTCGTTCTGGGCGGCCTCGGACTGGGCGTCAAAGTCGATCGGCCAAGCGATGGATGCGGGAGCGTCCGCCGCCTGCGGCCGATCTTGGCGCTTCCGTCCCACTTTGAATTCGAAGTGGGTGTGCTCGTGGCTGCCCACATGCACGCCGGCCGTAGTGGCGTAGCGGGTCCCGATCGGCAGCGGCGCGTGTTGCGGTACCAGCAGTTCGATCAGGTGATGCGTTTGCAGCGCCACACGTCGCCGTTGGGCCAACGGCGAATGCCGCGCCAGCGATTGTTGTTGTCCCCGGCCGCCAAGCTGTTGAACCAGGCCTGGGTATCAAAGTCGATCGGTGCCAGCAGCAGGCTTCCGGCGCGGTGATTAATGTCCAGGCCCACGTGACAGGCTTGCCCGAGGTACGGCCCCAGATAGCAATCGTCCCCGTTGTAACAGCGTCCCACGTCCAGGAGGTTCTGCGGCTCGTCCAGCCAGGCATGCGTCTGTTGCGGGCAAACTCGCAGCGCGGCGTCCTGCAGCGCGAACCGAGCCGCCTTGCGCGGACGGCACCGCAGATTGCCTTCGCGCGGATAACGGACGGGAACCAGGTCGAACACGGCCTTGACCGTATCCGGCCAAATCCGCAGGCCGTCGACGACGTACGGCTCGCAGAAACATTCCTGGGCGCAGACGAAACGCTGCAGCGTCATTCTCTGGCCGTCGATCTGCACTTGGCACGCAAACCGATAGATGATTCCGCCCGGCTCGACCCGCTCGACAATCGCCGCCTCGGTGCCCTCCAGCACCATACGGACCGTGCGTCCGCTACGAAGCGTGAACCGCAGTTCGTCCCCGTGGTCCATTTCGACTGCCGCGATCGTGTCCTGGGCCGCAATCGCAATCATTTCCGCGGCGAGACCGGCCGGCGATGATGCGAGGCCCCATACCGCGGCGGTCCAAGCTGCCAAAGTTACTCGCGAAATCGTGAGCCGGATCATTGTCTTGCGTCCTTCACGGCGCGGACGATTGCTCGGCCGCGGCGGTGCGGACGAACTTCTGCAGCCGTTTGCCGTTGATGTCGCAGGCATACAGGTTTCCCAGCGAGTCCAAGGCGACCCCGTGCAGCCAGTTGCACTCGCCCGGCTGCTCCTGGCCGTCTACGCCGTTGGGCACGGTCCACAGTTGCCGCAGTTTCCCGTCGGTCGAAAACCGCATGAACATTTGGTCCTTGGGCGGAGGATACCCGCCGTCTTTTTGCCACCATTGAGGCGACGATCCACAGACCCAGACTTCATCCCGGCGGGAAATCCACAATCCCCAAGGCATGATCAGATTGGTCCACTGGTCGAGGAATTTGCCGTCCTGATCGAACAACTGGATCCGGCCGCTGTTGCGATCGGCCACATACAGCACGCCGCGGGAATCGACCACAATCTGGTGCGGCAGGCAGAATTCGCCCGGGCCGCCGCCGTATTGTCCCCAGGCCTTGACGAATTTGCCTTGGGGATCGAAGCGGACCACGCGGCGGTTGCCATAGCCGTCGCTCACGAACACGTCGCCCGCCGGCGTGACCGCCATATCCGTGGGCATGTTGAAATGCGTTTCGTCCTCGCCGGCCTTGTCCAGCGCGCCCAACGTCAAGAGCAGTTCACCGTCGGGCGTAAACTTCTGCACCACGTGCCGCTTGAAATCGGAAATCCAGACGTTTCCGCGGCTGTCGAAACGGATACTGTGCGGAGCCCCGAACTGGCCGCGGCCCCAGCTTCGGATCAACTTGCCTTCCGTCGAATAGACCTGCACCGGAACTTCCCCGCGTTCCACACACCAGATGCGATCTTCCCCATCCACGGCCACCCCGGGCACGGCCGCCCGCGGGCCCAACTCGGCGGGGCGCTGCGGCCATGCCGGATCGGCGACGTACTCGACCACGGTCGGCTGCGGAGGATAATTCGGGGCGGCGGCCCAGCCACAGGTCGCTGACCCTCCCAGCGAAATAACAAACAGCATCCAAGCGAATCGGCCCGCGCACTGCCGGAGCGTCGAGCGACATCTCAGAACACACATGATGAAACTCCTTGAAAAACGGGCGAAAGCATCGAGAATCGAATTCTCTCGTTCTCCTGCCCAAATCATTCCGCCAATAATGACTTTACTCTCGCCCATTTCCCGTCTGCCGTCCTGCCACCTCAAGCGGGGCATCGTGCGGAATCGAAGCCGGCTCGAGCACGACCCGGAAACCGACGTTGAACACGCGCTGCCACGGTTCGTGAGCCAAGCGGAACGAACTGCGGGCTCGTTGCGGGCGGTCGTACCACGAGCCGCCGCGAACCACCCGCTTGCCATCGGCAGCCGGAGCGTCGCGGCCGTCGCCTGAGTTGTATGGATAGGGCCGGTACGCCGTCCGCGTCCATTCCGCCACGTTGCCGTGCATGTCGCACAATCCGAATGCGTTCGCCGCGTATTTGCCCACATGATCGCTGATGATCGAGCCGTCGTTGACGCTTTGGACGCTCGGAATCCAGCGAGGCGAATCGTTGCGGCAGAGATTATTGACCCGCTCGTCGGCCAGATTGGCCAGTTGCCCGAAATCGGTGCTGCACGCGCCGAAGTTCAGCGGCGTGGCGGTTCCGGCCCGGCAGGCGTATTCCCACTGGGCTTCGGTCGGTAGGTCGAATACCGCCGCGGTCTCCTGCGACAGCCAGCGGCAGAACTCCTGGGCCTGGTTCCAGTTGACGCGGATCACCGGCTGCTGGTCGCGATCGGCCGCCTCGCCGCGCACGCTTTGGTCCTTGTTCAGAATGCTGATATAAGCGCTGTCGTGCGTCGGGTCGAACAGCGCGTACTGGGCGTTGGTGACCTCGAACTTGCCCATGTAGAACGGGCGTTCGATGGGGACGACCGCCGGCGGATACTCGTCCGCATCGCCCGCCGCGTCGGCAGCCCCCATCACAAATTGACCGGCGGGGATCAATCGCAATTCCAGCGTCAGTCCGTTGGGCAATTCGATTTTCCGGTCCGGCGGCATCCCGGCCGCTTGTTGTCGCCGCTGGGCTTCTGCGGCGTCAAACGGCCAGCCGACGCAGGCGGGCACCGCCGTCGGGCGCGGCGGCAGCGGGTTGGGCGCGAGGTATTCCTGCTGCTTTACGGGCAATTCCGGGATCGCTTCCGGATCCTCCGGCCGGTTGGCGAAGCGGGTCCGCATTTCCAAACGCCGGGCTTCCAGCGGCGAGTGGCCGCGACGATGCTCGTGCCACGTGCCGTGATCGGGGACGTTCAAGTCGATCCAGGTCACCAGCCGGTCCCAGGATTCAGTGTCTAGCTGGACATTGTAGTGGCCTTTTTCCAGTAGTTGGATCAGTTCGCTGGTCGAGGCATGGAACTCGAGCGGCTGCTGCAAATGATAATCGCTCTCCGGGCCCGGGCGGCGAACGAACGGGTGCAGGGCGATGTACGAAGGCGTAAAGTTGCGCCAGCCAGGCGCGCTGTTCGGCCTAAAGTCCGCCAGCGGCGCCCCGTTGTGTTGCCGTTGAGCGTCGTGACAGCCGACGCAATAGCGATCCAACACCGGCTGCACTTCGCGCTGAAAACTGAACCCGCGGGTCGGGCCATGCCAAGGCGTGATCGCCACCGGACGGTTCTGGCTGGCAAATCGGTATTGCGGAGGCGGCCCGGAATTCTGCGATTCGTGGCACCCCACGCACGACAGCACCTCGCCCGGCATCGCCGAGAACCAGCTGCGCATGACTTGCAATGCACGGCCCTGCTCGTCCAGCGGCTGGACCGCGATCGGCGTGTTGGCCGGTACTTGGAAAATGGCGGAACCGTCGGGATTGACGGGCACGGTGCCGTGAATGATCCGCGCGTCCCACGGTCCGTCGATGCCGATGTGAATGTGACCGCCCATACCGGGGTAAGCGTAATGCGGCGAGTAGACGCGGAGCTGTTTCACGGTCCCGCGCGGCACGTCCCGCAGGCCCTCGCCCCGATAGACGTCGGACAGGTAGACCGTGGCTTCGCGTTGCGTTAAATCGACGCGATCGGGAATCGTCGGCGGCCGCTTGACCGCCTGGACCGGGACGGGCTCCAGCAGCGCGTAACCGGGTTCTTCTTTGATCAACAACAGATTGTCAAAGACGTCCGCCAGGTACAGGCCCCACGCCGACGACGCGGTCGGCTGGCACGAGACCAAGAAGTGTTTGTCACTCAGCGGGTACGGGTGCAGGAACTTGGGCCACGAGCCTTCGACCAGCCCGTCGCGGATAATCGGATCGATCTTGCGGCCGTGCCCCGGAATTCGCTGCACCGCCCCGTCCGCTTCGCGCCGTCCGCGGGCCGGATCGAACAGCACCAGTTCTCCCATCCGCGGCACGCCGTGATGGCCGGAGATTACCGCGATGACCTTCGATGGATCGTGGGGGATCGGCCGGGCATAAAAGATCGAATTGGGCCACATCGAATTGCTGGCGTAATATTCCATCTGGTTCGTGCCGTCCGGATTCATGTGGAACAGCAACCGGGAAAAATAGTGCGGCAAATCCGAGTATTCCCAGCGGCTGTACAACACGCGGCCGTTGTTCAGCACCGTCGGGCACCAATTGTGATCCTGGTCGAAACACAACTGCCGAATGCCGCTGCCGTCCGGATTCATCAGGCACAAATTGGCGACCGTATTTCCGCCGCCCACGCAGGGCACGCCGGCAAAGCACAGGGTCGAGGCAAACACGATCCGTTCGTCCGGCAAGTAGCAGGCGTCATAATGGTCGACGTCCGAGGGATCGTGGGGCGTCACCTGACGCAAGCTGCCCGCCGAGCCGTCCGTGGCGATTTCCCAGACCTGCCAGCGGCCGTTGGACCCGGGCATCGAAAACAGCATCTTGCCGGCGTCGAAATGCAAATCGACATCGCCCACGAACTCGTCCTTGGGCGGCTGGTACAGCGTCCTGACGCTTCCTTCGGGCCGCACCGGCGACAGGACGGCGATCTGGTTGTCGTAGCCCTGGCGCGGCAACGCGCAATTGCCCTGCCAATTTTGCGGCAGCCCCAATTGATTTGCTTTGCGCCGGACCAGCAGCAGCCGCTCGAAGCTCAACAGCGGATTGCCCAGCAGCGCCTCGCGCTGCAACTGGCCGGCCTCGCGCACCAGGCTCGCCGCTCCTTCGGCCACGCGGCCGTCGCCTTGTGCCAACGCAGCCCATTCCAGATCGCTGACGCGACGCTCCAAGGCGGCTAGCCGTGTTAAGAATTCCGCGCCGCGCGGATACCGTGACGTGAACGTGTCGTTCAAGTCCTCGATCGCGCGGCGAATTGCCGGCAAGTTGATCGCTTTCACCTCGGCGGTGCGATAGCGAAACAGGCACACACGCTCGTACAACCCCAGCCAGCGCGGATCGTCGGCCGAGGCTTGGCCTTCGACCAACTGGTCCAATTCCGCTTGAAAAACACCGGCATCCCCGCCCAATTCGCCCAGGGCCTGACGGATCATCGCTTGCTCCAGCGCCGTCGCACCGGCCGCTTGAGCGTTTCGCCGGGGCGCAGGCGTCCCGTCCGCCGGCCGAGGCGTTTGCGACGCGCTGGAAACAGCCAGCCACTGTAAGTGCCGGTCACCGGGCAAATGCCGCCGCATCCAGCCCAGCTGCAGCGGGTAGTCCGTCTCGAGCTTGTCCCATACGCCGGATCTCGCCACGTCGCCGATCCGGAAATAAAATCCATGGCCGCCGCCGTTGTTGTGAATTTTGAACAGCAAATGGTTCTCGCCCGGCTGCAGCGCCAGCGTCACCCGAGCCTGGTCCGGCGCCGGACCACGCGGCACGTCCTGGGACAACAGCTTCTGGCCGTTCAGCCACAGCTCGCAGCCGTCGTCGCTGCCCAAGCTCGCTGCGACGGAAATGGAAGCAGCAGCCGTCAACGTGCGGAACAGATAGGTCGAGACGCGACTGCTGCCGTCCAGCATGTGCACCACGCCGTCGCTCCACTCGGGACGCGGCTGCCACAGCGGCCGGCCTTCCGGCGATTGGGCTCGCAGGTCGACGCCCTGTTCAGGGAATAACGCCTCGGAGAAACGGCTCACCGTCAACGGCCCGCTGGTGTGCCACGCCCCCAGTTCCAGCTGCGGCGAAGCGAGGCTGGGACGGACCGCGGCGCGAGTAGCCAGCATCGTCTCGGCCCAAGTCGCGCGCTTGACGTACGCATCCGCCCCACGATTCCCGCCGGCCGCCTGGTCCGCGCCGGCTGACAGCGGCCGGACGCCGACCACAATCAACAGGGTCAGGATCTTGGGCAAGAACCCCCATCGCAATGCTGTGGACTGCTTCACCTTCGCGTCCTCCGGTTCGGGAAAGGGTAGGTGCTTGCAAGTGCGCGTCGTGCGTACAGCAGCAAGCATCATCAGGTGGGACGTGCCGGCCGCGAACACAGCGCCGCGACGGCACCACGCGGATATTCTAACCCGTCTTCCCGCATTGTGTTAGCCCGGTTTTTCCGACACCGGGTTATTTATGAACAGGAAAGGCAAGCATTGACCGTAACGCTTGTTCGACGGCGGGGTGACCGCGGAGGGAAATCGGACCGCTATTCCAGATCATGGTTTGGCTCGTGGCGAGTCATTCACGCTGTTCGATGCGATACAGATGCGAGCGTGTTCGCAGGAACAACGCTTGGCCGGCCACGGCGGGCGAAGCCATCATCTGGGCGCCGTCCAGGCGGTTTACCGCCAGCACCTTGAATTCACGGCCGGGCTCGATCATCGTCGTCGCCGAATCCCGGTTGAAGCAATAGATCCGGCCGTCGGCGTAAACCGGCGAAGCGGAATAGTTGCCGTCGATCCGCGCCTTCCAGACTTCCGCGCCGCTCTGGGCATCGATTGCATATGCAACCCCCTCGTTGTTGACCAGGTACAGAGTGTCGCCGATCAACAGGAACGACGGTTGGCCGGGCATGCCGCGGCGGACGGTCCACGCCACATGAGTGTCCGTGACGTCGCCTCGGCCGTCAGGCCGCACGGCCCATAATTCCGGCCGCTCGTAGTCGTTGACAAAGTACACCAAGCCGTGGCCGAACAGCGGGCGGGCCACCATCGACCAGCCGCGATAACGGACTTTCCACAACTCTTGCCCCGTGCGCGGATCGTAAGCCATCATCGCCATCGAGCCGGGGCTGATCAGCTGCAACCGCCCGCCGAATTCGATCACCTGCGGTGTGCAAAATGCCTTCTTGAGGTTGTAATGGAACGCGCTGTAATCGACCGAACGTTCGGTCTTCCAGGCGGTCTTGCCCGTGTGTTTTTCCAAGGCGATGACGTACTGGACGTCGCGGCCGTCGACGTGAACGATGAACAGGTCCTCGAACAAGATCGGCGACGAACCAGGACCTTCGTGATGATCGCAATTCAAGTCGCGGCGCGTCCAGAGGAGTTTGCCCGCCGCCGTATCCAAACAGGCCGTGCCATACGTCCCGAAGTGAACGTAGACGCGGCCGGCTTCCACCACGGGCGTAGGCGACGCATAGCTGTTTACCACCCCAATGTTCTCCGGATTGGGTGTGTCGAAGACCTTGATCTGATGAATGACCCTTCCGGTTTCGCGATCGACACAGACGGCGAACATCTCGGTCCCGTCAAGCGTGGCGGTGGTGAGCCAGATCTGCGTTTGCCAGACCACCGGCGAAGACCACCCGTGGCCAGGGATCGCCGTCTTCCAAACGACGTTTTCGGTTTCGCTCCACGTGACCGGCAGCCTACGGCAATCCGCGTGCCCGTTCCCCGCCGGCCCGCGGAACTCCGGCCATGTCTCGCCGGCAACTGCGCCGGCGGCTGCGAGCGCCACTGCCCAAAACCCGATCGTGCGGCGAATCATTCTTCTGCTCCTCAATGCGTGAATTGGGGAAGACGAAAACGCGACAGAATCACAGGGTCAACTGACCAACCCCTTGGTGACCAGCATAAACACGTCCTCCAGCGTCGGTTCCTTTTCTGCGAAACTTCGGATAGCGACGCCTTGAGCGACAAGTTGCCGCAGCAATTCGGCGACGCCTCGATCGTCGGCTACCATTTCCAGTGTCACCGAATTGTTGTTGACTTGAACGTTCCGCACGTGCGGCGAACTGCGGATCACGCACAGGCCGGCTTCCATCCCGTCGGCGAACTTGACCTCGACCATGCGGTCGCCGCGAATCCGCCGGTATACCTCGTCGATCGGGCCATGCATCAGCAGTTGGCCGCGTTCGATAATCCCGATCGACGTGCAACAGTCTGCCAGTTCGGTCAGAATGTGACTCGAGATTAGGATCGTCTTGCCCATCCGGCGCAGCTCTTTTAGCAACGCCTTGACTTCGATTCGAGCCCGCGGGTCCAGACCGCTGGACGGCTCGTCCAAAATCAGCACCGGCGGATCGTGAACCAGCGTCTTGGCCAAGCACAGCCGCTGCTTCATGCCCCGCGACAACCCATTCACGTAATCGTCTCGCTTGTGGGTCAGGTCCAACAACTCCAGTACATCCGAGATCACCTGTTTCCGCTTGGCGCGAGAGATCTGATAGGCGACGGCGAAGAAATCCAAGAACTCCCAGACCCGCATCCCGTCGTACACGCCGAAATTGTCCGGCATGTACCCGACGCTCTGCCGCACGCCCATCGGATCCCGCGTCACGCTGTGGCCGTTGACGGTCCCCTCGCCGCGAGTCGCTTTCAACAGGGTCGCGAGGAACCGCATCGTCGTGCTCTTGCCTGCCCCATTGGGGCCGATGAACCCGAACATCTCGCCGGCGGCGATGCTCAGATTCAATCGCTCGACGGCCATGAAGTCGCCGTAGTCTTTGCCAAAGTCGGACAATTCGATCATGCGCGAGGGATCCCAACGTTATTGAAGTCCGGCCAATTTCCAGTCCCGGTCAGGGGGCCTCGACCGATCGCTCTCTGCTTCTTCGGCAGACCTGTTCACCAGTAGACCCTTGCGGCGATTATCGTACCGCATGACGACCCCGACCGCAAATCGGCGGGGAACGGAAAAAAGCTCGCGGTCCTTTTCAGCAGGGTTCGTTCCACAAGTCCAGACTGGCTCCAGGTCGAGCGACGTGGTTCCTTGTCGATCAGTTTTACTCCCCAAGCTGGCCTTGCGGCGTCACTTCTGCGAAGCGGCACAGGATTTGCTGTTTGCCAGGGTTGTCATTGACTTGAAGGCTTCTATTTCCTGGCCGCGTTAGGAGGTCCGTGATGATTCCATCCACGATCGAGCGAGTTCCTCTGCATACCGCCGATAAGGTCAACGAACGAATCCGCCGTCAAACGGCGGAGCGAGTGGCACAAATTTCTTCGGCCGGCCCGGAAGCCATCCAGGAGCGTCTGGCCGAACTCGACCACGAATGGGACATCGAACGGACGCTCGAAGCCAATGCCGCCACGTTCTCACTGATCGGGCTGGCCTTGGGCGCCACCGTGGATCGCCGGTGGTTTGCCTTTCCCGGCGTGATCGCCGCCTTTTTGCTCCAGCACGCCATCCAGGGATGGTGCCCTCCGCTGCCCGTCTTTCGGAATTGGGGGATTCGGACAAGCTTCGAGATTGAGCAGGAGCGGTACGCGCTGAAGGTGTTGAGGGGTGATTTTGAAGGACCGCATCCGGGCCCAATGAAGGCAAACGCCCAGGGCGTGTTCGAAGCGACGCGAAGATGACCGACGTACTCGCCGACTTTCCGCGCGACTCAGGGGAGTTTCAAATCCAGGCTGGACGGCGAGCCGACAGTCCGCAGCTCGTCTGCGAGGGGAAGAACTTGGGCAAAGCGTCTCAAACTTCGTCGTCATGAATAAGAAAGTGAGGTTGCTGGGGCTCGAACCCAGGGCCTACGGATTAAAAGTCCGTTGCTCTACCGACTGAGCTACAACCTCTAAACGGCGTTTTTACCGTGTTTTTCGTTGTTTTTCCTACGTTTCCTTGTGGTGGAAGTCGCCTTTTGACACCCGATTTAACACCCAACGGCCGTTTTGCTACACTTTGGGCAGCGGGCTGACACCCGTGGCAATCACCGAATTACCCGCGGGTGCCAACGGCACCCACCAACCGTCCTAACCGGGAGGTGAGCATCATGGCAAAGTCTAGCAAATCGGCCCGCCGGGCAAAAGGGGCGCTCGACAGGGATTTCCCTCTTTGGATTCACAGCGCATCGGGGCGCTGGTGCCGAAAGGTGCGAGGCACCCGCCGATACTTCGACTATGTCAAGGACGATCCGGACGGCCAGAAAGCCTTGAAAGAATGGCTTCTGTACTGGACGACACGGTACAAATGCTCTGTCCGTCAACGTAAGTCGGCCGTCAGGTCGTGCAAGTCCTGGGGGATGACGTCATGGCGAGCGAGCACGCGACGCTGGTCCGCGTCTAGCACAGGTGCGATGCCCACGTACTCGATGTGCCACGACTGGTACGTCCGGAGCGTGTCGAGAAACCGCGTGACGTGCTCGCGGAAGTTCGTGACGTCGGCCAGCAATCTTGCCGGCGATCGCTTGCACGAGCCGAAGCGGATGCGACGGTCGGCCTCATTGACGGCCACCAGGTCGATCTCGATATTGCTTCGGTCCCAATAGCCTTGGATGCGTTGGGACAAGGGGAAATCGCCGAGGCCACGGCGGCTACGCTCCTCGTACAACTGCCCCACCAGTTTCTCCAGCGTCCCGCCCTCGGCGTCCGCCAACCGCTGGTCGGCTTCCTCCAGCAGTCCCGCCAGCGGACGAAACGCGATGGCGGCGGTAGGATTCGCCAGCGCCGCCAGCCAGGCCCGCAGAAAATTGTCGGTCACATAGTACCGGCTGCGCCGCGCCTCGGGCCTGGCAAAGACCGGCAACCGCTTCTCGATCAGGCGGAAGCGTTCGACGAGCACTTTCAGATACCCGCCCACCTGCGCCGTCGGATCACCGCTGGCTTCGCGGATCGCGTTGACCAACTCGTTGTGCATGCGGCCGGGATTCCGGGCGACGAACTTCAGCACCACGTCATACCGGCCCCGCAACTCGCGCAGGAACCAATTCTCGGCCTCCGCCCTCAAGGGCGATGAACTCTCGAAGAAAATCCGCCGCACCAGTTCCTGACGCGGCGCTCCCAGCACGCCTTGCTCATAACAGTCGCGGTAGAATTTGGGGACACCTTCAAACAGGTTCCACAAAAACAGCAGCCGTTCCGGCGACGCTTCGGCGTGGTCGGACAGGATCGCGAGCACCGAGGCGATGTCCAGGTGCGTGATGTCCAAGGAATCCGTCACGCGGTTGAACAACGGGGCGCTGCGATCCTCCAGCAGGGCCATCATTTCCGTATGGATCGACCCCAACACGATCATGCCCCCGGGCACCTGCGACGCCCGGGCGCTCAGGCGGTCCACCACCGCCTGCAAATGCGAGCAGAATTCCTCGTACCCCTTGCGGTTCAGGTACTGAAACTCATCCAAGACCAGAACGTATCCCTCGACGACCATCGCCTCCCAAAGCCGCGCGAGTTGGGCCAAGTTGCGGGGCCGAGGATGCCGGTCCGGCGGGACCCCGAAAGTATCCAAGGCGTCGTTCACCGCCGACAGGACTCCGGCCGGCTCCGAATCGGGAATCTGCACGTAGAACACCGGCTTGTCACTGCCCACGGCCTGGAGCGATTGCTGGATCAGGGTCGTTTTGCCGATCCTCCGCCGCCCCATGATTTTGACGAAGAACCAGCGGCCCCGCAGAAGGATTTCCTCCAATGCCGCCAGCTGCTCGTTCCGCCCGTAGAATCGCCAGTCCATCGCGGCACGCACAAAGTAAAGTGGTTTTATCTTATTAAGGTAAAGCGGCTTTATCTTGCTGGTTTGGCAGGCGTCTGTCAATCGCCCCGGCAACAACTTCGGAGTCTGCCCCGGCACGGAACGCGCTGCGTCCCGCTCCGAGGCCGCTGGTTCCGCCGCAGAGCGGACGAGGCGATGACGGTCCACGCAACCAGCAGGCCGCTCCGCGGTGCTTTCCCAAGATCGTTCAATGCTCGAAGTCCCTCGCTTGGTGCTTTTAGATGTTGCCTTCCAGGTTCAGCCGGTACATGCGCGCAAAGGCTTTGAACCGCCGCGCGTCGCCCCGGTCGGCGCAGAACAAGATGGGGTGAGTGCCGGCGTAGATGTCGCAGACGTCCCGGATGCCGTCGATCGTCGTCAGCACGCGGGTGGCGCAGCCTCCGGTCGGCGGCGACGCGGGCGACTCGACCACTTTGCCCATCCAGCACGACAACGTGTCTTTGCCCGTCAGGTATTTGGCCACCAAAATCGGCTCGTCGGGCGTCCATTGGACGTCCAGCGCCGCCGTCTTGGGAAGCTGGTGGAAGAACGGCCGCACGGCAAACGGCTGGCTGGGCCCTTGGGGACCGTGCAGCTTCAGGGCGCAGGTACAGTGAGCGCCGAAGTAGTGGTTTTCGCTGGTGTCAAACTCGGGATTGTGCTGAAACCCCCCGCGGTCCAGCAGCCAGCGGCCCAGCATCAGGGTCAGGGTCGCGTCCACGTGGTTCTCGCAGCCACTGGGCAGCAGTTCCCCGTTGTTGATGGCAAAGCTGATGCACGGCTTGCGGTGCTTCAGCATCAGGCACTCGATGGTGACCGCATCGGCCCCGTACCGCTGGACGATCTGCCGCACGGCGCGATGGGCCCGAAATGCCTCGACCAGATACTCGTCGGTCACGTCCGTGACGGACAAAGCTTGCTTTTTGAACTCCATCGCCTCCTGCCGCAGGACGTCGTCGGGCTCGATGGCGTCGAACATCGCGTTCAGTTCCTCGGCCGGCACGCTGACAATCTCCACGCCCAGCAACGGCTCCTGAGCGGTCGTGACCGACGCGACGTTGCCCGCGACCCGCAGCAGTCGGCTCTGGGCCAGCATCTTCTTGGCCCGCACCGCGCGCAGGCCACGCTCGATCTCGGCAAAGTTTTCGATCGAGTGGATGTAATACAAGCCCTCGGCCTTGCGCAGGGATTCCGGCGGCAATTGGTGGTTCGAACCGACGGAGTGATAGACGATCGCGGTGGGTGCGGATTCCGTCGCCATCTGGAACGCCCACTTGGACAGCGTGTTCCAGAAATTGACGATCAAAACGGCGTCGGGCGCGGATTGCTTGGCCTGGGCGATAAACTCCTCGACCTTGGCCTGCTGGTAGATCGCCCGCGGAGCGAACTCCAGGTCGATCCCGAGCGACACGCCCATTTCGCGAATCTTGGCGGTGAATTTCTGTTCCTGCGCTTCGGGCTGGAATTGGTTGCCCGGCCAAGTGAACCATTGGTGCGGAGCCCACGAGTCCTCCATCTTGCCTGCGATAACCACGTCGGCCGGCGGGTAAAGAAACGCGACCAGCACGCGCGGACGCTGCTTGGCCAGCGGCGGCATGGCCGCCTCGGCCGCTGGTGCCCGTTCGGTCAACAGATTCGACAGGATCACCGACGCGCCCAGCACGCCGTTCAGGGCCAGGAAATCGCGCCGCCTCAAGCCGTTAATTCCGCACGAATCACACATGGTCGAGTCTCCTCTTGCAGACGTGGGCGTGTTGAATGGAACGAAAACGTCGAGCGGCTCATTGTACATTCGTCTTGCTGTCGCGTGTCGAGCCACTCGCAAAGATAAGGGATAACGGATTTTTCCTGCGGTGCGAGTGACTTGTCCGGCGGCGATTTTCATGCGAGAATCGTTGGGCATCGAGTTCTTTCCGGGGTTTGAACGTCGAAATCGGGGACAGAAAATGCGGACACTCGCCCTGACAACTTTGCTCGCCCTGACCGCGCACCAATCAGCTTCGGCGGAAATCACGCGGGTTTGGCTGACGTATCGCACAACGGACCCCGGCCAGATCGTCGTGAACTGGGAAACCGCAGAACCCGGCAATTCGGTCGTCCGCTTCGGGCTGAGCCGGGATTACACGGAGACCGTCACCGTGGACGAAGCCGCCACGCTCCATCACGTCGAGATTCCGCTTGCCAAACGAGACGCGACGTATCACTACCGCGTTTTCACCGGCGATCAGGCTTCCGGCGATGCGACGTTCAAGGCGTACCCCACCGACATGTTGCGAGTCGCCGTGGTGGCGAATTGGCAGAGCAAGCCCGATCTGGATGCGATCCAACGTGACGACGTGCATCTGCTGATGACCGCCGGTGACAACATCGACTGTCTGCATCGGCGCTGCGGCGTCGGCGTAACGGAATGTACGAAGCCGTACGGCGAATTGATCGACCGGTATCCTGAATTGTTCCGCAGCACGCCGTTCATGCCGGTTCTGGGAAATCATGACCGGGAGATCCGGCCCCGCGGTCCGAAGCCACCCGCCGAACCCGTCTACGACATCGAGGCCACGGCCTTTCGCAAGTTCTTCGAGCTTCCCGGGGACGAGTGGAAGTGGCATTTCGACATGGCGGACTTCGGCGTGCGGTTCGTGGCCCTGGACCTGAATCACATCTCGGACATGGGCACGACGTGGCAAACCTGCCATCCGTTCGCCAAGAATTCAGCCCAATACCAGTGGTACGAGAAGCTGATGCACGGCCCCAATCCGCCGTTGGTTGTGACGCTGTATAACGAGCGTAACGCCAGTGTGCGGGCCCAGGTCGGCGACTCGTGGGGCACGATGCTTCGCCGTGGAACCATCGCCATCACCGGCTTTGGCTACTTTGCCGAGCGTGCCGAACTGGACGGCTTTACCTGCTACAATACGTCGCTCAGCGGCCAGGGCGACCAGTACCCGGACCCGAAGTCCCAATTCCTGGCCGGCGAAAACAGCTACGTCCTGCTGAGCCTTACGAAGAACCCGCTGAAGATGGTCGTCGAGCTGAAGGGTCTGGAGGGGCAGGTGCTCGACCGTCGAGAATTTGGTGCTCGAGAAAGCAGGTGAAGACTTTTTTCCTCCATGAACACAGCAGTGGTATCCAACATCTCATGAACGATTTGAATCGCATCTGTTCGTTGCCGCGTCGGCTGGCCGTCGCCGCGCTGGTTCTGGACGTATTCATCAACGCAAGTGCGGCGCTGGAACCGGCGCTGGAACCGGCGCAGGAACATCGCATCGTGTTCGGCCCGGATTCGGCGGCGCAATGGTCGGCCGCCGAATCGACGGTCGCCGTCTCGATCGCACGTACGCGAACCGGCTCGCCGGTGCTGCACTGGCATGTCACGGTGGACCATTTCGCGGGCGAGGCCGCTTATCCGATCGGCTGGCCGCGGGCTCATTGCACGCTACGGGACGCGGCGGCTCGGGATTGGTCGGAGTGGGACTATTTCCAATTTTGGATCTACACCGACTCGACGCGCGATGCGCTGCCGCGCGAGCCGGTGGGCTTGGCGCTGCACGTGCCCGACAAGGACGCCGCGTACCGGCGGCCGCTGACGGAACTGAAAAAGGGCGCGTGGGTCCAAGTGCGCATTCCGTTGAGCGAGGTCCCGCGCCGGCATGACGTGCGGATGATGCAGGTCCATATTTCGGAATCCAACTATCGGCATCGAGATCGGTTGGACTTTTATTTCGACGACATCGTCCTGGCGCGCTATGCCCGCCCGACGCTGCTGGAATTTGCGCCCGAGTGCGCGGTGGCGTTCGCCGACGTCCGTCCCTTGGCCGTGACGTTCCAGCTGGCCGGCGTCAAAGCGGATCAACGCGTGGAAGTGGTTTGCGAGATGCGTCAGGGAGGAAATATCGTCGCCCGGACGGCCATTCAGGCCGGACGGGGGCCGCAGCGAGTTGTGCTCGATCGGAGCGGCGTCTCATTGCCAGAGGGCGATTACGAGGTCCTGGCACGCGTGCAGGGCGGCGCGGAGGCGGAAACTCGCATCCGCTTGGTCGAATCGCCGTGGAAATAGAAAAGGAGCCGTCATGAACGTGTTCGTGTTTGCGCTGTTGTTGGGCGCCGCCCCAACCGTCCCGTCGGCGCCGAGTTTGTTCGATCTCGGCAGCGGCGCATCGGCGGTCTGGGAAGGCGGTACACAGGTGACGCCCGCCAGCGTCTTCTCCACGGAAACCGGTTTCGGCTGGCAATCCCGGGACGCCTTGCGAGCCGTGACACGGGCTTACACGGCGATGGTCGAGAACCGCAGCCGCGGCCGGGAAGAGCCGCCGCCCATCTGGACCAATCCGATCACCGAAGATGCCATCCTGGGCGATCGCGAAGCCGTGTTCCTGATCCAATCGCCGCCTGGCGACGTCGAACTGTACGTGTTGTGCGGGACCAGCGAAGCGATGTCCGCCCAGTTCTTCGACTTTACGGTCCAGGTTGGCGACGAACGGCAGCGCGTCCAATTGGAGGGCGGCTACCGGTTTCGTGCGCTGCGATTCCACGCTCGCGCGGGCGACGAACCGCTGGCGATCAAGTTCGCGCCTCGCAGCAAGTGGGTGGTTTCCGCCATTTTCGCTTGGCCGGCAGCGGATGCGGAGCGCGTCCAGCGGGAAATTATCGCGCCGCTGGAGGAATGGACGTTCAACATGCCGCCCGAGGAATGGGCGCGTTGGCAGGAAGAGCCGGAACCGGAATCCGGCCCGCCTGCGGTCGTCAGCGAGGCGGACCGAGAACGGGGCTTTATCGTCTACGCACGGCACTACCTGGAATGCATCTACCCCCGTACTGAACCGCGTCCCGAGGATGTCGATCCGGCACCGCGTCTGTTCGCGACGCCGGGCGAGTTGGAACCGTTGAACTTCGTCGTCCATCCGTTGGCGGATTTGAGCGACGCGCGGGTGACGGTCAGCGACATTGGACCGGTACCCGCCGCCAACATCGACATCCGTCGCGTGCGGTTCATGCGAGCGAGGCCCAACTATACGGTTCGCTACCGCTACCGCGTGGTGCCCGATGTCCTGGAACGCTTCGAGTCGCTCGAGCTGTCGGCCGGCGAGAACACTCGGTTCTGGCTCACGCTCCGCGTGCCGGACGATGCGCCCGCGGGCACGTACCACGGCAAGGTAACCTTCGCGTGTTCCGGCGGGACAGCCGAATTGCCGCTGACATTGCGGATTCTGCCCTTCCGCTTGCGCGACGATCCGAGCAGATTGTTTGCGATTTACTATCGGCATCCCTACGATCAGATGGCCCGCGCCGAGGATGACGTGTCTCGAGACTATTTTCGCCGCCGGGCCGAACGGGAGCACGCCGATATGGTTGCGCACGGCACGCGGAACGTCGTCCTGTCGTGTGGCAGTTCGGCGGCCGACGCCGAAGGCAAGTTCCAATTCCGCTGGGACCTGTTGGCCGACAAGATCGACTTGGGGCGGAAATACGGCTTTCACGGCCCGCTGGTGATGCACATCAGCACCGAGGCGGTGTATGCCAAGTACATGAAAGACCGTTACGGCAGCCATCTGCGCGGCGTGCAAGATCCGCCTGACGAGTTCGGCCAAGAGCTGACTGCGTTGGTCCAGGCGATCGAAGCCGAACGCCGCCAGCGCGGCTGGCCGGAATTTCTTTACTATCCCGTCGACGAGCCGAGCACGGATCCCGTGGCGGTGAATTTCATGGTCAAGGTGCTGCGGGCGTGCAAAGCCGCCGGCGTGCGCACGTACGTGACCGCCGATCCGACGCACGACCAGTTTGATCCTCTGCGGCCGTACGTCGACATCTGGTGTACGCAGCCCTTTGCCCCGGATCGCGCCACGATTCGAGCCGACATGCAGGCCCGCGGCGTCGAGTACTGGTGCTATCCCAATCATGTCAACGGCGAGAACGACCATACTCCCGTGGCCGGAGCGAGGATGACGTACGGCTTTGGCTTCTGGCGGTCCGGCTTCCTGACGCTGATCCCGTGGATCTATTCGTCCAGCACGGGCGACCCGTTCAATTACTTAGACGGTTCCTCGATGGACTTTTTCAACCGGCACGAGCCGGACGGGACGCCGATTTCTGTGGCGTTGTGGGAGGCGTATCGCGAGGGCTACGACGACTATCGCTACGTCTTCACCCTGGAACAAACCATTGCCGAGGCCAGGCAGCATCCGCAAGCCGCGGTTCAGCAGGCGGCCGATGCGGCGCAGCGCGAGCTGCAATCCGTGTGGGATGCCATTGGAGTGCAAACCAAGTACAAATACGACGGCCTGTGGTCGCCGGCCGAGTTCGACGTCTACCGGTGGCTGGTGGCGCGGCAGATCCTGGCGTTGGATGCGGCGATGAAAAAATAATTGGGGCCGCCGTGGGGCTAACTTTCGTCGCGGTGGTCGGGCGGCAAGTCTGGTTCGCCAAAGCTGAGCGTCCGCATCAGACGGGTCGCCGGACCGCGGTGGTGCAGGTTTCGCGAATCTTCTCGGACCTGCGAGCGGTCGGTGATTTCCGCGAGTTGGTCCAGTTCTCGGCGAATTTCAGCAGCCTCGTCGCCTCGTCCCGCAGCGATCGACGTTGTTTCCATCCGCGACAACAGGTCAACACGATTGCGGAGTTCGGCAACCTGCCGCCCCTCGCTCAGGATTTGCAGTGCGCGATCGGCGTCTTGTTCTTGAGCGTTGCTGGACGCGTAGCAATCCGCCCAGCCGATCCAGCCCCAGCCCCAGCGCGGGTCGCCGTCCAGCCATTGACGAAACAGCCTGTCGCCGACGTCGACCTGGCCCAGGAAGATGTGCGATTCAGCCAGCGCCCGGCGAAAGTTTTCGACCGTCAACGGATCTTCACAACATCGTTCGAGGACCGTCTCGCAGAGGTCGATGCGTTCGCCAAAGAACTGCTTGTCGTGCAACCCCGCGTTGTACAGTTCGGATTCAAAATCCTGCATCCAATTGAACACGAATTGCGCCCCGCCGAACCGCTCGTCGAAGGCGGCAATCGTTTCGATCTCGCAACGTTGCATGACGTTCAGGACGGCTGACCAAGCTTGCCTCCACAGGCTGCGCGTTGCGGCGGCGTCCCGGCGCTGCTGCGCGGCGTATCCGGCCTGGATAAGGTCGTCCAGCAATTCCAGGTGAGGCCGTTCCGGCAGCCAGCGCGTCCACAGAAGCTCGATGGCGAACCAGGCCCAATCTTCGCCGCCGTCGTTGACGTTGAAGCCTTCTCGACAAGTGAACAAAGACGCGACTTCGTGCGCGGCCGCACGCGTGCGCGAGAATTCTTCGAGTTCCTCTCGATCGACGTCGACACCCAGCGCGCGGAGTCTGTCGAGCAGTTCTTCGTCCGACATCAACCGTACCTGCGAGCGCATCGGTCGATTCATCCGCTCGAACTGCTGGCGGTACGAGGCGTCTATTTCCGCCGTTTCTTCCGCAATTCGTCTGATCCCGATCTGCGAGATCCTCATGCTTTCCATCCTCTGCTGTGTGAGAATACCTGCGGCGGTCCGGCGGGAAGCCAATCCGCGCCGCGCGACGAACAAGGGCACCATCTTACGGAAATACCAGAACTGCGGACATACCCTGTTGCCGAGATGAGCCGTTTCTTTGTCATGCCGTGCATTTGCCGAACTGCGCGAGCGTTTGGATTCTGAAGTGTTTGCGGCGCCCGAGGGCTGGTGCCGGAAAAGGGCGAGAATCGTTTGTCTTGACCGAGGGTCGGTCGGCGGCTAAGCTCTGGGGCATGCCTTGATGTGCGAGTTCGCTTCAATGGGGTCTGGTGTACCACGTGTTCCAGCGGGCGAACGGTCGGTTGCCGCTGTTCCGCAAAGAAGCTGACTGCGGCGCGTTCATTCGGCGTTACGCGTTTTTTACAGCCGAAGACTGTATCGGCAACTTGGGATTCATCGTGATGCTTGCTCATTGGCTTATTGCGTCTATGTCGTCCGTCATGGTATTCCTGGCCGCGTCGCCGGCTTTGGCCGCTACGGCGGGCAAGGCTGGCGGCACCGAACTGACGATCGTCCACAACGGCCGGACGGCGGCCGTGGTGGTCGTCTCCCCCGGTGCCGGCCCGAACGAAAAGCAAGCGGCAGAGGACCTGGTCAAGTATATCGGCTTGATCTCCGGTGCCAAACCTGCTTTGGCGAATACCGCCGAGACGGTGCCAGCGGCGCTGGCGAGCAACGGCCCGGTTCTGATCGTCGGCCAGGAGGCGGTCGCGGCCCACCCGGCGCTGCGGCAGAAGATTACCGCGGTCCTCAAGAAGAATCCGAAGCTCAACTGTGACGGCATTGGCATCGTGCGCGACGGTAACAAGGTCTACATCGCCGGCAATCACGACGAGAGCCACTACTACGCCGTCGCCGAACTGCTGAAACTCTGGGGCTGCCGCTGGTACCTGCCGACAGGCTTTGGCGAGTGCATCCCGGAGGACAAGACGCTCAAGGTCGGCGACATCGACTACGCCTATTCCTCGCCCTTCGAGATTCGTTCCTACTGGATCTCCTGGGTTGGAGATACGACGGGCAAAGCGGACTTCCAGTTGCGCAACATGATGCAGACGGGGCGCGCCGGCATGCCTAGCACCGGGCACGCGTTGGGCGCCTACACGCAGGATGCCCCTGGCTCCAAGGGGACGTTCAATTTCCCGATCACCGCCCCGGCAACCGCCCAGCACGTCGCGGCCAAGGTCGAGAAGATGTTCGCCAATAACGAATTGTTCTCCTTAGGCATGGAAGACGGTTCGTACGAGTCGTCGTATCCCAGGGATCAGGAATTGATGAAGCTGCAGTGGGACAAATACTTCATGCGGGCGTCCGTCACCGATCCGATGCTGGAACTCTACAACAATGTCGCCCGGATCCTCCGGGCCAAATACCCGCAGAGCAAGGCGAAGATCGGCTTCCTGGCTTATGCCAACATGACTCTGCCGCCGGTGCGCGACATCAAGGCAGAGCCCTCGCTATGGTGCGAACTGGCTCCCATCGACATCGACCCGATTCATGGCATGGACCACCCCGAATCGCCGCCGCGGCAGGAGTACCGGGACATGCTATACAAGTGGGCCAAGGTCATGGACGGCCGACTGTCGATCTACGACTACGACCAGAGCATGATGGTCTGGCGCGACTTTCCCAATCCGTCGCACATGGCGTTTCGTCATGACGTGAAGCATTACGCCAAGGCCGGGATCCTGGGCGTCAACACCGAAAGCCGAAATGCCATCGGCACGACGTTCTTGAACCTGTATTTCCGCGGCCAGTTGATGTGGAATCCCGACGCCGACGTCGATGCGATGCTGGCGGAGTTTTACCCAAAATTTTATGGGCCGGCGGCCGAGCCAATGCGAGCGTATTGGACCGCGATCTACGAGGCTTGGGAGAACACCATCATAACCGAGCACGAGCACTTCGTGGCACCGGGCATCTACACGCCCCAGGTCCTGACGCTGTTGGCCAAGAGGATCGTCGAAGCCGAGCAGGCGATTGCACCGCTGAAACGCAAGGCCGGCCGCACTCCGAATGAGGAACTTTACGTTCAGCGCATGGCCTTCACCCGCATGAGCTACGACATCATGCATGGCTACCTGTCGATGGTCAGGGCCGCTGCCACCGATGTCGCCTACGCCAAGGCCGGCGCCCTTGGCGATAGGGCTCTTGTCGTCCGCGAGGCGATGACCGACATGAACGGCACATTCACCACGTATCGCGGTTACGGTGTGGAGAAGGGCGGCAACCCAGCCTGGTGGCCGGGCGAAGTCCAGCAATACAAGAAGCTGGCCACCCTGACCGATGGCCCGGCGGGCAGACTCGTCGCCAAGCTGCCGGTGGAGTGGGCCTTTCATCGCGACAACGACAATACGGGCGTCGCCAAGGGCTACCACACCCAGCCTGTCGACTTGGCTTATTGGAATGCTCACGCCGAAAAGCAGACGCTCCAGAATCGCAAGGACTACCCCGTCGATCAATGGGAGCTGATCCGCACGGACCTTTATGCCCAATCGCAGGGCCTCCGGCATCCGGATCGCCAAAGCTACATCGGACACCTATGGTACCGTACGGAAATTGAGCTGACGGCCGACCAGACCACCAGCAATTTGCGTCTCATGTTTCCCGGCCTGTTCAACGAGTGCTGGCTGTATGTAAACGGCCAGCAAATTGCGCATCGCCCGCAGGGGAATATCTGGTGGCTCAACGATTACGCCTTTCAATGGGACGTGGACCTTTCGGGCAAGTTGAAACCGGGAAAGAATACCATTGCCCTTCGCGCCAACTGCGAGCATCACTTCGGCGGCATGTTCCGCAGGCCGTTCTTGTATGCGCCGCTTCGGCAGTAGTTGTTCAACCAAAAACCTACTCGGGGAGGAACTCGTACATGCCTGCATGCAGCGCTACACGACTGTGCTGGGCAATGCTCCTGCTGCTAGGGCCGAGCGTCTCGGCAGTCTCGGCCGCCGAACCTGCTGCCTCGCAGGTCGAACGGTCTCGCAAAGAGCCGCCCAAGGCCGTGACAACGGAAGCCCGGGACATCCAGCAGCGTTTCGTCCCGCCTGTGGCGGGCGTTGATTTGGAGCAGGCCCTCAACTATACGGATTCCGACGGACTCGACCTCGCGTGGTTTTACCACTCTTTCACCTATCCGAAGGTCTTTTATAAGCCCGGTTCGCGGCCATTTTTGGAAAAGATTGTCCGTGAGCAGGCGAACGCGGACGCGCCAGCGATGGACAGGCTCCGCGCGTGCATCAATGTGATAGTCGAACGGATGCCGCACTACATCCTGCTGGGCTATAACGGCGCTCCGGACCGTGCCCTCACGGAAGAAGACCTGCTCCGATCGGGCCACGGCTGGTGTAACGAGCAGGCGCGAGTGCTGGTTGCCTTGACTCAGATCGCCGGGCTCCCCTCGCGTCTGGTCTTCGGTCAATCGCGCGACAGCAAGATCGCCCACGTCGTGAGCGAGGTCTACGTGGAGGGCAAATGGGTGCTCGTGGATCAGACGGAAGGCCTAATTTTTACTCGGCAAGACGGCCGGCCGATCAATGTCCTGGATCTCCGCACCGACCACGAAGTGTGGCGCGAGGCGGATGCGCTCTACAAGGCCCAACAGCATCGCAATCGCGAGCGTGCCAAGGACAAGTCGTTCTGGGACACCGGTCACGGCATCGCCGCCCGGGAACATCCGTTGGATGTCTTTGAATGCGTGGGATACCACAACTACTTCATCCACTGATCCCATCTGTCGCGTATACACTGCCCCAAGACGGCCGGCAGTGGCCTGAGAAGGCCAAAAGAGTTGGCTGCTCGTGATATATTTCATGCGGTACGCAATCTCCTTCGGATAGCAAATTTTTAGCCCCTGGCGTTTTCGATGACTTCGACGAACGTCGACACTTTCAGCAGCGATTCCGGTGTGCCAGTATCCAGCCGAGCAAAACCGCGGCTGAACAGTTGGACGTGCAACTCGACCGATTACCCGGGCTCCCGTCAAACCGGGCTCGACGCGGCGGTAACTTTATTCCTCTAGCCTGCATTTCCTGCCGGGCGCGGGAGGTGTTACGTGGGTGTACCGCGGCGCACACTTGGCATCGCCGCCATGCCCGCGAGATAGTCACCGTAACTGTTCGTCAGCGCATCCGCCAGAGCCAGCAGTTGGCTGCTCGTGATATATCCCATGCGGTACGCAATCTCCTCCGGGCAGCAAATTTTTAGCCCCTGGCGTTTTTCGATGACTTCGACGAACGTCGATGCTTCCAGCAACGATTCCGGTGTGCCGGTATCCAGCCAGGCGAAGCCGCGGCTGAACAGCTGGACGTGCAACTGGCCCCGCTCCAAATAAGTTCGGTTCACGTCCGTGATTTCCAGTTCGCCGCGGGCGGACGGTTCGAGATTGGCCGCGATGTCCAGTACCTGATTATCGTAGAAATACAGCCCCGGCACCGCGATGTTTGACCTTGGCAGTCTCGGCTTTTCCACCAGCGAAACGGCCCGCCCGTCCGCGTCGAATTCGATGACTCCGTACCGTTGCGGATCGCGAACCGGATAGGCAAAGATGGTCGCCCCCGACTGCAGCTGAGTTGCTTGCTGGAGCATCGCCTGAAGCCCCTGGCCGTAGAAGATATTGTCCCCCAGAATCAGCGCTACATGATCCCGGCCCACGAACTGGCGGCCAATAATAAAAGCCTGCGCCAGTCCCTCCGGCCGTGGCTGCTGGGCGTAGCGGATCGTCAGGCCCCACCGGCTGCCATCTCCCAGCAAACGCTGGAAACTATCGACATCTTGCGGATTCGAAATCAATAGTACCTCGCGAATCCCCGCGAGCATCAAGACGGACAAGGGATAGTAAATCAGCGGTTTGTCGTAGATCGGCAGCAGCTGTTTGCTGACCGCTAAGGTCATCGGGTACAGTCGCGTGCCTGCCCCACCGGCGAGAATAATGCCTTTGTGAAAGTGCATCGCAGTTGCTGGTCGATCGTTGTTCAGGAAAGTGCCACTCGACAACTATACAACGGCCGACCGTGGCTTGACTATCCCTGCGAAACTTGCAACAAGTCCGAAACCGCATTCAAGCTCCGGGATTCGGCAGGTCTCCTCGCAGCCGGCTTGCAAATCGGGGGAGACCGCCAGACCGTCCCTCGTCCCTCGGCCAAATCGCACGCCGTCGTTCACGGCTTTTTCTTCTCTCCGCTTTTTGTTCGCGGTGCGGCGGGCTGGCGCGCGGCGAAACGGCCATTGGGTTTGGCGGGGTCGTAGTCCGCGTTCGGCGTCGGGAACCTAGCGCCCACTTGCCGCTGCCAGCGGTGAAGCTCGTCGCGCAAGGAGGCGGCAC
>Ga0351889_10002_pt2 | contig 149365 bp, 134 predicted proteins | sample TotcelFGM3001M14_FD_206767 | JGI IMG/M metagenome (GOLD analysis project Ga0351889, IMG submission 206767) | Enriched cells from coal bed in the Powder River Basin, Montana, United States - Total cells FGM rep3 HSBNCT.FGM.300.1.M14 ...
CAGAATCGCTTCGGCTTCGGTGATGTCATTGGCGTGGGTCGCGGTGCCGTGCGCGTTGACGTAATGAATCTCCCGCGGAGCCATTCCGGCATCTTCGAGCGCCAAAGCGATTGCGCTCGACGCGCCTTCAAGATCCGGCCGCACGGGGTCCTTGGCGTCGCTCGTCGTGCCGTAGCCGACGAGTTCGCATAGGGGCGCGTGGCCGCGGGCCCGCGCCGCCTCCTCCGTTTCCAGAACGAAAACCGCCGCGCCTTCGCCAAGCGACATGCCGTTGCGGCCCTTGGAGAAGGGGCGGCACAAATTCGGGCTCAACACGCGAAGGCCTTCCCACGCGCGGATCGTCGCGTTGATGACGCAGGCCTCGGCGCCGCCGACGATGGCCTTGTCCACAAGGCCCTGTCGGATCATCTGCATGCCAAGTCCGATCGACTGCGACGCCGAGGAGCAGGCGCTGCCGATCGCGAATGTCGGGCCTTGGCAAGAATAGCGCATCCCGAGCGTGGCGGGCGCCGCGCTCGGGATGAGCTTGGGAACGCTCAACATCTCGGGCCGCGTGCCTTCGACGTAATAGCGGTAGATGCCGTCCTCGATCGTCGTCATGCCGCCGATGCCGGAGCCGATGATGACGGCCGTTCTCGGCCCGGCGACGTCCTTGCGGCCGAAACCCGCCTGCGCCACCGCTTCGTCGGCGGCGACGATGCAGAACTGCGTAAAGGGATCGCAGAACGGAAGAACGTTGGGTTCGATATAGTCGGCGGGATTGAAGTCGGGCACCTGCGCCGCGATCTTGATGCGCCCATCATAAGGGCGCTCCGTCTTGAGCGGACGTATCTGGGCGACGCCGTCGCGCGCCGCTTCCCATAGCTTTTGCGCGCCGACCCCAGAGGCGCAGACCGCGCCCATGCCAGAAATAACGACGCGGCGCCCCTCGGCCCGCGCTCGCGAGAATGCCATTTACTGCTTCTCGCGCTCTTTCTGGATGTGGTCGGCGATCGCCTCGATCAGACTTTTGACGTCCTTGGCTTCCTGCAGCGACCCGTCCATGGGGATGTAGACGTTGAACTTTTCCTCGAGCGCCGTGAGAATCATAACGATGTCGACGGATTTGAGGTCGAGGCTCTCGATCGACGCGTCGGGGGTGATCTTGCTTTTGTCGACCATGCCTTCCGACGCGATCACTTCGATGATCTCGTCGACGAGCTGATTCTTGTCCTGCGGATTATCAGTCACGAATCCCTCCGTTTCAGGCTCTTCGCCGCCCGGCGACAACCCGCGCTCGCGCGCGACGCATTGACGCGGCGGCGCCGATCCGACGCCTTAATTCCGGGCGCGTGGCCAGAACCGCCCGCCTCTGGCTCTTCTCGCTCCAGCGCCCCGTTCCCGCCCTCGGGCGCAGTCGGCACTGGTTAAGGCGTTTGGCCTCGAAAATAAAGCCCGCCGCGCTCCCGGCCGATTTGCAGTGGCCCGGCGGAGCGCTTCATGCGAAAACGCCGCCCGAAACAACGGAGGGCGACAGCGAAAATGACGGGACAGGAGACGGCGCTGGCGGGGGTCTTTCCGCAGGCCACCGACGCGCAGTGGCGCGCCCTTGTTGAGCGGGCGCTTAAAGGCGCGTCCTTCGAAACGCTCGTCTCCAAGAGCTACGATGGGCTTTCCATTGAGCCCATCTACGCCCGCGCCGCCGGTTCGCCCTTCCCGGTCCTGCGCAAAAACCCCGGCCGCTGGGCGATCCTCGCGCGCGTCGACGTCCCCAACGCCGACGTCGCCAACCGCTTGGCTTTGCAGGACCTCGACGGCGGCTCCGACGGATTGCATCTGGTTTTCGCCGGCTCGATCGGCGCCTACGGCGGAGGGCTCGTCGGCGACGACGATGACGCCATCGCTCACGCGCTCGCCAATGTTCGCCTCGACTACGGCATTCCGCTGTCGCTCGACTCTTCGCCGCGCGCGCCTGGCGCCGCGCAGGCGCTCATGCGTTTCGTCGATCGCCAACATATTGAGCCGTCGCTCACCCGCGTTTCGATGGGCTTCGATCCGCTGGGCGCGCAGGCGCGGCACGGATTCGCTGCTGACCCCTGGGCGCAAGCCTCCAAGAACTTCGCGCGGGACGTGAAGGCGGCCGCCGACGCCGGCTTCGTCTACGCGACCGCCGTCGCCGACGCCCGCGTCGTGCATTCAGCGGGCGGGACCGAGTCGCAGGAGCTGGCTTTCGCGCTTTCGTCGGCGCTCGCCTATCTACGCGCGCTGGCGGACGCCGGAGTCGACCTCGATGCAGCGCGCGGACTGATCGCGTTTCGATTCTGCGCCGACGCCGACGAACTGCTGGGCGTGGCGAAATTCCGCGCCGTGCGGCGGCTTTGGGCGCGCGTTGAAGAGGCCTGCGGCCTCTCTCCCAAACCAGCGCTGGTCTTCGCCGAGACGGCGTGGCGGATGATGTCGCGGCGCGACCCATGGAACAATATTTTGCGCGGGACGCTCGCCGCGTTCTCGGCGGCGATCGGCGGCGCCGACGCCGTCGCCGTTCTCCCCTTCACCCAGCCGCTCGGCGCCCCCGACGAATTCGCGCGACGACTGGCGCGAGACACCCAGCTCGTGCTGCAGGACGAATCGCATATCGACGCCGTCGACGATCCGACGAGAGGGGCGGGCGGCTTCGAGGCGCTGACAGACGCGCTGTGCGCGCGGGCGTGGGCACTTTTTCAGCAGATCGAGGCCGATGGCGGCCTTCCGACAGCGTTGGAGACGGGAGGCTTTCAGGCGGGAGTCGCCGAAGCGGCCGCGTTGCGGGCGAAGAACGTCGCGCGCGCCAAGGATAAGCTCACCGGCGCGAACCAGTTTCCCGACATTCACGAGGGCGCGCTCGACGTCCTCGCGCCCTATGACGCTGCGGCTGAAACCATTGAGCCGCCAACTGGCGCGCGAAAGAGCGCTCCGCTCGCGCCGCGCCGTCTCGCCGAGCCCTTCGAGCTTTTGCGTGAAGAGTCGGACGTCCGCCTTGCCGAGTTAGGCGATCGCCCGAAGATTTTCCTCGCAAATCTCGGCCCCGTCGCCGCATTCACCGCGCGGGCGAATTTCGCCAAGAACTTTTTCGAGGCCGGCGGCGTCGAAGCGGTTTTTGGACCCGAAACCGAGTCCACGTCCGAATTGGTCGACGCCTACCGGGAGTCTGGCGCCAAACTCGCTTGCCTCTGTTCGTCCGACAGGATCTACGGAGACTCGGCGGAAACGGCGGCGCTGGCGCTAAAGGGCGCAGGCGCAGGGCTTTATCTCGCCGGCCGGCCGGGCGAACTCGAGGAGCGTCTGCGCCATGCGGGCGTGATGGAGTTCATCTACGCGGGCTGCGACATGCACGGCGCGCTGCGGCGCGCGCTTTCGGAGGCCAAATGAGAATTTTAGCGTTGGCGCTTGCGGTCTGCGTAGCGGCCCAGGGAGCGTCCGCCAAACAGCCGCGCAGCCAAAAGGCCAACAACGAACAAGCCCTGTCCGGCCGGGTCGGCGATCCAAACGGCAGATGGAATATCGAAGCGACGACGACCGTCGGAGAGTGTCGCAGTCTCATTCCGCCGTCTTTCGACATCGTCGGCAATAAAATCGCGGCGGCGCCGGGGCCGGCTGCCTCAATTTGGGGCTATGTCGATGACAAAGGCGCCATCGTGGCGCGATTCACCGGCGACGGCGAACGGGTCGTGCGCTTTCACGGAACGCTGCGGGGCGGCATGGGTTCCGGCCCTTGGTCATCGTCTACCGACCTTTGCGGCGGAACCTGGCGCGCCTCGCGCAGCGCCGCTGCGGCGCAATAGGGCCGCAGTTTTACCGGGTGCGCTCCTCGAAGTAGCTGTCATCATCGCTCGGGAACAGTCCTTCGCCGCGCACCGGACGCGCCGCCTGCACCACCGGCGCCGGCGTATCGGCGCCGGCGGACCGCACGCCGAGGCCGTCGCGCTGGTAGATGTCGTCGCGAAACTGCGTGAGGCCGTCCGGCGCCGCCCACGCGGTGATATAGACCCAGTAGACCGGCACGGCCGGCGTGATCTTGACGTCCACGCGTTCGCCTGAGGCGATGACCTGGTCAATATGGTCGCGGTCCCAGCCGGGCGTCTCCTTCAGCAGCCAGGCGACATAGTCGCGAACATTCTGAAGCCGGATGCAGCCCGAAGAGACGAAGCGGAAGTCGTCGCCAAAAACGCCTTTAGCGGGCGTATCGTGCATGTAGACGCCGTAGGGGTTGGCGATGTCGATGCGCACGACGCCAAGCGAGTTGAAGTCCCCGCCGATGTCCTGACGAAAGCGGAAATTAAGCGCGTCGAGCGAGCGCCAATTGATCTGCTCGGGCTGCAGCTCCTGATTGTCTTTGCTGTAGACGCGGATGTGATTGGCGTTGAGATAGTTTGGATCCGCCTGCATCTTGGGGATCAAATCCTTGCGGATCACCGACGCCGGCACGGTCCAGAACGGATTGAAATTGACCTGGATCGCCTTGGTCTGCATCACCGGCGACTGGCGGTCGATCTTGCCGACGCCGGCCATGTGATGGGTGACGACCTCGTCGTTCTCGACTGTCTCGACCGACGCGGCCGGGATGTTGGCGGTGACGTAGCGGTTGCCGAGGCCGTGCGAAAAACTGCGCAGACGCACCAGATTGGTCTCGAGCTGCTTCAGCCGGGTCTCGGCCGGCACATTCAACGCCTGAACGGTCTGCTGATTGACGACGCCGGTCGAAATGATGCCGTGGCGCGCCTGGAACCGGCGCACCGCCGCTTCGACATAGGAGTCGAACACCGGGCTCGCGCCGGTTTCGGCCCCAATGTCGCCGGAAACGATCAGGCGGCGGCGTAACGCCGAGACCGCCGGACTGTTCGAGCCTAGCCGCAGCTGTTGGCCGCCCGGCACCTGTGGCCAGCCGCCATTGGCCGTGATTTCGCGCAAACGCTCGATCGCCGCTTCCGTGGCGGCCACCGTATGAGTGGACAGGATGGGGGTCGTCGAGCGCGACACGGTCAAGCGGGCGTCGGCGTCATAGCGCTGCGCCCATTCAGCCTGTCCGTCCTGGTCCCAAGCGGCTGCGGCGGGCGTGAGAGCGACCGCGCCAAGGACGAGCGCGGCGCCGGCAAACTGGAAAATTGCGGATTCTCGCACAGATCGCTCCAATCGCATCGCCGGATGCATGCTCCGGCGGTCAAGCCGAAAGACGACGCCGCCTAGAGGTCCGCGCCGGCTCTTTCGATCGAGTTGTGCATCTTCGACGTTAACAAGGCGCGAATAGTCCGGCGATTTTGTGGCCTGCCGGCGCGCGGCGAACGGCCGCCGCCAAGCCTTAGCCCATTCCTGCGGCTAGTCCACGCGAACCCAGCCGCTCATGCCCAGGCGCTCTTGAGGCAGGAAGCGCGACTTATATTCCATCTTGCGCGAACCTTCGACCCAATAGCCAAGGTACACATGCGGCAGACCAAAGGCGCGGGCGCGCTCCGCATGCTCCAGAATCATGAAGACCCCGAGGGATCTGTGCTCGAGTTCAGGCTCATAGAAGGAATAGACCATCGACAGCCCGTCCGAGAGCCGGTCCGTCAAGCAGCAGGCGACCAGCGCGCCGCTCTCGCCATTGCCTTGGGCGAGACGATATTCGACGAGCCGCGTGTCGACGTGGCTGTCTTCGATCATCATCTGATAGTCGATCATGCTCATGTCGGCCATGCCGCCGTCGGAATGGCGGGCGCTGACGTAGCGGCGAAACAAGGCGTATTGCTCCTGCGTCGCCCGCGCCGGCCGTGTTTCGGCGACAAGCTCGGCGTTACGCCGGCGGACGCGACGCATGCCGTGCGAAGGCGTGAATTCGTCGATCTTGACTCGCACCGACACGCAGGCTCGGCACTGCTCACAAGCGGGGCGGTAGGCGATGGTCTGCGAGCGACGGAAGCCGGATTGCGTCAGCGTGTCGTTGAGCGCCGGCGCGCGCAGCCCGATCAGATGCGTAAAGACCTTCCGCTCCTCGCGGCCCGGCAAATAGGGGCACGGCGCCGGAGAGGTCAGATAGAATTGCGGCGCGTCGCGCGGCTCTTTCGTCACGCTCTAAAATCCCAAATCCCAAAATTTATCTAGAGCGCCCACCCGGCGCGCGCCAAGGGCAGATTCGGCGTCGAAGTTGCGGATTTTAAGACGAGCGCCGCAAGACGATGACGTCCGCCAGCATGTCGTGCAGGCAGCGCTTGTCGCCTGCAAACAGCGAAACGAGCAGCAGCGGCGGGAACAGCCATGTGACATAAAACAGCACGGCGTGGACGGCCGCCTGCAGAAACGGCACCGGGTCTCCGTCCATCGTGCGCATCTCCAGGTCCATGAAGGCCATGCCAGGCGTCGCCATCCTCCGCCCCGACACCGTCAGGCCATTGTAGAAAAAGGCGACGATCGGGAACAGAGGCGGCAGGATGAACGCAGACAATCCGGCGCTGAGGATGAAGAGAGCGACGAACAGCGCCGCCGACATGCCGGAGACGAGGATCAAATCGAGCATCACGGCGCCGATGCGGCGCGTGCGCACGCCCTCGAGCGCCTGTGGCGGAATGTAAGGCGCGGCGCGCGCCCCGATGGGGGCCATGGGGCGCTCGCGACTGGAAAAGGGATCCCGCTCGGTCATCAATTTACGGCCTTTCTGGTGGCTCGCCAAAGATCGGCGACCTTAAGGCCGGTTTCAAGTGCGCCGCTCGGGGTGCGGAATTCGGGGATTAGTGGCCCTGCCGCCTTGACGAGCGCCGCTGGTTTGTCGCAAGGCTCCCGCCCAGCCGGCGCGCGCCCCGCCCGCCCGGAGCAGCCTCGGGAATTGCACATGACCAGCAACGCCGTCGACGGCGGACATTTGCGCGCCTTCATCGAGCGGATCGAGAAGCTCGAGGAGGAAAAGCGTGCGATCAGCGATGACATCAAGGATGTCTACGCGGAAGCGAAAGGGACCGGGTTCGACCCCAAGGTGATGCGCAAGATCGTGTCGATACGCCGTTTGGATAAGCACAAGCGAGAGGAGGAGGAGGAAATCCTCGACCTCTATCTTTCCGCGCTCGGCATGGAATAGGCTCAATCAGACCCAAAGCGGCCGCGGGGGACGGTTCGCCTCACGCACGGCGTCAGTGGGCGCGAGTTCCGAGACTCCACATGGATTTTGGCGCGCAAGATGAAGTCGTGCGCTTTCTCGCCTCGCTCGAAGGCGGCGCGGAGCGAATCGTCACGACTCACATTTCCGTCGTCGCGCTCTGCGGAACGCACGCCTACAAGCTGAAGAAAGCGGTGCGCTTCCCCTATCTCGACTTTTCGACGCCGAGCCGTCGATGGGAGATGTGCGCGCGGGAAGCGACGCTCAACGCGAGCTTCGCCCCCGAACTATATCTCGGCGCGCATCGCGTGACCCGCGAGAGGGACGGCCGGCTGGCGCTCGACGGCGCGGGCGAGATGATCGACGCCGTGGTCGTCATGCGGCGCTTCGCCGACGAAGACCTCTTCGAGCTGATTGCGAAGGACAGCCGCCTGACGCCCGTGATGGCGGAGGCCCTGGCGCGCCTAATCGCGAAGACCCATGACACGGCGGCGCCGAACTATGAAAAGGGCGGCGCGGCGGCGATGCGCCGAACGCTGGACGATACGGCTTTGAGCTTGCGCAACGCGGCGGCTGCAAGCGCGGAGCAAATCAATTCGCTTGTCGCCGGGCTTGGCGGAGCGCTCGACGCGCAAGGCGCGCTTCTCGACAAGCGCAAGACGCGGGGCAAGGTGCGCCGCTGCCACGGCGATCTGACGCTGCGCAACATCTGTCTGTTCGAGGGCGCGCCGACGCTCTTCGACTGTCTCGAATTCGACGACGAGATCGCGACGATCGATGTGCTGTATGACGTCAGCTTCCTGCTGATGGATCTCTGGCGGGTCGGCGCGTTTGGCTGCGCCAATCTGGCGTTCAACCGCTATCTCGACGCCCGCGACGAAACTGACGGCCTGCCGCTGCTTCCCTTCTTCATGTCGCTGCGCGCCGCCATCCGCGCGCATGTCGAGGCGTCGCAACAAAACCTGGAACGCGCGCGCCTCTATTTCGATTTGGCGATGGCGCTGCTCGCGCCGGCCACAGGCGCCGTCATCGCGATCGGGGGGCTGAGCGGGTCAGGAAAATCGAGCGTCGCCGCGGCGCTCGCCGCAAGCATCGGCAGTCCGCCCGGCGCGCGCGTCATCAACAGCGATCGCATGCGCAAACGGCTCTTCGGCGTCGCGCCGACCGCGCGTCTCCCGCAGGAAGCCTACGCGAGCGCCGTGTCGGCGCAGGTCTATGGCGAAATGTTCGACGTCGCGGCGCGAACGGCCGCGCGCGGCTGGCCCGTCATCGTCGACGCCGTCTTCGATCGTCCCGAGGATCGCAAAGCGATAAGAGCTGCGGCCGAAGGCGCGCGAGCGCCATTCTTTGGGGTCTGGCTCGATCTCGATCTCGACCAGCGCGCGGCGCGCGTCGACGCGCGCGTCAACGACGTGTCGGACGCGACGCGCGACGTGCTCGAAGCGCAGATGGAGAAGCCGAGCGGCGAAATCGAATGGATCAAGATCGACGCGTCGAAAGACACGGCGATCATCGCCGCTGAGATTGAGAATGCTTTGAAGTCGTCATCGCAAGCCGTAAAACTGTGATGTCATTCCCGACGTGCGCGAAGCGCGCGATCGGGAATCCAGAACGAAACCCATCACTCATGCCATTGCTCTGGATTCCCGGTCAGGCCTTCGGCCTGCCGGGAATGACAATCGACAAACGTCTAGTCATTGCGGAGCGCGCAAGCGATCACGGCTTACGGAATGAGCACCGCGGCGCCTTGCAGCCGACCCTCGCGCAGATCGGCGAGGGCTTCATTCGCCTGCGCCAGGGGATAACGCGTCGCATGCATGTTCAGCGGAATCGTCGGCGCGAGCGCAAGGAACTCGCGCGCGTCTTCGCGCGTAAGATTCGCCACAGAGAGCAGTCGTCGCTCCTCCCAGAGCAGCGCGTATGGAAAGCTCGGAATGTCGCTCATGTGAATGCCGCCGCAGACGACCGCGCCGCCTTTTTTCGTGGCGGCGAGCGCGCGTGGAATGAGCGCGCCGACCGGCGCGAAGATCAGCGCGGCGTCGAGCGGCTCCGGCGAGGGCGCGTCGGAATCCTGCGCCGAGGCCGCGCCGAGCGAGCGCGCGAATTCCGCCGCCGACTGATCGCCGGGCCGAACGAATGCATGAACGCGCTTGCCTTGAGCGATCGCGACCTGGGCGATGATATGGGCGGCGGCGCCGAAGCCGTAGATGCCGATCGCTTCCGCCGGACCCGCCATCTTCAATGTACGCCAGCCGATGAGGCCCGCGCAGAGCAGCGGCGCGAGCGTCGCCGGATCGCCAGTCTCCGGCAGCGGGAAGCAGTAGGATGCATCGGCTACGGCGTGCGATGCGTAGCCGCCATCGCGCGTGTAGCCGGTGAAGAGCGGATCGTCGCATAGATTTTCGCGCGCGTTCATACAGTAGGGGCAATGCCCGCAGGTGTGGCCAAGCCAGGGAACGCCGACCCGCTGTCCAAGCACGAAGCCGGTCGCCCCTGGACCAATTGCGTCCACCCGCCCGACGATTTCGTGGCCCGGAACGATCGGAAGCTTCGGCTGGGTCAGTTCGCCGTCGACGACATGGAGATCCGTGCGGCAAACGCCGCAGGCCTCGACCTTGAGCCGCACGTCGCCGACGCCGGGCGACGGGATCGGCCGCTCCACCATGACGAGCGGCGCGTGGGGCCGCGGCAGGACCATGGCTGTCATGATCTCAGTCATCGGAAAAGCTTGCTTAGGGAGATGCGGCTGTGGCCCGGCGGAAAATCCGCGATTTCGCCCACGCGCGCGAAGCCGAGCCTCTCATAGAATGCGGCGACGCGCTTCTCGAATGTGTCGATATAGACGCCGACGCAACCACGGTCCCGCGCGAGGCGCTCCGCCTCCCCCATCAGCCGGGCGCCGAGGCCCTGGCCACGCCGCGACTCCGCCACCCAGAGATGGCGCACATAGGCCCATCGCCAATGGATGAGGCCATTGATCCCGCCGATCAGCGCGCCATCTTCCCCGCGCGCCAGAATGGAGAACGTCGTTTCGTCCCGCACGCCGAAACGTTCGCCAAGCGCCGCGCCGAGACGCGCCGCAAGCTCCGCTGATTCCGACGTTTCGATCGACAGAGCGAGCTTCTCAATCTCGATGCTTTTGGCCATGGTCTTTCGCATGACTCGGATGTTCGGCCTCCTATTTTGCGCGCGCCTCGCCGGCGCCGCAACGGCCTATGGCGCGGAGGCCCCCTGCGCGCCGGTCGACATCGCGCCGTCTCCGACGCCGGCGGCCTCGCGCGTCAAGAATTATGCGCCGGTTTTCGAGAGCTGCGCGAGCGAAAGCGGCTCAACGCGGCTCGCCATCCGGCGCATGAGCGTCGACGGGACGCCCTTGATCCTGACGGTCGACCCGCAATCGCTGCAGACGTCGCTAGAGCGGGCGGCGTGCTGGCGCTGCGAAGGGACGAGCGATGCGGCCCAGGCCGAGACGCGCTATCTCAAGGCGCTGCATCCGCCGCAAGACCCGACGCGTCCGCCGGCGCTCGTCAACGCCGGCCTCATACACGGCGCCGGCGGCGGCGCCTTTGTGACCGGCGACCTCTGCCCGAGCCGCAAGCCGCTGGACCGCGCCTTATTTGAAGAACTCGCCGCGCAGGGGCCGCGCACGCCCGTAATGCTCGCCGTCTCCGGCGGCTGGATCGCCCGCCACGGCACCGACTTCGCCTGGCTGCGCGAGAAGGCGCGCAGCGGCGCGCTCGACATCGCCTGGGCCAATCATTCCTACAGCCATCCCTATGTTCGCCGCCTTCCGGACGGGCGGAATTACTTCCTGCGGCCGGGCGTGGACGTCGATCGCGAGATTTTCGAGACAGAGAAGCTCATTATCGCCCAAGGCGAAACCCCATCGGTGTTTTTTCGCTTTCCGGGCCTCGTCGCCGACGCCGCGCTGCTGGAGAACATCCGCAGCCGGCATCTCATCGCGCTCGGCGCCGACGCCTGGCTGGCGCTCGGCCTGCGGCCCCGCCCAGGCTCGATCGTGCTCGTGCACCCGAACGGCAATGAGCCGGTCGGCATAAAGCTATTGTTGCGGCTGATGCAGTCGGGCGCGATGCCGTCGCCCCTGCGCCCGATCAATGAGGCTCCATGAGCCCCCTATTTGACGAGGTTGATCGTGTAATTATTATTGCCGCCGATATATTTCTCGCGGAAGCCGACCGTCCGGCAGGTCGGCGAGCAACAGGTGTTGATGCACCACTCGTAGGCGCTCTGCGGCACGCATGTGTTGAAAGGACCGTTCCACACAGCGCCGTCGTTCGACTCGGCGTACCAATAATAGTAGGTGTTGACGCTCTGCAGATCTTTGCCGAAGACGGTTTTCGTCTGGCCCGGCTCCAATTTCCACCACCCCTTTTTCGTCCAGTCGCCGCCGTCCGAACAGCCCGGCGAATACCAAAGAAATGAAACCCACACCGTGGCCTTGGTGGTGTTGCGGAACTTGAACCAGGCCTGAGCGGCGCTCGGCGCACAGATGATGCTGAGCGTGGCCAATAAGATCAAAAATCTGCGCATGGTCCCCTCCCCTGCGAAAATGCGCGGGCGCGACTGGAAAGAATTAAGGCTTGGGCGTGGGCTGGGCCGCAGGGTCGCGGCGGATGGACCGCGCCTTGGTGGGAACCTGCGGCTCTTTGGAAACTTCGCCGACGCCCGGCCGGGCGTCCTCCTCGCCGGAGACGGGCTTCTTGGTCTGCGGCGCGGCTTCTTCCTTGGGAGGCGCCTTGTCGCCGAAGTGCTCCGTCGGGCTCACACCGGCTTCGGAAGGGGTTCGGCGCTGAGCCTCCGCCGTCGCGCCGCCAAGAAAAATTGCGGCGCCAAGAATGGCGAAAAACGTATAATGAGGACTTGCCAATGGGACCTCCTTAATTCTGTTCCGAATATGAACGCTCGACCATAAAAACGATTGGTCAAGCGACGCTAGGCGCGGCGCTGACCGCCGTCAACGTCCGTTTGGCTTACCCTCAGGCGATGGGGGTCGGCGCTGATCCACATGGCGTCGCGAGAAAATCCCTTACATTGACAAGGTTTCCGGCGGCTCTTATCTCTCGCGCGGAAACGCCGCGTCGGTCTCGGCGCCCCGCCGCCATTGGGTCGATGTCGCAGGCGTATGTTATTCATGCATTATGTGACGTTCCGCCGGCCGCCATTCCCCGGCGCGCCGAGAAGGCGGCAGACGCTGCGCGGGAGAAAGGTTCGCAAGAATGATCGGCGCACTCGCCAAGAAGATTTTCGGCACGGCGAATGATCGCCGGCTTAAGACCTACGCGCCGAAGGTCAACGCGATCAACGCCCTGGAGGCGGACGTCGAAGCGCTGACCGATGATGAGCTACGGGATCGCACCCGCCAGTTCCGCGAAGAACACGCCGCCGGCAAGTCGCTCGACGATCTGCTCGTTCCGGCTTTCGCCACGGTGCGCGAGGCGGCCAAGCGCACCCTCGGGCAACGCCATTTTGACGTCCAGCTCATCGGCGGCATGGTGCTGCACGAAGGCGCGATTTCGGAGATGCGCACGGGCGAAGGCAAGACTCTCGTCGCCACGCTCGCCGTCTATCTCAACGCGCTCGCCGGCAAAGGCGTCCATGTCGTCACGGTGAACGACTATCTCGCCAAGCGCGACTCCGAATGGATGGGGCAGATCTACAGATTTCTCGGCATGAGCGTCGGGGTCGTGGTGCATGACCTCATGGACGAGGATCGCGCCGCCGCCTACGCCTGCGACATCACCTACGGCACCAACAACGAATTCGGCTTCGACTATCTGCGCGACAATATGAAATATGAGTTCTCGCAGATGGTTCAGCGCGGACATAATTATGCGATCGTCGACGAAGTCGACTCGATCCTGATCGACGAGGCGCGCACGCCGCTCATCATCTCGGGCGCCATCGACGACAAATCCGATCTTTACAACACGATCGACAAGCTGGTCCCCAAGCTCAACGCCGACGACTTCGAGCTCGACGAGAAGCAGCGCACGGTTCATCTGACCGACGCCGGCAATGAGCATATGGAAGAGCTGCTGACCGAGTCCGGCGCACTGACGGAAGGCGCGCTTTACGAAGCGCACAACGTGACGCTCGTGCATCACGTCAATCAGGCGCTGCGCGCGCATAAGCTCTTCCAGAAGGACAAGGATTACATCGTCCGCAAAGGCGAGGTGGTCATCATCGACGAATTCACCGGCCGCATGATGCCGGGCCGACGCTATTCGGAAGGCCTGCATCAGGCCCTTGAAGCGAAGGAGCGCGTTCAGGTTCAGCCTGAAAACGTCACCCTCGCGTCGATCACCTTCCAAAATTACTTTCGTCTCTACGGCAAGCTCGCCGGCATGACCGGCACGGCGGCCACGGAGGCGAATGAATTCGCCGAAATCTACAAGCTGGACGTCGTCGAAATTCCGACGAACCGCGACGTCTGCCGGCTCGATGAAGATGATGAGGTTTATCGCAGCGCCAAGGAAAAGCTCGGCGCGATCGCCGCCGAAATCCAGGACGCAAACGGGCGCATGCAGCCGCTTCTCGTCGGCACAACGTCGATCGAGAAGTCGGAGCAGCTGGCGGAGTTCCTGCTCGCGCAGGGCTATACGATGATCGACTTCGCCGATCCCAAGGGGCTGACGGGACTCTACGCAGCGGCGCGGTCCGGCAAGCCGTCGAAGCTTTTCGCGGTGCTCAATGCGCGCTTCCACGAGCAGGAAGCCTATATCGTCGCGGAAGCCGGCGTGCCCGGCGCGATCACCATCGCCACCAATATGGCTGGCCGCGGCACCGACATTCAGCTCGGCGGCAACGTCGAGATGCGCGTGATGCAGGAATGCGCCGGGCTCGAAGGCGACGCGCGCGCCAAGAAGGAAGCCGAGATCCGCGAGGAAGTCGCGGACTTCAAGGAGAAGGCCATCGCCGCCGGCGGCCTTTACATCATCGGCACCGAGCGCCACGAGAGCCGACGCATCGACAATCAGCTGCGCGGCCGCTCCGGACGTCAGGGCGACCCTGGCCGCTCGAAATTTTTCCTGTCGCTGCAGGACGATCTCATGCGCATCTTCGGCTCCGAGCGCATGGACTCGATGCTGGTGAAGCTCGGCCTGCAGGAGGGCGAAGCCATCGTCCATCCTTGGATCAACAAGGCGATCGAGAAGGCGCAGCATAAGGTCGAGGCGCGCAACTTCGACATCCGCAAGAACATCCTCAAGTTCGACAACGTCATGAACGACCAGCGCAAGGTGATCTTCGAGCGCCGGCGCGAAATCATGGATGAGGAGAGCGTCGAGGAGCAGACCGCCGACATGCGCGCCGATGTGGTCGACGCGATGGTGTCGCTGCACATTCCGCATGACGCCTACGCCGAGGCCTGGGACGTGAACGGGCTGGCGGAGGACGTCAAAGCGAAGCTCAATCTCGATCTGCCGGTCGTCGGCTGGGCGAAGGAAGAAGGCATCGCCGACGAGGAGCTCAAGGAGCGCCTGCTCGAGGCGGCCGACGCCGCTTACGCCGAGCGCGTCGAAAAGAACACTGAGCCGCTGATGCGCATGATCGAGAAGCAGGTCGTCCTGCAGTCTCTCGATACGCTGTGGCGCGAACATCTCGTCGCGCTCGACCACCTTCGTCAGGTGATCGGCTGGCGCGGCCTGGCGCAGCGCGACCCGCTTAACGAGTACAAGTCCGAAGCGCTCGAGCTGTTCAAGAGCCTGATGACGCGGTGGGATGAAACGGTGACCACGCAATTGATGCGCGTGGAAGTTTCCTTCGAGGCCCCGCCTTCCGCGCCGCCGGAGCTGCCCCCGATGGAAATGTCGCATCCAAATCCCGAGGCGCTGATCGGCGGCGGCGCGCAGCTTGCGCTCGATGATCTCAATACGCGTCTCGCGGGGGCCGATTTCTCGGCGCGCGGGCTCTCGGTCAGCGAGGCGCCCGCTGCGCGCGACGCAACCAATCCCGCCACTTGGGGCAAGGTGGGCCGCAATGAGCCCTGCCCTTGCGGTTCGGGTAAGAAATACAAGCATTGCCACGGCGCTCTTGTCTAAGCCGGGGATGCGGGCAGCGATGTGGAAGATCAGCGTCTCGGCTCTCCTGTCGACGCTGGCGTCTTCCGCATCGGCCCGCGCCGAGTGGGTGCAGGTCTCCAAGGACGATTTCTCGACTGTCTATCTGGACGCCGGCTCGCGTCGGACCTCGCCCGACGGAATCGTCACGGTCGACGCGCTCACCGATTACAACGCCGCCTCGCCCAAAGCCGCGGCGTTCGGCCTTGCCGAAAAGGGGCTGTCGGAAATCGAGAAAGTGTCGCTCGATTGCGCCAATCGGAAATACAGGTCCGAAGGCGGCGGCTGGCGGCAGGGCCAGATGGGCGAAGGAAACATCACCAAGCCCTATCCGCCGAAAGACGGCTGGTCGCCGGTGCCGCCCTATTACGATGGACTCTTCGCCAAGGTCTGCGCGCGCACGTCCTCGGATGAGCGGCCGGAACGATTTGAACCGCCTCGCGCCTGAGAATATAAGCGCAGCGCGGTTGGAGCGCCGCCGTCTCGCGTTCGCGAGAAAGCGGCCGCCGCGGGTTTCCAGGAGCTTGTCGTGACCGCCATTGATTTTTCTAAAGTGCTCGTCGCTCAGGGCGGCGGCCCCACCGCCGTCATCAATCAGTCGCTCGTCGGGGCCGTGCTGGAGTCCCGCAAATTTCGCGAGGTCGAGCGGGTTTATGGCGCCTTCCACGGCGTTCGCGGCATCGTCAACGAGGATTTCGTCGACCTCACCCAGGAGACGACTCATAATCTCGAGCTCGTCGCCTGCACGCCGTCTTCGGCGCTCGGCTCGACGCGCGACAAGCCGGATCTCAAATATTGTCAGGAAATCTTCCGCGTCCTGCGCGCGCATGGGGTCGGCTGCTTTTTCTATATCGGCGGCAATGATTCCTCGGACACGGTGCGCATCGTCTCGCAGGAAGCCCAAAGCGCCGGCTATCCGCTGCGGACGGTGCACATTCCAAAAACCATCGACAACGATCTGATGGTCAACGACCACACGCCCGGCTTTCCCTCGGCGGCGCGCTGGGTGGCGCAGGCGTTCGCCGGCGCCAATCTCGACAATTGGGCTCTCCCCGGCGTGTATATCGCCGTCGTCATGGGCCGGCACGCGGGCTTTCTGACCGCCGCCTCGGCGCTCGGCAAGAAATTCCCCGACGACGGCCCGCATCTCATCTACATCCCTGAGCGCGCCTTCATCATCGACAAATTCCTCGCCGACGTTAAGGCGACGATGACGAAATACGGCCGCTGCGTCGTTGCGGTGTCAGAAGGCGTCTGCGACGAAAACCATACCCCCATCGCCGAAAAGCTCGCCACGGCGGTGGAGCGCGACGATCACGGCAATGTCCATCTCGGCGGCGGCGCGCTGGCCGACGAACTCACCCGCCTCGTGAAGGACAGGCTCGGATTCAAGCGGGTGCGGGCCGATACATTCGGCTATGTGCAAAGGAGCTTCGTCGGTTGCGTTTCCGACGTCGACCAGCGCGAGGCGCGCGAGGTCGGCGAAAAGGCCGTGCAATACGCCATTTGGGGCGACCGCGACGGCTCGGTGACGATCCACCGGACCGGCTTTTATTCGGTGGACTATCAGTTGACGCCGCTTGAAGCGATCGCTGGAAAGACAAAAGTCATGCCGGACGAATACATTAGCCCCTGCGGCACGGACGTCACCGACGCCTTCCGGATGTATCTGCGCCCCTTGCTTGGAAGCGGCATGCCGGACGCCTACCGGCTACGGCTCAATCGAGTTCCCAAGATCCTTACCGCCTGAGCTGCCGGCGAGGGCGCCTTTCTTGCTTCGACAGAGTTTCCGGCGAAGGTTGCAATTTGGCCGTCGTGTAAAATACACTAACTAGTCATGGTTCTCGGGCGCTCGTCGCTGACGACCGAAACCGGATGGGAACGGGCACGCCAGCCGCTTCCACTTTTTGTTAGTCTGGCGCCGGTAACACAGGTGTTCGGGCCGATTCGCCCGGCAGGCCGGCCCGATAGGAGAGCAATATGAGCAAGGTCGGCGGCGGCGATTCCAAGAACACGCTTTACTGCTCCTTTTGTGGCAAGAGCCAGCACGAGGTCCGTAAGCTCATCGCCGGACCGACGGTGTTCATCTGCGATGAATGCGTCGAACTGTGCATGGACATCATTCGCGAGGAGAACAAATCCTCGCTGGTCAAGCAGCGCGACGGCATTCCTACCCCGCGGGAAATTTGTAAGGTTCTGGACGACTATGTCATCGGCCAGTCCCAGGCCAAGCGCGTTCTCTCGGTGGCGGTCCACAACCATTACAAGCGCCTCAACCATGCCACCAAGCATGGCGACGTGGAGCTGGCGAAGTCTAACATTCTGCTGATCGGACCGACCGGCGTGGGCAAGACCATGCTGGCGCAGACCCTGGCGCGCATCCTGGATGTTCCGTTCACCATGGCGGACGCCACGACCCTGACCGAAGCGGGCTACGTAGGCGAGGATGTCGAAAACATCATCCTCAAGCTTCTGCAGGCGTCGGACTATAATGTCGAGCGCGCCCAGCGCGGCATCGTCTATGTCGACGAAATCGACAAGATTTCGCGCAAGTCCGACAATCCTTCGATCACCCGCGACGTTTCGGGCGAAGGCGTGCAGCAGGCGCTGTTGAAGATCATGGAAGGCACCGTCGCCTCCGTGCCGCCCCAGGGCGGCCGCAAGCATCCGCAGCAGGAGTTCCTGCAGGTCGACACGACGAACATCCTGTTCATCTGTGGCGGCGCTTTCGCCGGGCTTGAAAAGATCATCTCCTCCCGCGGACGCAACACCTCGATCGGCTTCGCCGCCACCGTGCAGTCGCCCGACGAACGGCGCACCGGCGACATTTTTAGGCAAGTGCAGCCGGAAGACCTGCTGAAATTTGGGCTCATCCCCGAATTCGTCGGCCGTCTGCCGGTCATTGCGACGCTCGAGGATCTCGACGAGGACGCGCTCAAGCGGATCCTCACCGAGCCCAAGAACGCGCTGGTCAAGCAGTATCAGCGGCTCTTCGAAATGGAAAACGTCGAGCTCACCTTCCAGGACGACGCTCTTTCGTCCGTCGCGCGCAAGGCGATCGAACGCCATACCGGCGCGCGCGGCCTGCGCTCGATCATGGAAGGAATCTTGCTAGACACGATGTTCGATCTGCCAGGTCTGGAGGGAGTCGAACAGGTTGTGATCGGACCGGAAGTCGTCGAGGGCAAAGCCCGGCCGCTCTATATTTACGCCGAACGCAGCGAAAAGAGCGGCGCGAGCGCCTGACGCGCGAAGACGAAGCAGCTATGCGGCGGCGACGCCGCGCGCCGGTTTAAGCTTGGGCGCCGCAGCGCCTTGAATCAATTATTCGCGTAACCATTTGCGTTAACGGGGCCGTCGGGCGCATCCGCCGGCGGTCTTTAATTGGCGCGAAATCGGCGGGCGACCGTATTCGCGGCCTGAACCCAAAAATCGCCCTGCGGTCTCGCGCCGCCGCTTTAGCGGGACGCGTCAAGGACAGGACAAAAAGAATGTCGAACGAAAAGCGAGACGCCGTCACCCCCGGAACCATCGAAAGCTATCCGGTGCTGCCGCTGCGCGACATTGTCGTCTTTCCGCACATGATCGTTCCTCTTTTCGTCGCCCGGGAGAAATCCATTCGCGCGCTCGAAGAGGTGACGAAATCCGACAGGCTCATTCTGCTGGCGACGCAGAAGAACGCCGGCGACGACGATCCCTCGGCCGACGCGATCTATCCGATCGGCACGCTCGCCTCGGTGTTGCAGCTTCTAAAGCTGCCCGACGGCACGGTGAAGGTGCTGGTCGAAGGCGTGGCGCGCGCCAGCGTTCGCACCTATACGCGCGCGGACGATTATTACGAAGCGGACGCCGAAGTTGTCGCCGACGATCTCGCCTCTCCGGTCGAAGTCGAAGCGCTCGGCCGGTCGGTGATCGCTGAATTCGAAAGCTATGTGAAGCTCAACAAGCGGGTCTCTTCCGAGGTCGTCGGCGCGGTGACGCAGATCGACGACTATTCGAAGCTCGCCGACACGGTCGCGTCTCACCTGTCGGTGAAGATCGCCGAGAAGCAGGACGTTCTTGAGACGGTCAGCGTTGCGCGCCGCCTCGAAAAATGTCTGTCGCTGATGGAGAGCGAGATCTCGGTCCTGCAGGTCGAGAAGCGCATTCGCACGCGCGTCAAGCGCCAGATGGAGAAGACGCAGCGCGAATATTATCTCAACGAGCAGATGAAGGCGATCCAGAAGGAGCTGGGCGACGAGGACGGCAAGGACGATCTCGCCGAGCTCGAGGAGCGCATCAAGAACACCAAGCTCTCAAAGGAAGCGCGCGACAAGGCCTTGGCCGAGTTCAAGAAGCTGCGGCAGATGTCGCCGATGTCCGCCGAAGCCACCGTCGTGAGGAACTATCTTGACTGGATCCTGTCGATCCCGTGGGGCAAGCGCTCCAAGGTGAAGCGGGATCTCGGACAGGCCGAGGAAGTGCTCGACGCCGAGCATTTCGGCCTCGAGAAGGTCAAGGAGCGCATCCTTGAATATCTCGCCGTGCAGAGCCGCGCCAACAAGTTGACGGGACCGATCCTGTGCCTCGTCGGGCCGCCTGGCGTCGGCAAGACCTCGCTCGGCAAGTCCATCGCCAAGGCCACGGGCCGCGACTTCGTGCGCATGTCGCTGGGCGGCGTGCGCGACGAAGCGGAAATCCGCGGTCATCGGCGCACTTACATCGGCTCGATGCCCGGCAAGATTATCCAGTCGATGCGCAAGGCGAAGACGTCCAATCCGCTCTTTCTCTTGGACGAGATTGACAAGATGGGCATGGACTTCCGCGGCGATCCGTCGTCGGCCTTGCTCGAAGTGCTGGACCCGGAGCAGAACGCGACGTTCAACGACCATTACCTCGAAGTCGACTACGACCTTTCGAATGTGATGTTCGTGACGACGGCGAATACGCTCAATATTCCGGCGCCGCTGATGGACCGCATGGAGATCATTCGAATCGCCGGCTACACGGAAGATGAGAAGGTCGAGATCGCGCGCAGGCACCTCCTTCCCAGCGCGGTGCATAAGCACGGCCTTTCGCCTGACGAATGGATGGTCGCCGACGACGGACTGCTCACGCTCATTCGTCGCTATACGCGCGAAGCCGGCGTTCGCAATCTGGAGCGCGAACTCTCCAATCTCGCGCGCAAGGCGGTGAAGGAAATCCTTCTCAAGAAGAAGGAGAAGATCGTTATCACGAGCGAGAACATCGCTGATTATCTCGGCGTGCCGAAGTTCCGCTATGGCGAGGCCGAACTCGAAGATCAGGTCGGCGTCGTGACCGGACTCGCCTGGACCGAAGTCGGTGGCGAATTGCTGACGATCGAAGGCGTCATGATGCCCGGCAAGGGCAAGATGACCGTGACGGGCAATCTGCGCGACGTGATGAAGGAGTCGATCTCCGCGGCGGCGTCTTATGTGCGCTCGCGCGCGGTCGACTTCGGCGTCGAGCCGCCGGTCTTCGACCGACGCGATTTCCATGTGCACGTGCCGGAAGGCGCGACGCCCAAGGACGGACCGTCGGCCGGCGTGGCGATGGCGACCGCCATCGTCTCGATCATCACCGGCATTCCCGTTCGGCGCGAGATCGCCATGACCGGCGAGATCACGCTGCGCGGCCGCGTGTTGCCGATCGGCGGCTTGAAGGAGAAGCTGCTGGCGGCGCTGCGTGGCGGCTTGAAGAAAGTGCTGATCCCGGAGGAGAACGCCAAGGATTTGGCGGAAATTCCGGACGCGGTGAAGAACCGCCTGGAAATCGTGCCCGTCGCGCGCATGGAAGATGTGCTGCGGCACGCGCTGATCTCCCAGCCGACGCCGATCAAATGGCAGGAAGACGCCGCCGCGATCGCTAAACATGCCGTCGGCGACGATGACGGCACCGGCGTCCGCGCCCACTGATCGCAGATCGTACAACACACTCAAGAGCCCCGCTCCCCCAGAGCGGGGCTCTTTGCTTTTGGGCGGCTGATGCACGCTGCATCCCCCAGATTGTATGAGCATTTCGCGGCAGAGCCGCCATTTCCCCCGGAAAACCAGCGATTCCTGGCCTTTGGCGGCCGGTAAGCCTTGCTTTTCCTGCGATTCGCGACCAACACTCGCCATCGCTGCGCAACGCCGATTCGAGGTCGCGCATTCTTACGCCGGGCGGCTCGCAGTGAAGGAGAAGGAAAAGCCATGAACAAATTGGAACTCGTTGAGCACGTCGCGAGCGAGACGGACAGCTCGAAAGCGGCGGCGGCCGCCGCCATCGACGCCGTCATCGACGGCATCACGAAGGCCCTCAAGAAGGGCGACGAAGTTCGCCTCGTCGGCTTCGGCACTTTTTCGGTCAAGAAACGCGCCGCCGGCAAAGGCCGCAATCCGGCGACCGGCGAAGAAATCAAGATTCCCGCGTCCAAGAGCGCCCGCTTCAAGCCCGGCGCGACGCTGAAAGCCGCGCTCAACAAAGCCAAGTAGCTCAGCGCGCGGAGGCGCTGGCGTCGCAGGCGTTTTTGAAAGTTCGCACGACGGCCGTCGGAGCCCCGGCGGCCGTAGTTTTTGAACCGGCTTGCCTCCCGAGGCGCCCGCCCTTAAAACCCGGCGGGCGCGCATCATGTCAGGGCGGTTAGCTCAGTTGGTAGAGCATCTCGTTTACACCGAGAGGGTCGGCGGTTCGAGACCGTCACCGCCCACCACTGGCTCCCTCGAGACGGCACAGGGCTCGCCGCGGGAATTGGTGTTCCAAAGCCCAGGAATTCGCTTTAGCTTGCTGGGACAAAGAAGGCCGCCCGGATGAGATTGATCAAAACCGTTTTCATTGCGCTCTGCGTCGCCGCCTTCGTCCCCACCTTCGCGCATGCCGAAGAGATGAGCTTTCGCGTCGTCAGCGTGAACTCCGGCGGCTGCGGCGCAAACTGCCCACAGGTGATCGCGGCGCAAGGCGAAATCGGCCCGGAGACGCCCGACGCCTTCGTCGCCTTCGTGCGCGAAAATGCTCGCGGCGGCAATCTGCACGGAATTGTGCTGCTCGACTCGCCTGGCGGAAAGGTCGTCGCCTCGATGGAGCTCGGCCAGGCCATCCGCAAGCTCGGGATGGCGGTGATCGTCGCCCGTCCCGGCGCGGATCAATCGCGCACGATGGCGCTCGTATCGGGCCGCTGCTATTCGGCCTGCGTCTATGCGCTGATGGGCGGCAGGAGGCGCGTGATCCCGCCGCAGAGCAGCGTCGGCATTCACCGCATGTTCAATTATTCGACGAGTTTCGACATCGCCGAGGGCGGACTCGTGCGCGAGCGAAATTATGACGATGGCGGCATGCTCCAGACGCTTTCCCGCTATGCGGCGATGATGGGCGTGAGCACCGAACTCGTGAAGCTCGCCGAGCGGACGTCGCCCGATAAGCTTTACGTGCTGACCGGCGCCGACATCGCTCGTTGGCGGCTTGGGTCGCGCAAGCTCTAGACGCGCCGGATCACAGCCATAATCAGCAACCAGGGCAGCACATGAAACATATTTTCGACGGGCTTGAACGGCGGCGCGCGTCCGCGAGGCTTGGCGGCGGACAAAAGCGCATCGAAGCGCAGCACGCCCGCGGCAAGCTCACGGCGCGCGAGAGAATCGAACTGCTGCTCGATCACGGCTCGTTCGAAGAATTCGACATGTTCGTCGCTCACCGCTGCACCGATTTCGGCATGGATCAGGGCGAGAAAATCTCGGGCGACGGCGTCGTCACGGGATGGGGCACGGTCAACGGCCGCGCCGTCTTCGTCTTCGCCAAGGATTTCACCGTCTTCGGCGGCTCTCTTTCCGAGACTCACGCGCAAAAAATCACCAAGCTGCAGGACATGGCGCTGAAAAATCGCGCCCCGATCATCGGCCTGTTCGACGCGGGCGGCGCGCGCATTCAGGAAGGCGTCGCGGCGCTCGGCGGCTATGGCGAGGTCTTCCAGCGTAATGTCATGGCCTCTGGCGTCATTCCGCAAATCTCGGTGATCATGGGCCCATGCGCCGGCGGCGACGTCTACTCGCCGGCGATGACGGACTTCATCTTCATGGTGCGCGACACGAGCTATATGTTCGTGACCGGGCCCGATGTCGTGAAGACGGTGACGAACGAGACCGTCACGGCGGAAGAGCTCGGCGGCGCTTCGGTGCACACGACCAAAAGCTCGATCGCCGATCGCGCATACGACAACGACGTCGAAACGCTTCTGCAGATGCGCAGGCTGATCGATTTCCTGCCCTCCTCCAACCAGGACGAGGCGCCGGAATGGCCCGCTTTCGACGAGGTGGACCGGCTCGACGAATCACTCGACACGATTGTTCCGGATAATCCGAACAAGCCGTACGACATCAAGGAGCTCATCCATAAGATTGTCGACGAGGCCGACTTCTTCGAGATACAGGATGCGCATGCGCGCAATATCGTGATCGGCTTTGGCCGCATCGAAGGGCGCACGGTCGGTTTCGTCGCCAATCAGCCTCTCGTGCTCGCCGGCGTGCTCGACATCGACGCCTCCAAGAAGGCGGCGCGTTTCGTGCGTTTTTGCGACTGCTTCAACATTCCGATCGTCACCTTTGTCGACGTGCCGGGTTTTCTGCCTGGGACGGCGCAAGAATATGGCGGCCTGATCAAGCATGGCGCGAAGCTGCTGTTCGCATACGCCGAAGCGACGGTGCCGAAAGTGACGGTCATCACGCGAAAGGCGTTCGGCGGCGCCTATGACGTTATGGCGTCAAAACATCTGCGCGGCGACGTCAATTACGCCTGGCCGTCGGCGCAGATCGCCGTCATGGGCGCGAAGGGCGCCGTCGAAATCATCTTCCGCGCCGATCTCGGCGATCCGGAGAAGATCGCTCAGCGCACCAAGGAGTATGAAGATCGCTTCTTGTCGCCATTTGTCGCCGCGGAGCGTGGTTATATCGACGAGGTGATTACGCCGCGTTCGACCCGCAAACGAATCGCTCGCGCGCTTGCCCTGCTTCGGCACAAGGAATTGGAGAATCCCTGGAAGAAGCACGACAACATTCCCTTGTAACGCGGCGCAATAACGAGTGCGGCGCCGTCGCAAATGTGATCGCGTCGCGCCATTGAGGCTGGGTCCGCGTGATCCGCCTATTTCAGCGGCGCCCGATCACAAAATTCGTCAAACTGCACATTTTTCAAGTGACAGTCCGCCCGTTTTGTCCTAGTGTTCGCTCGCCAGGTTGGTTGGGGTAAAAGCCTAAGCGTCGTATGCGTCGCAGGAATTAGGCCCAGCTACGGTCCAAGTCGGGGAGGACGCCGAACAGAACGCAGTTCGCCGAGGCTCGCAAGATGAGTCGGCGCGAACGGGGCTATCGGAGCGACTTAAGACTTCGGAGCTTGGCGTTTCAGTTTGGTTAAGGACGGGGTACCAAAGAGCGGGGAGCGGCGGGACGCCATTCCCGCTCTTTGTGTTTTTTTTGTCGACGCGCGGTGTTTTTATCGACGCGCGACATATGCGTTTGCGACACATGCGCTTAATGAATCGCTAAGCGTCGAACAATTATTCCGCTCAGTCTGATCTGGAACTGCTTGGGACGTCGCCTTGACGGGCGATGACGCGCTTCCTACGTTCCGCGCACGTCTAACGAAAAGCCCAATGGAAGGCCGGCCATGACCACGCAGAAAATCACTGACGCCACTTTCGAACAGGAAGTGCTCAAATCCGCCGAGCCGGTTGTTGTCGATTTTTGGGCGGAATGGTGCGGTCCCTGCCGCATGATCGCCCCGGCGCTGGAGGAGATCGCCGCGGAGATGAAGGGCAAGATCAAAGTCGTCAAGCTCAACATCGACGAAAATCCTGCCGTGGCGAGCAAGCTCGGCATCCGATCGATTCCGACGCTCATTCTGTTCAAGGACGGCAAGGCGGCCGCGCAAAAGGTCGGCGCCGCGCCCAAGGGCGAATTGTCGCGGTGGATCGCTGCAGCCGTTTGAACGATTCTTGCAACTGGCTCCAGCAATTGGGTCCAGCGGCCGGCGCATCGCAACAGGCATGCTCTCGAGCCATCAAACCTCGGGAGCTGCGTAGATGCGCCGACTGCATGATTTTCTCGCCGTCTGTTGCTTGATTGTTTCGACGCTTGCGCCGCTGCGCGCGGCGACAGCCAGCGAAATCACCATCGCGGCGGCGTCCGATCTCAAATTCGCGTTGCAGGAAATCGTCTCCAACTTTCAAGCCGCCCATAAGGGCGACAAGGTCGACGTTGTTTACGGCTCTTCCGGCAAGCTGCAGACGCAGATCCGCGAGGGCGCCCCCTTCGACATTTTCTTCTCGGCCGACATCGCCTATGCGCGCGTGCTGCGCAAGGACGGCTTCGCGGCGACCGAGCCCACGCCTTATGCAGTGGGCCGACTGGTCCTGTGGAGCGCGACGCGCGACGCCTCGGCGATGCGCCTGGAGGATCTCGCCGATCCCAAGATCGGCAAGATCGCGATCGCCAATCCGGCGCATGCGCCTTACGGCAGATGCGCGGAACAAGCGCTTCGCGCCGCCGGCGTTTGGGACAGGGTGAAGGACAAGCTCGTGTTCGGCGAGAACATCTCTCAGGCGACGCAATACGCCGAGACCGGCGCCGCCGATGTCGCGCTGACGGCTCTTTCGATCGCTCTGAGCAAGCAGGCTGCGGACAGAGGCGGCTATTCCCTCGTTCCAGAGACGCTGCATTCACGACTCGAACAGGCCTATGTCGTGACGCGCCAGGGCGCAGACAAAGCTCTGGCGAAGACCTTTCTCGACTATCTCAAGACCGGACAATCGCAGGCGATCCTGATAAAGTTTGGCTTCGCGCCCCCCGGCCAGGCCGCGCGGTAGGCCGTTCCGCGCGTGCACGAATCCGCTAAAATGTGGAACAGGCGGACGCTGACAGTCTTCCGCCTGTCCTAACCTTACCGCCGCCGCTCGCCGGCAGGTCTCACATGCCGACATCTGAAGATTTCGCGGCGATCTGGCTGACGCTCAAGCTCGCGACGATCGTCACCTTTCTGCTGCTCCTGATCGGCGCGCCATTGGCATGGTGGCTGGCGCGGACGCGGTCCTGGCTCAAGGGTCCATTGGGCGCCGTCGTGGCGCTGCCGCTGGTTCTGCCGCCGACGGTGCTGGGCTTCTACCTGCTGCTGGCGATGGGCCCGCATGGACCCCTGGGCAGGCTCACGGCGTTCCTCGGCGTCGCGCCCTTGCCGTTCACCTTCGCCGGCCTCGTCGTGGCGTCGCTTTTTTATTCGCTGCCCTTCGTGGTGCAGCCGATTCAGAACGCCTTCGAGGCGATGGGCGATCGCCCGCTGGAGGCCGCCGCCACCTTGCGCGCGAGCCCCATGGACGCTTTCTTCACGGTGGCGCTGCCGCTCGCGCGGCCCGGTCTCGTCACCGCGGCGATCCTCGGCTTTGCGCATACGGTCGGTGAATTCGGCGTCGTTCTGATGATCGGCGGCGCTATTCCGGACAAGACGCGCGTGGTGTCGGTCCTGATCTATGACCAGGTCGAGTCGATGAACTACGAGCGCGCACATTGGCTCGCGGGGGGCATGCTGCTGTTCAGTTTCTGCGTTCTCCTCGCGCTCTATGGGCGCCGACGGAACGGCCGCAATGGCTGACGGCGCCATCGCCGCGCGTTTCCGCCTCGCCTATCCTGGCTTCGCGCTCGACGTTGACCTCGAGCTGCCGGGACGCGGCGTCACAGCGCTTTTTGGACCTTCCGGCTCTGGCAAGACCACCGCTCTGCGCTGCATCGCGGGGTTGGCGCGCGCGCCCGACGGGCTTCTCAGGATCGGCGGCGACGTCTGGCAAGACGAGGCGCATGGCGTCTTCGTGCCGACGCATCGCCGCGCGCTCGGCATGGTGTTTCAGGACGCGAGCCTGTTTTCCCATCTGACCGTCAAAGGAAATCTCGACTATGGAATGACCCGCGCGCGCGTCACGGCGGCCGACGCAGGCTGCGAGGCGCTCTGCGAAATGCTCGACATCGCCGCTCTGGCGGAGCGCTGGCCGGATACGCTTTCCGGGGGCGAGCGACAGAGAGTCGCGATCGCCCGCGCCCTGCTGACGCGTCCGCAACTGCTGCTGATGGATGAGCCGCTGGCGTCGCTCGACGTGGCGCGCCGTCTCGACGTGTTGCCCTATCTCGAACGGCTGCGCGACGAACTCGATATCCCGATCATCTACGTCAGCCATGCGCCGGAAGAAGTCACGCGCATCGCCGACGAGGCCGTCGTGCTCGATCGCGGCCATGTCGTCGCGCGCGGCGCGCCGCTCGACGTGCTGCCGAGCGCAAGCCGCCTTGTCGAAGGCGGCCGATTCGGCGTGGTCAACGCGCTCAAAGCGCGCGTGGTCGCCGTCGACGACGCTTACGGCGTCACGCGGCTTGCCCATCCGGCGGGCGAGATCTTGATCGCGGCGCGTCTGACGACGCAGCGCGAGGCGCGCGTCGTCATGCGCGCGACCGACGTCGCGCTTGCGATGTCCGAACCCCGCGACACCAGCGTGCGCACGATTTTGCGCGGCCGCATCGAGAAGATCGATGCGACCGAGAGCGCCCTCGCCTTCGTCACGCTGACGCTCATCGGCGGCGACCGACTTGTCTCGGCGATCACGCGCCTCGCCCTCGACGAGTTGCGGCTGACCGTCGGCGCGGACGTATTCGCCCTGGTGAAATCGGTCGCTCTCGACGAGCGCGGTTTATAGGCCTGCGAAGTCCGCCAACCACAACGCCGCGAGCGCGCCGGCGATGGCGAGAGCGGAAGCCGCGGCGAGTCTTTGGCCCATCGCGGCGCCGCCGATAACCCAGCCCATCACGACTTTCGACGCCGTATTCGACAGCAGCGCCAGCAGCACCGCTCCCGCCGCGGCCTTTATGCCGATCTCGGTTGCGCCGAGCCGCGCCATGGTCAGCCCGATCGCGTCAACGTCGACGATGCCGGAGATGACCGCGAGGGCATAGGCGCCGGCGCTTCCGGCGAAATGAGTCGCGAGCCGCGAGAGGATCATCACGCTCGCGAGGAGCGCGCCGAATTTGAGCACCGCCATCAGATCCAGCGGATTGCCAACAGAAAAGCCGCGCGATTCTGCAGGCCGCTCGCTTCGTCGCAGGAGAAAGACTCCGGCGAGTGCAAAGAGCACGCCGCCCGCAACGACCGGCGGCGCCAAGCGCCACGCGAGCATCGGATTGATGACCGCGATGACGGCGATGATTCGCGGCGCCATCACCGCATTGGCGAAGATTGCCCCCGCCGCCGAAGCGCCAATCTGCGACGGATGTTCCCGCGCCAGCCGCGACATCGCCGCCGTCGCGGCCGTCGACGACGCCAGTCCTCCCGCCATGCCGGCGACGGCGACGCCGCGGCCGTAGCCGATAATCTTTACGGCGACGTAGCCGGCGAAGGAAATCACGCCGATCAGCACGGTCATCAGCCACAATTCGAAAGGGTTCACCGCTTGCCACGGGTCGATGGCGCGATTGGGCAAAACCGGCAGCAAGATGAAGCTCATCGCGAGCAGCGCCAGCCCGGAGCGCAGCTCGTCCCAGGTGATGCGCTTGACGAGGCCGTGGAGAAAGCCTTTGAGCGCCAGGATCGCCGTCGTCGCCACCGCTGCGGCTGCGGCCGCCTGTATGTCGCCAATCACGGCGAAGGCGCCGAGCGAAAAGGCAAGCGACGCCGCGACGACGGTCGTCGCGCCGAAGGTCTCGTCATGGACATTTTCGCGATAGCGATAGACGCCGATCAACGCGCCGATGAAGACAAGCGTGATCGCCAACGCGACGACGCCGGCGCCGCCATAAGGCTGAACGATGGCGCCCCATACGCCGCCGAGCAGTCCGGCAAGACCATGCGTGCGAAGACCGGCGGCGCGCTCGCCTTCCGACTCGTCACGTGACGTCCAGCCTCGTTCGAGACCGATGAGAAGGCCGATCGCCAGGGCGATCGACAGTCTCTGAATCAGGTCGGCGGCGCTTAATTCGTACATTTGTTTTTCTTTATGGCCGTTTTCTTTGTGGCGTGGCGCCAAGCCGTTTCAAGCGCATCGCGCAGCTCCGAGACATCCATCGCTGCGAGCAGAATCGTCGTCCATCCCTGCCGACCCCAGGCGTTGGGAACGGGCGCAAAGGCTTGCGGCGCCATCATGGATTTGAACGCCTGCTCTTCGGGCGCGAATTTCACGTTAGCCGTCAGTCCGTCGGCGGCGAGCGTCGCGTAGATCCGCGCGACCTTAAAAGCAGTTCTGTCGAAATGCGGCGCTTCGCGCGTTCCCTCGAGCGACAGTGCGATGCGCCGGAAATCATGGCTGCTGGCCATGTCTGCTCCATGAAAGGCCGGCGCGATGCGCGCCGCTCAAGATAATATGGCGCGCGGCGGCGAGAGCGTGCGCCTAACGGAGATTGGCAATAGAAGGCTCATATGAACGTACCCCTACCCCCGTCCCGTCGCTCCCATATCGCGCCTTTCATGGCGATGGACGTGCTGCGCGACGCGAAAGCCTTGGAGCGCGCCGGCCGCAGCATCATCCATTTGGAGCTTGGCGAACCTGGGGTCGCCGCGCCGCGCCGCGTGCGCGAGGCCGCCGCCGAGTCGCTTGCCCACGGCTCGATCGGCTATGGCGAAGCGCTTGGCGACGCGCCGCTGCGCGATCGCATCGCGCGCCACTATCGCGAGCGCTATGGCGCCCACGTCACGCCCGACCGCATCATCGCCACGACGGGCTCATCCGGCGGCTTTCTGCTCGCCTTCCTCGCGGCATTCGACCCAGGAGCGAGGATCGCCGTCACCGCGCCAGGCTATCCGGCCTATGCGAACATCCTTTCCGCGCTCGGCTTGGAGCCGGTCCTGCTCGAAATCGGCGAAGAGACGCGCTTTGCGCCCACCGCGGCCATGCTGGAAGCGGCCCATCGCGACAGGAAGCTTCACGGCGCGCTCTTCATGAGTCCCGCCAATCCGACCGGCGCGATGATCGCGCGCGATGAATTGGCGCGGATCTGCGCCTTCTGCGACGAAGCCGAAATCGTTTTCGTCTCCGACGAGATCTATCACGGACTCGAATATGAGATGCGCGCGGAGACCGCGCTGCGGTTCTCGCAACGCGCCCTCGTCATCAATTCCTTCTCGAAATATTACGCGATGACCGGGTGGCGGCTCGGCTGGCTCGTCGCGCCGGCCGAATTGATGCGTCCGCTCGAGCGCTTGCAGCAGTCGCTGGCGATCTGCGCCCCGACCTTGTCGCAGCGGGCGGCCCTCGCCGCGTTCGACGCGGGCGACGAACTCGAGGCGAACCGCGCCGCCTATGCGCGAAATCGGGCGCTTCTGCTGGACCGCCTACCCAAACTGGGACTGGACAATTTCGCCCCGCCCGACGGCGCGTTTTACATCTACGCCGACATCTCGCGTTTCACCGATGATTCGATCGGGTTCTGTCGGCGGATGTTGCACGAGGCTGGCGTCGCGACGACGCCCGGCCTCGATTTTGATCCGCGCCGCGGCGCAAAAACGCTGCGGCTTTCTTACGCCGGGCCGGAGGCGGACGTGCGCGAGGGCCTCGCCCGCCTGGAAGCCTGGCTGCGGCCCTGAAGCAGGTTCCAAAAAAGTCGACGGACTTTTTCGATGAGAACCTGCTCCAGCGTTTTGATTGAGCGATTACTTTTAGATCACACGAGTCCGTGTGATCGGAAGCGCTCTAACTTCCGAAAGGCGTACGCACGCGCTGCCACCAGCCGCCCTTCTTCGGGCGGTCGGGGTCCGCTTGCGTAATGACCACTTCCGTGGGCTCGCGCGGGGCCACCGGCTGCGGGGCGGGCTCGGGCGTCGGCGCCGCCGCCTGAGGCGGAGCGATTTGGGCGACCGGCTCGCTTGAGCGCACTTGGGAGAGCGGCTGGGAGGGCGGCGCAATCTCGGCGCCGTTTACCGGCGGCGGCGCCGGCAAAGGCTCCGGATAGTCCGGCATTTGCGCTCCACGCGGAGAGATCAGCGCCTCAGCGTCCTCTCCACCCTCGTCGAGCGCGAAGACTGCGGAAGGATCCTTGAATTCCTCGGCCAAGGGGGCGGATCGCCGCCAACGGCCAGGACCGCGATCTGAACCGCGATCTGGGCTGCGGCCGCCGCCGCGTCGGCCGCCGCGGCGGTCAGACCGCTCCTCGGCCGGCGCCGGCGCGCCCTCAATCGCCGCCATGATCGCAAGACCTTCATCGGACGGCTGCTCGGCGCCGGGCGGCAAGGGTTCGCCGCCCTGTGCGCCGCCGCCACGGCCTCGACGACGGCGACGGCGACGGCCGCGCGATGCGTCTTCTTCCGCGCCCAAGCGCGATCGTTCGCCGTTCTCGTCACGCTGGTCGCCGTTCGACTCGACGGTTTCCTCTTCCACCTCGACGATTTCGCCGCCGATCACATCTTCCGGCGCCTCTTCCTCAAGAGGTTCGGCGCGCAGCGAATCGACGCGCAGAGGCGCGTCGCGCTGCGAAACGCGCGGACCGGTCGCGAGTTCTCCGCGCTCGAGCGCATGATAGGTCGCGCCCGTCAGCGTATCGTCGGCGGCCACCGTGATGTGGACGCCGAAGCGGCGCTCCAGCTCCTGCAAATGGGCGCGCTTCTGGTTGAGGATGTAGAGCGCCACCACTGCGCGGGTGCGCAGCGTCACGTCATGCGCGGCGCTCTTGACCAGCGCCTCTTCCAGCACGCGCAGCACGTGCAGCGCGACGGAAGCGGTGGAGCGCACGTGACCGGCGCCGAGACAGTGCGGACATGGCACTGTCGAGCCTTCAACGACGCCGGCGCGGATGCGCTGGCGCGACATTTCGAGCAAGCCGAAATGCGAGATGCGGCCGACCTGAATGCGGGCGCGGTCGTTTTTCAGCGCGTCCTTGAGGCGTCGCTCAACAGCGCGATTGTTGCGACTCTCCTCCATGTCGATGAAGTCGACGACGATCAGCCCCGCGAGATCCCGCAGTCGCAACTGCCGCGCCACTTCGTCCGCGGCTTCGAGATTGGTGCGAACCGCCGTGTCCTCGATATTGTGCTCTCGCGTCGAACGTCCCGAGTTCACGTCGATGGCGACCAAGGCCTCGGTCTGGTTGATGACCAGATAGCCGCCCGATTTCAGCGTGACATGGTTGGAGAACATCGCATCGAGCTGGGCCTCGACGCCGCTTTCGGCGAAGATCGGAAAGGGCTCGCGATGCAGGCGCACGTTCTTGGCGTGGCTCGGCATCAGCATCCGCATGAAGTCTTTGGCCTCGCGATAGGCGTCTTCGCCGGAGACGACGACTTCCTCGACGTCGCGCCCATAAAGATCGCGAATCGCCCGCTTGATGAGCGAGCCTTCCTCATAGACGAGGGTCGGCGCCGCGGAGCGCAGGGTCAATTCGCGCACGCTCTCCCACAGCCGCAGCAGATATTCGAAATCGCGCTTGACCTCCTGCTTGGTCCGCGTCGCGCCGGCCGTTCGCAGGATGACGCCCATCCCCTCCGGCACTTCGAGATCATGCACGATCTCCTTCAACCGCTTGCGGTCCGCGCCGTCCGTGATCTTGCGCGAAATGCCCCCGCCACGGGCGGTGTTGGGCATGAGCACGGAATACCGGCCGGCGAGTGAGAGATAGGTCGTGAGCGCGGCGCCCTTGTTGCCGCGTTCTTCCTTGACGACCTGAACGAGCAGCACCTGGCGGCGCTTGATGACCTCTTGAATCTTGTACTGGCGACGGGCGCGCGGCGCGCGATAGGGCGCTTCGTCCATCGCGTCCCCGCCGATGTGCTCGACGTGATCGTCCTCGTCGTCGTGCTCTTCCTCGTCATGCTCCTCAGCCGGGGCGTTGACCTCAGTCGTTTCGCCTTCCGAATCTTCGCGGGCGCGCTCCCGCGCCTCGTCGCGCTCGTCCTGGCGGCGCGCTTTCAGTTCGTGGTCAGGCTCCGGCGCCTCGAGGACAAACTCCTCGGCTTCGCCGGTCTCGACCGAACCGAAACCGGCCGGATCGATGGAAATCCGCTCATGCTGCGCCGTAACGCTCGGTTGATCGCCCGCCACGGCCTCAACGTCCGCGCTCTCTGAACGAAACTCGGCGGCGTCGGCGTTCCCGGCGTCCGGCTCCTCCTCCGCCCCGACGTCTTGACCCCTCGATTCGGTCCCGACGGCGGCTGGCTGAGCTTCAAGACCTTCTTGCGACTCAGCTTGGAGTGCGAACTCCGGCGCGGCTTCAGACCGTTCCTCAGCCGATTCGGCGAAGCCAGTTTCGGCCTGATCCTCAATGACGATCGGCGAAGCGCCCGCGTCGTCGAGGGGCTCGCTCGTCACAGCCTCATCGGCGCTCGCACGCTTCTCGGCGCCCTCGTGTTGGCGGCGGCGCGAACGGCGCCCGCGACCATGCGGAACCCGCTCTTCCTCGTCGGCCTGCTGATGGGCGCGGCTCTCTTCCTCGAGGAGCGCCTGACGGTCGGCGACGGGGATTTGATAGTAGTCAGGGTGAATTTCGGCGAAGGCCAGAAAGCCGTGACGATTTCCGCCATAGTCGACGAAAGCGGCCTGAAGGGACGGCTCAACCCGCGTGACCTTCGCGAGATAAATGTTGCCGCGCAGGGGTTTTTTGTCAGCAGCCTCGAAATCGAATTCCTGAACGCGGCTTCCACGTAGAACGACTACGCGGGTCTCCTCCGGATGGGAGGCGTCGATGAGCATCTTGTTAGCCATGGGGGACTCTTCTGCGGCGTCGCGCGCAATAACGCCGACGGGGCAAGCCTGAGTCCTCGAGGGGACTCGGCGACCGCTCTTTGGCGCATCCTGACGGCGCGAACGCTTCTTGTGAGGATAAGGGAGACAGGCCTGAGACCTGCGATACGCTTGCCGGCTTGGGAGCCGGCGGGACAAAGCGCATCGCGCCTCGTCCCCGTGAAATGACGAACGAGCCAAGAGGACATGTTTTTTGCGAGGCTGCGCCCTTCCGCGCGGACAAGCCACACGGAGGAAACGACTGCTCTCGCGCCTATCACGGTCCTGGCCATGAGATCGTCAAAAAACCTTTCGCACCGCCAAGTGGCGGCGACCAAACGTCACGACCTGCACGGGGCGGCGCAACGGAAAGCAACTGTCCGAAATTCTGTTGGCTCGACTTGACGGCCGCAATCTGCGGCAAATATCGCGCCGCAGAATTCCGCAGCTATCTCCTTACATATCGGTCGAAGTCGGCCGGTGCAAGCGCCGGCTCGGCTATTCACCGAAAAATTCGTGGAGAAAGGTCCCGGAATCGACGGCTTTCAGATAAGCTAACGATGCGTTAACGGCGCTCTTCCAAAATGCCAAATTGCCGGATTAAACGCCGCGCGAAATTAGGGGACACGGGTGAGGAGGACAGCTTTGCGTGCAGGAGCGCCACTACCGTTGATCGTCTTGATCTTCATGGCGGCCGCGCTCCTCGTGGCTCTGGGCGCGCGGTCCGCCGCCGCCGACGAGCAGCAGAAGGAGGTCTCTGCGCTGACCGCGCGAATCGAGGCGCTCCCCGATCGTTCCCGCCTCCTCTTCGATCTCACCGGCTTGCCGCCGGTGACCGCCCATCCCGTGGCGAACCCGCCGCGCATCATCGTCGATTTGCCGGAAGTGCTCTTCCGCATGGAGGCGAACGCCGGCCTGTCGCCCGGCGACAAGCTCATAAAATCCTATCGTTATGGCACCTTCGCGCCGGGACGCTCGCGCGTCGTGATCGATCTCGTGGGGCCCGCCAAGATTCTCAAGGCGGACAGCGAGGTCGCCGTCGGCGGACCGCGGCTCGTCATCGAACTCGCCCCGACCAGCGCCGGGCATTTCGCTTCGACCGTCGCCGAACAGGCGCGCCTGCAGCCCGCAGAATCGCCCAAACTGCCAGCGACGGCCGCCAAAGCGCCAACGGACAAGCCCATGGTGGTCATCGATCCGGGCCATGGCGGGGTCGATATGGGCGCAACCTCCAAGCACGGCGAAATGGAAAAGGACGTCGTGCTCGAGTTCGCGCGTGCGCTGCGGGACAAAATCCAGGAAACCGGGCGCGCGCGCGTGCTTTTAACCCGCGACCATGACATGTTTCTCCCGCTCGGCGAGCGGGTGCGAATCGGTCGCGAAAACAACGCGTCGCTGTTTATCTCGGTTCATGCGGACACGCTGTCGGCGTCCCGCGTCGAGGGCGCGACCGTGTACACGGTCTCCGAGCGCGCCTCGGACGCCGAAGCGGCGCGGATGGCCGAGAAGGAGAATCTCGCGGATCAGGCCGCCGGACTTGAAAGCAAGGCGGACGCTGAAGAGGTGGGCGACATATTGTTCGAACTCACGCGGCGCGAGACCCGCGGCTACAGTCGGCAGTTTTCGCATTCGCTGATCTCATTCTGGAAGGAAGTCGGGGCGCTCAACAAAAATCCAAGCCGTTCGGCGGGCTTCGTAGTGCTCAAAGCCTTTGACGTCCCCTCCGTGCTGCTCGAACTTGGATATCTTTCGAGCGAAAAGGATCTTTCCCGGCTGACGTCCCAGGACTGGCGCGAGCGCGCGGCGCAGAAGACCGCGGAAGCTGTTGACGCCTTTATCAGCGCGCGTAGCCGTGAAGCGCGGGCCCCCGCTGAAGCGCCCTCGGGCGCGGCGCGCCCACAATAAAACACAAAATCACGGCACATGGAGACAGTCGCGACGCACGATCGCCCGCGCGTCGCAGCCGCCGAAGAACGAGAAACGCAGACGCGGCGTCACACACTTGCGGATAAACGCTTCTCGCGTCGCGGCAATTTCGTGACCGGCGGCGTTCGCAGTCAAAGGCGCCGCGAGCCGGCGCCGGGAATTCGCCGAACGGTGGAATGATCCAAACGGGCGTTGTGAAAGAAAGCGACCCAAAAAGTGCGATCGCTCACTATATCTGAGCTGAACGAGTCGCTCTCGCGCGCCGGCCAGGCTCAGGCGCCCGCGGTTGCGACACGGACTTTGGCATTGAAACAATAGCCGACGCCAGCCGCCGGCCGCTCTAAGGGTGATATTTCATGCGAATGCTCGCAAGGTTTTTGGGCTTCGTCTTCGCAACCGCGACGATCGTTTTCCTCATCGGAGCGATCGCCGGGTCCGGGCTGATCTATTATTTTTCCAAGGATCTGCCCGACACAGCCCAGCTGCGCGACTACGAGCCGCCAGTGACGACAAGGTTGCACGCCGGCGACGGCTCGATCCTCGCCGAATATTCGCACGAACGCCGCCTGTTCCTGCCGAGCTCCGCCATTCCGCAGCTGGTGAAACAGGCGTTCATCTCCGCCGAAGACAAGAATTTCTACAACCACGTCGGCATCGATCCGGAAGGCGTGATGCGCGCCGTGACGGTGCTCGCCCAGGGCGGCCGCCATGTGCAAGGCGCCTCGACCATCACGCAGCAGGTCGCCAAGAACTTCCTCGTCGGCAACGAGCGCTCGATCGAACGCAAGATTCGCGAAGCGCTCGTCGCCTTCCGCATCGAAGCGGCCTATCCCAAGGACAAGATTCTCGAGCTTTATCTCAACGAGATCTATCTCGGCCTTGGAAACTACGGCGTCGCCGCCGCGGCGCTCAATTATTTCAACAAATCGGTCAATGAGCTGACGCTCGCCGAGGCGGCCTATCTCGCGGCGCTTCCCAAGGCGCCGAGCAATTATCATCCGTTTCAGAATCGCGAGCGCGCCCTCGAGCGTCGCAACTACGTCATCGATCGACTGATCGCCGACGGCTATGTGACCGCCGACGAAGGCGCAAAGGCGAAGGTGGAACCGCTTGGCGTCAATCCGCGCGTTCTCTCGCCCAACACTTATGTCGCGGGCTATTTCGCCGAAGAAGTGCGCCGTCAGTTGCTGGAGCAACAAAGCGAGAAGAAGCTCTATGAGGGCGGGCTGTCGGTTCGCACGACGCTCGACCCCAAGATGCAGGCCCTCACGCGAAAGGCCCTGGCCGACGGTCTCGTTCGCTACGACGAGGCGCATGGCTTCCGCGGCGCGATGAACCACATCGACATCTCCTCCGACTGGGGCGTGACGCTCGCCGCTATCCCCGCGCTTGGCGACGTCAAGCCATGGCGCCTCGCCGTCGTGCTCGATGTGACCGGCGACGCCGCGCGCATCGGCCTTCAGCCGGGACGCGAGAAATTCGGCGAAGTGGCGCGCGAACGCGAGACCGGCCTTCTCACGGCCGAAGGCATGCGCTGGAGCGGCCGCACGCCGCGAACGGCCTTGACGACGGGCGACGTGATCTACGTCGAGCCGCTCGCGGGACGCCCCGGCCAATATCGTCTGCGCCAGATCCCCGACATCTCCGGCGCGATGGTGGCGATGGACCCGCATACCGGCCGAGTCTTCTCGATGGTCGGCGGCTTTTCCTTCGACCAGTCGTCATTCAATCGCGCGACTCAGGCGTTGCGCCAGCCCGGCTCCTCGTTCAAGCCCTTCGTCTATGCGACGGCGCTCGACAATGGCTATACGCCGTCGTCGTCCATCCTCGACGAGCCGATTTCCATCCAGCAGGCGGACGGCACCTATTGGACGCCCGAGAATTTCGAAGGCGGCCACGGCACCGGCGCGCATCCGCTGCGCTATGGAATCGAGCATTCCAAGAACATGATGACGGTGCGTCTGGCGAAAGACGTCGGCATGCCGCTCATCGCCGAATACGCCAAACGCTTCGGCGTCTACGACGAGATGACGCCCTATCTCTCGATGGCGCTCGGCGCCGGCGAAACGACGCTGCTCCGCATGGTCACCGGCTATTCGATGCTGGCGAATGGCGGCAAGCGCATCAAGCCCACGCTGATTGACCGCATTCAGGATCGCTGGGGCAAGACGCTCTACCGACATGACGAGCGTCAATGCATCGGCTGCGACTCCGCAAAATGGGAGAATCAGCTCGAACCGAAGCTCATCGACAAGCGCGAACAGGTGCTCGACCCGCTCACCGCCTATCAGATCACCTCGATCATGGAAGGCGTGATCCAGCGCGGCACCGGCGTCTCGATCAGGGCCGTCGGCAAACACCTCGCCGGCAAGACCGGCACGACGAATGACGCCAAAGATCTCTGGTTCATCGGCTTTTCGCCCGATCTCGCGGTCGGCGTCTTCATCGGCTACGATCGGCCGCGCTCGCTCGGCAGCCACGCCCAGGCCGCGCAATTCGCCGCGCCGATCTTCCGCGACTTCATGACCGTTGCGCTGAAGGACAAGCCCGATACGCCGTTCCGCGTGCCGCCGGGCATCAAGCTTATTTCCATCGACGTGCATTCCGGCCTGCGTTCGTCGGGAGCCGGCACGATTCTCGAAGCGTTCAAGCCCGGGACGGCGCCGCCCGACTCTTACTCCGGCGGCGGCGGCCCGCGTCAGCTCGATACGCCGCATGACGTGGATCAGCAGGTCGGCAGCGGCACCGGCGGCCTCTACTAGATCGCGCACGGCGGCATCGGTTGAAGGCTTCCTCATCCTGAGGAGCGTGCGCAGCACGTGTCTCGAAGGACGAGGAAGCCCGTTTGGCGTATTTTTTCCTCACCCTCGTGATTCGAGACGGCTCCTTCGATCTCGGGCCTGCCCGAGATCGACAATAAATTCGCAAGTCTGGTAAACCCGACTTGCGAAGCCTCCTCAGCATGAGGGTAAGAAAACAACCCCGATTCCCTGAGCGCATCGGCCGGAACTTTTGGTTTCCCGCCGCCGGGCTTATATGCTCGAAGCGATGACCCTGGACGCCGAGACAACCGCGCGCGTGACGCTGGACACCGCGGCCAGCGTCGCGGTGCTTACGCTGAACAGCCCAGGTTCGCGCAACGCTCTCTCTCTGGCGATGATCGACGCCCTCTCCGGCCGCCTCGACGCGCTTGCCGGGCGCGATGAGGTTCGCGTCGTCGTGCTGCAGGCGGAAGGTCCCGCCTTTTGCGCCGGTCATGACCTCAAGGAGCTGACGGCGCATCGCAACGATCCCGACCGAGGGCGCGCCTTCTTCGAAAAGACGATGCGCGCCTGCTCGGCGCTGATGCAGAAAATCGTGACGCTGCCTCAGCCGGTCGTCGCCGCTGTCGATGAGATGGCCACGGCCGCCGGCTGCCAGCTCGTCGCGAGTTGCGATCTCGCCGTTGCGGGCCCGCGCGCCCGCTTCTGCACGCCGGGCGTCGACATCGGCCTTTTCTGCTCGACGCCGGCCGTGGCGCTCTCGCGCAATGTCGCGCCAAAGCAGGCGATGGAGATGCTGCTCACCGGCGTTCCCATCGGCGCCGAGGAGGCGCTGCGCATCGGCCTCGTCAACCGCATGTCCGCCGATGGCGCGCGGGCCGGCGCGCTGGCGCTGGCGCGACTGATCGCGCAAAAATCCCCGCAGGCGATCCGCTTCGGCAAGAGGGCCTTTTACGCTCAACGCGAGAAGCCGCTTTCGGACGCCTATGAGCTGGCGAGCGCCGTGATGGTCGAGAACATGCTGGCGGAAGACGCCAAGGAGGGCGTGGCGGCCTTTCTGGAGAAGCGCTCCCCCATATGGGCGGAAAGTTGAAGGACATCCCTCGATAACTCGCGGCTCATGGCGGTTGACCTAGGCGAAGCGGGTCAGCTCTCATGAAGAGTTGAGCGCGGCGACATGCGCGGCGCGCAGCTCTCGGCTGCGCCGCGACGCTGATCTTTCTTGCGCCTCTCTCAGCTAACCGGACGAGGCGCCGCACGCTATTTCGATCTTAAATGATGTTCACCGCACGTGGCCTGTTGCGCTCGGCGCGTCTCTTTTGAAGGAAGACCAAAATGTCCAGATTGCGCAATCGCGCCCTGCATCTGGCGCTGCTCCTGGCGCTCGCCATCGCCTTCACGCTCGCCGCCTTTCCGGCGCGCGCAAGCTGACGGTCGAGCTCCGGCGCGAAATACGCGTCAGCTGCTTTAAGCGGGCGTCGATGACTTATCGCGCGTTTTTCAAAGCTCATTTTTTGGAGAGTGAAATGAATGCTTTTCGTCTTTCGATCGCGCTCGCGGTCGCATCCTGCGCTTTTGCGCCGCCCGCGAAGGCGGATTTTACGGTCTGCAACAGAACGCCCGATCAAGTCACCGTCGCATCGGCCTGGGTAAGCCCCCGCGGCGGATTCACGTCGGAGGGATGGTGGAAGCTTCGCGCCTGCGGCGGCTGCGAAAGAGTCGTCCTGCGCAGCGAGACCTCCGATCCGCATAATTACTTCTTCTATGCTCACGGCGGCGGCAGGGAATGGCGCGGCGACTCAAACTTCTGCACGACGCCGGGGGCGTTCAAGATCGGCGACGCCAAGCGCTGCGTGTTTGGACGACGCGGGCAGATGAAGAACTTCGTCCATGTCACGAGCGGCAGCGGCAATCATACGCAGAGCCTCACCGGCCGCTCGAACAGCGGGCGCGTGTGCATCGATTGACGCCGCGACCTACTCGCCGAGATAGCGCAGCGCCGCGGCGGCCGTGAAGGGGCAGAGCGCGAGAGCGGCGAGCGTGATCGCGCAGAGAATCGCGAAGGGCGCGTAGAAGGGCACGGTTCCGCCGCTCGCCGCCTCCGCGGCGGAGACGCCGAAGATCAGCACAGGAATCGTCAGCGGCAGCACGAGCAGCGCCATCAAGAGGCCGCCGCGCCGCACGGTGACGGTCGCCGCCGCGCCGATCGCGCCGATCAGCGTGAGCGCCGGCGTGCCGACAAGCAGCGTCGCGACGACGCCGAGAAGCGCCATCGCCTCCTGTTGCAGCATCAGCCCGAGAAACGGCGCGGCGATCACGAGCGGCAGGCCCGTCGCCGCCCAATGCGCCGCGCATTTGACGAGCACCGCCAATTCGAGCGGCGTCTCGGAAAGATGGAAGAGATCGAGGGAGCCATCCTCCGCGTCGGCCTGAAACAGGCGGTCGAGACAGAGCAGCGTCGCCAGCAGCGCCGCGATCCAAAGGATCGCCGGTCCGATGCGGGCGAGAAGATTGGGGTCGGGCCCGACGGCGAAGGGAACGATCGCGACGAGCGTCAGGAAGAACACGACGCCCATCGCGCCGGAGCCGCCGATACGGCGCGCGACGCGCCATTCGCGCAGAAAAAGCGCGGCGAGCGGGGAACTCAATCTAGACTCCACGCTTTTATGGCATTTGAGCCAATCCCCCGGCCCCTCACCTCACCTCTCCCCGCTGTCGCGGGGAGAGGTGGCGGCAAGCGCGGCGCCGATGACCCCTCTCCCCGCTTGCGGGGAGAGGTAAGGTGAGGGGCGAGGGCAAGGAGCCGCAGAGAGAAATACAGCATTATCCCGCGCTCCCGAGCGGTAGCTCCGCCGCCTCTTCGAGCCCCAACGGCTCATGCGTCGCGGCGACGATCAATCCTCCGAGCGCGCAATGATCGCGCATGGCGAGCGCGAATTTTTCGCGTGAGGCGCGGTCGAGCGCGGTCAGCGGCTCATCAAGGAGCCAGAGCGGCCGAAAGGCGACGAGAAGACGCGCGAGCGCCGCCCGCCGCTTCTGGCCGGCGGACAGCACGCCGAACGGCGCGGCGGCGACATGGGCGAGACCGACGACCCCGAGCGCCGCGCCGACGGTGCGGCTGCGCGCGTCCGGCTCTTGAGCGAGATAGCGCGCCCAGAATTCGAGATTCTCCTCGACGCTTAGCGCCGACTTCAAGCCGTCGCTATGGGCAAGGTAATGCGCCTGCTGCGGCAGGTCGACGTCGCTCGGCCCGCCTTCGAGCGCGATCGAGCCGCCCGCGCGCGGCAGCAGTCCCGCCAAGGCCCGCAGCAGCGTCGATTTCCCGGCGCCGTTGGGGCCGGTCACGATCAGCGCCTGCCCGGCGGCGAGCGAAAAGCTCAGATGGTCGAGGACGCGCCGTCCCCCCCGCAAAACGCTGAGATTATCGACGCAAAGACGTAAAGCCCCATCGACGGGCGGCTGAACGGGCTCTGGGACATCGATCGACATGCGCTCCGCATAGAGCTTTGCGGTCGACTCCGCCAGACAGGGGCTCGCGCCTCAAGCGCCCTGCCCTGGTCCCGCAGGGCGATCGGGTGAAGGGCTTCCTCATCTTGAGGAGCGTGCGCAGCACGCGTCTCGAAGGACGAGGGTGAGGAAAACAATCCTTCGCCCGATCGCCCCCGCCCCGCCCGCGGCAGCGCCGCTGGCGCAGACGGGACGGGAATGCTAAGCAGCGCAGACCCTTTCTTGGGCGCTCAGCGGCCCAAGTTCCCGCCAATGCGCGCGGCGCGCCCATTATCCAGGGATTGCCCAGTAAGTGACGAAGCATAAGAGCTTAGAGGATTACGCGGCAAGGCGATTCCGTTTTGCTGGCAACGCCTTGCTGGAGTTCAGCGATCCGTTCTTCGCCCAGATCGACCGGCTGCGGGCCGAGTTCGAGGCGCAGGGCAAGCATTTCGTCAGCTTCGCCAATTACGATTATCTCGGGCTCGCGAATCACCCGCGTATCCGCGAGGAGGCGAAGCGCGAGATCGACGGCATCGGCATCGGCGCGCTGGCCTCGCGGCTCGTCGGCGGCGAGCGCACGACGCACAAGCCGTTCGAGGCGGAGATCGCCGAATTCCTCGGCATGGAGAGCGCGCTGACGCTCGTCTCCGGCTATCTCTCCAATGTGACGACGATCGCCTGGCTGATGAGCGGCAAGCGCGACGCGATCTTTATCGACGAACTCGCGCATAACAGCATCGTCGCGGGCGCCGACGGCGCGCCGGCGCAGGTCGAAAAATTCCGCCACAACGATTTGGATCATCTCGACCATCTGCTCGCGCGCCACCGCGAGGAATACCGCAACGTCCTGATCGTGGTCGAGGGCGTCTACAGCATGGACGGCGACACCGCCGACCTGCCGCGGCTCCTGGCCATCAAGGAAAAATACAAGGTCTGGCTGCTTGTCGACGAGGCGCATTCGCTGGGCGTGCTCGGCGAAACGGGCCGCGGCCTCGCCGAACATCAGGGCGTCGATCCGGCGCGCATCGACCTCATCGTCGGCACCATGTCGAAGACGCTCGCGTCCTGCGGCGGCTATGTCTGCGGCAAGAAGCAGGTCATCGACTGGTTCCGCTATACGCTGCCGGGCTTCGTCTACAGCGTCGGCCTGTCGCCGGTCATTCTCGCCGCCGCGCGCACCGCTCTGCGGCTGATGCAGGAAGAGACCTGGCGCATCGCCAAGCTCGCGGACAACGCCGAGCTGTTCCGGACGGTCGCGCATGAAGCGGGATTCTCGACCGGGCCGGCGATCGGCCGCGGCGTCGTGCCGATCCTGTTCTCGAGCGACGTCGAGACCATGTGGGCGTCGCAGCATCTGCTGGAGAACGGCTATTACGTGCCGCCGGTCGTGCGCATCGGCGTGCCGAAGGACGGGCCGCGGCTGCGCTTCTTCTTCTCCGCGAACCACAGCGAAGCGGAAATCCGCGGCGTCATCCAGATGCTGCGCGACATGCCGCCGGTGACGGAAGAGGCGCATCAGATCGTCGCCGCCGCCATGGCCGGCGGATAGGCTGTTCGCCATATCCGCGTCACTTTGACGCTTTCGATTAAGGCCAGCGGCCGCTAGGACTTGCATATGGCGCGGATCGAGATTCTTCCGGTCGACGGCCCTTTGCGCTTTGCGACCTTCTGCAGGCTGCCACGGCTGCTTTACGCCGGCGCCGAAGGCTTCGCGCCGCCGCTCGACATCGAGCGCTGGAGCGTTTTCGCGCATAACCTCAACCCGCATTACAAGCTCGTCGAAGAGCAGAAGTTTCTCGCCCGCCGTGATGGCCAGTGGGTCGGGCGCATCATGGCGCAGATCTACAAGCCCGGCGTCACGCCGGTCGGCGCGTCCAATGCGCAGTTCGGCGCGCTCGACGCCATCGACGACGTCGAGGTCGTGCGCGCGCTGACCCAGGCCGCCGAGGACTGGCTGCGCGCCAAGGGCGCGGCGCGGATCAACGGACCGTTCTCGCCGTCGGTCAACAAGGAGTGCGGACTTCTCGTCGATGGCTTCGACGCGACGCCGATGTTTTTCATGCCCTGGCATCCGCCCTATCTCTCGCGCCATATCGAGGCGCTGGGCTATGAGAAGGCGCAAGACCTCTTGTCCTACCGCTTCGACATTTCGAGCGACGAGAGCGACAAGCCGGCGCGCATTTCAACGCGGCGCGAATGGCGCGATCGCTTGAAGCTCCGGCCGTTGAACATGAAGGCCTTGAAGCAGGGCGAGACCGCGCTGATGACCGAGCTGTTCAACGACGGCTGGAGCGGCAATTGGGGTTTCGTGCCCTTCACCAAGGAAGAATTCGACTCCGACGCCGACGCGCTGCAATATCTCGTGCCGGCGGATTTCGGCATCGTCGTCGAGCTCGACGGCGTTCCGCAGTCTTTTGCGATCGCGCTTCCCAATCTCAACGAGATTCTCGCCGATCTCAACGGCCGTCTGTTCCCCTTCGGCTGGGCGCGCGCGTTCAAGCGCTTCCGCTCGCATCAGTTCAAATCGGCGCGGCTGTTGCTGCTCGGCACGCGCAAGACGCTGCAAAAAAGCGCGACCGGCGGCGCGATCTTCCTGTCGCTGGTCGAAGAGATGCGGCGGCGCCACGCGAAAATCCGCGTTCCACATCTCGAAGCGGGCTGGGTGTTGGAAAGCAACGCCGACATGCGCCGGCCGATCGAAATATTCGGCGGCAAGGTCGACAAGATTCATCGCATCTATGAAAAGCGCCTCACCGTCGACGATGGCGGCGAAGCGATGCGTATGCGCGACGGCGTCAGGGCAACTCAGCTACAGGATGCAACGTCATGAATGGCATATCCGTCACCGCCAATGGCGCCGACCGCTCGCATGTCGAGCGGCGCAAGCTGATCCTCGAAAAATATCCGAAGGTGCGCGAACTCTTCGGCAAGGACCCGGTGACCTTCAAGATCACGGCGGCGATTTTCGTCGGTCAGTTCGTCATCGCCGCGATTTTGGGGTCGCTCGGCCTTTCCTACTGGTGGCTGTCGCTCTTGATGGCGATCTGCGTCGGCGCCTTCGCCAATCACGCCAATTTCGTCATCATCCACGACGCGATCCACAATTGCGTCTTCGAGAGCCCGCTCGCCAACAAGTGGACGGCGATCCTCGCCGATCTTTCCAACGCCTTTCCGACTGCGATGGGCTTTCGCTGCTATCACATCAAGCATCATTCGCATCTGTCGGCCTATGACTATGACGCGGACATTCCGAGCCGCTGGGAAGTCGAATGGGTCGGCAATAGCGGCTGGCGCAAGGCGGTCTGGCTCTTCTTCTTCCCGGTCATTCAGCTTGCGCGCCTGTCGCGCCTGAAAGGCACGGTGCCGATCATGGGAACCTGGACCTATATCAATATCGCCGTCATCGCCGTCTTCGATCTTTTCGTGCTCTGGGCGTTCGGGCCGAACGCGCTGCTCTATCTCTTCTTCTCCTTCTGGTTCTCGGTTGGCGGCCTGCATCCATTGAGCGCGCGCTGGCTGCAGGAGCATTTCGCCTTCGGACCCGACCAGGGGACGTTCGACTATTACGGGCCGCTCAACACGCTCGCGCTCAACATCGGCTATCACAACGAACACCACGATTTTCACGAGATCCCGTGGAATCGCTTGCCTGAGCTGAAGGCGATGGCGCCGGAGTTCTATGACGATCTGCGCTGCCATCGCTCCTGGACGGCGCTGCTCGTCACCTTCATTTTCGATCCGACCTATTCGCTCGGCACGCGGTCGGAAAATGTCACGCAGGCGGCGGAGCGCGTAGCGCCTGTCGTCGCGCCGGCGGAGTAAGTCATGACGCAGGACGTAAGAACGGAAGCGCTCGACGCTTCGCCCCGCCTCTTCGAGAGCGATCTTCTCGACAAGCTGTCGCGGGTGCATCATTTGACGCCGGTGATCGTCTATTGCCCGATCATTCTCGGCCTGGTGATCTATTCGCTCACGTTCAACAGTCTGACGCTCGTCGTATTGGGTCTTGTCGTCGGCTATCTGGGCTGGACGCTGACCGAATATTTCGGCCACCGCTATCTCTTCCACACCGTGTTCGCGTTGCCCTTCGGCCTCGGGCCGCGCTTCCAGTTCCTCATTCACGGCGTGCATCACATCTATCCCAACGACCCGCTGCGGCTCGTCATGCCGCCGCTGCTCTCGGCGCCGATCATGCTGATCGCGCTCGTCTGCGCCCGCGTGCTCTTTGGCGCGACATTCGCGTGGCCGGCGCTGGCCGGCTTCATCACGGGCTATGTGATCTATGATTGCGTGCACTACTGGACGCATCACGGGCAGCCGAAATCCGAGTTCGCCCGCTTGGTGAAACGCCTACACATGCTGCATCATTTCCGCGACGCCGAGAAAGGCTTCGGCGTTCACGCGATCTGGTGGGACTATGTGTTCGGCACCGCCTATCGCAAGGACGAGACGCCCGGCACGCGCGCGGTGTGAGGGCGCGCACTACCTCCCCCTTGCGGGGAGGGAAAGCGCCCCTATCTGCAACGCGTGCTGAATTTTACCCCTGCCCTGTCCGCTTGAACCACTCGTCTTCGCTGATCACTTCGATCCCCAGCTCCGCGGCCTTCTTGAGCTTCGAGCCTGCGCCGGGACCGGCGACCACGAGATCGGTCTTCTTCGACACCGACGCCGCGACATGCGCGCCGAAACGCTCGGCCTGAGCCTTGGCTTCATCGCGCGTGAGCCGCTCCAGCGCGCCGGTGAAGACGACGGTCTTGCCGGAGACGGGCGAGGTGGACGCGACCGCCGGCATCGGCTCCAGCGTGATTTGATTCAGAAGCGCGTCGAGCTCGCGCTCATTATGCGGCTCGGCGAAAAAATCGTGCAGCGCTTCGGCGACCACGGGGCCGACGCCGTCGATTGAATCGATGCGCGCGCGCGCTTCGCTCCCCAACGACGCTTCCCGCGCTGTCTCGCGTAGCGACTCGAAATCGCCGAAATGGCGGGCCAGCCGGCGCGCATTGGTTTCGCCGACATGGCGCATCCCAAGCGCAAAGATGAAGCGATTGATCGGAACCCTTCGGCGCGCCTCGATCGCCGCAAAGAGGTTGCGCACCGAGGTTTCGCCAAAGCCCTCGCGATTCTTGATCTTCGTGAGGCTCGCGCGGTCCCGCTCTTCCAGCGTGAAGATGTCAGAGGGCGTGCGGATGAGGCCCTCCTGGAAGAAAAGCTCGATCTGCTTGTCGCCGAGTCCTTCAATGTCCATGGCGTTGCGCGAGGCGAAATGCTTTAGGCGCTCGATCGCCTGCGCCGGACAAACAAGCGATCCGGTGCAGCGGCGCACGACGTCGGCTTCGCCGGTCTTTTCGTCGATCTCGCGTAGCGCGACCGAGCCGCAGCGCGGGCAGACATGCGGGAATTGGTACGGCTTCGCCCCGTGCGGCCGCTTCTCCGTCACCACCTCGACGATCTGCGGAATGACGTCGCCGGCGCGCTGCACGACGACGGTGTCGCCGATGCGGATATCCTTGCGCGCGATCTCGTCTTCGTTGTGCAGCGTGGCGTTCTGCACGACGACGCCGCCGACCGTCACCGGTTCGAGTCTTGCGACCGGCGTCAGCGCGCCCGTGCGACCCACCTGAATTTCGATGTCGCGCAAGATTGTCGTGGCGCGCTCGGCCGGGAACTTGCGCGCGACGGCCCATCGGGGCGCGCGCGAGACAAATCCAAGCCGCTCCTGCAGCGCGATATCGTCCACCTTGTAGACGACGCCGTCGATGTCATAGCCGAGCGTCGCGCGTTGCGTTTCGATCGCGCGGAAATGCGCCAGCATGTCTTCAGCGCTCTCGCAGAGCGCCGTCAGCGGATTGACCGGCAAGCCGTAACGGCGCAACGCCTCAAGCACGCCGATTTGCGTCTTTGCGGGCAGCGCGCTCGTCTCGCCCCAACCATAGGCGAAGAAATGCAGCGGCCGTGATGCAGTGATCGTCGGATCGAGCTGTCGCAGAGAACCAGCGGCGGCGTTACGCGGATTGGCGAAGAGCGTCTTGCCGGACTCCTGTTGCCGCGCATTGAGCGCCGCAAAATCCTTGTGCGTCATATAGACTTCGCCGCGCACTTCGAGGACGTCGGAATGATCGCCGCGCAGCCGTTGCGGAATCTCGTCGATCGTTCGCACATTGGCGGTGACGTCTTCGCCCTCATAGCCGTCGCCGCGCGTCGCCGCCTGCACGAGATGGCCTTTCTCGTAGCGCAGCGAACAGGACAGCCCGTCGATCTTTGGCTCAAAGGTGAAACGCAGCGGGCTTTCATCCAGCCCCAGAAAGCGGCGCACCCGCGCGACGAATTCCAGAACCTCTTCATCCGAGAAGACGTTGCCGAGCGAGAGCATCGGCACGGCGTGCTTCACTTTGGCGAATTTTTCGCTCGGGCGCGCGCCGACTTTCTTCGTCAGCGACTCCGCCGTCGCGAGTTCCGGGAAGGCTCTCTCCAACGCCTCGTAACGCAGACGCAGCGCGTCATAGTCGGCGTCCGAGATCGTCGGCGCGTCTTCCCGGTAATAGCGGCGATCATGCGCCGTCAGTTCTTCATGCAGCCGCGCATGTTCGGCGCGCGCTTCGAGCGGCGTCAATTCATCGACAGAAGCAGGATGTAAGGAAGGGTTCTTGGTCATGCGGAGAAATGGTTCGACGCGACATACAACTTCCGGCTGAACCGCTCGCCTGTCATTCCCGACGCGCGTCTCGCGCGATCGGGAATCCAGAGCAAACCCCGCGTTCGTGGGTCGGCTCTGGATTCCCGGTCAGGCCTTCGGCCTGCCGGGAATGACAGGCCCTCCGAACAGATTGACCGGAAATCGTACACTCGAAGGAACATCCCAAAACGTTCGCGCTTGCCGAAGCTAGCGGTTTCGCCGGGCCATGGGGAGAGGGAACTACGCCGCTTCGGGTGCGGCTCCGACGAGGCGGCGGGCATCCCGCGCGCTGATCGGGCGCCCAAAGGCGTAGCCCTGCGCGAAGCCGCAGCCGAGCTGATAAAGCTCGATGGCGTCCTGCTCGGTCTCCGCGCCCTCGGCGACGACGTCCATGCCGAGATCCTGCGCCAGCGCAATGACCGAGCGCAGAATGATGGGGCGCGCGCCCTTGCCGGACTGCTTGATGAAGGAACGGTCGATCTTGATCGTGTCGAAGGGGAAGCGCTGCAAATAGGCAAGCGACGAATAGCCGGCGCCGAAATCGTCGAGCGACAGCCCCGCGCCGAGTTCCCTGATGCGCGCCAGCATCTGCGCGGCATATTCGGGATTCTCCATCACCAGACTCTCGGTCAGTTCGAGTTTCAGGCTGCCTTTCGCGATATCATTGCGCATCAACACGCTTTTGACGTCGCGCAGGAGGTCGTGGCGCAAGAGCTGGCGCGACGAGACGTTGACGGAGGCGAAGATCGGCGGATCGACCGCAAGCGCGCGCTGCCAGGCCGCGAGTTCGCGCGCCGTGCGCTCAAGCGCCAGAAGTCCGAGATCGACGATCAATCCCGTCTGCTCGGCGATGGGCAGGAATTCGGAAGGCTCGAGCCGACCCAGGCGCAGATGATCCCACCGCAGCAAGGCCTCGAAACCGGCGATGGTGCGATCCTCGAGCCTGACGATCGGCTGGAAGAACACCTTGATCTCGCCCCGCTCCAGCGCCCGCCGCAGATCGGCCTCGAGCGTCAGCCGGTCGGAGCGCTGCGCGCGCATGGCCGGGCGGAACACTTCGATGCGGTTGCCGCCCGAGCGCTTGGCGTGGCGCATCGCGATTTGGGCGTCTTCTAGCATGTCGCGGGCGCCGGGATGCGTCTGCTGATCGTAGAGCGCGATGCCGATCGAGGCGAACAGCGCGATCTCCTGGTCGGTGAAGCGCACCGGAATAGACAGCGCGCGGCGCACCGAATCGGCGATGGAGATGACGTGGTCGGCGTGCGACTCCGAAACGAGGATGATCGCGAATGTATCGCCTGAAAGTCGCGCCAGCGTGTCTTGAGGCTGCAACAGCCGCGTCAGGCGATGCGCAACGGTGAGCAGAATGCTGTCGCCCATGGCCATGCCGACCTGCTCATTGATCTGCTTGAAGCGGTCGATGTCGATGACGAGGATCGTTGGGCGCACGTCCTTTTCCATGCGCGCGAGAATCAGCGCGGCCTCCAGCCGGTCGAAGAACAATTCGCGGTTCGGCAGGCCCGTGAGATTGTCATGCACGGCGTCGTGCAGCAGCCGTTCCTGAGCGTTGCGCTCGTCGGTCACGTCATTGAGCGTGCCGACGACGCGAATCACCTCGCCGTCGGGGCCGACGACGGGCCGCGCACGCAGCCGGTAGCAGAGATAATGGCCGTCCGCTGCGCGCAGGCGGAAGTCCTGATTGATGCGGCCGCGCCGCTGCTCGAGAATGGCGTCGAGGCAGGCGCGATAGCGGTCCTGCTCGAAGGGATGCAGCAGATCGAGCCAGGAGGAGGCGGCGCCCTCGAGGCCGCCGCGGTCGAGTCCGAGCGCCGCTTCCGCCTCCGGGCTGACATAGATGTGGTCCGACGGAACGTCCCAGTCGAACACGATCTCATTCGCGCCGGTCAGCGCGAGGGCCTTGCGCTCGACGTCGCTGATGGCTCCGTGCGACAGCCCGCCGGCGGCGAAGGCGTTTTGCATCACCGTGAATCCGATCAGCATCACGATGAGCACCAGGCCCCCGACGAGCGCGGGAGAGACAAGATCGTTGGTGATCCAGCCGGCGACCGCAAATCCGGCGGTCGCCACCCACACGGCCAGCAGGAACCACGTCGGGATCAGCATGATGGCCCGATCGAAGCCATGCGTCGCGAGATAGAGAATCAGCACGAAGCCGACGACGGCGGCCGTCGCCAGCGAGATGCGCGCAACGCCGGCGGCGACGGGCGCGTCGAACACCGCCAGGCCGACGAGGTCCAACAGAATCAGCAGCCATAGGGCGGCGACGTGCCAGGCGCGCACATGCCAGCGGTTGAGGTTCAGATAGGCGAAAAGGAAGACGACGAGCGTCGCCGACAGAACCGTTTCAGCGCCGGCGCGCCAAATGCGGTTGGCGTTGGCGTCAAAGCCGAAAATCTTGTCCCAGAAGCCGAAATCGATGCACACATAGGCCAGCACCGCCCAGGCGAGCGCCGCCGCCGCCGGGAAGATGACCGCGCCTTTCACCACGAAGACGATGGTCAGAAACAGCGCGAGCAGGCCGGCGATGCCGATGACGATGCCCTTGTAGAGCGTCAGGCTCGTCACCTTGTCCTTATAGGCCGCGGGCTCCCACAAATAGAGCTGTGGCAGGTTCGGCGTGCGCAGCTCCGCGACATAGGTGACCGTCGTTCCGGGATCGAGCGTCAGCCGGAAAACGTCGGCGTCCGAGGCGTCTTCGGCCTCGGGCGGAAAGCCCTGGCTGGCAGTGATCGCCGAAATGCGCGTCGAGCCGAGATCGGGCCAGATGACGCCCGAGCCCTGCAGGCGGTAATGCGGGGCGACGATCAGCCGCTCGATCTGCTCATCCGTGTCGTTGGTGAGCGCGAAAACGATCCAGTTGGGCTGGCTGCCGGCCTCCTTGGCGCCGACCTCGATGCGGCGGACGATGCCGTCCGAGCCGGGCGCGGTCGAGACCTGCAGCCGGTCGCCCTGCGAGGAATGTTTCTCGATGACATTGGTGAGATCGATCGCCCGCGCGCCTTGCGGCACCCGCACCGACTCCATGGCGACGGCCTGAGCGGAAAGGATGAACAAAAAGAGCGCAATCAGGTATTTTTTCAGACGCACGAACTCTCTTCTCGATGCCGCAGGCTCGGAGAACGCGTCTGGCGTGGCCGATGGCGGGCGCCAAGCGCGTGGGCGGGCTGTCATCGCCAGACTTTGATTGGAAAGTGGTAGATGCTTCGGGCCCTGCCGGCAAGCCGATTCGCCAAGCTTTGCAATAACGGTATGTTCCTTGCGTGGCTGCGCTTCTTGGCCGCGCTTGCGGAGCGCGGACGGCGCCAATATACGCTGCTTGAAGGCCACCGTCGCAATCTGCCGGCGTATGGCGGTTTTTTTGCGGTGTGCCAACCCGCGAAGTTCTAGGAAAACGGGAACGGATTGGATGCGAAGCGCTCTCGGCGGCCCTCGCCTTCTGCTGCGCCGCCTCCGCGAGATCAGCGCGGAACCGGTGAGCGCACAGGCGCGGCTCGACAAGATCGTGGTGCAGATCGCCGCGAATATGGTCGCCGAGGTTTGTTCCGTTTATGTGCTGCGCGCCGACCAGCGCTTGGAGCTTTACGCCACGGAGGGCCTGAACCGCGAGGCCGTGCATCTCACCACGATGCACGCGGGCGAAGGACTTGTCGGCCTGATCGCCAAGAGCGCCGAGCCTCTGGCCCTCTCCGAGGCGCAGGAGCATCCCTCCTTCTCCTACAAGCCTGAGACGGGCGAAGACGCCTATCACTCCTTCCTTGGCGTGCCGATCCTGCGCGGCGGCAACACGCTCGGCGTGCTCGTCGTGCAGAACAAGGTGCGCCGCGTTTATTCGGAAGAAGAGATCGAGGCGCTGCAGACGACGGCGATGCTGCTCGCGGAGCTGATCGCCTCGGGCGAATTGCAGGCGATCGAAGACCCGCGCGATCTCGCGCTCTATCGCCCGGCGTCGCTGAGAGGCGCGCCGATGGCGGAAGGCGTCGGCCTCGGCCATGTGCTGCTGCACGAGCCGCGCGTCGTCATCAAGCAACTCGTCGCCGAGGACATGCCCTCTGAACTCGCAAGGCTCGAACATGCGATCGACGCAATGCGCCAGTCGATCGACGAGCTCGTCGCGCATAGCGACCGCATCGCCGCCGGCGAGCCGCGCGACGTGCTCGAAACCGTGCGCATGGTGGCCTATGACCGGGGCTGGGTGCGCCGCCTGCGCGAAGCGGTGATGACCGGTCTGACGGCGGAGGCGGCGGTCGAGCGCGTCCAGAACGACGCCCGTGCGCGCATGCAGCGCCAGACCGATCCCTATCTGCGCGACCGCCTGCACGATCTCGACGATATCGCCAACCGCCTGCTGCATCAGCTGACGGGTCAGAGCTACGTCGCCGATCGCGACAGCGTGCCGGAAAACGCCATCATCGTGGCGCGCACCATGGGACCGGCGGCGCTTCTCGACTATGACCGGAAGCGGCTGCGCGGCCTCGTGCTGGAGGAAGGCGGGCCGACGAGCCACGTCGCCATTGTCGCGCGCGCGCTTGGCATCGCCACCGTGGGGCTCGTCGCCGGCCTGATCGACATCGTCGAAACCGGCGATCCGATCATCGTCGACGGCACGACCGGCGAAGTGCATGTCCGGCCGCAGCCCGACGTGCAGAGCGCCTATGCCGAAAAGGCGCGGCTGCGGGCGCGGCGCCAGGAGCAATACGCCAAGCTGCGCGATGTGCCGGCGGTCACCAAGGACGGCGTCGAAATCGGGCTGCAGATGAACGCCGGCCTGGCGATCGACATGCCGCATCTGCATGAGACCGGCGCGAATTCGATCGGACTCTTCCGCACCGAGTTGCAATTCATGCTCGCGCCGCGCTTTCCGCGCATGGACGAGCAGTATCGCTTCTACAAAGCCGTGCTCGACGCCGCGCCGAATCAGCCGATCACGTTTCGCACGCTCGACATCGGCTCCGACAAGATCCTTCCCTATATGGCGAAGATCGAAGAGGAAAACCCGGCGCTCGGTTGGCGCGCCATCCGCATCGGTCTCGACAGGCCGGGACTTTTGCGTATGCAGCTGCGCGCGATGCTGAAGGCGGGCGCCCATCGCGATCTGCGCATCATGTTCCCGATGATCGCCAATGTCGCCGAATTTGACGCGGCGAAAGCGATTGCGCTGCGCGAACTCGACCACATCACGCATCATCGCTATCCGCTGCCGACGCGGTTGGAACTCGGCGCGATGGTGGAGGTGCCGTCGCTCCTGTGGGAAATCGATCTTATCGCCGAGCGCGCGGATTTTCTGTCGGTCGGATCGAACGATCTCGTGCAATACATGTATGCGGCCGACCGCGATAACACGCGCGTCTCGAAGCGCTACGACAATCTCTCGCGGCCGGTGCTGCGCGCGCTCGAGCGCATCGTCACGGCGGGCGCGCGGCACAACGCGCCGGTGACGCTCTGCGGCGAGATGGGCGGCCGCCCGCTCGAGGCGCTGGCGCTGCTCGGCATCGGCTACCGCTCGCTGTCGATGGCCGCCTCAGCCATCGGTCCGGTCAAGTCAATGATCCTCAATCTCAATCTCGAAGAGGCGCAGATGTATCTCGCCTCGCTGCTCGCAGCAGACGACGGCAGCGCGTCGGTGCGCGAGCAATTGCGCGATTATGCGATCGCGCGCGGCGTGCCCTTGTAGCGAGCCCCCCTTTCTTCACGCCGTCGCCCTCACCATTGCTCGGGAAGCCTCCTCCCCATGTTCGCTCAAGATAAGCTCGACCTCATTCTGCGCCGCTACGACGAGATCGGCGACAAGCTCGCCGTCGGCGCCGACGGGCAGGCGTTCGTCGCGCTCTCGCGCGAACGCGCGACGCTCGACGCAGTCGTCGACAGGATTCGCGCCTATCGCGCCGCGCAAAAGGAATCTGACGATCTTTCCGCCATGCTCGCTGACGCCTCGCTCGACGCCGACATGCGCGGGCTGGCTGAAAGCGAGACGGAGGCCGCACACGAACGACTCGCTGCGGCGGAAAGCGCGCTGAAACTGGCGCTGCTGCCGAAGGACGAAGCAGACGAGAAAGGCGTCATTCTCGAAGTGCGCGCCGGCACCGGCGGCGACGAGGCGGCGCTGTTCGGCGGCGATCTTTTCCGCGCCTATCAGAGATATGCGGCGCTCAAGGGCTGGCGTATTGAGATCGTGTCCGAAAGCCCCGGCCCGCTTGGCGGATTCAAGGAAATCGTCGCCGAGATCATCGGGCGCGGAGTCTATGGCCGGCTGAAATTCGAGTCGGGCGTGCACCGCGTCCAGCGCGTCCCGGAAACCGAGACGCAAGGTCGTATCCACACGTCGGCCGCGACGGTCGCCGTGCTGCCGCAGGCTGAGGATGTCGACGTCGACATCGACGAGAAGGATTTGCAGATCGATACGATGCGCGCGCAAGGCGCCGGCGGGCAGCACGTCAACAAGACCGAGTCGGCCATCCGCATCACCCATATTCCATCCGGCATCGTGGTGATGATGCAGGAGGAGCGCTCCCAGCATCGCAACAGAGCCAAGGCGATGAACGTTCTTCGCTCGCGTCTCTACGACGCCGAACGCCAGCGCCTCGACAATGAACGTTCGGAGGATCGCAAGCAGCAGGTCGGCTCAGGCGATCGCTCCGAGCGAATCCGCACCTATAATTTTCCGCAGGGACGCGTCACCGACCATCGCATCAATCTCACGCTTTATAAGCTCGACCGTGTGATGGAAGGCGAGTTCGACGAGATCTTCGACGCGTTGACGACCGATCATCAGCAAAAACTCCTCTCGCAAAGCGAGGCGTAGACGCGCGCCGCCGAAATGACGTGCGCATACGCCCTGTGCGCCGACGCACGAACGTCGGGGCAGGCTCTCGCTAGAGTGCGGCTACTCGCCAAATGACGAGTGAGAACGCCCAGGAGAACCTCATGTCTACGTTGAAAAAGATTGTCTCTACGAGTCTCGCCGCCAGCGTCATGTTGGGGGCGGTCGCGAGCGCCACGCCGGCATTGGCCTGGTCCAAATGGCATCATCACGGCTATGGCTGGACGCCTTTCGCCGTGGGCGGCGCGCTCGCATTAGGCGCAGTGGCGGCGGCGGCCGCGAGCGAGCCGGATTGCGATTACGTTCGCGAGCCGATCTATAGCCGCCGTGGCTATGTCATCGGCTACCGCGCCGTGCCGATGTGCTGACGCAGCCATGATCCAATCGTCAGGAAGGGGCCGGCCCACGCCGGCCTTTTCATTGTGAGGCGCCGCTCACCAGCCGTAATCGAAATACTGACCGATTTCATTGTAGCGCTGCGGATCTTGCAGCGAGAAATCCTGCTGCTCCAGGAAGTAATTGTCATTGGCGTATCTATTGGGCTGCAGATTTCCCTTCGCCGCGTCCGGCGCCGAGCCGTCGTCCAGCCAGTCTTTGCCGGTCGTCAGATTATGCGGCAGAGGAACCGAAAAATCGTCGCCCTGCGTCGCGGTGACCTGACCCGTCGCGACAGGCGCGCGTTGTTTCGATTTCGCCAGAGCGTCGCTCGAAGCAAGCGCGCCAACCAACGCGAGACCCAACGCCAGTTTCAAAGACTTACGCATTTTTTGAACTCCGTTTCGCGTCAAGCGGCCACTCTAGCCGGATCGCGCGGCGCATGGCTAGTGTCGATGGCTAGTGTCGGAAGTGGCGCACGCCAGTGAAAACCATGGCGAGACCCTGCGCGTCCGCCGCGGCGATCACGTCCTTATCATTCATGGAGCCGCCGGGCTGGATAACGGCCGTTGCGCCTGCCTCCGCCGCCGCCAGCAGTCCGTCCGCAAAGGGAAAGAAAGCGTCGGAAGCGACGACGGCGCCTTTCGCGAGACTTGTCGTTAACCCCGCCGCGCGCGCGGCCTCCTGCGCCTTGTGCGCGGCGGTGCGCGATGAGTCGACGCGTGACATTTGCCCGGCGCCGATTCCCACCGTGGCGGCGCCCTTCGCGTAGACGATAGCGTTCGACTTGACGTGCTTCACGACGCGGAAAGCGAATTTGAGATCCGCGAGCTCCTCGGCCGTCGGCTGGCGCTTCGTCACAACCTGCAGAATCATCTCGTCGACGACGGCGCGATCGCGCGATTGCGCAAGAAAGCCGCCCGAAACCGAGCGATAGGTCAAGCCGGCCGCGCGCGCATCCGGAACGCCGCCGGTCAACAGCAGACGCAGATTCTTCTTGGCGCCGATGATCGAAATCGACTCTTCATCAGCGTCGGGCGCGATGATCACCTCGGTGAAAATCTTGACGATCTCGCGCGCCGCGTCGGCGTCGAGTTTGCGATTGAGCGCGACGATGCCGCCGAAGGCGGACATCGGATCGCAGCGCAACGCCTTGGCATAGGCGTCGACGAGAGTCGCGCCTTCAGCGACGCCGCAAGGATTGGCGTGTTTGACGATGACGACGGCCGCGGTCCGCGCCGGATCGAATTCCGCGACGCATTCGAAGGCTGCGTCGGTGTCATTGACATTGTTGTACGAGAGCTGCTTGCCCTGAATCTGGCGCGCCGTGGCGACGCCCGGCCGCTTCTCGCCGGTCAGATAGAAGCCCGCGGATTGATGCGGGTTTTCGCCGTAGCGCATCGGCTCGGCAAGTCGTCCGCCGAAGGCGCGTAGCGGCGGCGAGGCTTCGCCGAGCTGCTGCGCGAGCCAATTGGAGATCGCGGCGTCATAAGCGGCGGTGCGCGCAAACGCCTTCTGCGCCAGCCGCCTGCGCGTCGCGAGCCGCGTTGCGCCCTTCGTCGCCGCGAGTTCCTCGACGAGCATCGCGTAATCGTCGGGATCGACGACGACAGCGACGTCGTCGTGATTTTTCGACGCGGCGCGGATCATCGCCGGCCCGCCGATATCGATGTTTTCGACGCATTCTTCGAACGGCGCGCCTTTCGCAAGCGCCGCCTCGAAGGGGTAGAGATTGACGACGAGCAGATCGATCGGCCGGATGTCATGCGCGAGCATCGCTGCTTCATGTTCGGGATTTTCGCGGATCGCCAGAAGGCCGCCATGCACCTTGGGATGCAGAGTCTTCAGCCTTCCGTCCATCATCTCCGGAAACTGCGTGAGATCGGCCACGTCACGAACCGCGAGACCCGCCTCGGCGAGCGCTTTGCGCGTGCCGCCGGTGGAGACAAGCTCCACGCCATGCGTCGCCAGAACGCGCGCGAACTCGACAAGGCCGGTTTTGTCGGAAACGGAAATCAGCGCGCGCGCCACGTGGCGCAAATCGACGGGCATTGCATACTCCTGACTGGCGCCGCGCTTAACACACCTTGCCGCCGGGAGGAACCTGCGCGCCTGCGCGCCGCCGGAAACTCCAAGCGATCTCAGCCCCGGGAGCCGCCGCCCCTCGCACGATGATTTGCGCGCATTTGCGCGCGCCGCCGGGCGCGGCGAAAAAAATGCTGTCTTCGATTTCCGGCGTCAGGTCTTGCGCTTCAAAGATGAGGATTTCGCCATCGGCGAGCGTGAGTTCGATTGCGCCGTCGGCGTTCAGCGCGATGCGCACGCGCGGATGAATGTGAAAGCGCAGGGCGAAATCGCTCGCTTGCGCATGTTTTCCGCCGCGTTCCGCGGCGACGAGCCGATCGACGCCCAGGAGCGCGGCGCCATCGGCCGGAAGGGTCAGTTCGCGCTGATGGACAAGGCTGAAATCGCGCGCATAGCCGTCATGCGACAAAACGAGCGTCGTCTCGCCCTCGAAACGGCGGCGCTCGACCGCCGTGTTGCGCGGGCCGCCAAGAACGCGCCCGGCGCGCCGGCGCGGCGCGCTCTGCGGCGCGATGCGGGCGCTGGAGCGATCGCCGACGATGAGCGTCGAATGCGCGGCGGTGGCGCGCGCCAGTTCACGCGCATCCAGATGCGGCGCCGAGGGAGCGCCGCAATTGACGACGACCCGCTCGATTCCCAGCGAATATTCGAAAGACAGGCAGCCGGCGTGGGCCGATAGGGAAAATTCGAAAGGCGGCGGCCCGCCGGCGTCGACGATGACCAGCGCGTCGCCGGCCTCCATGCGCTGATAGCCGGCGTATGGGGCGTTGACGGGCGGCGCGCCGCGCGTGTCCTCGTGGGCGAGCGCGCTCGCCAGCCGGTCCAGCGCCGTCGCGCCCATGCCGTTGAACAACGCCAGCGAGCCGTCGCCATGCTGCAGCATTCGCAGCATCGGCATCATCCGGTCGATGGCGCGCAGGACGGCGGACGGCGTTTGCAGGCCACGCGCCGCAATCACCTGCCGCAGTGGCAACAGGTCGAGCAGCAGGTCGACCGCGACCTGCGGATTGCGGCTGACATGGCCGCCGTCGATGAGGATCTGGCGGTCGAGCTCCGCGCTGAGCGCGCGCGACACATGCGGGGCGATCTTGCGGCCGGTGTCCGCGCAAACGGCGAATTCGGCAAGCGCGATGGCGCAGAAAGCGCGATCGGCGCCGCGCGCGCCGTCGCCGGCCAGCGCCCGCCAGAGCAGCCGCGCGTTGCGCGCGAGCGCCAGCATGAAGGCGTCATAAAAATCGGCGTCGGCGCCGTCGAGCAGCGTCGGCGATTGCGACAGAAACGAGAGGAGGCGCCGCGCGACGACGGCCGGCTCCATCGCCGGATCGTCGGCCGGAATTTTCGGAAGCGAAAGAAAATCCGCGACGAGCTCCTGCGCGGTGGCCAGCGCCACTCTCTTGTCCGAGGCCTGCAAATGCCGCAGCCAGGAGAATCCTGCCAGGGAGCGCCGCCAGCATTCGGAAGGCGGCGCGACCAGAAAAGGCGATACGCCCCGCGCCTGCACGGTTTTGCCCTCGAAGGAGAAATAGCCGGCGTAGATCTGATCGGCGACCGTCGAATCGGTGGTTCTGATGTCGGGAGGCGCGATGCGCAGCCGCTCCGGCGGCGCGATCGCCATCGACTTCATGAGGTGATAGGGCGCGGCGGCGCCTCGCGCGAAGGCGCCCGCCGCCCGCGCCGCGGAAACGCTCGCCAGCCGAACCCGATCCCGCAACATGATGGCGCTCAGTGGGCGTCCTCCGACAGCGGCTCGCGCGCGATAGATCCCCAGCGGCCGCGCGCCAGCGGGCAATATCAAACCCCGCCTTCCGCTTATAGTCCAAATTTCCGTGACTTCCGAATGAGATCGCGCCGGCTTATGCGCTACGCCATTGCATGCGAAAGGGGGAAAATGGCAATGTCGCGCCTCTTTTTTAGGAGGCTTCGCCCATGCCGCTTTACACGATCGACGGAATCGCGCCGCGCCTGCCGGCTCCCGGCCGGTTCTTCGTGGCTCCAGGCGCGCATATCATCGGCCGCGTCGCGCTGGAGGAAGACGCCAATGTCTGGTTCGGCTGCGTGCTGCGCGGCGACAATGAGTGGATCACGGTCGGCGCCCGCACCAATATTCAGGAAAACAGCGTCCTCCACACCGACATGGGCTTTCCGCTCGTCATCGGGCCGGACTGCACGATCGGCCATGGCGTCATTCTGCATAGCTGCATCATCGGCGAAGCGACGTTGATCGGCATGGGGGCGACGATCCTCAACGGCGCCAAAATCGGCGCGAACTGCCTCGTCGGCGCCAATGCGCTCGTGACCGAAGGCAAGGAGTTTCCCGACTATTCGCTGATCGTCGGCTCCCCCGCCAAGGCGATCCGCACGCTCGACGAAGAGGCGCGCGACCGCCATCTCGACTCGGCGAAACATTATGTGGAGAACGGTCAACGCTACGCGAGCGGGCTGACGCTGATCGGTTGACCCGACCTTACCGCGACACATACAGCGGGGCGCTGGTCGCCGGGGCAATCGCCACCCAGGCGTTCTGATTTTGCTGCGACTGGCGCTTGACGAAGCGATAGGGAGCGCGCGTCCAGGGCCGCATCTCGTTGGAAAGATTGTCGAGCACGAATTCGCCGCGGTTGGTCTTGACCGTCAGGACGGAATGGCCGTCGCCGTTCTTCTCCTTCACCACCGTGAGCAGCAGCGCCTGCCGCGGAAAGCCTTCCTCGATCAGCATGCGGCGCTTTAGAAGCGCGAAATCCTCGCAGTCGCCCTTCCCGTCGCTGGGATAATCCCACTGATCGACCGCGCCCCAGTGATCTGCGTCGGCGATCGGGTTGATGTTCTCATTCACCCAGGCGTTGATGCGCGCGATCTTGCGATAGACGGCGGCGGTGAGTTCGACCTCCTGCGGCGCGGTTTCCTCGTTCTGGCATTCGCCCCGGTAGCGCTGGCAGAAGTCCACCCAGCCGTAGGGGACGCTCGTTTCCGGGCCAAGCGTGGCGAAACTCGCGGTTTCGGGTCCGGCGAAACTTTTTGCATTGACGGCGATAAGCGCCGCGCCCGCCATCCCGAGAGCCACAACCGCCTTGCTAACGATGCCCAACATAACCCGCCTCCGTGACATGAGGCGAGGTTAGTTTTCTTGTTTTGCTGTCCTTGAAAGTATTTCTGTCGGATTTTACGCGAATGCGTTCAGACTTTGCTGCATCGCCGGTAAGTATAATTTCGTCTTATGGGAATGCATAAAATTTGATGCGATCTCCTATCACACTGAATTGCATCAATTTTTTTCCTGCCCGGCGTCTCGTTTCCGGCCCTTCCGGCCAACCCCACTTAAGCTTCGAGGGACGCCGGTTAATATGCGACCGTTCTAGCGGTTAACGCGCCTGCGCCGTGCGAAATTTTTTTAGGTGGTGTGGCGGCGCGCCTTCGTGGAAGCGCAAATTCGTCACAGAGGTTTACGCATTGGCCGAGGAATGGGACCGTCGCGAGACCGGCTGACGCCCAGTTGGCGAGCAGGAAGCGGGCGAGCGCATTCCCGCGCGAATGCGTATAGCGTCGGAAAAAACAATCGGCCTTGGAGCGGATCTTGGAGAAGCAGCGGCTCGAAGCCTTCAGCGACGGCGTCATTGCGATCATCATCACGATCATGGTGCTCGAATTGAAGCCGCCGCATGAGGCGAGCTTCGCGGCGCTCTTGCAGCTCGCCCCGGTGTTTTTCAGCTATGTTTTGAGCTTCGCCTATATCGCCATCTACTGGAACAACCACCATCATTTGCTGCAGGCGGCGTCGCATGTGACGGGCCGGGTGCTGTGGGCCAATATCCATTTGCTGTTCTGGCTGTCGCTCATTCCCTTCGCCAGCGCCTGGATGGCGGAGAACCATTTTGCTGGAGCGACGGTCGCGGTCTATGGCGCAGCGCTGCTGGCGCCGGCCATCGCTTATTTCATCCTCAGCCGAATGCTTCTGAAGACCCACGGACCCGAGTCGACGCTGGCTCGCGCGCTCGGCGTCGACGTCAAAGCCAAGCTCTCGGTGCTGTTTTATCTTCTCGCCATCGGGCTGACGCTGATTGATCCGCGAATTTCACTGGCGATTTACGTGCTCGTGGCGCTGATGTGGCTTGCGCCAGATCCGAGAATTGAGCGCATTCTTACCGAGAAGCGCGAACGCTAACGATAAAGCCAGGCGTTGCGCGCCAGCATGCCGCCTCCGCCGAGCGCGCGGATCGCAAGATTGCGCGCGGCGGCCGGGAGCCCGCGCATATGGAAATAGCCGCCCTGGCGACGCGAGGCGCGCACGACCCGATCGGCGCGGGGAAGCCTTGCGCCCTCATAGGCGGCGAAGGCGGTTTCCACCGTCGCGCCCAGTCGCATGAAGGCGTCGCCCAAGGCGTCGGCGTCCTCGATCGCCTGCGCCGCGCCCTGCGCCAGAAAGGGGACCATCGGATGCGCGGCGTCGCCGAGGAGCGTCACCGGTCCCTGCGTCCAGTGTTCCAGGGCCGGCCGCGTGAAGAGCGGCCAATGCCGCCAGGAGTCGCCCGCTTCGATCAAGTCGCGCAGTTCCGCCGCGATTTTACGCGGCGCGAGTCGGCGCGTGAGCGCTGCGCCTTTAAGCGACAGGCTTGAGCCGGCGTCCTCCGCCTCCAGCGGCTCTTCGATGATGACGACGGCGTTGATCAGCGAGGCGTCGCGTAGCGGATAATGCACGACATGGGCGCCCGGCAGCAGCCAGAGGTTTGACGCGCGCGCGCGCAGCGCCGCCGGAATGCTCTCGGCGGGCAGAGTCGCGCGCCAGGCGACGCAGCCGGAATAGAAGGGCGCGTCGCGCTCGGACAGGACGAGATGGCCGCGCACGCTCGAGCGCACGCCGTCGGCGCCGATCAGCCCCGCCGCCTCGATTTCCTCGACGCCGTCCTGGGTGTGCACGCGAAGGCGAACGCCGCGGGCGGTCGCTTCGAAATCGCCGACGCGGGCGCCGGCGCGGACATGAGTCTGCGGATTGTCCAGCGCCGCCTGCAGCAGTGCGCCCTGCAGATCGGCGCGGTGGAAAAGCCGGAACGGCGCGCCCCAGCGGGTCCTTGCGGCGGAAAGATCAAGCCGCGCCAGAACGGCGCCGTCCCGCCCCCGGCGGATATTGATGGCCTCCGGCTCCAGAGCGACGGCGGCAAGCGCCGGCTCGAGCCCGAGCTTGGCGAGAATACGCCCGGCGTTCGGCGCGATCTGAAATCCGGCGCCGACCTCTTCGATCCGAGCCGCGCGCTCGAGGACCAGCGCACGCTTGCCGGCGCGCGCCAGCGACAGGGCCGCGGCGAGGCCGCCAATGCCTGCGCCGGCGATGACGATCGGCGCGTTCACCCGCGAGCTTCTATCAGGCGGCGGTGTCTTCAGAGATGCGATAGACGCATTCGGCCGGGTCGGCGCCGCCGCGCAGGGCCGCGTCGTAGACGTAATGCGTCGAGCAATAGGGGCAGATCGCCTCCGAGCCCGCGCCCATGTCGAGATAGACATGCGGATGGTCGAAGGGCGGGAGCGCCCCGATGCACATGAATTCCTTGGCCCCGATCCGGATCTGCGCGACGCCGGGCTGATTGTGGAAATGGGGCGTGTAATGCTGGGCCATGATCCGCTCCTTGAGAGGCGCCGGGGCGGCGGGAACTGTCCCGCCCCTATAGTCCAGCGGGCGTGCGTTGGATAGGGGTTTAGCTGTTGGGCGTTTCCTTGGGCGTCTCCAAGTTAGAAACGCCCAGGGTTTTCAATCGCGCGCGCTCTTCTTCACTGAGCGCCTTGGCGGGCGTCGCGGGGAAGCCTGCCCGTCGCCTAGCCGCCATCCAGACGGCGGCGGCGCCGGCGAGCAGCGCGATCAGCGGCGCGCTCCAGAGCAGCAGCGTGCCGGGCTTCATCGGTGGGCGCAGCAGCACGAAATCGCCATAGCGGGAGTGAACGAATTCGCGCACCTGCGCGTCGCTCATCCCTTCCTTGAGCTTCTCGCGCACCAGAACGCGTAAATCCTTGGCGAGCGAAGCGTCGGAATCGTCGATCGACTGGTTCTGGCAGACGAGGCAGCGCAGTTCCGAGGCGATTGCCCGCGCCCGCGCTTCGAGCGCCGGATCGGCGAGCCTTTCGCCAGGCGTGACGGCATGGGCGGCGAGTGGGAGGAGAAGGAAGAGCGCGAGAAGGAAGGGAGTGAAAACCCTCTCCCTGTGGGAGAGGGTGGTCGCCAGAGGCGACCGGGAGAGGGGTATTCCGCTCGACGTCTGAACACGCTCATAACAATGGCGACGCTCTAACTCTTCCGCATCGCAACCCCTCACCCGACCCGGCTGCGCCGGGCCACCCTCTCCCAAAGGGAGAGGGACGCGCGAACCTATTTTATTCGCTGAAACTCGGCTCATTCCGCCGGCTCCAAGGCTGGCGCGGCGGCGCGGCGGGCGACGCCGATGCGCAAGCGCCGGTCGGCGAGCGACAGCCCGCCGCCGATCGCCATAATCAGCGCGCCGATCCAGATCAGCGTCACCAGCGGCTTCCAATACAGCCGCGCGTCGATCGTTCCGTCCTCATGAGAGTCGCCGATCGCCGCATAGACTTGGCCGAGCCCGAGCGTCACGATGCCCGCCTCCGAGCGCGCCATGCGCCGCGCCTGATAGAAGCGCTTGGCCGGTTCGAGCGTCGCGAGCGTCGCGCCGTCCTTGCGCACCGCCATCACCGCATAGACTTCCGAATAATTCGGCCCTTGGCGCGGCGAAACGGAGTCGATGCCGATCTGATAGGGACCGACGTCGTAGAAGCTCGAAGGCTTCATCGCGACGATGGTTTCGACGCCCCAGCCGGTCGCGGCGAGGCCAAGCAGCGTCAGCCCCATGCCGGCGTGAGCGATCGACGTGCCGAAAACGGAGAGCGGCAGCCCGGCGAGCCGCTTCAGGCTCGCGCGCCCCGAGCTGCCCCGCACGCGCAGCGCGAGATCGCTCAAAGCGCCGACGACGAGATAGATCGCGATGCCGGCGGTAACGATGGAGAGGAAGGGCGTTCCGTACCAGGCGCCGAAAGCCGCCGTCGCGACGACGCCGACAATGAAGGCGATGCGCAGCCGCTGCAAAGCGGCGGCGAGATCGCCGCGCTTCCAGGCGAGCATCTGACCGACCGGCATCAACAAAGCGAGCGGCAGCGCGATCGGGACCAGCACGGTGTTGAAGAAAGGCGCGCCGACGGAGATCTTCTCGCCGGTGATCGCTTCCAGCGCCAGCGGATAGAGCGTCCCGACGACGACGGTGGCGCAGCACGCCGAAAGCAGCAGATTGTTGAGGACGAGCGCCCCTTCGCGCGAGATGGGCGAAAACAGTCCGCCGACAGGCAGCGCGCCGGCCCGCAGCGCGAAGAGCGCCAGCGCGCCGCCGATAAAGAAAACGAGAATCGCGAGGATGAACACGCCGCGATCGGGATCGCTCGCGAAGGCATGCACCGACGTCAGCACGCCGGAGCGCACCAGGAAGGTGCCGAGCAGAGAGAGCGAGAAGGCGAGGATCGCGAGAAAGATCGTCCAGACCTTGAGCGCCTCGCGCTTCTCCATCACGGCGGCGCTGTGCACGAGCGCGGTGCCGGCGATCCAGGGCATCAGCGACGCGTTCTCGACCGGGTCCCAGAACCAGAAGCCGCCCCAGCCGAGCGTGTAATAGGCCCAGTACGACCCCATCGCGATGCCGAGCGTAAGCGCGATCCAGGCGAAGAGAGTCCAGGGGCGAATGACGCGCGCCCAGCCGGCGTCGATGCGTCCGCCAATGAGCGCGGCGGCGGCGAAAGAGAACACGATCGAAAAGCCGACATAGCCGAGATAGAGCAGCGGCGGATGGATCGCGAGGCCCGGGTCCTGCAGGATCGGGTTGAGATCGCGCCCTTCCCACGGCGCCGGCGCGACGCGTGCAAACGGATTTGAGGTGAGCAGAATGAAAAGGAGAAAGGCCGCGCCGAGCAGCCCCTGCACGGCGAGCGCGTCGGCGCGCAGCCGGTCGGGAATTGCGTTGGAGAAAACCGCGATCAGCGCGCCGCAAAAGGAGAGAACGAGCACCCACAGAAGCATCGAGCCTTCGTGGTTTCCCCAGACGCCGGAGATTTTATAAATGAAGGGCTTCAGCGAGTGCGAGTTCTCAATCACGTTGACGAGCGAGAAGTCGGAAACGACATGGGCGTAGGTCAGCGCGCCATAGGAGAGCGCGACGAACAGGAATTGCGTGATCGCCGCGGGGCGCGCGACGCGCATCAGCGCGGCGTCATTCAAGCGCGCGCCGATGAAGGGGATGGCGAATTGCGCCAACGCCAGAGCGAGCGCGAGGACAAGCGCGTAATGTCCGGTTTCAACGATCATGCGAGGCTCGCGCCAATACCCTCTCCCAAGGGGAGAGGGTCGGTCCAAAGGACCGGGGTGAGGGGTGGCGGACTTAGCAGCCGCGCGGGCGCTTCCAGCGAGGTTCCCCTCACCCGGCCGCTGCGCGGCCACCCTCTCCCTTTGGGAGAGGGTTCACGCGAACTTTTTTGATGCGCGAGAAAGCTGTTCACTTCGTCTCTCCCTGCCAGACGCCCTGCTTCTTCAAAGCGTCCGCCACGTCGCGCGGCATGTAGCGTTCATCGTGCTTGGCCAGCACGCTGTCGGCGCGAAAGCCGCCGGAGGGCTGCAGCACGCCGTCAACGACGACGCCCTGCCCTTCGCGGAAGAGATCCGGCAGCAGGCCTGTGTAGGACACCGTAAGATCGCTCGTCTTGTCAGTGATCGTGAAGTTCACATCTTGGCCATTCTTAACCACCGTGCCTTCCTTCACCAGACCGCCGATGCGCAGCCGGGCGCCGGAGGCCGTTTGCTTCTTCGCAAGCTCCGAGGGCGTGTAGAAGAACACAATATTGTCGCGCAGCGCGAACAGCATAAGCCCGGCGGCCAGGCCAAGAACCGCCATCGCGCCGGCAATCAACGTCAGCCGCTTTCCCTTACGCGTCATTATTCAAAATGCTCCCACGCGGCCACGTATGGCCGCTCTCGCGAAGAGGCGAAACGTCTAGCCTCCGATATTCAGCTCCTTCGCCAGCGCCTCGATGCGGGCCATGTCGTCCTGCTTGCTGGCGAGCGCCTTGCGCGCGTCGGTCACGGCCTTTTTGGCCTTCTCAGTCTCCGCGAGGACGCTATAGGCGCGAATGAGCTTTAGCCATCCCTCGACGTCGTCGCTCTTGGACTCGAGCCGCGAGGCCAGCCGATCCACCATGCCGCGGATCATCTCCTGACGCCGATCGGCGGGCATCGCCGCGATCGCTTTGCCCTGCTCGCTCGACGGCCCGCGCGCGACGACCGGCGCGCTTGCTTCGCCGCGCAGAATGGCGATCTGGGCGTTGACCGCCTTCAGATAAGCGGCGTCGGCCGGCGCGTCAGCAGCCATCTTCGAAAAGATGGCGATGGCCTTGTCCTTCTCGCCGGCCTGCGCGGCCGCCACGCCGAGGTAATATTGCGCCTCGGGCGCCGCCGCGTCGAGCGCGAGCGCCGCCTCGAAATCCTTTTTGGCTTGCGGCGTCACGACGCCTTGAGCGACGACGACGCGCGCTTCTCCAAGCGCCGCATGTCGCGCCGCGGTTGCGCCCAAAAGTCGCAGCGCTTCGGAATAGGCGTGGACGGCGTCTTCGCCGCGGCCCGTGCGCAGCAAATATGGCGCGATGACTTCGTAGCCGCGGCCGTCTTCGGGATGCTGGCGCAAATGCTGTTCGATGCGCGCGACGGCGCCGGAGAGGTCATTGCGGTCCGGCGCGGAGTCGAGCCGCGCGGTCAGCGGCATATCCGGCATGTCGGAATGGCCGAGCCGCGCATAAAGCGTCAGCGCGACGGCGGGGATGACCACGATGGCGGCGAGCGCCGCGGCGAGCGCGAGTTTGCGCGAAGCGACGACCCGCGCCTTTGGCGCGGCTTCGGCGCGCAACAGTCGACGCGCCGCCTCGGTCTTCGCGGCCTCAGCGTCCGTTGCGTCGAGGCGACCTTCCTCGCGCTCGCGCGCGATTTCGGCGATCTGCTCCTCGAAAAAGGCGACGTCGGCGGCGCTTTCATCCCGCGCCCCATTCCGCATGGCGAGCGGCGCCAGCACCGCCATCACCGCGGCGCCGGTCAGCAAGGCGAAGATAAGCCAGATCATGCCCGCTCTTTAAGGCTTTGCGCTCCCTATTGGAAGGGCGGCCATTGCCCCTGCACGCCCCTCCATTGGATATTCGCGCCAAGGGAGGCTCCGTGATCACGCGGCTCGCAATTTCAGGCTATCGATCCATCCGCGATCTGGTCCTTGCGCCGGGGCGTCTCACCATCGTGACTGGCGCCAACGGCGCCGGCAAGTCCAGCCTTTATCGCGCGCTCCGCCTTCTCGCCGATGTTGCGCAGGGGCGCATCATCCAATCCCTTGCCCGGGAGGGCGGACTGAATTCGACGCTTTCGGCTGGGCCAGAGAAATTCTCCCGGGCCATGAAAGCAGGCGAAACGCCGATAGAGCCGTTGGCGCGCCAGTCGCGAAAGGCGCTGAAGCTCGGCTTCGCTTCGAAGACCTATGGCTATGCGATCGACCTCGGTCCAACTTCCAATGCTACGGAGGCCTTCCCCCTCGATCCGCAGATCAAGCTCGAGGCGCAATGGACCGGAGAACATCTCGGCCATGCTAATCTTTTCGCGGAGCGACGGGGACCGAGCGCACGCATTCGCGTGGAAAATGGCGAATGGCGGCAGGCCGCGGCTTCACTCGCCGGCGTCGACAGCATGATGACGCACTGCGCCGACCTGCGCGAAGCCTATGATCTCTCAATCTTGCGCGAGACGGTGCGGAGCTGGCGCTTCTATGACAATTTGCGCGCCGACCGCGAAGCGCCGGCGCGACGGCCGCAGATCGGCACCTTCACCCCCGCGATCGCCGATGACGGCGCAGACCTCGCGGCGGCGCTCGCAACCATTTTAGAAGTTGGCGATGCGGACGGCCTGGGAGAGACGATCGACGACGCCTTTTCATCCAGCACGATCAATATTTCGGCATCGGACGGTTACGTGGAGACGCTAATGCGCCAGCATGGTTTGCTTCGGCCGCTACGCGCCGCGGAGCTCTCGGAAGGCACGCTGCGCTATCTGCTGCTCGTCGCTGCGCTGCTGACGCCGCGCCCGCCGCCGCTGATGGTGTTTAACGAACCTGAAGCGAGCCTCCACCCCAATCTCATCGGCGCGCTGGCGCGGCTGATGCGCAAAGTCTCCAACGAAACGCAGCTGTTCGTCGTGTCGCACTCGGCGCAACTGGTCTCGGAACTGAGAAAAGACGATTGTTGCGTCGAAATTGCGCTAGAGAAGCGTCTGGGCGAGACCCTCGCGCCCGAACATGAGTCGCCAAAATGGTGCTGGCCGTCACGGTAACGCTTGACGGGCGGGCGCGCCTCATCGGAATTGCGCGGGATCCTCGTGCGAGACCCTCATGTTCCGAGGACCCTCATGTTCCGAGACCTTCATGCTCATCAACACGCCCTCGATCGAACAGCTTTCCAATGTGATCTCGCAGGTCACCGGCCCAGCCTTTCTGCTCGCAGCCGAGGCGCAGTTCTTGACCGTCCTCGTCTCACGATTAGACCGCATCGTCGATCGTTCGAGAATTATCGCCCGGACGGACAGCGACGGCGCGGAATACGCCGATCTGAAAGCTGAACTGCCGATCCTCAGAAAGCGCGGCCTGCTGATGCATCACGCCATGTATTGGGGCGTGGCGAGCTGCATCGTGACGAGCGTTCTCGTCATCGTCAGCTTCGCGGCGGCTTACCTTCATGTGCGCCATGAATATGGCGCGGGATTGCTGTTCGCCCTGGCGATGGCGCTCTTCACCGCTGCGCTGATCGCCTTCGCGAGAGAATTGCAACTTGGATATCTGGAGATTAGCGGCGGCGCTAAGCCTGCCCAAAGACCCGCGCGAAAATCACGTCCACGTGTTTGAAGTGGTACGAGAGGTCGAACAGCGCGTCCAACTCTGACGGCGATAGTTTCGCGCTTACATCCTTGTCCTGCCCGAGCAGGGTGCGGAAATCCCCCTCCAAATTATTTTCTTGCGACGGGCGCCCTTCAAACGCCCGATGCCAGACCGGCATGGCGTTACGCTGCACCATGGCGTAGGCGTCTTCGCGCGAGACGCCTTTTTGGGTCAGCGCCAGAAGCACGCGCTGCGAATGAATGAGCCCGCCGAGCTTCTCTAGATTCTTGCGCATATTTTCCGGGTAGACGACGAGATTGTCGATGACGCTCGTCAAGCGCGCCAACGCGAAGTCGAGAGTGACCGTCGCATCGGGCCCGATCATGCGCTCGACGGACGAATGCGAAATATCGCGCTCATGCCAGAGCGCGACGTTTTCCATCGCGGGGATCGCCATGCCGCGCACAAGCCGCGCAAGTCCCGTCAGATTCTCGGTCAGCACCGGATTGCGCTTGTGCGGCATGGCGGAAGAGCCCTTCTGCCCGGGGGAAAAATATTCCTCCGCCTCGAGAACCTCCGTGCGCTGAAGATGACGGATTTCGATGGAGAGCCGTTCGACGGAAGACGCCACGACGGCGAGCGTCGCAAAAAACGCCGCATGGCGGTCGCGCGGAATGACCTGCGTCGAGATCGGCTCGACGGTCAGTCCCATCTTATGCGCCACATAGTCTTCGACGCGCGGATCAATATTGGCAAAAGTGCCGACGGCGCCGGAAATCGCACAGGTCGAAATTTCCCTTCGCGCCTCGACGAGCCGCGCGCGCGCCCGCGTGAACTCTGCATAGGCCTGCGCCAGTTTCAGCCCGAACGTCGTCGGCTCGGCGTGAATGCCGTGCGAGCGGCCGATCGTCGGCGTGTATTTGTGCTCAAAAGCGCGCGTCTTGAGCGCGGAGAGCAGCGCGTCGACGTCGGCGATCAGCAAATCCGCCGCGCGCGACAATTGCACGGCAAGGCAGGTGTCGAGCACGTCGGAAGACGTCATGCCCTGGTGAACGAAGCGCGACTCGGCGCCGATGAATTCGCCGAGATGGGTCAAAAAGGCGATCACGTCATGCTTCGTCACCCGTTCGATCTCGTCGATCCGCGCGACGTCGAAGGTGACGAAATCCGCCTTGTCCCAGATCGCCTTGGCGCTCTCCCGGGGGATGACGCCGATCTCGGCGAGCGCGTCGCAGGCATAGGCCTCGATCTCGAACCAGATGCGAAACCGCGTCTGCGGCTCCCAAATCACGGTCATCTCGGGTCTGGAATAGCGGGGGATCATGTGCTCGAGCGTCCTTCCTGAAAAGTCTCGGCGCAGCCGGGTCTGCGGGAAGAGGATCGTTTAGGCCCTTCCGCGCGCGGAGTGAAGGGACGTCATTCCTTCCTGTCCTTCCGTCTTCCTGGTGAATAAACCGCGACATGAGGCGCACGAAACAGGCGCCGAAAAAGCCGCAAAGCTCGAACATGAAGCGCGCATAGGAGTGCCAAATGCGCAAGATATTCGCGGCGATTCTTCTCTTTGTTCTCACGATCGTCACCGTTCTCGGCGCTGTCTATTGGCGAAATGGCAGCTACGGCCTCAACGCCGTTCTGCGGCGGGGAGCCTCGATCTGGGTCTCGATCGGCGCCCTCGATTCCCGCCTTACCCAGAGCGTGCGCTACGCCCTCGCGCATGATTTTAAGCCCGAGCCGGGCGAAATCCGATGGACCGCGCGCGCGCCGGGCTTCGAGACCGCCGAAATGCCGGTTCTCGTCGAGGGAAAAGAAGCGGACAGGCTGTTCCTCACCCGCGTCGACCCGAAGCTTTGGCGCTTTTCCGTCCACAGCGACCCTAGCGGCAATCGCCACCTCGACGATTGGATGCGCGATCTTCACGCGACGCTCGTCATCAACGGCAGCTATTTCGGCCAGAAGGGCGAGCCCGACACGCCCTTCCGAAGCGAGGGCGTCGATCTCGGACCCGCCGATTATGTCGGCGTCCACGGCGCTTTCGTCGCCGCGCCCGGCCACGCCCAACTCGTCGATCTCAAGGAAAAGGATTGGCGCAGCGCATTCGCCGGCGCCGACAATGCGCTCGTCTCCTATCCGCTGCTGCTCGACGAGACCGGGGCGAGCCGCGCCACGCCCTCCCAATGGCTTGCAAGCCGCACCTTCCTCGGCGAGGACCGCGCCGGCCGCATTGTCGTCGGCACGAGCGAGGATGCGCTGCTCACGCTGGAAAAACTCGCGGCGCTGCTGCGGGCGGCGCCGCTCGATTTGAAACTTGCGCTCAATCTCGACGGCGGCCCCGTCTCCTGTCAGGCGATCGCGCTTGGCGATTTTCGTCGCCGCCATTGCGGGTCTATGGAGGTGCAAGCCAAGGATGGCGACATTCAGCTGTTGCAGCCGCTCGTTCCAGGGGGCGACATGTGGGGCCTGCCCGTCGTCGTAGCTATTCGTCCCGCAACGCCTCGATAAGGGATCACGCGCGGACTCGACAGTGGGGACACTGAGACTGTCCGCGCACCTCTCCGTCTGGCCGAAATATTGCTGCGGATGAACGAACGCTCGCGTGACCTTCGCCCGCCCCCGAGATATGCCGCTTTTTCGGAGACTCTTATGCAGCAGACCACCGACGTCGTCGTTCTTGGCGCCGGGATCGTCGGCGTCAGCGCCGCGCTGCATTTGCAGGCGCGCGGGCGTGACGTCACGCTCATCGATCGCGCCGGCGCCGCGGGTCAGGAGACGAGCTTTGGCAACGCGGGCCTGATCGAACGCTCTTCGCTCATCCCCTACCTGTTCCCGCGCGATCCGGCGAAACTCATCAAATATGCGCTGAACCTTCTGCCGGAGGCGCGTTATCACGTCTCGGCGATGCCAGCGGTGGGGCCCTGGCTCTTGCGCTATTGGCGCGAGAGCGCGCCAGAGAAGGTGCAGCGAAATATCGAGGCGCGACGCCCGCTGATCGAACACAGCCTGAGCGAGCATGAGGCGCTGATCCAGCAGGCAGGCGCCGGCGAGCTGTTACGCAGGACCGGGTGGATCAAGCTGCATCGCAGCGAGCGGACTCTCGCCGCCGGCCTCGCCGACGCCGAGCGGCTGCGCGCCTATGATCTCAATATCGATACGCTCGACTCGGCCGCGGTCGCGGCGCTGGAGCCCGATCTTGCGCCGATCGCCGGCGGCGTCCACTATCGCGACACCGCCGCGATCGTCGATCCCGCCGCTCTGTCGAAAGCCTATGCCGATCTGTTTGTCTCGCGCGGCGGGCGATTGCTCGCCGGAGACGCTCGCAGCCTTTCACAAGAGCCGGACGGGCGCTGGCGCGTCGAGGCCGCGCAAGGGCCGCTCGTCGCCAGCGCCGCGGTCGTGGCGCTCGGCCCCTGGTCGGACGCCATCTACGGACCGCTCGGCTATCGCATTCCGCTCGGCTGGAAGCGCGGCTACCATATGCATTACGCCGCCAAGGACGGCGCAAAGCTGAATCATCCGATCCTCGACGCCGACGTCGGTTATCTTTTGGCGCCGATGCGCCGCGGCGTCCGGCTGACGAGCGGCGCCGAATTCGCCCGCCGCGACGCGCCGCCGACGCCGGTGCAGATCGAGACCTGCGAACCGACGGCGCGGCGATTGTTTCCGCTCGCCGAACGGCTGGACCCCGAACCCTGGCGCGGCGCGCGGCCCTGCCTGCCGGACATGCTGCCGATTATCGGTCCGGCGCCGCGTCATCGCGGCCTATGGTTCGATTTCGGCCATGCGCATCATGGGCTGACGCTTGGGCCGGTGTCCGGCCGGCTCCTCGCCGATATGATGACGGGCGAACAGCCCTTCATCGATCCCGCGCCGTATCGGGCCGATCGATTCTGAGCCGGGGTGGTTTTGTGGGACTCCCGCGAGGCTATTCCGCGCCGACGAGCTTTAAAGCGCGATCCAGGACGCGCACCACGCGCGCGAGATCATGTCCGCGACGCAGCACGAGCCCCGTCGCTGCGATCACGGCATAGGCGCCCTGCCGACGCGCCAGCGCCGGGTTCTTCTCGATTCGATACAGCGGCGCCTCGCTCGCGCGCCGGAAAATGGAGAACACGGCCTTCGCCGGCGTGAAATCGATAGCGTAGTCGCGCCATTCCCCCTGCGCGACTTTCGCGCCGTAAAGATTGAAGATGACGTTGAGTTCCGGGCGGCTGAACGAGACCGCCACGCCGCGCTTGTCTCCCCGACCTCCCGACGCCGCGTCCGGCGAAGCGCCGTTCACGACGACGAGCGCGGGTCGAACCCGGCTGGGCTCCGTCGTCTCCGACTCCGCCATGCGTCCCGTTCTCCTCGACCTCTCTTAACCATGTTGGCCCGCAAGGATGCGCCGGGCAAGACATAATGACTGGTTTACGACGAGAATCTTCGCGTCCTTGCGCGATGATAAGATTTGGCTGGGAAGAATCATACTTTCGCCGGCATGGCGCCCCTTGCCAGCCAAACGGGCCGCCCAAAATGAGGTTCATTGCCTCGACAGCTCGAGGCCACGCGTTTTCGGTTTCGTCAGCCCCCCAGCCCCCCGAAGGCGTGCGGTTCAGAGATTTAGAGGTCGTGGCGATGGTCGGGCCGGCCGGGAGTTTCGCTCCCGCGCCGGCTCGTCTAGCTTTGGCTCAATCCAGCTTTAGCTGGCGCGATGGGCCGGCGAGCCGGCGAGCCTCTTGCAAATTCCTCATCAATGACGAATTCAGGAGCCGCAGTCGCGTCGCCCGCGACGCCCCTTCTCTTTTTGTATTCATTGGAGAGAACATGACCGACGACGCCGCATCCGTCGACGCGGCGGCTCCCGCCGCCGATCCGCAACCCGCCGCCAATTTCGGTTTTGAGGCCGACGTCGCGCGGCTGCTCGAGATGATGACGCATTCCGTCTATTCGGAGCGCGACGTCTTTCTGCGCGAACTCGTCTCGAACGCCGCCGACGCCTGCGAAAAGCTGCGTTACGAGGCGCTTTCCGACGAAAAACTCGCCGCGCAAGCCGCCGCGCCGCTCGTTACGATTTCACTCGATCAGGAGAAGCGCACGCTGACCGTCGCCGACAATGGCGTCGGCATGTCGCGCGAGGAGCTGATCAGCGCCCTCGGCACCATCGCCAATTCGGGCACGCGCGCCTTTCTCGACAAGCTCGGGAAGGAGAAGGACGCCGGCTTCATCGGCCAGTTCGGCGTCGGCTTCTATTCCGCCTTCATGGTCGCCGACCACGTCGAGGTCGCGACGCGGCGCGCCGGCGAGGATCTGGCCTGGCTGTGGCGTTCAGACGGCAAGGGCTCCTATCAGATCGCGGCTCTGCCGATCGAAGAGGCGCCCGCCGTCGGCGCCCGCGTCACGCTGCATCTCAACGCCGACAGCGATGAATTTCTCGACGGCTGGCGGGTTGAAAGCGTCGTGCGCGAGCACTCGGGCGCGATCGCCGCGCCGATTGATCTCATTGCGGCGCCGGGCGAAGAGCCTCGGCGAATCGCCGAAGGCGTCGCCCTGTGGACGAAGCCCAAGTCCGACATCACCCATGAGCAATATGTCGACTTCTACCGGCAATTGTCCGGTCAGCTGGACGAGCCCGCGCTGATCGCCCACTGGCGCGCCGAAGGACGCACCGAATATACGGTGCTCGCCTTCGTTCCTGGGACGCGGCCCTTCGATCTCTTCGACCCGGCGCGAAAGAGCAAATCCAAGCTGTATGTGCGCCGCGTGCTGATCTCGCGCGACATGGAGCTGCTGCCCGCCTGGCTGCGGTTTATGCGAATCGTCGTCGACAGCGCCGACATTCCGCTCAATGTCTCGCGCGAGATGGTGCAAAAAAGCCCGGTCGCCGGCGCGATCGGCAAGGCCATCGCAACGCGCATTTTGCAGGAACTCAAGAAGCTCGCCGACGCCGAGCCCGAAAAATTCGCGGACGTGTGGAAAAACTTCGGCTCCGTGCTCAAGGAAGGGCTGCATGAAGACCCGAGCCGCCGCGACGCGCTGTTCGAAATTGCCCGTTTCGCCTCAACGAAATCCGAGGAACAGACCCGCACGCTCAAGGATTACGTCGCCGATCTGAGGGAAAATCAGACAGCGATTTATTATCTCGTCGGCGACGATATGAAGCGGCTGCGCGCCAGCCCGCAGCTCGAAGGATTCCGCGCCAGGGGCGTCGAAGTGCTGCTTCTCGACGACGCCGTCGACGCCTTCTGGGTGACGAGCGCGCTGGGCTACGAGGGCAAGCCGTTCAAATCCGTCACGCAGGGCCAGGCCGACATCGATTCGATCGCGCTCGTCGAGGACGCCAAGACGGAGGCGACGCCGCCGGCGGACGTGGCCGATCTGCTTGCAGCCCTCAAGGAGACGCTCGCGGATCATGTCGACGACGTGCGCGCCTCGACGCGACTGACGGATAGCGCCGTCTGCCTTGTCGCTCCGGACAGCGGGTTGGATCGCCAATTGTCCCGCCTTTTGGCCGAACATGGACAACAGGCGGCCTTCGGAAAGCCGGTTTTGGAGATCAACCCGAGGCATGAAGCGATCGTCGCGCTGGCGACGGCCTTGCGCGCCAAGGGGCGTGAAGCGGCGCGTGACGACCAGTTCGTCCTGCTCGATCTCGCCCGCGTCGCCGACGGCGAGCATCCCATCGATGCGGCGGCTTTCGCAAAAAGGCTGACGGCGCTTCTCGCCAGCCGGGGGTAGAGATGAATCTGGGCGCGAGGAAAGCCGCAACGAGCGATCCGCTGACGCGCGCCCAGGCGATCGCGACAGTTGCGGACTATCTTGGCGCGCGGGGGGTCGATGACGCGCAGGAGGACGCACGCGCCCTGCTGCGCGCCGCCACGGGGCTGACGCGGCTCGAACTCGCCATGACGCCGCGCGCGCCGCTTTCGGACGAGGAGGCGCGCGCCCTATCTCGCTACGCGGCGCGACGCGCCGCCCGTGAGCCGGTGTCGCGCATTCTTGGAGAGCGCGGATTCTGGACGCTCGACCTCGCCGTCGCGCCGTCAGTGCTCGATCCGCGGCCGGACACGGAAACGCTGGTCGAGACGGCGCTGCGCGTCGTTGCGGACAGGCGCGACGCGCCGCTCTCGATTCTCGATCTCGGCGCCGGCTCGGGCGCTATCGCCTGCGCGCTCCTCAGCGAGCTTCCGGCGGCGCGCGCCGTCGCCGTCGATCTCTCGCAGGACGCCTGCGCGGCGACCGCCGCAAATCTCGCCCGTTGCGGCCTGTCGGACCGCGCGGCGGTTGTGCGCGGCCGCTGGGCGGAGGCGCTCCAGGCGCGTTTCGACCTTATCGTGTCCAATCCCCCCTATGTGCGCACCGAGGATATTGCAGGGCTCGATCCCGAGGTGCGGCTCCATGATCCGGCGCTGGCGCTCGACGGCGGCGCCGACGGGCTCGAGCGATATCGCGAGATCATCGGCGACCTGCTGCGGCTGATCGACGAGGACACGGTCGTCCTGTTCGAGGTCGGCTTCGATCAAGCTGGCGGCGTCGCCGCGCTGTTGGAGGCCCAGGGCTTCAACATCGAGCGTGTGGCGCGCGACGTTGGGGGCCACGAGAGGGTCGTGGCGGCGCGGCTTGGCCCGCCAATGCCGTGACATATTGGCGACAGTACCCGCTTTTTTGGCTCGTCTCGCCGCGCTCGGCCTTGTTGCCGGCCACCCCCTCCACTATAGTCATCCCCAGGTCCAGCCGATCGCCGACTTCGAGAAGAACTCGAACGCTTTGGCTCCGCTTCGCGAACGGAAGCCCGAAACGACCGGCCAGGAGCAACGTCGAAATCGACATGAAAGCGCCGGAGTGAAGACCACTTCGATTGTCGGGAGCGTTGCGATCCGGCAGGCAGGCATGCAATCGCGTTGGACGTCAAGCCGTTGCGCTGAGGGGAATTGGCGCAAAGCTACGTGGGGCCGCCGATTGGCGCCGACTTGAGGAAAATCGACTCGCGCACAGCGTTATCGAAGCTTGAGGTCCGAAAACGGATTGCTGTCGCCTGTCCGTTCGCGCATGCGCCGGGCGAAGGAATTTAGCGGCGACGTTATTGGGAACGCCGCGCAGGCGGGGCCGAGCGCAGCAAGATTTCGGGGAGTTTGATGAGACCAGGGCAAAACAAGAGAATGCGCGGACGGCCCAACAACAACCGCAAAGGGCCAAATCCGCTTACACGGTCCTATGAGTCGAATGGCCCCGACGTGAAGATCCGCGGCACGGCTCAGCATGTCGCCGAAAAATATCTTCAGCTCGCGCGCGACGCGCAGTCCTCCGGCGACACGATCATGGCCGAGAGCCTGCTGCAGCATGCGGAGCACTATTTCCGGCTGATCGCCGCCGCGCAGCAGCAACAGCAAGTCAACGGCTATGGGCGCCCGCAGCTGGAAGCGGAAGTCGACACTTCCGAGGACGACGACGATTTCGCCCCGCTTCCGGATCGTTTCGCGCCGCTTGCCGAACGGCTGCCGCCGCCGGCTTTCCAGCCGCCGCCGCCCTTCGCGCCGCAACCACAACCACAGCCGCAGCCGCATTTCTCGCAGCCGCAGCCGCAGCCCCAGCCTTTTGAGGAGCGCCCGATCGGCGAGATGCGCGCCGGCGAGCGCGTGGAGCGTCCGGAACGGCAGCAGCGGCCAGAACGACCGCCGTTTAACCGGGACCGCAACGCCGAAGGCGGCGAGCGTCCTCGCCACCAGGGATATGAGCGCGGTCGCGACCGCCGCTTCCAGCCGCGCCCCGAGGCCAGCGCGGCCGAGAGCGAAGCAGGGACGGCGCTTCCCTCATTCATCACCGCGCCGGTGGCGCGCGCCGCTGTTCCCAGCGAGGGCGCGGGCGCGGAACCCGTTCTCGAGCGCGAGAATGCGCCGCGTGAAAACGAGGGCGGAGTCAATTATCATTTGAGTTCACGCCGGCGCCGACGCCCGCGCCCGCCGATGGATGACGTCGCCGGCGGCGCACGGGACGATGAATCGCCGCAGACGGGCGAACTTCCACTCGAGCCAGAGCGGTTCTAGCAGGAAGCTTCGAGGTCTAAGCTGATCGCGTCGCCGGCCTTGATCCGGCCACCCGCGATCACCCGCGCGTAAACGCCGCAATCGATGTGGCCGAAGTTCTGGCGCAGCGTCTGAACGAGATCCATGTCGCGTCGCCCCGTGCCCGGCTCGACGCCTGTGGCCGCGCAGCGATCGGTCATTTTGAGCACCTCGAGCCGCGCGCCGCCGATCGACAGGGTTCGCCCCAAGAGCGCCGTTTCGGCCCACGCGTCCATGTCTTCGACGTAAAGATTGGCGCGAAAGCGCAGCGGATCGAGCGCGGCGCCTTGCGCCTGCGCAATCGCCGCAACGCTCGCCAAATTGACGAGTGAGACGAATCCCGACTTCGAATCCGTGAAGCGAAAGCCGTCGGGCGCCGCCAGAAGCCGCACGGGGCCACGGATTTCGGGCCCAAGAAAGCCGGTCAGGAAGGCCTCGATGGGTTGGCGCCCTTCGGCGGACCGCAACTCTCCGCGCGCGACCTCGCGCCCTGCCCTGGCGATCGTCAATACGCCCGTCGCGTCATCGTAGCGGGTCGCAAGACCCGCGAGCCCGCCGTTCCTCATCAGCATCAGAAATTTGATCTTGGGCTGATGCTCGGGAGCCGCTGGATCGAAGCCTGAAGGGCCGTTTTCCAGCGCAAACAGCCGATCTCCCGGAAAATAGCCGTCTGCTTGAAGTTCGGCGGCGTCCAGCCGCTGCGGCGAGAGGCCCTTGACGGGATAGCGGTAGAGAGCGGCGAGTCGCATGGACGTCCCTGTTCGGTGACAAGTCGAGGCGAATTGCCTACACCTCCCCAGCCGTCACGAAAACAGCGCCGCCGTTTCGCAAGGAGAGCCAGCCATGCCGGACAAGACGCTCACGGTCCTCGTTCTAGCCGCAGTGGCGTTTTCCGCCGCGCATGATCTCGACCACCTGTTGCGCGACGATTTCTCGCAACCAGGGGCATGGTCGATCGCCGCCGCCTTTCTTTCGGTGAAATACGCGCTCACGGGCGCCGCGCTGTATTTCTATTTCCGCGGCAAGATCGGCGCGGGGTTCTGGGCGGTCATCGGCGTTCTTGGCGCCGTGGCGCTCTGGTTCGCTCATCTGAGCCCCGCCGCCGAGCAGCGGCCGCCTGACATTTCAGCGATGTATGGCAGTCCCATCGCTGGGTTCATCGCCTCGGGACTGGTCTATGCGATGACGCTGTCGCTCGCGGCCCTCGCGCTCTATGGGGCATCGCGCGCGGTCGGGGCGGGCAGGCGCGGTTAATCGATGCATCTTCGCTTGCGGTCGAGTCCGCGCTTTCGCGCCGCACCCCCTTTAACCTCGTGCAGCCCTTCCCATATCGACCACGAGGGCAGCCGCAAGGGGCCTTGAACGAGAAATTTTGGACGCGAGGCGCGCCGCTTAAAACAAAGGGCCGCCTCCTGGTCAGAGGGGCTAAAAATGAATTTTGAGAAATACACCGAACGCGCGCGCGGATTTGTTCAGTCGGCGCAGTCGATGGCGACGCGCGAAGGCCACCAGCAGTTTACGCCCGAGCACATATTGAAAGTCCTGCTCGATGACGACCAGGGCCTGTCCGCCGGGCTAATCGACCGCGCCGGCGGCCGCTCGCGCGAGGCGCTGGCGAAAACCGAAGCCGCGCTCGCCAAACTGCCAAAAGTGATGGGCGCCGGCGCCGGCCAGCTCTATCTCGCGCCCGCGACCGCGCGCCTCTTCGACAACGCCGAGAAGATCGCCCAGAAGGCGGGCGATTCCTACGTCACCGTCGAGCGGCTGCTGTTGGCGCTGGCGATGGAGAAGGACTCAGAGGCCGCGAAAATTCTTGCCGCCGCCGGCGTGACGCCGCAGACGCTCAACGCCGCGATCGAAGATTTGCGCAAGGGCCGCACGGCGGATTCGGCATCCGCCGAAAACGCCTATGACGCGCTGAAGAAATACGCTCGCGACCTCACCGAGGCGGCGCGCGAGGGCAAGCTCGATCCGGTGATCGGCCGCGACGAGGAGATCCGCCGCGCCATTCAGGTGCTGTCGCGCCGCACCAAGAACAATCCGGTGCTCATCGGCGAGCCCGGCGTCGGCAAGACCGCGATCGTCGAGGGCCTGGCGCTGCGCATCGTCAATGGCGACGTGCCGGAGTCGCTTGAGGATAAGAAGCTGCTCGCGCTCGACATGGGCGCGCTGATCGCCGGCGCGAAATATCGCGGCGAATTCGAGGAGCGGCTGAAGGCGGTGCTGAACGAAGTCACCGCCGCCGAAGGCAATATCATCCTGTTCATCGACGAGATGCACACGCTCGTTGGCGCCGGCAAGGCGGATGGCGCGATGGACGCCTCCAATCTGCTGAAACCGGCGCTGGCGCGCGGCGAATTGCATTGCGTCGGCGCGACGACGCTCAATGAATACCGCAAACATGTCGAAAAGGATGCGGCGCTCGCCCGGCGCTTCCAGCCGGTCTTCGTCGACGAGCCGACCGTCGAGGATACGATCTCGATCCTGCGCGGCCTGAAGGAGAAATACGAACTCCATCACGGCGTGCGCATCACCGACAGCGCGATCGTCGCCGCGGCGACTCTGTCGAACCGCTACATCTCCGACCGCTTCCTGCCGGACAAGGCGATCGACCTTATAGACGAGGCGTCCTCGCGCCTGCGCATGCAGATCGACTCGAAGCCCGAGGAGCTCGACGAACTCGATCGGCGCATCATCCAGCTGAAGATCGAACAGGAAGCGCTCAAGAAGGAAACGGACACCGCGTCAAAGGATCGCCTGGCGAAGCTCGAAGGCGAGCTTGCCGACCTCGAAGAGAAATCGGGGGCGCTCACCACGCGCTGGCGAGCCGAGAAGGACAAGCTCGGCGCGGCGCAGAAGCTCAAGGAGCAGCTTGAAGCGGCGCGTAACGAACTCGCGCAGGCGCAGCGGCGCGGCGAATATCAGCGCGCCGGCGAACTCACCTATGGCGTCATTCCCGATCTCGAAAAGAAACTCGGTGAGACGGAAGGTGAAGCCGATACGCTCGTCGACGAGGAGGTAACCGCCAATGACGTGGCGCAGGTCGTCTCGCGCTGGACCGGCGTGCCGGTCGACAAGATGCTCGAGGGCGAACGCGAGAAGCTGCTGCACATGGAGGACGAACTCGCAAAGCGTGTCGTCGGGCAGCATGACGCGGTGGTCGCCGTGTCGACCGCGGTGCGCCGCGCGCGCGCCGGACTGCAGGACCCCAATCGCCCGATCGGCAGTTTCATCTTCCTTGGCCCCACGGGCGTCGGCAAGACCGAGCTGACGAAGGCGCTCGCCGCGTTTCTGTTCGACGACGAGACCGCGATGGTGCGGCTCGACATGTCCGAATATATGGAAAAGCATTCGGTGGCGCGGCTCATCGGCGCGCCCCCCGGCTATGTCGGCTATGAGGAAGGCGGCGCGTTGACCGAAGCCGTCCGCCGCAGGCCGTATCAGGTCGTGCTTTTCGACGAGATCGAAAAGGCGCACCCGGACGTCTTCAACGTGCTCCTGCAGGTGCTCGACGACGGCCGCCTGACCGACGGCCAGGGCCGCACGGTCGATTTCAAGAACACGCTCATCATCATGACGTCGAATCTCGGCTCGGAATTCCTCGTGATGCAGAAGGAGGGCGAGGATTCGTCCGCCGTGCACAGCGAAGTCATGCAGGTCGTGCGGGCGCATTTCAGGCCGGAGTTCCTGAACCGCGTCGACGAGATCATCCTGTTCAACCGCCTGCGGCGCGAGGACATGGGCGCCATCGTCGACATCCAGGTCAAGCGGCTGCAGAAGCTGCTCGAGGATCGCAAGATCACGCTGCATCTTGACGCCAAGGCGCGCGACTGGCTGGCGGCGAAGGGTTACGATCCGACCTACGGCGCAAGGCCTTTGAAGCGCGTGATGCAGAAGGAGCTGCAGGACACGCTCGCCGAGCGCATCCTGGCCGGCGAGATCATCGACGGCGCGAGCGTCGAAGTGTCGGCGGACGCTTCGGGCCTCATCATCGACGGCAAGGCGGCGCATCGAAATGTCGCGCCGCCGCTGCTGCGCACGGTGGGGAACGCGTAACGAGACCGCGCATTGTCATTCCCGGCAGGCCGAAGGCCTGACCGGGAATCCAGCACAAATCCCCAGATTTAATTATGGCTCTGGATTCCCGATCGCGCGCGTTGCGCGCTCGGGAATGACACCGGGCGTTCTGTTAGAATTCCCGCGCTCTACCCCAGCCGCTCTTTCTTCCGATTCAGCACGTCCGCCTCGCGCAGATCGAGCTCCCGCTCAATGCGGCGGCGCGCTTCGTCGGTAAGCTTGTCTTCGCGCAGCATGCCGTTGATCGCGTCGCGCTCCGCGGCGATGAGCTCTAATTCAATCTCGTCATGCAGCTCGGTCAGCGCGCGGCGCTCTTCCTCGATGTCGCATTTCATACGGATGCGCGACAGGAAATAATCCTGTTGCGCTTGAAACGACAGCGTCGCTTCTTCCGGCACGTCCTGCTCGGCGACGAACGCCGCCAATCTGGCGGTGGAAGCCTCGACGGCGGAGCGGCGCGCCTGAATTTCCTCAGCGCGATCGAGCAGACGCTCCTCCATCCCGGCTTTGGAGACCCCCAGCTTGCGAATGACCCAGGGCAACATCGCGCCCTGGAAGACGAGCGTGACCATCACGACGCAGAAGGCGAGGAAGAAAATGGCGTCGCGATAGGGAAAGGGCTCGCCGCGCGCCGTCGTGATCGGTATCGCCAGAGCTGCGGCGAGCGAGACGATCCCACGCACCCCGGTGAAGGAAATGATGAAGAGCCCTTGCCAGGGCGGCGCCGGCTGGCGCCGCGCGCGCGGGATGAACCATCGCGGCAGATAGGCGTGCGGAAAAATCCAGACGAAGCGCGCCACGATCACGACAAGCGAAACGAGCGCCGCCGACGCCGCCAGATCGTAAAGCGAGTGGTTCTGGATGCGTGCGAAAAGCGCCTGCGCCTGCAGGCCGGTGAAGAGAAAGACGAGGCCTTCGATCAGATAGATGAAGAAGTCCCAGAAGAACACGCCCTGCAGACGAGTCGCGGCGCTGATCAGCCGGGGTCCGTTCCAGCTGATATAGAGGCCCGTCGCGACGGTCGCGATGACGCCCGAGCCGCCAAGATGTTCTGGCGGCCAATAGGCGAGGAACGGCGTGATCAGCGACAGCGTGATTTCGATGCGCGGATCGCGCATGAAGCGGCGCAGCCGCAACATCGTCCAGCCGACGCCGACGCCCCACACAATCTCCGAAACGATGATGATCGTGAAGGTTTCGCCCGCTTGCGCCAGCGAAAAGGAGCCGACGCTGACCGCCGCCACCGCGAAACGATAGAGAACCAGGGCCGTCGCGTCATTGGCGAGGCCTTCTCCCTCCAGAATGACGCTGATGCGCCGGGGCAGCCGCATGCGGCGCGCGATGGCGAGCGGCGCGAGGGCGTCGGGCGGCGAGACGATCGCGCCAAGCACGAAGCCGACCGCCCAGGGCCAGCCGAGCAACCAGTTCGTCGCCGCCGAAACGGCGATGGTGGTGAAGACGACGCAGCCGATCGCAAGCACAAGGATCGGCTGCAGATTGAACTGGAATTCCCGCCAGCTCATGTTGATCGCCGAAATGTAGATCACCGGCGGCAGCACGAGGAGCAGCACAAATTGCGGCTCGAGCACGAAAGCGGGCACGCCGGGCGCCACTGCGATCAGCACGCCCGACGCGACAAGCAGGATCGGAGAGGCGACGCCGGAGCGCAACGCGATGTAGGCGACGAACGCCACCACCGCGAGAAGAAAGATGAGGATTTGCAAACCCGCCAGCATGCGCTCACCTCTTTGGCTGCGCCCAGCGGCAGAGCGAACTCCGCGACGCCGATGAAGCCAAGCTTACAACTTCCGAAGCGCCACTTCCTCGATCCTGTGATCGGCGTCCTTGGTGAGGATCAAACTCGCGCGCGGGCGCGTGGGCGCGATGTTCTGGCGCAGATTCTCGAGGTTGATGCGCGTCCATATGTCTTTTGCGACGCGCGTCGTCTCCTCTGCGTCGAGATCGGCATAGACGCGGAAGTAGGATTCCGGATCGCGGAAGGCCGTCTGCTGAAGCCGCCGGAAGCGCTCCACATACCATCGCTCCAGCACGTCTTCAGGCGCGTCGAGATAGACCGAGAAATCGAAGAAGTCTGAGACGAAGGGAATTTCGCGGCCGTCGCGCATGCGCGGCGCAAGCAGAACATTGACGCCTTCGACGATGAGAATGTCGGGCCGGTCGACGCAGCTCACTTCGCCCTCGACGACGTCATAGGTCATGTGCGAATAGACCGGCGCGCAGACGTTGCGCCGTCCCGCCTTCACGTCGGAAAGAAATCGCAGCAGCGACTTGTTGTCGTAGCTTTCCGGAAAGCCCTTCTTGTCCATCAGCTTTTCGGCTTCAAGGATTCTGTTGGGCAACAGAAATCCGTCGGTGGTGATGAGCTCCACTTTCGGCGTATTCGGCCAGCGCGACAGGAGCGCGCGCAGCACGCGCGCTGTCGTGGATTTTCCCACGGCGACGGAGCCCGCGACGCCAATGATGTAGGGAACCTTGCCGTCCTCGGCGCCGAGAAAGCGCTGCGTCGCCTTGAAGAGGCCTTGCGTCGCCGCAACATAGAGCGCGAGCAGGCGCGACAGCGGCAGATAGATTTCGATGACTTCCTCGAGCGAGATCGGATCGTTGAGGGACTTCAGTCGAACGAGATCATCGAGCGTCAGCGTCAGCGGCGTATCGGCGCGCAGCGACGCCCATTCGGCGCGCGTAAAATGCCGGTAGGGGGAAAGAGCCTCGTTGTTGGGGACGAGCTCCGCCACCGTCATTCCTTTGCTCCGCGCGCGGCTTTCTCCGCAAGCCCGGACTGTTTCGTGCGCCGCTCCAGTTCGTGCAACACGTCGCCGAGCGAAATGTCCCGCGCTTCGAGCATGACCAGAAGATGATAGAACGTGTCCGCGGCCTCGTTGACGAGCGCGCTTCGGTCGCTCTCCATCGCTGCGATCACCGTTTCGACCGCCTCTTCGCCGAATTTCTTGGCGATGCGCGGCATTCCGGCGTCGAGCAGCGTCTTCGTATAGGAGGTCGAGGCGCTGTCGTTGCGCCGTGCTTTGATGAGCGCGGCGAGATCGTCGAGCGTAAAGGTCATTGAAAGGCCTCCGAACCCACCTCCCCCTTGAGGGGGGAGGTCGATCGCCGAAGGCGATCGGGTGGGGGTGATAACGGCGCAGCGACGCGATACTCACCCCACCCCGCATTGCTTCGCAATGCGACCCTCCCCCTCAAGGGGAGGGTGAAAGCGCCGCCATTGACCACAGAGACGAACATCATCCCATCGCCTCCAGGCCATCGAGGCGCATCGGCAGTCCCGCCGCCGCCATGTGCAGCTTCGCCTGCGGGATCGAATATTCGCCGAAATGGAAAATAGAAGCGGCGAGCACAGCGCTCGCATGGCCTTCCTTGACGCCGGCGACGAGATGGTCGAGCGTTCCAACGCCGCCCGAAGCGATGACCGGCACCTGCACGGCGTCGGCGACGGCCCGCGTCAGCGCGATGTCGAAGCCGCTTTTCGTGCCGTCGCGATCCATCGAGGTGAGCAGGATTTCGCCTGCGCCGCGTTCGCTGACCTCCCGCGCAAATTCCACTGCGTCGATCCCCGTTGCGCGGCGCCCGCCGTGGGTGAAGATTTCCCAGCGTCCCTCGGCAGCGCGCTTGGCGTCAATAGCCACGACGATGCATTGCGCGCCGAATTTTTCCGACGCTTCGCGAACGAAGCCGGGATTGGCCACGGCGGCGGAATTGATCGAGACTTTGTCGGCGCCGGCGAGCAGCAGATTGCGGATGTCGTCCAGCGTGCGCACGCCGCCTCCCACAGTCAGCGGCATGAAGCAGGCTTCCGCCGTGCGCTGCACGACGTCGAGCAGAATGCCGCGGTCTTCATGGCTTGCGGTGATGTCGAGAAAGCAGAGTTCGTCGGCGCCGGCGGCGTCATAGGCGATGGCGCATTCGACCGGATCGCCGGCGTCGCGCAGATCGACGAAATTGACGCCTTTGACGACGCGTCCACCTTTCACGTCCAGGCAGGGAATGACGCGCGCCTTCAGCACTAAGCGTCCTCCGCCGCCCGCGCGCGGCGGATCATCTCCAGCGCCTGCGACGGATCGAGCCTCCCGTCATAGAGCGCCCGTCCGGTGATCGCGCCGGCAAGCTTGCGGCAATCGGGCTGCAGCAGCCGCTCGACGTCGGCGAGCGAGGCGAGGCCGCCCGAGGCGATGACGGGAATCGTCAGGGCGTCGGCGAGCGCCAGGGTCGCCTCAATGTTAAGCCCGGTCAAAACGCCGTCGCGCGAGATGTCGGTGTAGATGATGGCGCTCACGCCCGCGTCTTCGAAGCTCTTGCCGAGATCGAGCGCCGACATGCGTGTCGCGCGCGACCAGCCGTCGACGGCGACAAAACCATTCTTGGCGTCGACCCCTACGGCGACGCGGCCCGGGTGAAGGCGCGCCGCCTCGCGCACGAAAGACGGGTCCTTGACGGCCGCCGTGCCGATGATGACGCGCGCGACGCCTTTTTCCAGCCAGCGGGACAGCGTGCGCATGTCGCGAATGCCGCCGCCGAGCTGCACGGGAATCGTCAGCGCGGCGAGAATGGATTCCACCGCCCGGGCGTTGCGCGGCGCCCCGGCGAAGGCGCCGTCGAGATCGACGACATGCAGATATTCGAACCCGACTCGCTGGAAGGCGCGCGCCTGCTCGGCGGGATCGTCATTGAACACGGTCGCGCGGTCCATATCGCCCTGGGCCAGGCGCACGCACTGACCTTCCTTCAAATCGATTGCGGGAAACAGAATCACGGACGCCACCTCAGGAAATTGCCGATCAACGCTAGGCCCAGCCTCTGGCTTTTTTCGGGATGGAACTGCACGCCGACGAGATTGTCGCGCGCCACGGCCGCCGTGAGCGGCGCGCCATAGTCGGTCGTCGCCAGGACGTGGTCCGGCGACGTCGGCGCCAGCTGGAACGAGTGCACGAAATAGGCGTGCAAGCCACGCTCTCCCGTCGGCACGCCGGCAAAGAGCGGATGTTCCCGGCTCAGCGTCAGCGTATTCCAGCCCATATGCGGGATTTTCAGCGAAGCATCCGCAGGCGCGATCGCCGCGACGTCGCCCGGAACCCAGCCGAGGCCCGGCGTTTCGCCATGTTCAAGGCCGCGCGCGCCCATGAGCTGCATCCCGACGCAAATCCCTAAGAACGGCCGGCCACGGTCGATGACCGCCTCTTGCAGGGCGGCGTAGAGACCTTTGATCGCCATCAGGCCGCGGCGACAATCGGCGAACGCGCCGACGCCCGGCAGCACGACGCGCTCGGCGGCGCGAACGACGTCGGGGTCGCTGGTGACGCAAATGTCGCCTTGCGCCTGCGACTCGCGGGCGGCGCGCTCAAAGGCTTTCAAGGCGGAATGCAGATTGCCCGACCCATAGTCGATGATCGCGGTCGTCAAGGAGCAAGTCCCCCAGCGACATCGTCTTTCACGGTCGGCACAGAAAGGCGATGGCGGTGGAAGTAGGCCGCCTCCGCCTCGTCGAGGTCATCGCCGATGACGAGATCCTGCTCGACATAGCCGCGACGCGCCAAATTCCAGCCGACGAGCCGCTCCCCCTCGAACCCGAGCCAGACAGCGAGCCCGAGCGTCAGCCAGGACATCGCGTCGCGCGACACCCGCAGCCGCCAGGCGATAAGCGCCAAGGCGACGAGAAGAAGCGTCCAGAGGACCGCGACCAGCCAGGCGCGCCGCCACGCAAGCCAGAACGGACCGAAAATAAAGGCCGGCCAGGAAAAGCCGTCGCGCAAGAAGACGATCTTGTCCGGCGCGGGAAGCTGGCCCGGCGCCATTCGCGGAAAATAAATAGTGAATATCGCCATCGGCCGTCCCCTCGTCGGCGTCACCCGCCTTTTTTCAGGCGGTGAGCGTTCCCTTGGTGGAAGGCGCTTCCCCCTGCGTGCGGCGCGGATCGATCGCCACCGCCTTGCCGAAGGCGCGCGCGAAGCCCTTGAAGGCGCTTTCGGCGATATGGTGGCTGTTGACGCCGCGCAGACATTCGATGTGCAGCCCGACGCGGGCGTGAACCGCAAAGGCCTGGAAGAACTCGCGCATCAGCTCGGTGTCAAAGCCGCCGATCCGCTGCGCGGGAAAGGCGACCTCGTAGACGAGAAAGGGCCGCCCCGAAACGTCCACGACGACGCGGGTCAGGGCCTCGTCGAGCGGCACATGCGCGTCGCCATAGCGGGAAATGCCCTTGCGGTCTCCAAGCGCGCGATCCACCGCCTGGCCCACGGCGATGCCGACGTCCTCGACCGTGTGATGGCCATCGATATGCAGATCGCCCGCAGCGCGCACGGCAAGATCCAGCGGCGCATGACGAGCGATCTGGTCGAGCATATGATCGAAAAACCCCACGCCGGTCGATATATCCGAGCGGCCGTCCCCGTCGAGGTCGACGGTGACCGAGATTTTGGTTTCCTTGGTGTTGCGCTCGATCGTCGCGCTGCGCATTTCCTGCCTTTTCTTGGGCCCTGCCGGCGCTTCCGGCGACTTTGGCCGCAAGCGGCCAGCTTGTAGCAACTCCGCCCTGGATTCGCCACCCGAACCGCTTGGGCGTCAAGGAGAAGCGAGATGCGCGCCAACTCACTCTTGTTTGTCGGCAAATCGGCCTAAACCAAATCGGCCTGAACAAAGAAGAGAATGGTCCATATGTTCGCGCTGATTCCTCACCCAAGCGCAACCACGGCAATTAGTCCGATGCCGACACGCGCTTGTAGCTTCGCGACAAAGGATCAAGAACACGCTAAATGCCGCACCGGCGGCGACTTCGGCCGTTGGGGACGAATAGATCGTGAAGTCGTGGCGAGAATCTGCCGCTCCGCAAGAGCGCAAGGAGACTTATAACATGCGACTTAGGCTCGGTTTCGCGCTCCCCCTAGCGGCATTGATATCGGTTCCGGCCGCCGGCGAGCCATGGCGGGACGGCTTCGTGCCGCGCATCGAAGCGCTGGCGCTCATGCAAACGCTCAACGCCTCCTTGCTCGCAAGCCGCAGCGCCACGGCGACGCTCGAGAAATGGTGCGCCGATCACAAAATGTCCGCGGAGCCCAAGATCGTCGCCCGCCGCGTCGCTGGAATCGCACAGCAGCCGAGCGCTGAGACGCGCCGGCGGCTCGACGTCAGCGACGCGGAGCCGGTGAAATACCGGCGCGTGCAGCTTGCCTGCGGCGATCACGTGCTCTCTGAGGCCGACAATTGGTACGTGCCTGGGCGGCTTTCCGACGAAATGAACCGCACGCTGGAGACGACGGAAACGCCCTTCGGCAAGGCCATCGCACCGCTGCAGCCGTTCCGTCGCACCATCGACATGAAGATGCGCTGGTCGCCCTTGCCCGAGGGCTGGGAGCTCTCCGCCCTCCCGGCGGCCTCGCCTGAAAAGGCCAGCGGCGCGCTCTCCATTCCGCACGACCTCTTCGAGCACACGGCCGTCGTCTATGCGCGCGATCAACGTCCGCTTTCCGAGGTGCATGAGACCTATACGCGCGAAGTCCTGGATTTTCCCGCGCCGCTCGCGGGGGCCCCGCGCGAGTGAGTCTTGCATCAAAACCGAGCCCGACTGGCGAATAGCGCGGCTGACCGATCGCCGCTCCGCCCTTGCTCAAATCGCCGCCAAACCTTACATCGGCTCCACATCTCTGGCTGGATGAGGCGAATGGACAGCGAAAAACACCGCTTTGCGGCCATGCACGCGACGACGATCATCCTCGTCAAGAAAGCCGGAGAAACGGTGATCGCCGGCGACGGCCAGGTCAGCCTCGGCCAGACGATCATGAAGGGCAACGCCAAGAAAGTGCGCCGTCTTGGCAAGGGCGACGTGATCGCCGGTTTCGCCGGCGCCACCGCCGACGCCTTCACGCTCTTCGAACGGCTCGAATCGAAGCTCGAACAATATCCCGGACAATTGATGCGCGCCTGCGTCGAACTCGCCAAGGACTGGCGCATGGACCGCTATCTGCGGCGCCTGGAGGCGATGATGCTCGTCGCCGACAAGAGCGTCGGCCTCGTGCTCACCGGCTCCGGCGACGTGCTTGAGCCGGAAGGCACGGGCGAAGGCGCGGTGGCCGCCATTGGTTCGGGCGGAAACTACGCGCTCGCCGCCGGGCGCGCCCTGCTCGATTCGTCCCTCGACGCCGAAACCATCGCCCGCCGCGCGATGGTGATCGCCTCCGAGATTTGCGTCTACACCAACCAGAATGTGGTGGTGGAAAAGATCTAGGGCATTCGGCAGTCGTTGGTCGGCAGTTAGGATCGTCCGACTGCCGACCAACGACTGCGGACTGCCGTTCCGAAGGAACTGACCATGGCCGACTTCTCGCCGCGCGAGATCGTTTCCGAACTTGATCGCTACATCGTTGGACAAAGCGACGCCAAGCGCGCCGTCGCCATCGCGCTGCGCAACCGCTGGCGGCGACTGCAGCTCGAAGGCCAGATGCGCGAAGAAGTTTTGCCCAAGAACATCCTGATGATCGGCCCGACAGGCTGCGGCAAGACCGAGATCGCCCGCCGTCTCGCGCGTCTCGCCAATGCGCCCTTCATCAAAGTCGAAGCGACGAAATTCACCGAGGTCGGCTATGTCGGCCGCGACGTCGAACAGATTGTGCGCGATCTGGTCGAGGTCGCCATCCTGATGGTCAAGGAGCGCCGCCGTAAGGACGTGCAGGCGCGCGCGCAGCAAGCGGCCGAAGAGCGCACGCTCGATGCGCTGGTGGGGCCCGCCGCGTCGCCCGGCACGCGTGAAACGTTTCGGCGCCGCCTGCGGGCGGGCGAACTCGACGACAAGGAAATCGAAGTCGAGCTGACGCAGTCGGGCTCCTCGATGCCGATGTTCGAACTGCCGAACATGCCCGGCGCCAGCGTCTCCGCCTTTTCGCTCGGCGATATTTTCGGCAAGGCGATGCAGCGCGGCAAGCCGCGCAAACTCTCGGTCAATGAGGCGCAGGGACCTCTGATCGCCGAAGAGAGCGACAAGCTGATCGATCAGGAAGCGAGCGTCCGCGAGGCGATCCACGAGGTCGAGAACAACGGCATCGTTTTCATCGACGAGATGGATAAGATCTGCGCGCGCGAAGGACGCGGCGGCGCCGATGTTTCGCGCGAAGGCGTGCAGCGCGACCTACTGCCGCTGATCGAAGGCACGACGGTCGCGACGAAACATGGAACGGTGAAGACCGACCATGTGCTGTTCATCGCCTCCGGCGCCTTCCATGTGGCGAAGCCCTCCGACCTGCTGCCGGAACTTCAGGGGCGCCTGCCGATTCGCGTCGAACTCGCTTCGCTCAATGAAGACGACTTCCGTCGCATTCTGACTGAAACCGAGGCTTGCCTGACGAAGCAATATTCCGCGCTATTGGGCACCGAGGGCCTGACGCTCGAATTCGCGCCATCCGCCGTCGACGCGATCGCCAAGGTCGCCGTTCAGGTGAATACTTCCGTCGAGAACATCGGCGCGCGTCGCCTGCAAACGGTGATGGAGCGCGTGCTCGACGACATCAGCTTCTCGGCGTCGGACCGCGCCGGCGACAGTATCGTGATCGACGGCGCGTATGTTGAGGAGCATATCGGCGATCTGGCGAGGAACAGGGATTTGAGCCGGTTTATTTTGTGAGCTTGTCTTGTGCGGCAGGAGCGCGCGCTCGAAAGGCGTTGAGGCGCTGCTCTAACTCCGGCGCCGACAATGTCCACAGGTCGGGCAGTTCGCCATCAGCCAGTTCACCTTCAGGCGCAAGGAAATGGCTCATGAATGCCCGTTTTTTTGGGCTACGACCTGCAACGCAACCCCAGGCGACGGATTTAGGGCCGGGAACCACGGAACCACGGACGAAAAATCGCTCGACGTCGCGCCATGCCGTTTTTTGGGGCCTCAAAGATGTTCCGCCGGAAAGCGTAAAGCCGTCGCCGTCCAACAGCAATTTATAGGGGCGAATCAAAAGCCAGAGCAGCCTCAAGAGAGGAATGGCCAAAAATAGGATGGCAAAAAGGCCCACGGCACGGGTAACGAAAAAAGACCCGGCGATTAACGCGCAGCCCAACAGCAGCATGAAAGAGACTTTGCGGGCCGATGTGACATAGCGCTCCTGCCTGATGACGACCGAATTCTCGACTTCGACGTTCGGTCGTTCACTCGCCGGCGACTCCGAAGCAACATGCAAATCATCTGGATCGCCGGCGGATGCGAGGGCGCGCTCGCGATAGGCGTTGAGGCGCGCGACCATTTCTCGCGTGGGCAATGCCCATCCGTCAGGCAAGACGTTGTCCGCCCCCATCGCTCGGTTAAACTTGAGCAGCCAGTGGTTCGGCGCACGATCAGTGGCATAATTGAAGCCGACGAAACTCGCCGAGGCAAAGCCCTGCCGATAAACGAAAAATCGCTCAACGTCGCGCCACGCCGTTTTCAGCGGCCTCCGAATCAAGCCGCCAGCCAGCGTGAATCCCGCGCTGTCCAACAGCAACGTCTGAGGACGCGCCAGGAGCGCTAGAGACAGGCAAACGCCAAGACCAAAGAAGGCAACGGCAAACCAACCAAACATTACGCCCCACGCAGCTTCAGGGCGGTTAGAAGCGATGAACAGAAGAAGAATGAAGATTGACGCGCCGGTCATCGCGCAACCGAGCAGCAACATCACTAGCGTCCAACGAGTCGACTGGACGTAGCGTTCCTCCGACAGCTGCCCTTGATCCACCGCAATCTTCCCGTCCGCGAAGTCAATGGAATTTCCGGATACCACGGCGCGTTTTCAAGCAAAAGCGCCGTCTCCCTTCGGTCGCAAATCCAGCGCCATGACAGCGCAGGCGCCCCGGACTTGCGCGCGCGCGCTTCTCGCCATAAGACCGGCCAAACCCAAAACCCTTGGCCGATCACATGTCCCCATTTCCTCAGCGCGTCTTCTCGGGCGTGCAGTCCACCGGCAATCTGCATCTCGGCAACTATCTCGGCGCGATCGTCAAATTCGTCGAGCTGCAGAAGAACTTCGACTGCATCTATTGCGTCGTCGACCTGCATGCGATCACGGTGCCGCAGGACCCGATCGCGCTGAAGGCGAACACGCGCGAAATCGCCGCCGCCTTCATCGCCTGCGGCATCGACCCGAAAGAGAACATCGTCTTCAACCAGAGCCAGGTGCCGGAGCACGCCGAGCTCGCCTGGGTGTTGAATTGCGTCGCGCGCATCGGCTGGCTCAACCGCATGACGCAGTTCAAGGACAAGGCCGGCAAGGATCGCGAGAACGCCTCAATGGGCCTGCTCGACTATCCGGTGCTGATGGCCGCCGATATTTTGATCTATCGCGCGACGCATGTGCCGGTCGGCGACGACCAGAAGCAGCATCTCGAACTTGCGCGCGACATCGCGCAAAAATTCAACAACGACTTCTCGGAATCGATCGCGCGCAACGGCTTTGGCGAGGCCTTTTTCCCCCTGCCCGAGCCGCTGATCTCCGGCCCCGCGACGCGGGTGATGAGCCTGCGCGACGGCACGAAGAAAATGTCGAAGTCAGACGCCTCGGATTATTCGCGCATCAATCTCTCCGACGACGCCGACCAGATCGCGCAGAAGGTGAGGAAGGCGAAGACCGATCCCGATGCGCTGCCTTCCGAGGAAAAGGGCCTGGATGGGCGCCCCGAGGCCTACAATCTCGTCGGCATCTTCGCGGCGCTTTCGGGCCGCAGCAAAGCCGATGTGCTCGGCGAATTCGGCGGCGCCAATTTCTCAAGCTTCAAGAGCGCGCTTGTCGATCTCGCCGTCGCCAAGCTCGCGCCGATCACCGACAAAATGCGCCGCATTCGCGAGGATGAGAGCTATGTCGACGGCGTGCTGCGCGACGGCGCCGAACGCGCCCGCGCCATCGCCCGCGAAAACATGAATGCGGTGAAGGATATTGTCGGGTTTTTGCGGTAGTCCTGAGTTACACGGATCCGCTAGTTCACATGATATGTCATTCCCGACAGGCCGAAGGCCTGATCGGGAATCCAGTGTTAATCCATGAGTTTTGGCCTTGCTCTGGATTCCCGATCGCTCGCTTCGCGAGCGTCGGGAATGACAAAGTCGGTCATGTCAGAAGACAGCGCTTCCAATTTCTCCACGAGCGAGCGCTCCAGGCTTCGGCCCGCCGCTCGCCCAGTCGAGCAATTCCACTGTGTGGACGACTGGGACGGGCGTACCCGACCTGATCTGCACGATGCAGCCGATGTTGCCCGCCGCGACAATGTCCGGCGCGACGCTCTCGATATTTGCGACTTTTCGCGACCGCAACTCACCGGCCAGCTTCGGCTGCAGCACGTTGTAGGTTCCCGCCGAACCGCAGCAGATATGGCCCTCCGGAACGGGAACGACATCAAAGCCCGCGGCGGTCAGCAGCGCGACCGGCTCTTGCGATATCTTCTGCCCATGTTGCAGAGAGCAGGCGGAATGGTAGGCGACCCGAAGTTTCGGCGCATCGCCCGATGGCGCAAAGCCAATCTCAGTCATCAGCTCCGTCATATCTCTCGTCATCGCCGAGATGTGCGCGGCCCTGTCCGCGAGAGTCGGATCGTTGCGAAACATATGGCCGTAGTCCTTCACACTCGTTCCGCAGCCCGACGCGTTGACGACGATATGGTCGAGCCCGCCAGAGTCGATTTCGCGCGTCCAGGCGTCGATGTTCGCGCGCGCATAGCGCAGCGACTCGTCGACCTTTCCGAGATGATGCGGCAGCGCCCCACAGCAGCCGGCGCCCTTCGCGACGACGACCTCGACGCCATGGCGCGTCAGGAGCCGTATGGTCGCCTCGTTGATCGATGTGTCGATGACCGTCTGAACGCAGCCATTGAGCAGCGCAACGCGCATTTTGCGCACGCCTTGCGCGGCGAAGACCTGCGGGGCGTCGACGCTGGAAACAGGCGGAAGGCTGGACGGCGCCAGCGCGAACGGCGCCGCGAGTCGGCGCGGCAGCAAGCGCGCCAAGGGGCGCAGCGCCGCCGCGACGCGAAACAGCGGGCGCGCGAGAGAAGGACGCGGCAAGACGAAAGCGAGCGCCGCGCGCATGGCGCGCTCCACAAAGGGCCGCCGATAAGTTTTCTCGATATGCGCCCGGGCGTGATCGACAAGATGCATGAAATGCACGCCCGAAGGACAGGTCGTCATGCAGGAGAGGCATGACAGACACCGATCGATATGAAGGGCCGTGCGCGCGTCAGCCGGCCGCTCCTTCTCGAACATCTCCTTAATGAGATAGATGCGGCCGCGCGGGCCATCGAGTTCGTCGCCGGTGAGAAGATAGGTCGGGCATGTCGCGTTGCAGAACCCGCAATGCACGCAGGCGCGCAAAATCTGCTCCGTCTCCGCCACGTCGGGATCGGCGAGCGCCTGCAGCGAGAAGAACGTCTGCATCGTCTCTTAAAACTCCGCGCGCATGCGGCCGCGCTCCAAAACATGGGCCGGATCGAAGCTTGCCTTGACGCGGCGCGTCAGCGCCGCAAGCGCCGCCGGTTGCGGATGGAAGACGTCGACCGTCGCGCGAGTCTCTGCGCTCGCGCGGATCAGCGTCGCATGGCCGCCGCAGGCGTCAACCACGCCGCGCACGACGGCCGCATGCGCGTCGGGCGCGGTCTCGAGGCGCAGCCAGATCAGTCCGCCGGCCCAGTCGTAGAAATGCGCGAGCACGGGCGCGCCCGTGCGGCGGATGCGCTCGACGACCGCGAAACCTTCACTCGGCGCAACGGAAATGCGCCAGATTTGGCCGACCTTGGCGGCGACCGGCGCGGCGTCGCGCAGCCCTCGCCACAGCGCCGCGGAGTCGTGTTCATCGAGCGTCTCAAATCGGAGACCGCCGCTCGCCAGTCGCGCGACGAGATCGTCGCGGCGCGCCGTCACGGAAATGGCGGGACCCTCGAGTCGAATCGCGGCCGCATCGGCGTCCAGCGCCAAAGCCGCGCCAGCCGGCAGCATTGCGAGCGCGGAAGGCTCGCAGGGCGTCGCGGTGGCGCGGCGCAGCAGCGCGAGGCTCTCCGCCTCGTCCGCCCCGATCACCAGCAACGTGCATTCGGTCTGCGGCTTGGGGAGCACCTTCAGCGTCAGCTCGGTGAGGAGCGCCAGCGTGCCGTAGGAGCCGCAGACAAGCTTGGAGAGATCATAGCCAGTCACGTTCTTCATCACACGTCCGCCGGATTTCACCAGCTCGCCGCGACCGGTGACGCAGCGGAAACCGAGCAGATGATCGCGCGCCGCGCCCGCTTTGATCCGCCGCGGACCGGACGCGTTCACGGCGATGGCGCCCCCGATCGTGGCGCCGCCCGCTTCTGCGCCGAACAGCCGTCCGTAATCCATGGGCTCGAAGGCGAGCTGCTGTCCATGCTGATCGAGCAGCGCTTCGATCTCGCTCAGAGAAACGCCCGCGCGCGCCGAGAGCACGAGTTCATCGGGCTCATAGAGCGTCACGCCCGTCAGCGCGGCCGTGGAGAGCGCCTGCGCTTGCGGCGCGAAGCGGCCGAGCCCCGACTTGGAGCCGCCGCCGACGATCGCGCAGCAGTCGCCTTTCGCCTTCGCCGCGCAAATGGCGTCGACCGCGTCCGCCTCGTCGCGGATTTCGAGCGTCGCGCAAGCGGAGTGCATTGCTAAAATCTCGGCAGGTCGGGAAAGGGCATTTTACCGCCCGAGACATGCATCATCCCGAGTTCAGCGCAACGATGCAGCGTCGGAAACACCTTGCCCGGATTGAGCCGTCCCTCCGGATCAAAGGCGCATTTGAGCCGCATCTGCTGCGCGAGATCCACCTCGGTGAACATCTCGCCCATGAGGTCGCGCTTTTCGACGCCGACGCCATGTTCGCCGGTGAGAACGCCGCCGAGCGAGACGCACAGGCGCAAGATGTCGAAACCGAGCTTTTCCGCGCGCTCAATGTCGCCCTCCTTCGACGCGTCATAGAGAATGAGCGGGTGGAGATTGCCGTCGCCGGCATGAAAGACATTGGCGACGCTCAGCCCCTGTTCTTTGGCGAGCCGATCCATGCCGGCGAGCGCTTCCGGCAGCCGCGCCCGCGGGATCGTGCCGTCCATGCAAAGATAGTCGGGCGCGATGCAGCTCACCGCCGGAAAGGCGTTCTTGCGACCGGCCCAGAACTGCAGCCGCTCGGCCTCGCTGGTCGACGCCCGTATCGTGGTCGCGCCTTCCTCGCGCGCGATATCCTGCACGACGCCGACAAGATGATCGACTTCGGCCTGCGGCCCGTCGAGTTCGACGATGACGAGCGCTGCGGCGTCCAGCGGATAGCCGCAGGGCTGAAAGCGCTCGACCGCATGGATTGTCGCCCTGTCCATCATTTCGAGCCCCGCGGGGATGACGCCGCGCGCGATGATCGCGCCGACGCAGCGCGCCCCCGCCGCCACGCTCGCAAAGCCGAGCAGAAGCCCCCGCGCCACGGGCGGCTTCTGCAGCAGACGCACCGTCACCTCCGTGACGACGCCAAGCAATCCTTCGGAGCCGGTCATCAGGCCGATAAGGTCATATCCCTCGCTGTCGAGATGCTTGCCGCCGAGCCGGATGAGGTCCCCGCCCATCAGCACGACGTCCAGTCCGAGGATATTGTTGGTCGTCAGGCCGTATTTCAGGCAGTGAACGCCGCCGGAATTCTCGGCGACATTGCCGCCGATCGAACAGGCGATCTGCGATGACGGATCCGGCGCATAATAGAAGCCCTGCGCTTCGACGGCTTTCGAGATCGCCAGGTTCTGCACGCCCGGCTGCACGCGCGCGCAGCGGTTTTCATAGTCGATTTCGAGAATGCGATTGAACTTGGACATGCCGAGAAGAATGCCGTCCTCGAGCGGCATCGAACCGCCAGACAGCGACGTGCCGGCGCCGCGCGGCACGACCTTGACGTTCATTTCGGCGGCGAGCGCCATAATCGCGCGCACCTGCTCGACGCGCTCCGGCAGCGTGACGACCAGCGGGAGCGCCCGATACATGGTGAAGGCGTCGCATTCGTAGGCGCGACGGGCGACCTCGTCGACGATCAGGCTTTCGCGCGGCAGTATGGCCCCGAGTCGCGCAATGAGTTCATTGCGCCGCGACATAATCGCCGGCTCGGGCTTCGGCATGAGAAGCGTCATGGACTCTGAAGCGTCATGGACTCGCGCCTCCAACGCGAGCGAGAGCGCTGCTGAACCTGCAGCTCTTCGCCTAAGCGGGGATGGACCCAGCTCCGGGCCGCGCCCTATGGTTTGAACCGTTTAGAGGAGCCTCGAATTGCCCGCAAGCATGGCCCGATCGCGCAACCGCTAGAAATGCGCGGATTTCTGGCGCTTTTCATTAATCCGCCTATGCTAGGTGAGATCAATCGCACGCGGAAACACGGGCCGAAGGGACATGACCAAGACCATCCTCATCGTCGAGGATAACGAGCTCAATATGAAGCTCTTTAATGATCTCTTGGAAGCCAACGGCCATGCGACGCTGCAAACAAAGAGCGGCTTCGAGGCGATATCCCTCGCGCGCAGCCATCGGCCGGATCTAATCCTGATGGATATCCAGCTGCCCGAGATCAGCGGTCTGGAAGTCACCCGCATTCTCAAAGAGGACGACGATCTGCGCGCCATTCCCGTCATCGCGATCACCGCCTTCGCGATGAAGGGCGACGAGGAAAAGATCCTGCAGGGCGGCTGCGAAGCCTATTTGTCGAAACCGATTTCCGTGGCCAAATTTTTGGAAACCGTGAATTCCTTTCTCGCAGAGAAGCGCTGAGAGCTCTGTCTTCCCATAAACGCGCGCGTTCGCGTCATTGACGATCTGCCCGCGAAGGGCCCGCACGTCGTGCAGCCGTTACCGTGACGGCTCTTGATCGCCCCTCGATGGTCCGGCCACGGCGGAGCGGCGACCCTCTTTGAGCGGGCTTGTTGAGCGGGCTTGCAGGCGACGCGCGGCTGAACTATACAGCGCGCGACGACGTCAAGCCGTCCGGCCTCCCCCAAGAGGCGTCCGAATAGATCGGGGCCATAGCTCAGTTGGGAGAGCGCTTCAATGGCATTGAAGAGGTCGTCGGTTCGATTCCGTCTGGCTCCACCACTATCCTAATTCGCTGTTTTAAAGTGGTTTTTCGAAGAAACCAACGGAATGGTTCTCGACAAATCCCGGACTTGGCCCTAGCCGAATCGTAGAGCGCCGCGCAGCCTCTGAACGTCGCGGCCAGTCTCGGCGTGCAAAAATCATTCTGGGGTCGAAACGGGCGATCCCGCGACGAAACCTGGCGCGAGAGATCCATTCAAAGACGCTCAGCAAATGGACGAATTGAATACAAAATGCGTTCTCCGACATGGGATGGCGCCGATCTCGCGACGACGGTAAGCCCGCCAATGAGGTCGAGCGACGCCGTCGGCGCGACGGGTGACACTTCCAAAGAAGGAACTTGCGAAATGAAATCACGACTATCCGTTGCGACGATCATATCTTTGCTTTGCGCGGGTTGGGCCTTCGCTGAAGATGCGCCGGTGACATATCAATGCGAGGTCTCGGCTCAGCAGAGCGACTCAAGCCAGTCGGGGCCTTTTTCCATCGAGATAAGTGGCGCCGCGGTGAAGCTGAGCAACGTCAGCGCCCTCGACGGCCATTTTTCTCTCATTCGAAAGAATGACGCCTTCTACGTCTTTAAAAATAAGAAGAATCAGGGAGGCAACCTCAACCGTTCCACCGGCGCAGTGGAATTGTATGCCGTTAACGCCGCTTCCCATGAGATGACGGTCTCGATCAACGGCGCGTGCGTCGAACAGAAGTGACTTCGAATTTCGAGCGTCAGAGACTCACCCAAGAATATCGATCCGATTGATCGACGATCGTACTCACCGTGTTTCCACTCGCCACCCCGTCAGGCGCGACGCGTGAGCCAGGACGCATATTCTCAATCTGATTTGCGATCGTCTCCTGAATCTGCAAGGGAACCAATCCCAGTGCTGGCGGTTCCAGTTCCGCGTTCTCGGATCTGATCAGGCCATGCACGGAAGACTGCAGGCGACATCGCGCCTTCCTCAGCGGAGCTTGCTTACGTGCCAGACCCCGGCCGGCCGAGAGACGCTCTCACCAGCGCCCGCAGCTGGCTGCAGGAATTCGGACAGGCGGCGTTGGCGACTGTCGTCTCCACCTGGGGTTCGTCGCCCGTACCGGTCGGCGGCCAAATGGCCATCGGTCCAGGCGGACAATTCGAGGGCTCGGTCTCGGGAGGTTGCGTCGAAGCGGACGTGATTACCGAAGCGGCGGACGTTCTGGCGCGCGACAAGTCGAGGCTGCTGGAGTTCGGAGTCGGAGAGGAACGGGCGTGGAAGGCCGGCCTGCCCTGCGGCGGCGCTATCAGCATCTATGTCGAGCCGCTGCGGCGTGAGCGAGATTCAGCTTTTCTCGACAGAGTATTTTCAGCGCGCCGCGCGCGGACGTCGCTTGCCGTGCTCACGACGCTTGCGACCGGCGAGCGGCGCCTATTCGACGCCGGGGAACCGATGCCGGCCGAGATCGACCAATGCCTCGTTTCGGGTCAAAGTCGGCTTCTCTCGCTCGACGATGCGCCGGTCTTCTTGCACGCGCTCACCCCGCCAGTTCGCGTGGTCATTATCGGCGCGACGCATGTCGGCCAAGTCCTCGCTGATCTCGCGAACCGCATTGGCTATGACGTCGTCGTCGTCGACCCGCGCGCCGCATTTGCGAGCGCCGACCGTCTCGGCGATCTCAAAAGTCTCACCGACTGGCCTGAAATCTCGCTGAAGTCCCTGGGGCTCGACCCAAGGACCGCGGTGGTCGCTCTGACCCACGCCGCCGCCATTGACGATGAAGCGCTCACCGAGGCGCTGCGCTCGCACTGTCTGTATATTGGCGCCCTGGGCTCGACGCGGACACACGCAAAGCGCCTGCAACGCCTCGTCGCCGCAGGCTTCAACGATACGGAGCTGGCGCGCATCAGCGCCCCGGTCGGACTGCCGATCGGCGCGAAGGGACCAGCTGAGATCGCCGTCTCGATTCTCGCTGAAATTGTCAAGGTCGCGCGCGCAACGAGGCAAGGGTGAACATTGCAGCCGTACTCTTGGCTGCTGGAGCCTCGAAGCGGTTCGGGGAGAACAACAAGCTTCTCTCCGACCTCGGCGGAAAGCCGCTCATCCGCAGGGTGGCCGAAGCAATCGTCTGCAGCGGCGTTGAAGTTGTCGTCGTTACCGGCTGCGATCGCCTGCAGATCGAAAAAGCTCTCGAAGGCTTGCCGCTTCGATTTGCACACAGTTTGGCCTGGGAAAGCGGCATGGGATCGTCGATCGCCGTCGGCGTCATGGCGCTCGGCCAGCAAGTTCAAGGGGCGGTTGTGGTACCGGGCGATCTGCCTTTTTTGACATCGGATGTGATCAAAAAACTGATGGCTGTATTTATGGAGAGCCGGGGAGCTTTGATCACCTATCCAACGACGTCAAAGGGTGAGCAGCGCAACCCGGTTTTGTGGCCCCGGCGATTCTTCGCCTCGCTGGCGTCGCTCTCTGGGTCGCCGGGCGCCAAGCATTTGCTCCAGAGCTGCGCGGATTCACAAAAGCAGGCGCACGTATTTGATGAAAGCGCCTATCTCGACATTGATGCGCCAGCGGATTTGGAAGCTGCGCGTTCGCGATTGAACATTGCGACTCTTTAAGGGCGGTTGCGCGGCGCAAAATTCGTCATGCAATTGGGCCGCTTTTAACCGCGCGCGTGGCGATAGATAGAGCAGCCGCGCGACGACCTCCGGCCTTCTCGTCTCAAGACCGCGCGACCTTGATGTGTGCGGCCCAAGCAATATGTTGCAGCATAAGCGGCGATCAAGCGATCAATGTCGAGACGGGCTCCGGCGCAGGAGGGTTCCGGCGCCGCCGAGACAGCAGGCCCAGTCATGCCCTATGAGCTCTATTATTGGCCCGGCATCCAGGGACGTGGAGAGTTCGTCAGGCTCGTGCTGGAAGAGGCCGGCGCCAGCTACATTGATATGGCGCTTGAGCCAAACGCCGAGGCGGCGCTTCTAACTTTTCTCGAACGAACCGATCTCGCCCATCCGTCGTTCGCACCGCCGTTCTTGAAAGACGGACATGTGGTCATCGGACAGACCGCCGCAATATTGCTTTATCTCGGCGATCGTCACCATCTCGCGCCCAGCGACGCTGCACGCAGACTTTGGGTTCACCAAATTCAGTTGACGATCGCTGATTTGGTCGGCGAGGCTCACGACACCCATCACCCGTTGGGCGGCGATTTGTACTACGAGGAGCAGAAACCCGAGTCCTCACGCAGAGCGAAGTGGTTCCGCGAGGAAAGGATACAAAAATATCTTGATTGGTTCGAAACGATCCTCGCACGCAATCCCGATGGCGACTCGTATCTCGTGGGCAATACCTTGAGCTACGCCGATCTTTCCCTGTTCCAGGTTCTGGAAGGCTTGTTCTATGCGTTTCCCAAGACAGCAAAAGCCCTTCTCGCCAAGTCGCCGCGCGTGTCCGCCCTTTCAAGGATGGTCGCACAACGTCCGCGCATTCGCGCATACCTCGATAGCGATCGCCGGGTGAAATTCAACGAGCAAGGTATATTTCGTCACTATCCTGAACTCGATGACTGATCAGCGGGATCAATCCCTGCACGGACCTTAGATTGATCGCCTCGCCCTATATGCTCACCTTGTCGGGGCATGCAGCTCGGGTTCGGCTTGCTTCTTGGAGAGATGTTGATGGGTGGATTAGCCTTGGTTCCGGATTCGCCGTTTTCGGCGAGCGCCTCCAACGCCTTGAGCGATCGTCTCTTTGAAACCCGCAGGCTTTCGATCGAACTTGCGGCTCCGCTCAGCGCCGAAGACATGGTCGTCCAAGCGATGGAGGACGCCAGTCCGACCAAATGGCATCTCGCTCACACAACCTGGTTTTTTGAGACCTTTGTCTTGACGCCGTATCTAACAGACTATTCGCTATTCGATGAGGCGTTCAACTATTGCTTCAACTCCTACTATGAGCACCAGGGCCCCCGGCAGCCTCGGCCGAGGCGCGGACTTCTCACCAGGCCGTCGCTCGATCGGGTTCTCGCCTATCGGCAGCATGTGGACTTGGCGTTGGCGCAGCTCCTTGCTGATCAAACCGACGCGCCGCCAGCCTTGATCGATACGCTCGAGGTTGGAATCAATCACGAGCAGCAACATCAGGAGCTGATGCTCACAGACGTCCTCTCCCTTTTTGCTGCAAATCCCCTGAGACCAGCCTACCGCCCGACCCATCCGCGCTCCATTCCGACGCCATGCGAACCGCTACGCTGGATCGATTTTGCCGGCGGCGTCTATCCGATCGGTCACCAGGGAAAGGGTTTTGCTTGGGACAATGAGGGTCCCCGCCATGATGTGCTCCTGCGCCCGTTTCGGCTTGCTGACCGCCTGATCACAAACCGGGAGTGGTTGGCGTTCATCGACGACGGCGGCTACGAGACCGCGACCCTATGGCTGTCCGATGGCTGGGCCGTGATCACGCGCGAAAGCTGGCGTGCGCCGCTCTATTGGGAGTTTCGTGACGGAGAGTGGTTTGAGATGTCGCTCGAAGGATCGCAGCCGCTAAGCCTCGATGCGCCGGTTGCGCATGTGAGCTACTACGAAGCCGATGCTTTTGCGCGCTGGTCTGGCAAGCGATTGCCAACGGAATTCGAATGGGAAGTCGCGGCGGCCACAGCGCCAAAGCAGGGAAATTTTCTTGGAACGGCGGCATTGCGCCCATTGCCGGCTGCAGCCGAACCCAGTGGGTCGCCGCGTCAGATGTTCGGCGATGTCTGGGAATGGACCCAGAGCGCCTATCTGCCTTATCCGGGCTATCGCGCCCCCGAGGGAGCGCTCGGAGAATACAACGGCAAGTTCATGGTTGGTCAGCATGTGTTGCGCGGCGGCTCCTGTGTGACCCCGCAAGATCACATCCGCCCGAGCTATCGCAATTTCTTTTACCCCCATCAGCGTTGGCAGTTTTTGGGCCTGCGACTCGCTTCGGAGGTTGCCTGATGTCGAAGGCCTCGGAACGCTCAGCGCCGCTCGTGCGGCAAGCGGACGACTTCGCCGTTAGCGTCCTGGAAGGCCTGTTCCGGCCGAAGAAGAGTCTTCCCTGTCGCTTCCTGTATGACGCCGCAGGCAGCGCGCTCTTCGAAGACATTACGCGGCAGCCCGAGTACTATCCCACGAGAGTCGAAGTTGGGATTCTCACAGCCAATGCAATGCAGATGATCGAGGGAGCGGTCGGAGAGACGGTTCTCGTCGAGTTCGGCTCCGGTTCGAGCATCAAGACGGAAATCCTGCTGGGACATATGCGGCGACTACACGCTTATGTGCCGATCGATATTTCGGAAAGCGCTCTCACAGATGCTCGAGAGCGGCTGACGGCGCGATTTTCCGGGCTCAACATTCAGCTGCTATTGGCCGATTTTTCACATCCGATCGAGCTTCCTCCCGAACTGGCGCCGCGGCCAAAGCTAGGATTTTTCCCTGGATCGACGATCGGCAATTTCGTCCCTGCGGAGGCGACGCGGTTGCTACGAGCGATGCGAGCGACGCTATCGCCGCGCGGAAAGCTGATCATCGGCGTCGATCTGAAAAAGGACGTTCGCCAGCTTGTTGCAGCTTACGATGACGCAAATGGCGTCACCGCCGCCTTCAATCTCAATCTCCTTGTGCGCATCAATCGTGAACTCAATGGGACATTCGATCTTCAAGCTTTCCGCCATGCGGCGACCTACGAGCCCTTCGAAGGACGCATTGAGATGCATCTTGTCAGTTTGAAGGATCAGGACGTCTGGGTGGCGGGAAGAAAAATTCACTTCCGGGAAGCGGAGACGATTCACACCGAAAGCGCTTACAAATACACGATCGAAGAGTTCCATCTGATCGCGCGAGCGGCGGGGTGGACCCCTCTGCGCGTGTGGAAAGATGACCTAAGCTTGTTCAGCGTACATGAATTGGTCGCGCCTTGAGCGGAAGGCGACACAGCCGCGACGCGCTAAATGACTGCGACCAAGGTGAGCGAAGCAGAGCGAAACGCTTTGCCAGCATCGCCTTGCTTCGCCTGGCGAGAGACCTATACGACTCTGCATCTCTGTACTCGGATCGTCGGCAAGATCCGGTTGTCGCTGACTCCGGGGCTAAACCACTCCTGGCACGTTGCGCTTCCAGCGATGCCCGAGATCGCCCCCACCCCTCGATCAAACCCTGGCTTTGCGCTAAGCTTTCCTTCGATTCACGAATTCATTCGGGCAGCGACAGATGGAGAACTTAGATGCGGCATTCTCTTCCACGCAGGCTTCTCGCTGAATTTCTTGGGACTTTTTGGCTCGTGTTCGGCGGCTGCGGCAGCGCGGTGATTTCCGCCGGCTTTCCCCAGCTCGGCATTGGCTTTCTCGGCGTGGCGCTCGCCTTCGGACTCACTGTGCTGACGGGCGCTTACGCCTTCGGCCCCGTATCTGGCGGCCATTTCAACCCGGCGGTGACGCTCGGCGTCGCGACGGCCGGCCGCTTCTCCTGGAAGGACGTCGGACCCTTCTGGATAGTGCAGCTTCTCGGCGCGACATTTGCGGCGTTCGTGCTGCTCAAGATCGCTCAGGGCAACATTGATTTTTCGCTCGCCAACGGCTTCGCCGCCAACGGTTATGACGAACATTCCCCCGCTGGATACACATGGCAGTCTGGCCTTCTTGCGGAAATCGTGCTGACGGCGTTTTTCCTGCTTGTCATTCTGGGAACGACGGAAGGTCGCGCGCCGGTCGCCTTCGCGCCAATCGCCATCGGATTGGCGCTGACGCTGATCCATCTGGTCGACATCCCCATCACCAACGCTTCGGTGAATCCTGCGCGCTCGACAAGCCAGGCGCTCTTCGTCGGCGGCTGGGCCCTCGAACAACTTTGGCTATTCTGGGTCGCGCCGCTTGTCGGCGCCGTCATCGGGGGACTCATTCATCGCTTTGCCCTTGCTGATGACTGAGCGACACGAAGCGACCTCCTGATTTATACGCAATCAGTGGACGCTGGGCTTCGCCGCAGCGTCCCTGACACACTTCTTCGTGAAGCTCGTCCGAGCTGCGCCTGATAGTTTCTTTTCAGTCGCAGCCACATCGCAGGCGCTCGCAGCGGCGTCTCTGTCGCACTTTCTCATAAAACTTTTCTGCGCTGCGCCATGCAGCTTCTTTTCCGTCGCCTGGGCGGCGCAGTCCGGGCCGGCCGGCGTTGTTTGTGCGAACGCGGCGGCCGAAATCAAAGCGCCAGCGACGCATATACTGACGGTCAAAATTCTTCTCGACATGTTGTCCTCCTAAATTTTTCGCGTGCAACTGCAATGAGACCCAGGCAAGTTCGCGCAATGGCGACGGTCTCCTGACATGACTTGAGCCCATGATCGACGACCCACGCGCCGACGACGTCAACGCTCTATGAGAGTGTTAGCGGCGTCGCTGTCTTCGCGCGCTCGCGCTTCCGCTAAAAAGAACGGCCTGTCCGTTTCCAGCCCCTCCAACAGATCACGTAATCGATCGGGAAGCGGCTCGCGAAGAACATCGTCGTACGTTTGCCGTAGCAATTCGCCGATTTCATCGCCGACCTTTCGGTCACGCATAGGGGACCGACGCATGTTACGCCTCCACTCGTCCATAGCGGACGTGAGAGCGTCGACTTAGGTTGCGGCCATAATGTGAGCGACGCTCCCGGGCGGGCCCGCAAGAGGCGATTTGTAAAATTCATGGTAAATAAGACACATCGGATCCTGCTCAATCGGCCCGCCATCCGTCTTCGGCGGCGGCAGCTATTCGCATGGCGCTCTTGTCAGCGTTGAAGGCAAAGCAATTTTTGACCGCGGTAAAAGGCCGAGCTCGAGTAGGCGATTTCAATATCGATCGATGTGGCGCTATGTGTGCGCCACCAGTGCAGAGCGTTGTTTTCTCTCTCGGAGGATCGCGTATGTGTCAGGCGTGTGGCTTTACCGATATCGTTCATGGAAGCAAAATGCGCCGCAGAGCCTTTGTGTTCGGCGCCGCCACGGCGGGCGCGCTGACGGTCGTTGGAAGCGCGAGCGCCCAGGGGCGAAAATCTAAGTCGAAACAAGCCAAGCCGAGTAGCGCGCCGCCCAAGCCTGAGAATGTGATGAGTCCGGACGACGCGTTGGCGCGGCTGATGGAGGGCAACAGGCGATATCAGAAGGGCGCCGCACGACGGCACGACTTCTTCGCCGAGCGCGAGGCCCTCGTCGGCGGACAAAACCCCTACGCCGCGGTTCTCAGCTGCGCGGATTCGCGGATTGCGCCGGAATACGCCTTTGACAGTTCGCGCGGAGATCTCTTCGTCGTTCGCGTCGCCGGCAACTTCGCGAACCCAGACAATATCGCGAGCTTGGAATATGCGGTGGAGGTGCTGAAGACGCCTGTGATTCTGGTGCTCTGTCACGAAGCCTGCGGCGCGGTTAAATCGGCGATTTCCTCGATACAGGATCATACGACTTTGCCTGGCCACCTTCCCTCGCTCGTCGCTGCTCTGGCGCCGGCGGTCAAAGCCGTCGCCGGCCGACCAGGTGATCCGTTGGAAAACGCGACGATGGAAAACGCGCGGCTATGCGTTGAGACGCTGAAGACCGCAACGCCTTTGCTCAGCGCCGCTTTCAATGAAAAGCGCTTCAAAATCGCGAGCGGAATTTACCGGCTCGGCGACGGTCGTGTGGATCTTTTTGCGTGAGGCTGAAGAGCTGACGCTGGTTTATTGGCGTGGTCACGAAACGTAACGTCGGGGACGGCGCAAGAACGTCAGCCGACCGCGAACGGGCGACCGCGCATGCTATGAAGCGAGAATCTGCCGATCGATCTGCGCAATCGAAGTGACGCCGGTCAACGTCATCGCGACGCGCATTTCTTTGGCGAAGATCTCGAGCATATTCTCGACGCCCCCCTGCCCGGCCGCGGCCAACGCATATGCGGCGGCGCGCCCAAGTAAGACGCCCTTTGCGCCGAGCGCCAGCATGCGCACCACGTCCAGTCCGGACCGCACGCCCGAATCGGCAAATACTTCGAGATCGCTTCCGACGGCGTCGACGATCGGCGGCAAGGCTTTGACCGTTGAGAGCGCGCCGTCGAGCTGTCGTCCGCCGTGATTGGAAACGATGATTCCATTCGCTCCAAACCGCACGGCGTCCCGTGCGTCCTCGGGATCCAATATGCCCTTGAGGATCAAAGGCCCCTTCCAGAACTCGCGGATCCATTCGAGGTCCGACCAGCTGATCGATGGATCAATGTTTTTTCCAAGCCAGCCGATGTAATCCTGCAGTCCGGTCGCCTTGCCGAGATATTTTGAGATGTTGCCGAGATCGTGCGGTCGGCCCCTGATCCCCACGTCAAAGGACCAGCCCGGTTTCGCGATCGCCTGAAGCAAGCGCCGCGGTCTGGCGATAGGCCCTGACAGACCGGAATGGGCGTCGCGGTAGCGCGATCCATGCACAGGAAGGTCTACCGTGAAGACAAGTTTGTTTATGCCTGCGCGCTGGGCGCGCTCCAGCATCGATTGCATGAATCCGCGGTCTTTGAGCACGTAGAGCTGGAACCAGATCGTTCCTGCGCTGCATTGCGACGCGACTTCTTCGAGCGAACAGACCGAGAGCGTCGACAGCACGTACGGAATGCCCTTCTTCGCCGCAGCATTGGCCGCCTGGACCTCACCCCGACGAGCAAACATCCCGCTCAGCCCGACAGGCGCCAGGATCACGGGAAGTTCGGAAGGCTGACCGAACCATTCCGTCGCGAGACTGAGGCCGGTAACGTTCTTCAACACGCGCTGTCTGAGGTTCACGGCTCTCAAATCAGCGACATTGGCCTGCAGGGTGTCTTCGGCGTTCGCCCCGCCATCGATATAATCAAAGAGGAAGCGCGGCAGCTTGCGCTGTGCGACCTTTCGATAATCCGAAGCTGACGAAACAATCATCCGATTCCCCAAAGACTGGTCGGGCGCTGGAGCGCGCGCCTACGCCTGAACGCACAGGCGCGCGTCGAAGGCTCACGCCTTCCGCCTTGATCGCAGGAGCGCGGCGCATCGTCAAACCGATCTATCGTCTTTGGACCCTTGCCGCTTCGTCACAGCTCAAGAGCGCTTCGCCTGCGAGCTGGCCTGTATCGCAATTGGATGGATTAGCAACACGCGGCGCGCGGCGCGGCGACAGCGACGTGGCGCTGGGCGTGATCCATGAGAAGGTTTTGGACAAAGCTCAGCTTTTGTTTCACGACCGAGGAAATCACGAAGGGATAGATATCGGGCTGCCCCATAGATCGGTTGATGTTGTTCAACGCGAACGAAATATCCAGCCAACTATCGACCATCTCATTGATGTCGGGATAGCCGTAGGGATCAAATTCGACCCGCGCCGAAGAACCGTCGTCCCGCCGCACCACGAGCCCCGCGCTACGACCGGTTTCAAGCGTGTCGACGATATGGAGATAATGCGCGAAGGTTTCCGCGAAATCTTCCCATGCATGACAAGAGGCGTATGCGCTTATGTGCTTTTGTCGCCAGTCGCCTGGAGGCCCTTCCTCATAATGTCTCTTTAGGGCGGCGGCATAGTCTTCCCGCTCGTCCCCAAAGAGTTCACGAAACGGCCGAAGATATTCGGAGTGCGGCACGATGCGATCCCAATAATAGTGCCCGATCTCATGCCTGAAATGTCCAAGCAGTGTACGATAAGGCTCGCCCATCTCATCGCGCATTTTTTCCCGGACGGGGTCGTCCGCTTCCTTCAAAGCGATCGTAATCAGTCCGGAGTCATGGCCGGTCAGCACCGGCCGTTGCGACGCCTCCTCAGCCAAGAAATCAAAGACGAGCGGCTCGCCGTCGTTCTCGGACGCCGTTGGCGCAGGAAGATTCAGTCTGATCAGGCTGTAAAAGAGCCTCCGTTTAGCGGCTTCGATTTTCCGCCACGCGGCGTGGCGCTTGTCGTCCGACAAGTCAGGCACGGTTCGATTATGCTGGCAGGCGAAGCAATACTCCGAGGGGCCGCCCTTCTCGACCATCCAATTACATCCGTGCAGCTCCCAGTTCTTGCAGAAGCGATATTCGCGGGCGCCGTCAGCGTGCGCGCGCCATCCGTTACCGACGGGTTCGACTGCGGTCATCTCGCCATGCTTCGGCAAATAGCCGAGCGTGTGCCCGCAACTTTCGCATTTGGTGTTCTCAAAAAGTATGCTCTGGCGGCAAACCTGGCATCGAAAGGCTTTCATGGAGGATCTTTCCGAACCGCGCGTGCGGCCTTAACTGCGCTGCTGGGCGGAATGTTCCTGGTCACGACAGAGCGGCGGTCGCTCGGGAACTCGGTCTTCCGGAGCATCCTATACCGGCGCCAATTGAATGCGCAGCCCGTATTCACCTGCTAGGCTAATTGCCGCAATTTCGGACAAAGCCGCCATTTTGGCGGCTCTTCAGATTGACACTGCGCGGCGCGGCCCCGCTAAACTCCCCCAGTCGCCCTGCGCCAGTTCTTGAGAGAATGGCGCTGAAACGAGACGCTGATTAACGTGTCGATCCAGATCGCTCTTCACCACATCACCCACTACAAATATGACCGCCCGGTCGCGCTCGGTCCGCAGATCGTCCGTCTGCGCCCGGCTCCGCATTGCCGCACGAAAATCTTGAGCTATTCGCTCAAGATCGCGCCTTCGGAATATTTCATAAACTGGCAGCAGGACCCGCACGGGAATTGGCTGGCGCGTCTGGTGTTCCCCGATAGCGCGAGCGAATTCAAGATTGAGGTCGATCTGCTGGCGGAACTCGCCGTCTATAATCCGTTCGATTTCTTCATCGAGCCTTATGCTGAAGAATTCCCGTTCGCTTATCCGGACGAACAGAAAATTGAGCTTGCCGCCTATCTTGAACCCGACGACGTCGGGCCTCTGACGGAAGACTTCGTCCGAAGCCTTCCGCGGCAAAAAATGCGGACAATTGATTTTCTCGTCGAACTCAACGCGCGGCTGCACCGCGACATTCGCTACGTCATCCGGATGGAGCCTGGCGTGCAGGCGCCGGAAGAGACTCTCGCGCTGGGATCGGGTTCGTGCCGCGATTCCGCTTGGCTTCTCGTTCAGATCTTGCGCAAGCTCGGTCTCGCAGCGCGTTTCGTCTCCGGCTACCTCATCCAGTTAAAGGCCGATGTCGATCCGATTGAAGGCCCGAAGGGAACCGATCACGACTTCACCGATCTGCACGCTTGGGCGGAAGTTTTTCTGCCCGGCGCTGGTTGGATCGGTCTCGACGCGACGTCGGGACTGTTTTGTGGCGAAGGTCATCTGCCGCTATGCAGCGCGCCGCACTATCGTTCCGCCGCGCCTCTGTCGGGGCTCGTAGAGCCTGCCCAAGTCGAATTCGGTTTCGAGATGCGCGTCGATCGCATCAATGAGGCGCCGCGCATCACCGCGCCCTTTTCCCATGACGCATGGAGCCGGCTTGACGCCCTGGGCGAAAGGGTCGACGCGGACCTTAAAGCGCTCGACGTTCGCCTCACCATGGGCGGCGAGCCGACGTTCGTCTCGATCGACGACTTCGAGTCCCCAGAATGGAACACGGCGGCGACCGGCCCCACCAAGCGAGAGCGGGCCGACGACCTTATTCGCATGCTGCGCGAACGCTTTGCGCCAAACGGGTTTCTGCATTACGGCCAGGGCAAATGGTATCCGGGCGAAAGCCTGCCGCGCTGGGCCTTCGGACTTTACTGGCGCCGGGACGGCAAGCCGATTTGGTCGCAGCCGCAACTGATCGCCGATATCGCCGAGCCGAAAGGCGCGACCACGGCAGCAGCGGAAGTCTTTGTGCACGATCTTGCGGAGCGTCTCGGGGTGGGCGCCGAACATGCCTTGCCGGCTTACGAAGATCCTGCGCATTGGATGGTCAAGGAGAGCGTCCTCCCGATCAATGTCGATCCCTCCGATCCCAAGATCGACGACGCGGAGGAGCGCTCGCGCATGATGCGGGTATTCGAACGCGGCCTGAGCAAGCCGACCGGCTTCGTTCTACCAATTCAGCGCTGGAATGCGCGCGCCGAGTCACAGTCGCGCTGGACCTCGGAGAAGTGGACGCTGCGCCGCGGAAAACTGTTCTTGGCGCCGGGCGATTCGCCTATCGGACTGCGGCTCCCGGTCGCATCCTTGCCCAAGCTCCCCGAAAGCGAATATCCGTTCATCTATCCGCAGGACCCCTTCGCGCCCCGCGAGCCGCTGCCCGAACCCGGCCATTTTCGCCGCATTCAGGCCGGCGGGGCGACGCCCGGGGGTCCCGCGCGCCAGGACGTGCATGAACAGTCCATTGTCGAAGGGGCCGTGCGCACCGCTTTCACCATCGAACCACGAGACGGCAATCTCTGCGTGTTCATGCCGCCGGTCGAAGCGCTCGAGGATTATCTCGAACTGCTCGAGGCGGTGGAAGAGAGCGCCAAAGCGACCGGGCTGCCGCTCTACATCGAAGGCTATCCGCCGCCGGACGACCCCCGCCTCGAAGTGATCAAGGTGACGCCTGATCCCGGCGTCATCGAGGTCAATGTTCACCCGGCCGCCACATGGCGGGAGGCCGTCGAAACGACGACCGCACTCTATGAGGACGCGCGGCAGGCGCGATTGACGACGGCCAAATTTATGATCGACGGCCGGCAGATCGGCTCGGGCGGCGGCAATCATGTCGTGCTTGGGGGCAAAACGGCGGCCGACTCGCCCTTCCTGCGCCGTCCCGACCTGTTGAAGAGTCTGGTGCTCTATTGGCAGCGGCATCCCTCGCTATCCTATCTGTTCTCCGGGCTGTTCATCGGCCCCACCAGCCAGTCGCCGCGCGTCGACGAGGCGCGGCACGACTCGCTGTATGAGCTGGAGATCGCCCTGGCGCAGGTGCCGTCTCCCGGCGAAGGCTATGTGCCGCCGTGGCTCGTCGATCGGTTGTTCCGCAATCTGCTGGTCGATGTCGGCGGCAACACCCATCGCGCCGAAATCTGCATCGACAAGCTCTATTCGCCCGACGGACCGACCGGGCGACTCGGGCTCGTCGAATTCCGCGCCTTCGAAATGCCTCCCGACGCCCGAATGAGTTTGGCGCAGCAGCTGTTGCTGCGGGCGCTCGTCGCATGGTTCTGGCGGGAGCCGCAGCACGGCGATCTGGTGCGCTGGGGAACGGCGCTGCACGACAAATTCATGCTGCCGCATTTCGTCTGGCAGGACTTTCTCGGCGTGATCGATGATCTGCGCCGCGCCGGCTACGACTTCGAAGAGGAATGGTTCGAGGCGCAGCGCGAGTTCCGCTTCCCGCTCGCCGGAAGCGTCCAGCACGGCGGCGTTCATCTGGAGATCCGCGGCGCGCTCGAACCCTGGCATGTGATGGGCGAGGAAGGCGCGAATGGCGCCACGGTGCGCTACGTCGACTCGTCGCTCGAGCGGTTGCAGGTCAAGGCCAAGGGCCTCGTTCCCGGCCGGCACGTCATCGCCTGCAACGGACGCCGCGTGCCGATGACCAACACCGGAGTCCCCGGCGAGGCGGTGGCGGGCGTGCGCTTCAAGGCCTGGCAGCCGCCGTCAGGCCTGCATCCGACGCTGCCGGTCCATGCGCCCTTGACCTTCGACGTCATCGACGGCTGGAGCAGGCGTTCACTGGGCGGCTGCGTATATCACGCGACGCACCCTGGGGGCCGCAATTACGACGCCTTCCCCGTTAACAGTAACGAAGCCGAAGCGCGGCGCTTGGCGCGATTTCAGGATCATGGGCACACGCCCGGGCCTGTCGATCCGCCGCGCGAGGAGCCAGGCCAAGAGTTTCCGCTGACTCTGGATCTTCGGAGGAGCATTGTCCGCTGAGCGGCCCATTGAAACGGACAAGGCGTCGCAGCGCGTTGCCGCCTGGATCGCGCAATATGCGCCGATGCACGACGCGCCGGATGAGCTTCTCGACCCAGATGGATGTCCGCGTGCGCACTGGCTCCAATTCCTCGAATCGCTCGCCGCATTCGGCGATATCGGCCTTGAGCAACGCTTCGCCGCGGCGGGCCGCCGCATCGACGACATGGGAATTTCCTACCGGGTCCACGGAGAAACCAAGGAGCGCAGTTGGCCGTTAGGGCGTTTGCCGCTTCTGATCCCGGAATCAGAATGGCGCGATATTGCGACTGGCGTTGCACAGCGCGCCGAACTTCTCGATCAGATCCTGCATGACGTTTACGGCAAGGCTCGGCTTGTCGCTGAGGGCGCCCTGCCGGCCGCAGCCATCACGGGATCGCCAGACTTCATTCGACCCATGTGCGGAGTCGCGCCGCCCGGCGGACGCTGGCTTCGCTTTTACGCCGCCGATATCGGGCGCGGGCCCGATGGCGCCTGGCGGGTGCTCGGCGATCGCGCGCAGGCGCCTTCGGGAGCTGGTTACGCCTTAGAAAATCGGATGATCCTGTCGCGCGCGCTGCCAAGTCTCTATCGAGACATGAACGTCGAGCGCCTCGCGCCGTTTTTCCGAGAATTCCGTGCGAGCATCTCCGGCGCGGCGCAGCGCGTTGATCCGCGCATCTGCCTGCTGACGCCTGGCCCTTGGAGCGAGACCTATTCCGAACAGGTGAATCTCGCCCGCTATCTCGGCCTTACGCTGGTCGAAGGCGAAGATCTCGTGATGAGCGATGGCAAGCTGCATGTGCGCACCATCGCCGGCTTGAAGCGCGCCGATGCGATTTGGCGTCGCGTCGACGCTGACTGGTGCGACCCGCTGGAGCAGAACGCCGCATCGCGTCTGGGCGTCGCCGGGATGTTCGAGGCCATCCGTCGCGGCGCCGTTGTCGTCGCGAATATGCCCGGCGCCGGTCTTATCGAATCGCGCGCGCTGTTGAGCTTTCTGCCGGAGCTGTCTGAACGCGTGCTCGGCGAGAGTCTCAAACTTCCCAATGTCGCGACGTGGTGGTGCGGACGCGAAAGCGAACGCGACCAGGTTGTCAATGCCTTGAGCGACTATGCGATCAGCGGGGCGTTCAGCGACAGGCTCCCGGGATTTGGCGAATGTCGTGAGGCGCTCGGTCACGCGCTCTCCAGCGAGGCGCGCGCGCGTCTGATCGACGCCATAAATCAGCGCGGCGTCGACTATGTCGCTCAGGAACAGGTCAAGCTCTCCACGACGCCCGCTTGGTCCGACGGCAGGCTGACGCCGAGACCTTTCGCCTTGCGCGTGTTCGCCGCCGCGACGGCTGACGGTTGGAAGGTGATGCCCGGCGGATTCTGCCGAGTCTCCAACCGGCTTAATGCGCGCGCCGTGTCGATGGACGCCGGCGCGCGATCGAGCGACGTCTGGGTGTTGACGAGCCATCCGATCGAATGGTCGACGCTGCTGCCGTCCGACGAGGATCCGCCGATCGTGCGCGCGCTCGGCAATCTGCCGAGCCGCGCCGCCGACAATCTTTTCTGGATGGGACGCTATCTCGAGCGCGCCGAAGCGACGTTGCGCGTTGTGCGGTCGCTCGGGGCGCGGCTGGGCGAACTTCAGCACATCGATCTGCAAGGGCGCCAGTCGATCGAACGGCTTGCGCGACTGCTGATCGCCTGGGGCGCCGCGCCCGAAGACGCGCCGGACATGGACCCGACTGAGATTGCATGGTCCGCGGCAGCCGGCGCCGACGATTACGGTTCAGCGCTCTCTGTCGTGCGCAATGCGAGACGCGCGGCGTCGATCGTGCGCGAGCGCTTGTCCCAAGATGTCTGGCAGCTCATCGGACGCATCGAAACGCGTCTGACGCGCGCCGGCGCCGCCGCGATAACCGAGCCCGAGGCGCTGGAAATTGTGGAGCGATCGCTCCATACGCTGGCGGCGTTGTCCGGACTGATCGACGAAAATTTCAACCGCGTCGCCGGCTGGAGTTTTATCGATCTTGGGCGGAGAATCGAACGCGCCGTCGGGACGTGCCGCTTTGCCCGACAGTTCGCCGGCGACGACGCAACGGTCGAGACGCTGGACGCCCTGCTCGATCTACTCGATTCGCAGATCACCTATCGCTCCCGCTACATTGCCGGCGCCGCACTGGCGCCTGTTCTCGACATGGCCATGCTCGATCCGTTCAATCCGCGATCCGTCCTCTTCCAGGCGATGCGCATCGACGAACATCTCGCGGCGCTGCCAAATTTGCGCGACGATGGAGTCATGGAGCCGCCGCGGCGACTCTCCGTCAAGCTCCGCGCCGAGCTCGAGTCGGAAGATGCGCGCCGCTTGGACGCCGCGATCATTCTTGGGTTTGAGCAACGCCTGATGTCTCTCGCCGACAAAATCGCCGAGCGCTACTTCACGCATGGCGCCGATGGCGCCGCAAATTCTCAGCCGTCGCGGATCGCGTGATCTACGACATCGCCCATCGCACGATCTACAAATATGACGCGCCGGTCGCCTCGGCGCGCTGCGCCATGCGCCTGATCCCGCGAAACGATCGCGGCCAGACACTGCTGTCCAGCCACATCGAACTCTCGCCGTTGGCCGAATTCATCAATGAAAGGATTGACTTTCAAGGGAACCGAATTTGCGAAGCGCGCATCCTCAAGCCCCACACGAGGCTGCAGATCGCTCTTACGGCGCGCGTCGCAGTCGAACGAGCGCCGCCGCCCGCGCCGGCGCTGACGCCGGCTTGGGAAATCGTGAGGAACGCCGCCTACGCGTCCGACTCGCTCGCCGCGTCCTCTCCCGCCCATTACATTTATGCAAGCCGCTTTGCGCCGCTGTTCGACGCGGCGACGCATTATGCGCGCGAAAGCTTTTCGCCCGGGCGGCCGATCCTCGAAGGCGCCATTGAACTGACGCAGCGCATCCATGCCGACTTCGCCTATGATCCGGAGGCGACGCATATTGCGACGCCGATCGCTCAGGCGTTTGAACGCCGTCGCGGCGTCTGCCAGGATTTCGCGCATATCATGATCGCGGCTTTACGCGGGCTCGGCCTGGCGGCCTCCTATGTCAGCGGCTATCTGCGAACTTACGCAGCCCCAGGTCAGGCGCGGCTGGAAGGCGCCGATTCCACCCATGCGTGGGTGTCTGTTTGGTGCGGGCCGGAATTTGGCTTCTTCGACCTTGATCCGACGAACGCTATCGTCGTTGGCAACGACCATATCGCCATCGCCATCGGACGCGACTATGCGGATGTTTCGCCGATCGACGGCGTGATTATCGGCGCCGGCGATCAAGATTTGGATGTCAGCGTCGACGTGAAAGAAGCAGCGATTTAGGAATTACTCCTTTACCGCTGTCTTTACACAAGCGCCTGTTCCTTCACCGCCGTACGCTGCGCGCGAACCCAGTCATAGAGCTGCTGCATGCCCGCGCCGGTCTTGGCCGAGACTTCAACGATTTCAACATCCGGATTGACGCGGAGAATGTTCTCTCGCGCCCGCTCCATCGAGAAATCGAGATGCGGCAGAAGGTCGATCTTGTTGAAGATGACGAGCTTCGCGGCGCTGAACATATGCGGATATTTGAGCGGCTTGTCTTCGCCTTCGGTCGTCGAAAAGATGACCGCCTTGGCGTGTTCGCCGAGGTCGAACAGCGCCGGACAGACGAGATTGCCGACGTTTTCGATGAAGACGAGCGAAGCGACGCTCGGCTTGAGTTCGGAAAGCGCGCGCGCGATCATTTCCGCGTCGAGATGGCAGCCGGTGCCGGTGTTGACCTGAACCACCGGCGCGCCCGCGGCGCGAATGCGTTCGCCGTCATTCGACGTCGCCTGATCGCCCTCGATGACGAACAACGGCAGTTCGCCCGAAAGATCCGCAATGGCGCGCTCGAGCAGCGTCGTCTTTCCGGCGCCGGGCGAGCTGACGAGATTGAGCGCCAGGATCTCGCGACCCGCAAGCCATGCCCGACATTTGGCGGCGATCGCGTCGTTCTTCGCGAGAATGCGCGTTTCCAATTCGAGGCGTCGGTGGGAATCCTCGTGCGCGTGATCGTGATCGCCGTGATCATGCGCATGCCCGTTGTGGTCGTTCCTATGGCCATGCCCGTGTGTATGATCATGCTCATGATGATGCTCGCGGTGAAAATGACCGTGGTCATGGTCCCCATGTGAATGGGCCGCGCCGTCTTGCTCCGACCCCGCCGCGATCTCAGCGCGTGCGCCGGTCTGCAGATTGGTCATCGTGGTCCCCTGCCCCTGGCAGCCGCAGCTCGTGCACATTATGCAGCCTCCTCGACTTCGATGCTTTTGATGTTCAGCTCTTCGCCGCGCAAGCGCTGGAACTGCCGCGATCCGCAAGGACACGCCGAGAGCATGTCGGGCGTGGGAAATTCCGCGCCGCAGACGTCGCAGCGCGCCTCGGCGTCGACTTCACGAATGTCCAGCGTGGCGTCCTCGACCGGCGTGCCGCGGGCGACCTCCGGAAAACAGAAGGCCACAGCGTCCGGCTCGACGCCCGACAATGTGCCGATCTCAATCGTCACGCGGCGCACGCTGCGCCCTTGCGCGGCCTGCGACGCCAATTCGACGATGCTGCAAACGATAGAGAGTTCGTGCACGTCGGCTCCTTTAGCAGATGCGCGGCAGTTGCTCGCCGACCAGCATGTCGACGATGCGCCGGCCGCCGAAAATCGTGCGCATGGTGACGCGGCCCGGTTCGCCCGCGACGACACTACCGATGACCGCCGCCTGTCGGCCCAGCGGATGCGCCTGCATGGCCTCGAGCGCCCGTTCCGCTTCATCGGGCGGCACGATCGCGACGATCTTGCCTTCATTGGCCAGATAGAGTGGATCGAGTCCGAGAATTTCACAAAAGCCGCGCACCTCGTCGCGCAGCGGCGTGACGGCCTCGTCAATTTCGATGGCGATCTGAGCGGCCTCGGCGATTTCATTGAGAACGGTCGCGACGCCGCCGCGCGTCGGATCGCGCATGAACCGCGTATTCGGCGCCGCATTGAGCAGGCTTGCGATAAGACCTTGCAGCGGCGCGCAGTCGCTCTCGATCGGCGACTGCAACGCCATATCACCGCGCGCCCCAAGAATTGCCGCGCCATGATCGCCGAGCAGCCCGTTGACGAGCACGGCGTCGCCCAGTCTCGCGAGATGCGCGCCGAGCTCGACGCCGGCGGCGACGACGCCAACGCCGGTCGTGGTGATGAACATCTGGTCGCAGGCGCCCTTGTTCACGACCTTGGTGTCGCCGGTGACGATCTTCACACCGGCCTCCTGCGCCGTCGCCGCCATGGACCTTGCGATCTGCCGCAGAAAATCGATCGAGACGCCCTCTTCGATGATGACGGCGCAGGAAAGATAGAGCGGAAGCGCGCCACCAACGGCGAGATCGTTCACCGTGCCGCAGACTGCAAGCTTGCCGATGTCGCCGCCGGGGAACACGAGTGGATCGACAACGAAGGAGTCGGTCGTGAAGGCCAGCCGGTCGCCATATTGGGCGAGGTCCAGAAGATCGATCCGCGCCTGATCGTCGAGCGGCGCCAGCAGTGGGTTGTCGAAGGCTTCGACGAACACGTCATCGACCAAATCCTTCATCGCCTTGCCGCCGCCGCCATGCGCAAGCGTGACGGTCGGCACATGCACCGTGCCGCGCGAACGCCGGGGTGGGAAGGAGACCATGTTCATGCGACGCTCGCCTCCGCTTCGTCGCGTCCCCGCTTTATGCCGCCGTACTGGTAGTATGCCGCGCAAGCGCCCTCGGACGACACCATCAGCGCGCCGAGCGGCGTCTCCGGCGAGCAGGCGCGGCCGAACACTTTGCACTGCCAAGGCTTGATGACGCCTTTGAGCACCTCACCGCACTGGCATGAACTGGGGTCCGCAATGCGTGCATTGGGCAGGGCGAATTTGCGCTCGGCGTCAAAGCCCGCATAGGCGTCGCGCACTTTGACGCCAGAGTGATCGATCGAGCCGAGCCCGCGCCACTCAAAGAATTCGCGCAGTTCATAGACCTGCGCGACCGCCTGCAGCGCGACGGCGTTGCCCCCTGCTGGCGCGACGCGCGCATATTGATTTTCGATCTCGCAGCGTCCCTCATCGATTTGCCTCAGCAGCATCCAGATCGACTGCAGGATGTCGAGAGGCTCGAATCCCGCGATCACCATCGGCTTCTTGTAGTAGCGCGCGATAAATTCATAGGGCGCGTCGCCGATCACCATGGAAACATGGCCAGGTCCGAGAAATCCGTCGAGGCGCAGGTCCGGACTATCGAGAATCGCTTTGATCGTTGGAACGATGGTGATGTGATTACAGAAGATCGAAAAGTTCTTGATCCCTTCACGTTCAGCCTGCAGCACGGTCAACGCCGTCGACGGCATAGTGGTCTCGAAGCCGATGCCGAAGAAAACGACCTCGCGCGCGGGATTTTTACGCGCGAGCGCCAGCGCATCCATCGGCGAATAGACCATGCGCACGTCACAGCCGTCGGCCTTCGCCTGCAACAGGCTCTTGCGTGAGCCCGGCACGCGCATGGCGTCGCCGAAAGTGGTGAAGATCACCTCCGGATGTTCGGCGATGGCGACGCAATCGTCGACGCGTCCCATCGGCAGCACGCAAACGGGGCAGCCGGGCCCATGCACCAGTTCGATGGATTTCGGCAGCATGCCTTCAACGCCGTAGCGGAAAATCGTATGCGTGTGCCCGCCGCAGACTTCCATGATCTGCAGCGGGCGACGTTCATCGCGCCCGAGTCGCGCAAGCAGCCGCTCGATCTCTTTGACCAGAACATCGGCCTTCGTACGATCGCGAAATTCGTCGACATATCTCATGCCGCGACATCCTTGTTCATGGCCGAGCCGCGATCGTCGGCGAGCAGCGTGTGAACGAGGTCCCATAGAATGTGATAGGCGGCGACGTGACACTCCTGGATGCGGTGGACTGACGTCGTGGGCACGACAAGGCAATAATCGCAGATCCCGGACGCCATCCTGCCGCCGTCGCCGCCGCTAAAGCCAATCGTCGTCAGACCCATTTCCCTCGCCTTGACGAAGGCGGCGATCAGATTTGTCGAATTGCCGCTGGTGGAAAGGCCGACAAGCCCGTCTCCCGCCCGGCCATGAGCGATGATTTGGCGCACGAAAATGTGCTCGAAGCCCACGTCATTGCCGACCGCGGACGTCATCGCAACGTCTGCGGTAAGATTTATAGCTGCAAGCGCCGGCCGCCCGGCGGTGATCGGATGGAGGAACTCGACGGCCACATGCGAGGCGTCGCAACTCGAGCCGCCATTGCCCATGGTGAACATCCGGCCGCCGCGCCGATATACGCCCGCAAGCGCCTTCGCCGCGTCGAGCAGCACTGGCGCCTGCTCGGCGAAGAATCTCACGCTGGTCTCGCGCGACTCGCGCGCCTTCTCTTCAATAGAGTGTAGCAACCCAGCGTCGACAGCGGCGGGATCCTGCTCCTTGCCATGCAGGAACGGATAAAGGATCTCCAAGGCGCTCTTGCTGGTCATGATCCCTATTCCTCCGCCGCGACTGCGTCGGTGAGCGTTTGCATAGTCTCAAGTTCGGCTTGGATTTCGCCAAGCTCTTGCAGCAATCTGAGCGTCTCCGCCGCCTCCGCCGCGTTGATCCTGCTCATCGCGAAACCGACATGGACGAGAACCCAGTCGCCGACGCAGGACTCCACTTGATGGGCTCCATCCACGATGCAGCTGATGTTGATCTGCCGGCGCACCCCGCTCACGTCGACGGTCGCGACGAGATCGTCGGCATTGTCTATGCTAACGATGCAGCCGGGAATGCCGAGGCACATGCGCCGTCCTTTCCATCTCTTGTCATGTCGGTTCTCATCAGATGCGCGGCGCCGATGGCGGCCTGACCAAGCGAGAGCCCGCCATCATTGGCGGGCGCGTCAGCATGTGTGAGCACCGTGAAGCCAGCCTCGCACAAACCGTCGTAAACGCGTTCGAAAAGCAGGCGGTTCTGGAAGCAGCCGCCCGACAGCGCCACCGTTTCAAATCGTCGCGCAGCCGCCAGCCGCACGGCGACTTCAGTGATCGCCTGCGCCAGACCGAGGTGAAAACGGCGCGCAATGATCTGCGTTGAAACGCCCTGCCGCAAATCGTCGAGAATTGCGCGCCACATCGGCGCCGCATCGATGTCGATGAGCGCGGACTCGGAAATCCTCAGCGCATAGCCGCGCGACTCGTTTGGCGCCGCGGCCGCGAGCGCCTCCAGTCGCGCCCCGGCTTCGCCTTCATAGGCCTGACGGTCGGCGCAAACGCCGATCGCGGCGGCGACCGCATCGAACAGCCGTCCGCAAGAGGAGGCTAATGGCGAATTGAGGCCTTGGGCGATCATCCGGTCGATCGTCGCAAGCGGTTTGCCGTCCAAAGCGCCCCAGTCGCTGGACGCACAGCGCGTCGAATCGAATTCCCCCGCCGCCTTAAGATGCGCATAGAGGTTTCGCCACGGTTCGCGCACCGCCTGTGCGCCGCCGGGCATGGCGACCGGCTTCAAACGCGCCAGCCGCTCGCAGCCAAGATAGTCGGCGAGCAGGAATTCCCCGCCCCATATCGCGCCGTCGTCGCCAAAGCCCAGTCCATCGAGCACGATCCCGAGCGCTGGCGGCGCATGGAGCGGTCGGCCGTTCTCAGCAAGGCAGGCAGCGACATGGGCGTGATGGTGTTGAACGTCAATCAGCGGCAAGGCCCGTGTGTCGGCCTCTGCGCGTCCGAGTTTCGACGACAAATATTCAGGATGCCGGTCGACGACGATCGCCGACGGCGCATGATCGAACAGGCTTCGAAAGAGCGCCCGATTCTTTTTATAATCGTCCAACGTCGCCGCATTCTCGAGATCGCCCTGATGCTGCGACAGGATCGCCTGACCGTCCTTGACCAAGCAGAAGGTCGCCTTGAGTTCTCCGCCCATCGCGAGCAGATCTGGCGCATTCTCGAAGCCGTTCGGCAACCGCAGGGGCGCGGGCGCGTAGCCGCGGGCGCGGCGGAGAACCCTCGGCCGCCCGCTCATAACCCGCACGACCGAGTCGTCAACACGATTGGCGATGGCGCGATTATGCATCAATGCGAAGGAGGCGATTTCGGCAAGCTGTCGGCACGCCTCCGCGTCTTCGACGACGGCGGGTTCGTCCGAGATATTGCCGCTCGTCATCACGAGCGGTTGTTCGAACTGATCGACGAGCAGCAGATGCAGCGGCGTCATCGGTAACATAAAGCCGAGCGTGTCGAGTCCGGGCGCGACGGCCTCGGGCAGGCGCTCCGGACCTATTGCGCGTAGCAGCACGATCGGCGCCTTGACACTTGTGAGCGCGCGCTCCTCGACGGCGTCTATTGCACAGTAGCGCCGTGTGACATCAAGATCGCGCGCCATCAGCGCGAAGGGCTTTGCGTCGCGGCGCTTCAATCGGCGCAGGCGCGAGACGGCTGCAATGTTGGTTGCGTCGCATGCGAGATGATAGCCGCCCAGTCCCTTGACCGCGATGATCTCGCCTTGCGCGATAAGACGCGCTGCAATTTCGACCGCATCGGCGCCGCCGTCGCGCGGCGCTTCCGCTTGGCCCAATGCAACGAGCGACGCAGTCGGCCCGCAGGACGGGCAGGCCACCGCTTCAGCGTGAAAACGGCGATCGATCGGATTGCGATATTCCGCGGCGCAGGCCGCACACAGCTGGAATGGCGCCATCGTGGTCGTCGCGCGGTCGTAGGGAATGGCCGTCACGATGCTGAGGCGCGGTCCGCAATGGGTGCAATTGGCGAACGGATAGCGATAGCGGCGCTGGCCGGGATCCCGCAGCTCCGCCGCGCATGCGCCGCAGAGCGCCGCATCCGGCGCGACCTGGGTGCGTGCGGGTCCGCCGATGCTTTCGGCGATACGGAATTCCTGTGGCAGTTGGCCGCTGTAGCGCAGCCTTTCGATGCTGTCGATATGCGCGAGCGGCGGCGGGTCTCGTTCGATTCGTCGAAGCAGCGCAGCGACGCGCGACGGGTCGCCGCTGACGCGCACCAATACGCCCTCGCCGTCGTTGAGAACCTCGCCGGCAAGCCCTAGTTCGCGCGCCATGCGCCAGACGGTCGGGCGAAAGCCGACCCCCTGCACACGCCCGCGCACCCGAAATTCGAGCGCCTGCGATGGCTCTACCGCCGCAAAACTCATGATCCCTGTCGGCCTCACATGTTGCTGATCTTGATATATCGCCAGAGGTCCTTCGCATTCATGATCAGCAGTCCGAGGATGATAAGCCCCAGGACGATACCTGTAATCTCCCATCCGCTCATGACATTTCTCCATTTACCGGATGCGCGGCGCTAGCGCGATCGCGTTATGTTACGCCGCCATCATCTCCTCAATCAGCTCTTCGACGGTCTCCGCAGCGACGCCGACCGCCGCCGCAACAGGCTCGCTCAGCTCCATGACGCCTTCGTCGCCGCCGAAGGTCAACGGCTCACAGGCGACCAGCAGGACGCGGCGGCAATTTCCGCCCAGCGCCGACGCCAGACGAAGAACTTTCGCGGGATCGAGCTCATGCGGCGAAAGCGCCAGATTCTCGGGTGTGGAGTCTCCCGCCGCGATCAGGTCGGGCTCGACCACCGAGACGACGCCCGGCGCTTCGCCCCGCTGCGCCGCATCTACGAGAATCACGGCGTCGTAGCCGTCCATCAGCGCGTAAGTGAGATCAATTCCGCGTATGCCGAAGTCGATCACTCTTACGCCCTCCGGGAGCGTGAGCTGTGAAAGCCTGCGCGCCACCTCTACTCCGAAGGCGTCATCGCCGCTAAAGATGTTGCCGACGCAGGCGACAAGGATCGAGGTCATGGCCCCTCTCCCGCAACGATCGGCTCGATCTCCTCCTGACTGAAAAAGAACCGATGTCCAGGAAAGCCCGCCGCGCCCAGATCACGGCCCGGATCGTCAATCAACGTCACCGCGACATGGATCCGGTCCTCGAAATCGCGCTCGATCGCCTCGACGACGGCGATCTTGTCTTTGAGCGCGATATCCATGATATCGCCGCCCGATTTGGGGCGCAGTCGCACGCGAGCGCCGACGCATAGACTGCGTCCGCTCTCGAGCAGCGAGACAAGGCGAGGCTTCTCATGGTCCCCGCCCATCGGCGGCTGTTCAATTTGGCTGGCCTGAGAGGGGTGATTGCGCATGACGCCATGAAGCCGCGCCATGTCCTCGGCGGTCAAAGCATGCGTGCGCTCCAGAAGCGCGCGCGCACGGGCGTCGACGGAAGCCATCTCGTGTTTTTCGGCGTCGGTCATCGCAAGGATACGAAGCGTCAAGATTTCGTCGATCTCAGTGCCGTCGAACAGGTCGCCGGGACTTTCGGGCGCGATCGCTGGATGATCATAGAGGATGATCGGCGACGCGAGCATCGCGTTATTGTCCTTACCGCCAACCAGCACCGGAAAGGCGCCGACATTTCGGCACTCCCCGGCAGCCTCTCGCAGATCGTCGGGAGGATCTAGCAACGAAATGAATGCGCCATCTTCAACGGTGAGGATCGCATGCGTCGAGGCGAAAGCGCGAAGTTGCGCCGCTGCGCGTTCCTCACGAACCGCGCCCGTAAGCGGCGTGACGTTCTCGATCCCGATCGTCAGCTTCCACACATCAGGCGACAGCTTCTGCGCCTTCGCTTCAACCACGCCTTGGATCGTTTGAGACGTGCGAATGAGAGCGGCGACGATGCGACCGCTCCGATCTCGGACTGGCTCGAATTCGCGCGCGACTTTAAAGCAAAACGGCGTCACGCTGGCGGCGCCTTGAACATCGGCGGGCCGCAGCGGCCCTAAGCCGATCTCCCGTTCGATCGCCTCCTCCCAGGCCAGCAACTCCTGACCGTCGACATTCAAGCTCGGAACACGCGTCAGCGCCGGCTCGCCCTCTACCGGAAGCTCTTGCGCCGGCGTCGCCAACTGTCCGACCTCGCGCGTCATGACCTGCAGGAATCGAAAATGGACGTTGAACGCCGCCTGCTCTCCGCCCCGCAAGAGCACCTGCGTCTCCATGCGCGAGGCGTCGCCTTGCTGATCGAACGCCTTCGGAAAGACCCCGCCGAACGTCCAGCGCTGACGATTTTTTATTGACGATGGCCGATAGGGATAAAGGATGTAGCCCTCGTAAAGAACGGCGTTGGCGATCGCTCTGATGGAGTCGAGTTTCATGTCGCCTCCGCCGCGTTCGCTTCGAGTAGCGCCTGCAAGGCGCGTTCAAATGTCGGAAGTCCTTGCCGGCGCCGGTAACGGTCCAGCTCCTCAAAAGCGTCCCGATGCAGGCAGAGCCACATGCTCTGCGGATAGTAATGCTCCATCATCGCGCGCCATACGCTTAAGGGCAGGCGATAGGCGCATTCCTTGCTCCAGGCGACTTGCTCGATCTGCAACCTGCCTTCGCTGTCGCGGTAGAAAATAGAGCCGCTGAACAGAAAGTTGAGCGGAACGTCGCCCTGCTCCAAACCATGGAAATATTTGGTCGCTGCAATGTTGAAGTCATAGCTGCAAGGCGCCGGCAGATCGACTATGCGCTCAGCGTCGACGGCGGGAACGGAAACGCTCGCGTGCGTCCAAAGGAAACTCCGCATCGTCTCGCCCCAGCGCGACGGGTGACCGAAAAGATCGGAAAGCCGATCGTGCTCATCGCCCTCATAGCGCCGCCGCGCAGGCTCGATGCGAATCTGGCAGTTCAACATCACGTTGAGAATGGGCAGGTCAGGCGTCTTGTTTACGACATGCAACGCAAACAGCAGCAGCGGCGCCGCCGAATATTTCTCGACTTTGACGTCGTCGATACGAAAGTCGAGATCAACCATGAACCCTGTCCTTCGTCTCGACGCCGTCTTGCAGCGTCCTGAAATAGTCGCGAACGGCCTCCCAGACCTCTGCGCCACCCGACAATCCCCGCCAATGCCTTCGGATCAGCCCGACGAGCGCATAGCAGCGATCAATCGACACGAGATAATATTCCCGCGCGCCATTCATTCGATTGACGAGCAACGCTTCGACATCCGGATCCAGGTTAGCCAGCGTCGGATTGGCCGCGATCAGGCGCGACCAGGCATCGGCGGCAAAAGGCGACTCAATCGCTCCAGCCGGACCTGGATAGATCGCGATGGCGCCTTGCGCCGGCGTGCTGCGGAACACGAAGGCAAGATCAATCGGAATGCGAAAGCCCTGCCATTCGTCGTCGCTCAGATCGAAGTCGTGAAGCGCATCAGCGCGTGCGCGCAAGACGGCAAAACGCTCACCCCCGTCTAAGAGGAACGCACATTGGGGACAAGCGCAAAAGAATCTTCGCGTCGCGCGCTCCACCAAATGCGCATGCCGGGAAGCGATGGCCTTCGAGCAGAATTCGCAATGCTCTTCTTCCGTCGCGCTCACGAAACGCCGCAGTCGCGACGCCCAATTCCCCGATTCTATTCTTTCCATGCTCTCGCGCCTCTTTACTTTCTAGGCGGCGGTCTCGGCGTAAAGGGCTGTCATGTCCATTTCGATCAAAATATCGTCGAGGTCGGGCGCGGCGTCGGTGAGAGCATTCTCGATCTCCAGCCGCAACTGGTCGGTAGGCTCAGCAACGCCATTTCTTTGCAGCTGAACCATTGCAAAGGCTTTACCCGCGCTCATGAGGCTCACATGGAGGCCGCGCACCCTCCACTGCGGCTGCATGCGCGCGATGACCTCCTGTAGACGACGCTCAACGCTGTGCGGATGTAGCCCGTGGAGGAGCAATATCGCCCGAAGCTCCCGATCCTCGACGATCTTCTCGAATATGGCGGCCCCATCGTCCGAGGCTGCGATGAGTGCGCTGAGCCGCGCCAGCGAACGCGCGTGCAAATCGAGCACGAGCGCGAGCAACTCACGCGCCGCCTCCCGCCCCGTCGCGTCGGCGATGCTCTCGAGCGTCGCCATCAGCTTTTCCAATCGTGCGAGCGACTGCTCCAGCGTCTCCGTCTCGCGCGCCTCTCCACTCATGGCTGCTGCTTTCGCGACGCGCCGAACATGGGCGAATGCGTGGTCTTAACGGTCTTGCCGCCGCCAACATACATGTGCACGCCGCATGGCAGACAGGGATCGAAACTGCGCACCGCGCGCATGATGTCGATGCCCTTAAACTTGTCCGGACCATTCTCTTCGAAGATCGGCGTGTTCTGAACCGCGTCCTCGTAAGGTCCGGGCGTTCCGAAATCGTCTCGCGGCGTCGCGTTCCACGGCGTCGGCGGATAGGGATGATAATTGGCGATCTTCTTGTCTTTTATGACGAGATGGTGCGACAGCACGCCGCGCACCGCCTCGTGGAAGCCGCAGCCGATCGCCTCATCGGGAACTTCGAATGGCGTAAAAGTCTTGGTGCGGCCCGCCTGAATTTCTGTGAAGGCCTGCTCCAGGAAATAATACGCCGCGGCGGCGCAGTAGGCTTGAAAATAGGTGCGCGCCCGATCGCGTTCGATCGCGTTGCTCCACTTTGGCACCTTCCATTCAAACTCGACTGCAGGCTTCAGCGCTGTCTTCGGGAGATTGATTTTGACGCTGTCTCCCGTGGCTTTGACATAGCCGTTCATGTCGACGAGTCCTGCCAGCGCCGTGGAGAACAGGCGCGCGAAGGCGCCGCCGCCGGTGTCGAGCGGCAGATGATCTCCGCTGCTCTTGTCGAGCCAGCGCGGACACATCACCCAGGAATAGTTCTTGTCGAAATCGCGCTTCTGCGGCCGCGGAATGGTCGTCTGATTCCACGGATGTTTCTGATCGACCGGATTGCCCAGCGGGTCCGTCTTGACGAAGGTTTCGCAATTGTCCCAGTCTTCGTAATAGGACTGACCGCGCAGGATGCGAATCTGCAAATTGATGTCGACGAGGTCGGTTGTGACAAGCTTGCCGTCGACGACAACGCCTGGAGTGACAAACATTTTTCGACCCCAGTCGGTCATATGCTTATAATCGTAGTCGCAATGGTTCGGGTCCTGAAACGCGCCCCAGCATCCGAGTAGAATTCTTCTGCGTCCAACCTCCTCGTAACCCGGCAGCGCTTCATAGAAAAAGTCGAACAGATCATCGTGCAGGGGCACGCATTTTTTCATGAATTCGGCGTAGCGCACGAGTCGCGTCAGATATTCGGTGAAAAGCTGGTTCGACGGGACAGTGCCGACTCCGCCGGGATAAAGCGTGGAGGGATGCACATGGCGCCCCTCCATCAGGCTGAACATCTCACGCGTGTAGCGGCTTACAATCAATGTCTCACGGTAGAATTCACCAGAAAATGGATTGAGCGCGGTCATGATGTCGGCGATCGTTCGATAGCCATGAGCGTCCGAGTTTCGAGCGGGCGTCCGTTGCGCCTTGACCCAGACGCTTGGATTGGTTTCCTTGACCATCTGCTCGCAGAAATCGACGCCGACCAGATTGTCCTGAAAGATGTTGTGGTCGAACATATATTCCGCTGCTTCGCCGAGATTGATGATCCAATCGGCCAGAGGCGGCGGCTTGATGCCATAGGCCATATTCTGCGCATAGACGGAGCAGGTCGCGTGATTGTCGCCGCAGATTCCGCAAATGCGGCTGGTGATGAAGTGCGAATCGCGGGGATCTTTGCCCTTCATGAAAATGCTGTAGCCGCGAAAGATCGACGATGTGCTGTGGCATTCGGCGACCTGCCGGTTCTCGAAATCGATCTTGGTGAAAATTCCGAGACTTCCGACGATTCGGGTAATTGGATCCCAATTCATTTCGACGAGATTGGGCGACGCTTTATTGGCGCTCGAGGGCGCGGCAGGACGGGTTGCCAAGTCGACCATGATCGCAGTCCCTTACTTTAGAGTGGATGAGTTTTGTTTGGACGATCAGGATCGTAGCCGGTGGTGTAGGTCGGCTCCCTGTTGCGCCACTTCGGCTCCTTGTTGAGCGTGTGATTGGTGATTTTCCGCAAATTGCGGATCAGCACGCCGTAAGGCTTAATCAGAACCGATGAAATGCGGGCGCCGGGCGGTTCGTCCATGAACGGCATGAACTTGTCGGGAAAGCCCGGCATGGTGCAGCCGATGCAGATGCCGCCGACATTGGGGCACCCTCCAAGACCCGCGATCCAGCCGCGCTTGGGCACGTTGCATTGAACGACCGGGCCCCAGCAGCCGATCTTCACCAGGCACTTCCGCGAGCCATACTCTTGCGCGAAGTCGGCCTCTTCGTAGTAAGCGGCGCGGTCACATCCCTCATGAACGGTGGGACCAAACAGCCAGCGCGGGCGGCCGAGTCTGTCGACGGGAATCATCGGCGCCAAACCGGCGAGCTGGCGAAGCAGGTAGAGAAATGTCTCCATGAAATTGTCGGGCTGCACAGGACAGCCAGGAACGTTGACGATTGGCAGACCGGCCTTGGATTTCCACTCGGCGCCAAGATAGTCCTGAAGGCCCATGCAGCCGGTGGGGTTTCCCTTCATTGCATGAATTCCGCCATATGCGGCGCATGTGCCGGCGCCGATTACAGCGAGCGCCTTTGGGGCCAACCGGTCGATCCATTCCGTGGTCTTGATTGGCTCTCCGGTCGCCGCATCGGTGCCGATCGCCGCCCAATACCCATCGCCGCTCAGCTTCTCGTTCGGGATGGAGCCTTCGACCACAAGGACGAAGTTTTCGAGTTCGCCCCGCGCGCCTCGATGGAAGGCCTTCATGAAGTCATCGCCAACTTCGTAGGACAGCACTGCATTGTGCAAGCGCACCTTCGGCAGGCCGGGGATCGCTCCGAGGATGACGTCTTCTATGCTCGGTTCGCTCGCGGCGGTGATTGAGACCGAGTCGCCGTCGCAACTCAGTCCCGCCGTAAGCCAGAGCACGTCAAGCTCTTCGATTGTGGATGGAGGCTGCTCTTTTCCTTTGGGAGCTGGATTGGGGTCTGGAGCCATCGGTCAATCCTTTCACCAAGAAAAGTGGCGAAGCGCGATGCAAACATCCCGACTGCAGCTTGCCAGCTGCAGCTTGCTCTTGACTGTCTACGGCCCTGACATCGACGACAGAAGGCGGCGGCGTACAGGCCTGCCCAGGCGGAAGGAAAACTCTCAAACTTAAGAAATGTTCCTAGGAAGGGAACAAAACGCGCAGCTCGTCCGCTCTCCTGAACACGGGCGCGAAATTTTCATTGTTCGTCATGAGGTTCGATCACCGCTGTCCCTAGGTCAGCTGCCGCTGATACGTCGCCTTGGGAGGAATTCATCGAGATCCCCCGCCAATTCGCCTTTTCAAATTTCTCGCATGACTTGAGCGTATGAGATTAACGCGAACAGCACGGTTCCGCCGATGATATTGCCCGCCAAGACGGGCATTATGAAATGCCCAACCAGCTGCCCCGTCGCAAGTTCGCCGGTCAGTACAAGGAAGGAAGGCCTCGACGCTTCCCGCGACGATATGGGTGAAGCCGCCGACCGCGATGAGATAGGTCAACAGGCTGATCATATGAAATCGGGCAGTGTCGGCGTTGGGAACAAGCCAGACCATCGCCGCGACCAGAAAGCCGGAAGGGATACCCCGGAAAAACATTTCGCTTGAGCTGTTCGTCAGCATCTGGCGGCTGATCTCGAAGGCGCCGTCGCGCAGTTCCACCGAGAGCGCTGGCGTGAACACAAAGAACAGAGCGGCGACGAAAGCGCCAAGCATGTTCGCCGCGAAGACAACGCTCCATAGTCGAATAACGCGACCCAGGTTCAGGGCGGTGAAGCTCTTGAACAGCGGCAGCACGGCTGTAATCGTATTCTCGGTGAAGAGCTGCTGGCGAGAGAGAACCACCAGCAAAAAGCCGGCTGGATAGCCGGCGGCGACGACCAATGGAGTCCAGCTCTTCTCTGGGAGATGGGTTTGAAGCACAGCCTGAGCGCGCAGCGAGAAGCTTATCGAAAGTCCTGCCGCCACGCCGGACCACCAGAGCGACACTGCCGGGCGCGCGAGTTCTTCTTCGCCCATGCGTCTCACCACTTCGTAAATGACAGGCGTGCGGGGCTGCGCTCTCTCCTCGATATCGATGATTTCGCGCTTCGTGATGCCCTTTACGTCGCCCGAATTTGCCGGCTCGGGCGGAGCGGCGCCGGCTGTGGGCAAAGGCTCCTCTTGGAAGGCCTGCGATTGCTGTTCGCGCAGCGGCACGTGTGACCTTTCAACGACGTTCGCCAACAGTTAGGGCTGGCGCAGTGTTGAACTGTGCAGCGGCGATCGCAGTTCCCGGCCGAACGGATTTGAAGGCGAGAGCGCGACTGAAGCGCCCTCGGGAGCTCGCGACAGAGCTGAGCTGACGCTGCCTTAACTGACGCGGCGTCGCACTCCAGCTTGAGCCTATTTTGCTTCTACGAGGCTGATGAGATCGAAGTGGCGGTTGACGCCGGCATGGATGAGGTTGCCATTGAAGCGCGTCGAGCTTGACGCGCCATAGGCGTAAAAGCCGTTCGACTGCGCCGCATAGTTGAACCCTTGGGCGGCGCCGAGATCGTAGCGAAGATAGTCGACCTTGACGCTCCACTCGGGCGTGAACATCCATTCAGCGCCGCCGCCCGCCGTCCAGCCGATCAAGCTGTCCTGATAGACCGGATTGACGAGCGTCTGGTTCGTCCCGCCGATGCGGCGGGTGAAGATCGCGGCGTTCGAAGTTACGCCGCCATAGGCCATGCCGCCCGTGCCGTAAACGGCCAGCGTCGGCGTGACGAGGTAGCCAAGTCGGCCGCGGATCGTTCCAAGATAGTTGAGCGTCGCGGTGCGCTGCGCATAGGTGACGAAACTATTGCCGCCCCCCTGCGCGAGGGTCGCTTGCCACCGCGTGTCGGTGTTGCCCGAAACGCCGTGCAGATCCGCCTCGGCGCCGGCGAAGAAGCTGTCGGCGAACCTCCAATTGGCGCCAATCTGGAAACCGCCGATGAAGCCGGCGAGATGGTTCGTCTGGTCGATCGGCGTTGCGCTGACAGCCACGGCTGGACTTGCGGCGGCGGCGCCGAAGGGCCAGGGCTGCACGAGCGACCGCGGGCTCGACCAAGCCCCGCCGCCATTGAGGCCGACGTAGACGTCAGACCAGCTTGGCGGCGGCGCAGGCCGCGGCGGAGGCCCCTCAGGCGAGAAGAGAGCGATAAAATCCGAGCCCGGCGGCTTGGTGATCGGATTGCCGTCGCCAAAGGCATTGGCGGAGACTTCCAGATAGAAGAAGTCGGTCGGCCGCCCGGTCAGTCCATTCGTTGTCGTGGTCTGTCCGGAGAAAGATTGCGGGAAGTATGGCTGCAGCGCGACCGCCGGCGCGAAGCTCGAGGTAAAGGAGCCCGGCCAGAAGCGCGAATAGCTCGCGGTCAGATTGATGAACTGATTCAGTTTGTAGCGGATGCGCAGATCATATTCCGTGCCGATGAACGTGCCTCTGTTGCCAAGCGGCGCAAACAGATTGGCGCGGTCCCAGGCCGCCGCCGCGCTCGCCAGCCAGTAGGCGCTGAACGCCGTATCGATCCGGAGATCCTTGAAGGGCGAAAATTCCAAGCGGGCCTTGGGCGCTTTGATATTATTCCAGGCGATATAGTCGTTGCGTGAGAATGGCTGGTTGAAGCCATAGAAGATATCGAAGGTCTGATTGGCGCTGTCGAAGGGACTCTTATTGCCTGAGCCATAGGCGTAGTTGGCGCTGATCCGCGGTTTCCACGGATGATCTGAAAATGTGTAGCCCGCCTCAAATGCATAGGCGATCGCGTCGTGCTGCACCGTCGTCTGCACGGCGTTTTGGACATTCCTGAACTGACGGAATTCGCCGGTTTCGCCAAACTGCTTGTTGATGTCGAAGTCGTAATCAAAGTCTTTGATCACGCCGTAGACGCGCAGGCCGGGCGCATAAGTGTCGCGATGAAACTTCAGCGCGTTCGAGACGTTGAGCGGATCTCCATATTGCTTGCGGCCCAGGAAATACGGCTGGATCGTCGCATATTCCGACCAGCGACGAATGCTAAACACCGTGCCATAGACCCAGTTCCCCCATTCGGGCCGATCGAACTCGTAGGGGTAGCGAACCACCGGTCGCATCAAGAAGCTGTCGATATCCCAGTCGTTGTCCTTCTTGCCCAATCTGAGGCGAAAGCCTTCAAAATTATTGGTCGTGTTGCGGAACTCGTTGTTTGCGATCAGACGCCTGTCGAGCAACTCCAAATGAAAGCGGCCGGCGCGAATGCTAATTGGCCGATCGTTGCCACGATCGTCTTTGCCAAGCGCGTCCTTGAAATAGAGTTCTCCGAACGCCTGAATGAGATCGGTCTGATTGATCTCTTGTCCCTGCAATTGATAGAGGCTGTTGTAGGCGCGTGAGTCTTGAAATTCCACCACGAAGCGAAACGGATCCAAGATATTTTGGACGCCTACATAGGCGCGCGTTCGCGACAGCCAAAGCGAGTTGGGGAAATTTCGTCTTTGCGACGTCCACGGATTCGTCGTCGTGTTCGTCCAGGGCCGATAGTCGTCCTTGCGGTATTCAAAGCGAGCGCGGGTATCCAGGCCGACGTTCAGCCAGTCGATGCCTTCGAATTCCTTGTAGGTCTTCGCCAGATTGCGCACATAAGGCGGAATGTCGGGCTGCGGCTCCAAACGATAGCCGCGTGTCGGCACATAGTAGCTTTTCTTCACCAGCGGCGGCGGCGGCGCCCCGGGACCAACAGCGACACCCTTGCCATCGATCTTCGTCTTCACTGACTTTTTTTCCGGCGCGGCCGCTTTTGCGCCGTCATCCGACTGCCCCCCATTTCCCGCAATTTCCTTCGAGGACGCTTTGTCTTCGGCGCCCGCAATTTCGGGAACGCTAAGGGCAGCGCCGACAACGGCGCCAAACGCGGCTAATCTTAACTTCTTGCTGTTTTTGCGTATCGACATCGACTTGTGTCCCGTATCGCTTAACTCGGACTCCGGTTGGCGCTTTGATCGACGGACCGATATGTAAACCGTATACATATCGGATATGCCGTTACGGTCGATCTGTTAAGCTCATGTTTTAATCAACTCGATTTTCGACTTGCGCTGTTGTGAAATAGCCACAGAAAACGCAACGATGCAGCCCGCGCGTATAATTTTTCGCTTTGACATTCCAGCTCTCTCTCTGGGTCGCAGAGGTTGCCCTTCTGCGACCATTTTCCGTCCACGCCGCAAGAGGCAGTAAAGCGAAAGCTTGGCTTTTTGTCTATCGATTTAGTAGACAACTCTGCGCATCGAGCGAAAGCGTTGCGGTAATGTCACAGTTTGAAAGTTTGGGCGCCGCTATAGCGACCAGAGACCTAATCCGCCGCCCTATTTCTGCAGGGCGAAGAAGAGGCGCGGATACCGCAGAAGGACTTTGCCGTCCGGTTGCCGCGGATAGGCCTGCGCGAGCCTCTCTCTGTAGCGCGTGAGAAACTCTGCGCGCTCATGTTCATCGAGCAAGTCGAGGAAGGGACGCAGGCCAGATCCTTCGAACCATTCGACCACGCCGTCAGGGCCGTCGAGCGGATGGACATAGACCGTCTGCCAAATGTCGATCGTGCTGCAGAGCGGCGCGAGCAGGTTGTAATATTCCTCGAGCGGGCCGAGCACCATGATCGACTTGGCGATCGGCAGCAGACGCGGCGCCCAGGGGCCATCCGCCGCGACCATGCGCATCGCCGCGTGCGAAAGCTCATGCGTATTGTTCGGCATCTGGACCGCAAGACGTCCGCCGGGCCGTAAATAACTCAAAAGCCTCGTCATCAACCCGCGATGATCGGGAAGGAAATGCAGCGCCGCATTGGCGAAGATGAGATCGGCGGACTCCGACGGGCGCCAATGCGCGATGTCCTCTTTGATAAACGTCGCCGTCGGCGTGCACGCGCGAGCGACCGATAGCATGTTGTCGGATTTGTCGATTCCGATGATGTCAGCTTCGGGAAAGCTCATCGCGAGGAGCCGAGTGCTGTTTCCGGGTCCGCATCCAAGGTCATAAACCGCTCGCGTGTCGCAGTAAGGCACGTGCGCAAGCAGGTCGCGGGCGGCGCGGGTGCGCTCCGCTTCGAATTTCAGATAGAGCGCCGAATTCCAATCGTTTGTCGCGCGTCTTTCATCGATCCCGTCAGCAAGCGCGGGGCTCAAATCCCGTCTCCGGCGTTGACATAATCGCCATTCTCGTCCGCCGGAAAGATGCGGGCTTTCGCCAGCGAGAGCGGAACGCGCCCGCCGAGCGAAGCTGAGCGTTCGAGCGGCGAGTCGATTTCGAGCGTTTGATCGTAGCCGTCGATGGCGATGGTGGCGCGAACGCCGGCGGGCGTGCGTCGCAGGCTCTCGACGCGGCCTTCGAGATCGCCGCTTCCTTCGGCCGCGACGGCGATGTCGGCCGGGCGGAAGAAGACTCTCGCCGGCCCGCTGCGCAAGCCATGGGTGTCGATGTGCAATTCGCGGCCGCCGAACGTCACATGGCCGCCAGCGATGGTGACCGGCAAGGCGACCGCCTCGCCAACGAAGGAGATGACGAACGGCGAAGCCGGGCGGTCGTAAAGTTCTTCAGGCGTGCCAATCTGTTCGATGCGGCCTTCGTTGAGCACGACGACGCGATCGGCGAGCTCCATTGCTTCATCCTGATCATGCGTGACGAAGACCGTCGTCAATCCCGTTTGCTTATGGATGTCGCGCAGCCAGCGGCGCAAATCCTTGCGCACGCGCGCGTCAAGCGCGCCAAATGGCTCGTCCAAAAGCAGCACGCGCGGCTCTATGGCGAGCGCGCGCGCGAGCGCGACGCGCTGACGCTGGCCGCCGGAGAGCTGCGCCGGAAAGCGGCCGCCAAGTCCGTCAAGCTGCACGAACTGCAGAAGCTCCGTGACCCGCGCCGTGATCTCCGCCCGCGAGGGACGCGTGCGTCTGGGACGAACTCTCAGACCGTAGCCGATATTGTCGGCGACGGTCATATGTTTGAAGAGCGCATAGTTCTGAAAAACCATGCCCACATGGCGGTCCTGCACGGGCAGATTGGTCGCATTCTCGCCGTCGAAGAGGATCCGGCCGCGATCGGGAGAATTGAGGCCCGCGATCACCCGCAGCAACGTCGTCTTGCCGGAGCCCGAGGGTCCAAGCAGCGCGACGAGTTCGCCCGGCTGAATGTGAAGGCTGACGTCGCGCAAGGCCGGAAAGGCGCCGAAATCCTGCTCGACTCCCTCGATGCGAATGGAAGTTCCGCGCTTACTTCCTTCAGTGGCGGCGAGCGCGTCCAGAGAGCGCGTCAGCGTGACGCCACTCGAGGAAGGTCTTGAGCCCAAGTGTGACGAGCGCCAAGCCTGCAAGAAGAACCGCGAGCGCGAAAGCGGCGACATTATTGTATTCATTGTAGAGTATCTCCACCTGCAGCGGAATTGTATTGGTCAGACCGCGGATGTGGCCCGATACGACGGAAACGGCGCCGAATTCGCCCATGGCGCGGGCGTTACACAGCAGCACGCCGTACAGCAGGCCCCATTTAATGTTGGGCAGCGTCACGGTGAGAAAAGTCTTGAAGCCGGAGGCGCCGAGCGTGAGCGCCGCTTCCTCCTCGATCTTGCCCTGCTCCTCCATCAGCGGAATGAGTTCGCGCGCAACGAAAGGAAAGGTGACGAAGATGGTCGCCAGCACGATGCCGGGCACGGCAAAGATGATCTGCACGCCGTGAGCGGCGAGCCAAGGACCGAAGAGGCCCTGGCCCCCGAACACCAGCACATAGACGAGGCCGGCGACGACCGGCGATACGGAGAACGGAAGATCAATCAGCGTGATGAGAACGCTCTTGCCCGGAAAGGAAAATTTGGCGATGGACCAGGACGCCGCGAGTCCGAATACAAGATTGGCCGGCACGGCGATCGCCGCGACAAGAAGCGTCAGACGGATCGCGGCGCGCGCGTCTGGATCGCCGAACGCGGTCAGAAAGGGGCCGATCCCTTTGCTGAAGGCTTCAACGAAGACGATTGCAAGCGGCGCCAAAAGAAAGATGGCGAGAAACAGCACCGCGGTCGCAATAAGCGCGTAGCGCGCAAACGCCGAGTCGTGCGTGACCGGCCGGAATTTGACGCCGCGACCGCGGCCGCTGGACGTGATCGCGATCTCAGACACGTCAGACATGGCCGAATCTCCTGCGGCTCCAGGCCTGGACCAGATTGATGAGAAGCAGCGCGGCGAAGGAAATCGCCAGCATGATCGTCGCGATTCCGGTCGCGCCCGGGACATCATATTGTTCAAGCTTCACGACGATGAGCAGCGGCGCGATCTCGGAGACGTAAGCGATATTGCCGGCGATGAAGATCACCGACCCATATTCGCCAATAGATCTGGCGAAGGCGAGCGCGAAGCCGGTGAGCAGCGCCGGCGCCAATGGCGGCAGCATCACACGGATCACGGTTTGCAGCCGGCCGGCGCCGAGAGTGGCGGAGGCCTCCTCCAACTCCACTTCGAGTTCCGAAATAATCGGCTGCACCGTGCGCACGACGAACGGCAAGCCAATGAAGATGAGCGCGACCAGAATGCCCCAGCGCGTGTAAGCGACCTTGAGGTTGTAATCGGCGAGCGGCGCGCCAAACCAGCCATTCGGCGAATACAGCGCCGCAAGCGAAATGCCGGCGACGGCCGTCGGCAAGGCGAAAGGCAGATCGACGAATGCGTCGAGCAGTCGACGGCCGGGAAAATCGTACCGGGTGAGCACCCAGGCGACGATGAGGCCAAAGAAAAGATCGACGACCGCGGCGGCGAAGGAGATGAAGAACGTCGTGCGCAGCGACGCGGCGACGCGCGGCTCCGAGGCGATCGCGTAGAGCCCGGAAAATCCCAGTCCCGATGACCACCAGATGAGCGTGGCGAGCGGAAAGAGGACGATCAGGCCGAGATAGATCAGCGTATAGCCGAACGTCAGGCCGAAGCCTGGAATGACGCTCGGCGCCGTGAAGCGCCGAGCGTTTTTGCCGACAAGGCTCGGGGAGGTCACCTTGTCAGCTCTTGTTTCTGGATGTCGTCGAAAATGCCGCCGTCGGCGAAATGCTTCTTTTGCGCCGCCGCCCAACCGCCGAAACTTTTATCGACGGTGATGAATTCGATCTTGGCGAATTTCTTCACGTCGTCCTTCGCCGCATATTCGGGATGAACAGGACGATAGAAATTGCGTGCGATGATCGCCTGCGCCGCTGGCGAATAGAGGAAGTCGAGATAGGCTTCCGCGAGCTGCCTGTTGCCTTTGGCGTCGGCGTTGGCGTCAACGACGGCGACCGGCGGCTCCGCCAGAATGGACTGCGGCGGCGTCACGATCTCGAACTTGTCCGCGCCGAATTCCTTCAGCGCAAGGAAGGCTTCGTTCTCCCATGCGAGGAGCACGTCGCCGATGCCGCGCTGGGCGAAGGTGATCGTCGAGCCTCGCGCGCCAGTGTCCATGACCGGGGCGTTCTTGTAGATCGCCTTGACGAAATCTTGGGTCTTGGCTTCGTCGCCGCCGAATTTCTTCAGCCCATAGCCCCAGGCCGCAAGATAGTTCCAACGCGCGCCGCCGGAGGTTTTGGGATTAGGCGTGATCACCGCGACGCCGGGCTTGGCCAGATCGTCCCAATCCTTGACGGCTTTCGGATTGCCCTTGCGGACGAGAAACACGATCGTCGACGTATAAGGCGACGAGTTATTCGGTCGGCGCTTTTGCCAATCGACCGGAATCTTGCCGCTCTTGCTGGCGATCGCGTCAATGTCGGCGGCGAGCGCCAGCGTCACGACATCGGCGTTCAGCCCCTCGATGACCGCGCGCGCCTGCGCGCCCGAGCCGCCATGCGACGCCTGAATTTCGATCGTTTCGCCGGTCCTGGCTTTCCAGTCGGCCGCGAACGCAGGATTGATCGCCTTGTAGAGTTCGCGCGTGGGGTCATAGGAGACGTTCAGGAACGTCTGGCCCGCTTGAGAATGCGCGCTCGCCAGCATCGTGAGGGCAACCAATCCCCCTAAAATTCCAAGTCCCAGACTTTTCTGCAATTTCTCGCTCATGGTGACGCCTCTCCAACAGTCTATAAAATCACTAGCATGAGTAGACTGATTGGGCAAGGCGGAAAAAGCGCGGGTCAAGCCTGCGCGACGTCAGCGGAGCTTGGAGTGTGGACGGCTGCGAAAGGTAACGCCTACCAGCGCAGAACTGCGCCGCCCCAGGTCATTCCCGCGCCGATCGCCATCATCGCGATGACGTCGCCCTTTTTCAGCTTTCCGGCGCGATTCGCCTCATCGAGCGTGATCGGCATCGAGGCGCTCGACGTATTGCCGTAGCGGTCAATGTTGATCCAGCATTTCTCGAACGGAACGCCGAGATTTTGCATGGCCGACTCGATGATGCGCTTGTTGGCCTGGTGGGCGATCACGTGATCGACGTCGGCTGCGGTCAGACCGGCGGCTTCGAGCGTGTCGCCGACCACTTCAGGCAACAGCCGCGTCGCCACCTTATAGACCTCGCGCCCACGCATCTTGATTTTGCCGGCCTTGTCTTCGAGCATTTCAGCAGATGGCGGGCGGCGACTGCCGCCGCCATAGATGCCGAGAATGCCCGTCATTGAACCGTCCGTGCGCAGGCTCGCGGCGAGCAGGCCGCGCCCTTCCTCTTCGCTGGCGCCGAGCAAAATTGCGCCAGCGGCGTCGCCAAACAGCACGCATGTCTCGCGGTTGGTCCAATCGACGAAGCGGCTAAGAGTCTCTGCGCCAATCACCAGCGCGCGCTGGACCTTGCCGCTTCTGATGAACTGGTCGGCGATGGACAGCCCGTAAAGAGAGCCGGCGCAGGCCGCGCCGACGTCGAAAGCGAAGGCGTTCTTCGCGCCGAGCTGCGCCTGAACAAACGACGCGCAGGATGGCGTCGGCGTGTCGCCCGTCACCGTGCACACGATGATCATGTCGACCTCGTCCGGCTTTACGCCAGCGAACTGCAGCGCCTCGCGCCCGGCGGCCGCCGCCAGATCGGATGTAGCCTCATGATCCGCGGCCACTCGACGCTCTTTGATGCCGGTGCGGCTGACGATCCACTCATTGTTCGTCTTGACGATTTTCTCGAGGTCGGCGTTGGAGATGACGCGCTGCGGCGCATAAGACCCAGTTCCGAGAACTATGGAATTCGTCAAGACGTGGCGCTTCCTTCTGAGACGGCGTGGCTGAAGCTCGTAGCGAGGGCTATTCATTAAGAGCGGCTCAGGCCGAGCGCAAATTTTTCTTTTTGAGCTCCGGCAAGGGCCCTCATCGTCGCTGACTTATTGGCTTTTTTGCGCCAGCGCAGAAACATCTCCCAGAACAAGGGCCTCAATTCTTTCTTAAAGTGCGCGCAACTAGACCAATTCGGTTCTCGTCGGAGTTGCGTTTATGGTCCATGCTATCATCTTTGTCGCCGCCGCGCTCTTCGCTCTCATTGGCGCGCTGACGGCGTAACGCCGAGCCCGCGATTGCAAAGTCCGCCGCCGCGTGGCAAGGGGCGCCATGCAGGAACAACAGAGGCCGCTGAGCGCCGCCCCGCGCGTCTCCTTCGTCTCGCTCGGCTGTCCGAAGGCCCTCGTCGATAGCGAACGGATCATCACGCGGCTGCGCGCCGAAGGCTACGAGCTGACTCGCACCCACGCCGGGGCCGACGTCGTCATCGTCAACACATGCGGCTTCCTCGACAGCGCCAAGGCGGAGTCGCTCGAAGCGATCGGCGCCGCGCTGAACGAAAACGGCAAGGTGATCGTCACCGGCTGCATGGGCGCCGAGCCCGAAGCGATCGCCGAACGCTTCCCGCAAGTGCTGGCGATCACCGGCCCGCAGCAATATGAGAGCGTCGTCGATGCGGTGCATCGCGCCGCCGCGCCCGCGCATGACCCGTTTGTCGATCTTCTTCCCGAACAAGGCGTGAAGCTCACGCCGCGCCACTACGCCTATCTGAAAATCTCGGAAGGCTGCGACAACAGCTGCTCCTTCTGCATCATCCCGCATTTGCGCGGGCCCCTCGTCTCGCGGCCGGCCGCCGATGTGCTGCGCGAAGCGGAAAAGCTCGCGCGCGCCGGCGTCAAGGAGCTGCTCGTCATTTCACAGGACACGAGCGCCTACGGCCGCGACATTCGCTACGCCGAGAGCATGTTGGGCGACCGTAGCGTGCGCGCGCGCTTTCTCGATCTGGCGCGCGAACTTGGCGATCTCGGCCTTTGGATCCGCCTGCATTACGTCTATCCCTATCCTCATGTCGACGAGGTCATCGCCTTAATGGCGGAAGGGAAAATCCTTCCCTATCTCGACATCCCTTTTCAGCATGCCGCGCCGAATGTGCTGAAGGCCATGAAACGCCCCGCGAATGAGGAGAAGACTCTGGCGCGCATTCTCGCCTGGCGCGAGATATGTCCAGATCTTGCGTTGCGGTCGACGTTCATCGTCGGCTTCCCCGGCGAGACCGACGCGGATTTCGATTATCTTCTCGATTGGCTGGAGGAGGCCTCGATCGACCGCGCCGGCGCCTTCAAATATGAGCCTGTCGCCGGCGCGCCGGCCGAGCAGCTTGGCCTGCCTGCCGTCCCCGACGACGTGAAGGAAACGCGCTGGAAGCGCTTTATGGAGAAACAGCAGGCGATTAGCGCGCGGCTGATGAAGCGCAAGATCGGCAAGCGCGTTTCCGTCATCATCGACGAGCCGGGCGGCGGACCCTCGGGCGCGCTCGCCAAGGGCCGCACCAAGGCCGACGCGCCGCAAATCGACGGCGCAGCCTTTGTCGCATCGCGGCGCCCGCTGCGCGCAGGCGACATCATCACGGCGAAAATTGAACGCTCGGAGGCCTATGACGTCTATGGCGCGGCGACCTAGAGCAGCCCTATATTGGGCCAAGGACGATTATCGGAGAGAAACCCCATGACCGAAGAACCCCACGACGAGGGCACGCCGCCGCAGGAAACCCCGCCGACAATGCCCGAAAGGCCGGCGCAGCCGCTGGGGCCGCAGTTCAAAATTCCGCGCAGCCTTTACATCGCGACCGCGCTGATCGTCATCGGCTCATTCGCCATCACGCTCTTCGTGCGCAATCCCTATACGCAGTCGGTCACAGAGGGCGGCGGCTTTTACGAGCACAGCACGGACAATTCGGCTCTGATGTGGGTCGCGATCTTCGTCGGCATTCCTCTGAGCTTCTGGGCCTATAAGCGCTGGATATTGCCGCTCTTCGAGCGCAAATAGCGGCAGCGTTTCCGCCCAAGCAGCGGACGCCCGTTCGGCGCAGAAAATGCGTATTCGAGAGACCGAAGCGCGTTCATGAACGCGTCCCGGCGCGCAGTTCCGTCGACGAACGCTCGAGTCTCGGCCCGTGCAGGTAGACGATCGCCGGCGGCGGCGTCACAGCGAGCATGCCGGCCTCGCTCTCGGGAATTCTCGCGCTCTTGAAATAGACCGCCGCCTTTGCGTTGGCGGCTTTGAGCGTCGCGCCCGGCCGGTCGATGACGGCGATGGGCGTCGTCCGCGCAATATCCTTCCATCGCCGCCAGCGATGAAACTGCAAAAGATTATCCGCGCCCATGATCCAGACGAAACGCACGCCGGGACAATGCGCGTGCAGAAATTCGAGCGTGTCGCATGTGTAGCGCGCGCCGATCTCAGCCTCGAATCCGGTGAAGGCGACCCGCGGATCGCGCAGGATCTTTTTCGCCGCCGCTATTCGCGCCGCAATCGGCGGCAGTTCGCCTGCGTCCTTGAGCGGATTGCCGGGAGAGACGATCCACCACAGCCGATCGAGCCCCAAGCGCGTCAGCGCGACGCGCGAAACCAGCGCATGACCTTCATGCGGCGGATCGAAAGAGCCGCCGAAGAGACCGATGCGCATGCCGGTCGCGTGCGGCGGGAGACGCGGCAAGGGCTGCGTCATGCCATATCCAGTTGAACAGCGAGGATGTCATTCCCGACGCTTCGCGATAGCGAAGCGATCGGGAATCCAGAGCAAGGCCAGCATTCGTGGGTCGGCTCCGGATTCCCGATCAGGCCTTCCGCCTGCCGGGAATGACATCCCTGGCCGACCCTACACGAAAAAATACCACTCACCCCCGCACCTGGCCGTCGCCATAGACGCGATATTTGAACGAGGTCAGCTGCTCGACGCCGACGGGTCCCCGCGCATGCATGCGGCCCGTGGCGATGCCGATCTCGGCGCCAAAACCGAATTCGCCGCCGTCGGCGAATTGCGTCGAAGCGTTGTGCAGCACGATCGCCGAGTCGACTTCATTCATGAAGCGCGCCGCGGCGCCTGCGTCGCACGTGATGATGCAGTCGGTGTGGTGCGAGCCATAGGTCTCGATGTGGTCGATCGCGCCCTCTAATCCATCGACCACGCGCGCCGCGATGATGGCGTCGAGATATTCGGCGCGCCAGTCGTCTTCGCGCGCCGGCTTCACCCGCGCGTCGGCGGCTTGAGTCGCTGCGTCGCCGCGCACTTCGCAGCCTGAATCGATCAGCATCGAGACGAGCGGCTGAAGATGGGTCGCGGCGCAGGCCTTGTCGACGAGCAGCGTCTCCGCCGCGCCGCAGATTCCGGTGCGCCGCATTTTGGCGTTCAGCAGCACGCGCCTCGCCATGTCGAGATCGGCGTCCTTATGCACGAAGACATGCACGACGCCTTCAAGATGCGCGAAAACCGGCACGCGCGCCTCATGCTGCACGCGGGCGACGAGACTCTTGCCGCCGCGCGGCACGATCACGTCGATATTGCCGTCGAGGCCCGCGAGCATCGCGCCGACGGCGGCGCGATCCGCCGTCGCGACAAGCGAGATCGCCGCTTCGGGAAGCTCTGCGGCTTTCAGCCCCGCGACAAGGCAGGCGTGAATGGCGGCCGATGAGCGCAAGCTCTCGGAGCCGCCGCGCAGGATCGCGGCGTTGCCGGCCTTCAGACACAGGCAGCCGGCGTCGGCGGTGACATTGGGCCGGCTTTCATAGATCACGCCGATGACGCCAAGCGGCGTCGAGACGCGCTCGATCTTCAGGCCGTTCGGGCGATCGAAACGCGCCAGAACGCGGCCGACGGGGTCTGGCAGATCGGCGATTTCCTCAAGTCCACGGGCGATCGCCTCGACGCGGGCGGGATCGAGCGTCAGCCGATCGAGGAAAGACGCCGCCGTTCCGCGCGCCTTGGCGTCAGCGACGTCGAGCGCATTGGCGGCGAGTATGGCGTTGCTCTGGCGGCGAATTTCACCGGCCGCGGCGCGTAGCGCCTTGTTCTTGGCGTCGGTGGAGGCGAGCGCCGCCGCCCGCGCCGCTGCGCGCGCGGCCCGCCCGAGCGCGACAAATGAGTCGCTCAGCGTCGCGTCTGCGCCGCCTGCCTGCGGCGCGCTGCGTAATGCCTGCGTCATAGCTTTCTCGGACATGCTGGAGTTTCGCTAACATGGCGGCCCCGGCAAGAAAAGCCGCCCTTGCGAGGCCTGCCGCGATATGAAAAAAAGCTGCATGTCCGCACTTCAAGAGAATCCGTTCACTGGGCCCATTGGCGCCGAATATGACGTGCTGCGGCTGATGTGTCCAAACGCCGCCACGCTCGCCAAAAAGATCGGCGATCGAATCGCCGAATGGCGTTCCGACGCCGGGCCGATCGACGGCTTCGAGATCGGCTGCGGAACGGGGATCAGCACGCTGGCGGCGCTCTCGGCGCGGGATGACCTGAAGCTCACCGCGATCGACAGCGCCGGCGAAATGCTCGATCAGGCGCGAACCCATCTCGCCGATTACGCCCTGGCGGGCCGCGTCGAATTTATCGAAGCCGATGCGCTGACGGCGCTCCGCGCGCTGCCCGATGCGCGTAAGGATGTCGTCATTTCGAATTACGCGATCCATAACTTCCCTGACGACTATCGTAAGGCGGCAATCTCGGAGATTTTCCGCGTCCTGAAGCCGGGCGGAATTTTCGTCAACGGCGACCGCTACGCGATGGACGACCCGGCGGCGCATCTTGCCGATACGCAAGCCGTCGTGCGGGGATGGTTCAAGATTTTCATTGAGATGAACCGACTCGATCTGCTCGAAGACTGGATCGTGCACCTCCTGAGCGACGAATCCTCTCTGCACATTATGCATTTCGAGCCGGCGCTCGAGCAGTTGCGCGCCGCGGGCTTCGCGCCGGTCGCGGTTGAATTCCGCGACGGCGTCGACACGCTCGTGACGGCGGTGAAGCCCGGCGGGTAAAGGCGACGCGCGCTTCTCTTTCAAGACGAGGCGCGCCACCCTCTCCCATCGGGAGAGGGTGGCCGCGAAGCGGCCGGGTGAGGGGTTACGACGCCGTTCGTCTAATGCGGAAAAAAACCTGAGACTCTTTCCCCTCACCCCGGCCCTCCGGGCCGACCCTCTCCCCTTGGGAGAGGGTTTGACGCGCGCAAGCTCGTCTCAGGCAACGCCAACTCCCCCTCTCGCTGATCATGCGCTATAGCGCGCCATGGACCTCGCGCTTCTCGCTCTCTTCGCCTCGCTCGTCACCGCCATTTGCCAATCCGTCACCGATCTCGGCACCAAGGCCGCGACGCGAACGGCCGACGATCGCGCGATTCTCGCTGCCCAGTGGTGCGCGGGCGCTGTCCTGCTGAGCCTTGCTTGCCTCATCTTCTATCCGGACCTGCTCAGCGCGCCGGGCGAGACGCTTGCGTCGCTGACGAGGCCCGAATTCTGGAGTCTCCTCGCCTGGTCAGGCGCGCTCAACGTCGTCGCCTATGTGCTGTACATCCGCGCCTTTCGACTGTCAGACGCATCGCTGGTGGCGCCGCTCGTCCTGCTCACGCCCGTGCTGATGCTGTTCACCTCGCCGATCATGACGGGCGAGCACGCACCGCCGATGGGCGTCTTCGGCGTGCTGTTCACCGTGCTCGGCGTCGGACTGCTCGACGCCGATCGGGCAAACGGGCGCCGCTTCAACTTCCATGTCTTCGCGCGCGACAAGGGCGCGCGGATGATGATCGGCACCGCGGTGATCTGGAGCGTCACCGCCAATATCGACAAGCTCGGCGTGAGGGCATCGACGCCGCTGATCTGGATCGCGGCGGTGACGATCGTCATCGCGTTTTGCGCCCTACTCTACTGGCTTGCCGGGCGGCGCGCCGCGCCAAGCCCGTTCGATTTGCGTTACGCCATCGGCGCGGGGTCGGCGATGGCCTTTGGCAACACTTTGCAGATGTGGGCGCTGACCGTGCTGTTCACGCCTTACGTGATCGCCATCAAGCGGTTGTCGGCGCTCTTCACGGTTGTCGCGAGCGGACGTGTGCTGAAGGAGGAGTCGAGCGGCCGGCTGCTTGGCGCGGCGGTGATGCTCGTCGGCGCGGTGATGATCGCGCTGGCAAGGGAGTGATGTTCAACGCGTCATGACCGGGCTTGTCCCGGCAGAACGCAAGATACGGAAGGGGCGCGAATCCCTCCCCTTTACGGAGAGGGTGGCGAGCGAAGCGAGCCGGGTGGGGTGAAACCTCAAGGATGTTTGGTTTTCACCCCCACCCGATCGCCTGCGGCGATCGACCTCCCCGCAAGGGTGAGGTATTCACGCGAACCTTCGAGCGCGTTGGCGCCCTACTCCTCCATCTTCAGCGCGGCGATAAACGCCTCCTGCGGAATCTCGACGCGGCCGAACTGGCGCATCTTCTTCTTGCCTTCCTTCTGCTTCTCCAGGAGCTTGCGCTTGCGGGTCACGTCGCCGCCGTAGCATTTCGCGGTGACGTCCTTGCGGAAGGCGCGCACCGTTTCGCGGGCGATGATCTTGCCGCCGATCGCCGCCTGAATCGGCACCTGGAACATATGCGGCGGGATCAGCTCCTTTAGCTTCTCGCACATCTGCCGGCCGCGTCCGTCGGCGCGCGTGCGATGCACGAGCATGGAGAGCGCGTCGACCGGCTCGGCGTTGACGAGAATGCTCATCTTGACGAGATCGCCGGCGCGATAGTCGGTGATCTGATAATCGAAGGACGCATAGCCCTTCGAGATCGACTTCAGCCGGTCATAGAAATCGAACACCACCTCATTGAGCGGCAGATCGTAGACCGCCATCGCGCGCTTGCCGACATAGTTGAGATCGACCTGCACGCCGCGCCGGTCCTGACAGAGTTTCAGCACCGAACCGAGATAGTCGTCGGGCGTCAGGATCGTCGCCCTGATCCAGGGTTCGTTGATCTCCTCGATCTTCACCACATCCGGCATGTCGGCGGGATTGTGCAGCTCGATCTCGTCGCCGTTGGTCATGCTGATCTTGTAGATGACCGAGGGCGCCGTCGCGATGAGGTCGAGATCGAATTCGCGCTGCAGCCGTTCCTGAATGATTTCGAGATGCAGCAGGCCCAGAAAACCGCAGCGGAAGCCGAAGCCGAGCGCGGCGGAGGTCTCCATTTCATAGGAGAAGCTGGCGTCGTTCAGGCGCAGCTTGCCGATCGCCGCGCGCAAATCCTCGAAGTCGGCGGCGTCCACGGGGAAAAGTCCGCAGAACACCACG